>OIWS01002332.1_pt1 | contig 15804 bp, 14 predicted proteins | sample 1587611 | NCBI WGS metagenome assembly OIWS01 (sample SAMEA3888919, study PRJEB22519) | human gut metagenome | biome: human gut; feature: human-associated habitat; material: faeces | place: Denmark | collected 2010 | reverse complement strand
CTTGCAAAGCTGGACGCGGAATGCGAGCAGGAACGCATCCGAAAGCGGTTGGAAGCGCTCCAACAGGCACGGCAGGAAACTACCTGTCCGCCCGCGTGAGCCGCGTGTCGCGGCTGTGTCCGATTTTCCTGGCACAGCCGGGCGCGTACCCACCAAAAGCCTGAAAACCGGACGTTGCGCCGCCGTGCGGGAGCTTTGGAGAAAGTGGCAAGCACGGAGCCAACACCAGATGGAAAGAGCCACTTCGCCCAGAACATCAAAAAGGGAAAAATCGAGAGATTTTGGACGCTGCGGCGAGAAAGCAGGATAAACGGATGGCGTCGGAACCGACGCTTTTCCTGATCACAACAGCCCGCAGTGCGGACTGTATCAGGAGGTTGCGCAGGCGCTGCGATTGGCGCCTGTTTGGAGAAAAATAAGCGCGGCTGGCGTCAGAAATCCCACAAACGCAGACGGTTCAAGGGATTCCGGTGCGCCACGCCGCAGATTGGAGGATTATGAGCAAGGAAGAAAACAGACTGAATTTTCGGATGTCACCGGAGACGGCGGAAAAGCTGGAGCATTGGTACCGGCAGGATGGATGTCGGAGCAAAAACGAATTTCTGGAACGTGCCGTGAATTACTACGCGGATCGTCTGGCGGCGGGAGCAAGCACGATGCTTCCGCGGGCAGTTCAGTCGGCCATTGACGGAAGATTGCAGCTTTTGGAGCAGCGGCTCTCATCGCTGCTGTTCAAGCAGGCGGTGGAGCTGGACATGGGGCTGAGCCTTTTGGCAGAGTGCGTGAATTTGGACGAATCGGTGCTGCGGAAGCAGCGCGCAAAGAGTGTCAATGACGTGAAGCGCACCAACGGTCAGCTCCGGTTGGAGCAGAAGCTCCGCACACAGGAGCCGTTTGACGAATGGCCAGATTGATCGTCAAAAGTCCGTATTTCAAGGGCGGCGGCGCAAAACCGGCGGGCGGGTATCTGCGCTACATCGCGACACGCGAACGGGTAGAAATTTTGCCGGACGACCGCCCGCCGACGAAACGGCAGACGCAGCTCATCGAAAAACTGACGAAGGATTTTCCGGATACGAAAACGCTCTTGGAATACGGCGATTACACGTCGCATCCGACGAAATTCAACGCCTCGCAGTTTCTCACGCTGGCGATGGAGGAAAACTGGAGCAAGGTGCAGGAGATCGACGGCTACGCCAAGTATATCGCAACCCGACCTCGCGCGGAGCGGATGGGCGAACACGGGCTGTTCGGAGATGAAGATGCCGTCGACCTGAATGCGGCGATGGCGGAGGTGAACAGTTATACCGGGAATATCTGGACGCACATCATTTCGCTCCGGCGCGAAGATGCAGAGCGGCTGGGCTTCGATCACGCGGACGCATGGCGGGCGCTGCTGCGGGCGCACCGGAACGACATCGCAGAGGCGATGCACATTTCGCCGGAGGACTTCCGCTGGTACGCGGCGTTTCACGACGAGGGCGGTCATCCACATGTCCACATGATGGCGTGGTCGAAAAAGCCGGGGCAGGCGTACCTGAACCGGGACGGTATCCGGAAGATCAAATCCGTTCTAACGAACCAGATCTTTCGGCAGGAGCTGCTGCACATCTATGAGGACAAAAGTCAGTCCCGCGACGAGCTGGTAAGGGAAACACGCTCTGCCATGCTGGCGCTTGCACAGAAGATGCAGAACTCCGCCTGTGAGCATCCGGAAGCGGAGCAAATGATCCGGGAACTGGCGTTGGAGTTGGGCAGCGTCAAGGGAAAGAAGTCCTACGGATATCTGCCGAAAGACCTCAAGCAGAAAGTCGATGCCATTGTCGATCAGATGGAGCTGCTGCCGAGCGTGTATGAATGCTACGGGCGCTGGTGGAAGCTGCAATGCAGGCTGAACGATTTCTACGCGGAAAAAGAGCGGCAGCGCCCGCCGCTCTCCCAGCAGAAAGAATTCCGGCAGATCAAAAACGCGGTCCTTCAGGTGGCGGAACAGGTGCGGCAAAACGAGATCACATTCGAGGACGCAGGCGCAGAGCAGGATGCGGAGCAGAATGCCACCTGCAATGTTCCGTACCCAGCAAATGCGTGGCACGCAATGGCGACGGACGAAACTCTGCCATTGGCGGAACGCGACGAAGCCGCAAAGCAGTTGGAAGCGCTGGCAGACGGCGGTGATCGGTACGCGCAATACCTGACCGGGATTCTCTATCGTGATGGCAGGCTGCTGATTCCGGACACAGAAAAGGCACAGCACTATCTGGAACTGGCGGCGCAGCAGAATCATGCGGCGGCGCAGTATACGCTGGGCAAGCTGTTCCTCTCGGATGATCCGGAAGTACAAAATCCCGCGCAAGGGTTCTACTGGCAGGAACGGGCAGCACAGAACGGCAGCGACTACGCCGCCTACCGGCTGGGCAAGGAATATCTCAGCGGAAAGAACACACCGAAAAATCCGGAACGCGCAGCGGAATATGTGCGCATGGCTGCTGAGCAAGGCAATCCCTATGCGCAGTACCTGCTGGGAAAACTCTGTCTCAGCGGCGACGGCGTGCCGCAGGACAAGGATGCTGCCTACGACTGGTTTCAAAAAGCGCAGGCGCAGGGACATGAGTATGCGGGATTTTTCGTGGACCGTATCGAACGACCGGAGCCGCCGAACATTCTGCTCTCGGCAACGCGGCTGCTCTATCACATGGGAAAGATCTTTCAGAGCAGCGCTCCTGCGCTGCAAAGCTGTGGTATCCAGATCGACCGCAAACGCCTCGCCAAGCTGCGCCGGATGCGCATGGCCGCCGGACACAAGGCGGACGATCACGAGCAGGAGCAGACGAGCAGCACCATGTCGATGGGCTGGTAGCGCGGTTCAAAACCTGCACTGCTATAGACAAAGAAAACCGAAATGATAATTTTCTGATAACTCTCCGCGTGGGAGGTTGCTATTGTATCTCCCGCGTGATAGTTGTTAGAGAAAAGACATGAAAGAAAGGAGTCCTGCATATGGGAAAACGGCGGCCATCCGGAGACGGGATGGTCAGGAAGCGCGACGATGGGCGCTGGGAGGGGCGCATCGTCGTGGGGCACAAGGCAAACGGCGACCCGATCTTCCGGCACGTCTACGCGAAGACGCAGAAAGCGCTGACGGAAAAGCTCCACCAGAGCATTGAATGCTATCAGGACGTGGAGCTGACCGAGGACAGCCGCATGACGCTGGGCGAGTGGCTGGACCGCTGGCTCGCGGAATACAAGGACGGCACGATCCGGTCGGGCACGCTGGAAGGCTACCGCAATTATATCGAAAACTACATCAAGCCGCAGCTCGGCGGCAAGCAGGTTTCGCTCATCACGACGCAGGATGTGCAGCGGATGTACCGGCGGCTGAAATCCGGCGGGCGCGTGCGCGAGGACGCCGAGGGCAGTAAGCGCCTCTCCGACTCGACCGTGCGGCACATCCACACGATGCTGCACGGCGCGATGAAGGCTGCGGTGCAGGCGCACATCATTCCGAAAAATCCGACCGAGAACGCAACTGTGCCGAAATCAAACTACAAGCCGATGCAGGTGCTGAACGAGCAGGAGCTGGACACGTTCCTGCAAGCGGTTCAGAACGACGATGTCTGGCGGGATTTCTTCTACACGGAGCTTATGACCGGCCTGCGGCGCGGCGAGATCTGCGCGCTCATGTGGCGCGACTTCGACGCGAAGGCCAGGACGCTCAAAATCTCCCGGACGCTGCACAGCAAGGGACAGGGTGTCTACGCCCTCGGCGACACGAAAACGAGCCAGGGCAACCGCACGATCATCCTGCCGGAGAGCGTCGCTACACTGCTGCGGGCACGGAAAAAAGCCTCCATCAGTCAATGGATTTTCCCGCAGCCGACCAGCCCGGAGCTGCCGATGAATCCGGGAACGGCATACCGGCGGCTCAAAACGCTGTTGGAGGAAGCGGGACTGCCGAGCATTCGCTTCCATGATCTTCGGCACACGTTCGCGACACACGCCCTCACCAGCGGCGTGGACGCGAAAACGCTGGCCGGGATTCTGGGACACACGAACGCCAGCTTCACGCTCGACACCTACACGCACGTCACGCCGGATATGCGCGAAGCCGCGGGCGGCATCGTCGGCGGCTTCATGGAGGACTTATTCGGGAAGGAGTTAAAGCCTTGGCAAAGAAGCGAAAAGCAGGCGACGGACTGATCCGTCAGCGCGCAGACGGACGCTGGGAGGGTCGGTATGTCGTCGGCTACGACGATCACGGCTACCCGAAAACAAAGGCCGTCTTCGGCAAGAGCAAGCGCGAGTGCACCGAAAAGCTGGCGGCGCTCAAAATGCAGCTCGGCGGCATTCCGTCGGACAAGCTGCGGCCGGAGATGCGCTTTGCCGACTGGCTGGATTATTGGTACGAAACGCACTGCAAGCCGAACATCCGCACCTCGACGCAGTCCGGCTACGAAGACCGCATCCGCCTGCACATCAAGCCGGAGCTGGGCGAGATTCCGCTGAACAGGCTGACGCAGAACGACCTCCAGCAGTTTTATGCGCGGCTGAAAAATAGCGGCCGCAAGACGCGCACGGAGTATTATGGCGAGGGCCTGTCCGACCGCATGGTGCGGATGTGCCACGCGACCTGCCGCTCGGCGCTGCAGCGGGCTGTGCAGGATGGGCTCATCCGCACCAATCCCGCCGAGGGCTGCAAGCTGCCTCCCAAGAAGGCGCGCGAGATGCAGGTGCTGGCGCGGGATGAATTGCAGCGGTTTCTCATTCAGGCGCAAGCCGAGGGTTACTATGAACTGTTTCTGCTGGATCTGGCGACAGGGCTTCGGCGCGGCGAGCTGCTGGCGCTGCAATGGGATGATCTCGATTTCGAAACGGGCGTTCTCACGATCAGCAAACAGGTCAGCTTGGTTCGCGGCAAGATCGTGATGAGCGTGCCGAAGACGAAAAGCTCCATCCGCAAGCTGGTGCTGCCGCCCGCCGTCGTGCAGGTGCTGAAAGAATACCGCGAAAGCGTCCACTCCCGCTGGATGTTCCCGTCGCCGGTGCTGGAGGATATGCCGCTCAACCCCGGTTCGGTCTACGACCGATTGCAGCTGATTCTGGAGCATGCAAACTGCAAACAGGTGCGTTTTCACGACCTCAGGCACACATTCGCGACCTTGGCGCTGCAAAATGGGATGGACGTAAAAACGCTCTCCGCCATGCTGGGCCATGTGTCCGCAGCCACGACGCTGGACATTTACACGCACTCGACCTCTGATATGCAGCACGCCGCCGCGCGGAAGATCGACTGCGGCATCGGCAAAGCAGAACTTCCGGACGAGCCTGCGCCACAGGCAAATGCGCCCGCCATCGTTGACTTTCAGCCCTACATGGGCAAGGTCCGCAAGCCCGGCACAGGCTGCATCAGCCAGATCAACGACCACCTGTTTGAAGGGCGCTACTCCCCGACATGGATCGACGGCAAAAAGCACGCGAGGAATGTGTATGCGCATACGCGCGAGGAATGTGAGGAGAAGCTGAAGGTGCTGATCGCGGAGATGAAAGCGGAGCTGGCGGAGTTGAAGCGGCAGAAAGCGGACAATCACTGATCGAATGGACAAATCGCAGCCGTCCGGAATGCTCCGGATGGCTGCGATTGCGCTTTGGGCGCAGGTTTGCTATAATGAAATTAACTGAAATTTGTGAGGATAAACATGACGATAGAGATCAAAGAAAAACTGACCGGCTCGATTCTTGATATTGGCGGCGGTGGCGAAGCCGTGATTGGACAGATTTACAAAGACAGAGTCACCGCAATCGATAACTGCAAGGAAGAATTGGAAGAAGCTCCAGACTGCTGTTCAAAGCAGCTTATGGACGCAACAGAATTATCGTTTCCGGATGATTCATTTGATAATGTGACTTTTTTCTATACGCTGATGTACATGACGGCTGAAGAACAGCAGAAATCCATTTGTGAGGCAGCACGTGTCCTCAGAGTAGGAAAACAGATGTATATCTGGGACTGTGACATTCGTTCTGCTTATCCGGAACCTTTTATGATCGATTTGGATATCAGGGGCGGCAACAACAAATTCCATACGACCTATGGGATCGTCAAGAAGGATACACAGTCTTCGGATTCTGTCGTCCGACTTTTGGAAAGCGCTGGCCTCAAAATTGAATCCTTACAGGCAAAAGACGGGCAGTTCCATATTCAGTGCAGAAAAGACTAAGAGGAGGTAATCTATGGCGCGGGCAAGGTATCAGGTGCTGGTCATTCCCTATTGCATCATGGACGGGCAGGCAAGATTCTGCGTATTCAGAAGAAATGATCTGGATATCTGGCAGTTCATCGCAGGCGGTGGAGAGGATGCAGATGCCTCCATCCTCGAATCTGCGAAGCGGGAAGCCTTTGAAGAAGCGGGCATCCCCGTCACGTGCGACTATTCGCCGCTCGACACCTGCTGCAGCATACCGGCCAGCTGCTTCGCGGATGCGGAAGCACTGTGGGGCAAGCAATGCTTTGTCGTTCCCGAATATGCCTTTGCGGTAAAGGTCAAAAACACTTCCCTGCACTTATCCCATGAACACACCGAGTATGGATGGATGGAGTATACATGCGCCCATGCAATGGTGAAATATGACAGCAACCGGACCGCGCTTTGGGAACTGAACCGGCGCACAGAGCTTGGATTATTAAAATAGAAACGTCCGAGGTTATTGATTATTCAGACAAATCAGAATTTATGGAGATATGTGATGCGTGGCTGCGAATGGTGTGATTATAAAGAAACTGAGTGGTTGCTATATCAGTCATTATATTGGTCTGTCTATCTGGCGGACAGACAGGATTATATCGGCAGATGTATTTTGGTATTGAATCGGCATTGTAGCAGTCTTTCAGAACTAGATGGTTCCGAGTGGATCGAATTGAAAACCATCATAGACAGGCTGGAATATATCTATAAAGAGGTACTAGGCGCCGAATTATACAATTGGAGTTGTCTGTTAAATGACTTTTACAAAGAAGCAGTACCAAACCCGCATTTACATATCCATGTGCGGCCACGATATAAAAATACCGTTGTAATCAACAATCACGCATACATAGATACAGAATTTGCGCATCACTATACTTTGAAAAAAGAGAGCGTATTACTTGACGATGACAGAAAAATATTGTATGCACTTATGAAGAATCATTTTGTTTTATAAATTCAGATTGATCGAAAATCGACGCAGCTGTCCGGCACGCTCCGGGCAGCTGCATTGTGTTTTGGGTGCGATTTTGCTATAATAAAATAAATTGGAGATTAGAGGGGTGAGAAGAATGATCGTTTATGCTGAAGCACTTTCGACAGAAGCCAGCTATACCTCGGACGGGAAACCGTTGTACTGTGCCCGGGTGCTGCCGAATGACTCCGAAAAGTACATCGCCATTCAAAAAATTATGGAATGCGAAGCAATTTCCTTCTCTTTAGCCCTTCATCAAATGCTGGATCACGCCCTTGGCTGTGAGGCCCCGCTTGTGATTGTCACGGACTGGACAGATCCCCGCGAGGCGGTTGGGCTCCGGTTGGAGAATGGGCAGGAGGTGCAGGAATACCCGGAGCTTTGCTTTTTGGCACTTGAAACAAACTGGGAGGATTTGCGGCGCTCAGAGATCGAGGAAATCTTTGCACACGAGCTTTCCCATCTTTGGCTGCACCGGATGGGCTACCAGCCCGCGCTTTCCCAATCCAACCGCTTCCACACCAGCACAGCCATCACCGATCCCTTCCTCGCGTTCCTGGAAGGCTTCGCGGAGCATTTGGAAATCGTCAGTCAGGAGCTTCTCGGCACGCGCAAGGAAGGCTTCTTTGACAATGGGTACGATCTTGGCGCATGGCTGTGCAGCAGGGACAGCGCATTGCGGGTGCATGGTGTGAAGAACAACCGCTTCCTGTACCTGACGGCGGTGCCGGAAGCGGAGGACTTTGCATCCTATCAGCAACTGCACATGGCGCACATTACCTCCTCTGCCTTTCTGCCGGAGCATTTGAAAAACGGGCTGCAAGCCGTGTCCAGCGAGGGGTTGATTGCTTCCTTCTTCTATCAGATGTACCGCAGTGCAGACCTGAAGCACAGTCCCGCGCCTGCACAGGTGTACCATCGGTTTGGCTGTGACGCAGATCGCCTTTCCCCCGCAGCGAACCTGTATGTGAAAATTCTCTGGGCGATGATACAGCTGGATTGGCGCCGCGAAACCCTGTTTACGGATTTTGTCCAAAAATATCTGGAGGCCTTTGAAGCCGATCGGGATATTCTGATGGACATTTTTGCAAGAGTGACGAACTTTGTTACCGTAGATCCTGCTGCACAGCAGATGTTTGGAGAAATCTACCGTGTTGGCCGTCAGGGTGATATGGAGAAAATCGTGAGGCTTTGCAAGCAGGCTGCTTCGCAAAAAGAAATCTGGCTTGCGGAGCTTCAAAGCGGGAAGCGCCGACTGGACGATGCAATTTACAAGAGCATCTGGATCGAAGCAGACAAGCCGGTTCGGCCTGTTCCATGGGATTCGGAGCATTCGACCCGGCTGAAAATCAATGTAAATGCCGCAACAGACGTAGATTTCTTTGCGCTGGACGGTCTGACGTTTCCGCAATGCCAAGAGCTCGTTCGCATCCGGGAACAGTATGGTGGTTTTTCCGGCTTGGACGAGTTCCGCCAAACCGTCGCACAGATCGTCAGCAGTGGGACGAGCCGAGATTGACAAACCGATCTTTCTCACCATCTGGCGGAAAATTGTCCTGCTCATTCCGCTGACTTTCCTGCTGCCGCACCTCTGGCCGGACGCAGTCACGGGCGTGTACCTGGCAGAACCGATCGCGGATACCATCGCAGTCTGCACCACAGCGCCCATGTTTTGCGCCTATTATCGAAAGCTGAAATAACAAACGAAGATGCAGCCGTCCGGAGAGATTCGGGCGGCTGCGATTGTGTTTTGCGGGCAGGTTTACTATAATAAAATAAATCGGGATTTGATGAACTCAACACGTTAAAGACACAGGAGGTTTTATGAACTACGAATGCAGAATAACGGTATTGGAGACGAAGGTATTTCCGGATTTACAGGAAAAGTATTTGGCTGATCCGAAATCCGGCCCGTGTCCCTGCTTCAAGGCGGGAGATACATTTCTTCTGAAAAGAACGCCGGAGCAGGATGACTTTTACCATCTGATGAACGGCAAATTCTGCGGCGAGGCATGGGATGCCATCAGCCGATATGTCTATGCGGCGTTGCAGGGCGGCTCCATTATGCGCAAGTGGACAAATGACGACAGAATGATGATCGCCTGCTGCAACGACGGTACACGCCCCGTTATCTTTAAGATCGAGCGAATCGATATTCCGGAAAACGAAGAAGAAAAGCTGTGGTTGGAAAAGCAGAATTTCAAGAATACAGCGGATGAGGCTTATACAGGGTAAGTTATCTCCAGTTTATTAAATCCACTGTGCAAATCCTGCGCCGCAAGAAACAAAGAATAGTTTTTTGAAAAAATCGAATAATTTACATAGAAAACCCGCTGAAATCTTGCGATTTCAGCGGGTTTTCTGGTCCGAGTGACTGGTTTCGAACCAGCGGCCTCGTGGTCCCAAACCACGCGCTCTACCATCTGAGCTACACCCGGTTATGAAATTGAAAGTCTAAGCTGTCTGTAGTCAGCCATGTGGTCAAAGGCGGTTTTTCGGGCGATTCCGGAAATTGCGGAAAACCCGCAGATGCCCGTGTGTCAAGGGGTTCCGGCGTTTTGGCTCTGGCAGGTCGGATGGATGCCGATACGCTCCCAAACCACGCGCTCTACCATCTGAGCTACACCCGGGGCGATCATCCAGAATATTATACAGGTGTTGAGGCGAAAAAGCAAGTGATTTCTGTGCCTTCCGGATAAAAGCCTTCCGGATAAAAACCGCGGGAATGGATTGACGGCGCGGAGAAAACAGGGTATGATAGGGCTGATGAATTTTGAAACTGGAGGAATCCCACGATGGATTTTTTTGAGGAAATGGAAGCGCGCATCCCGAAGGGGAAGGTGCGCACCCGCTTTGCGCCCAGTCCCACGGGCTACATGCACGTCGGCAATCTGCGCACAGCGCTCTATACCTGGCTGATCGCCCGCCGCAATCACGGCACGTTTATTCTCCGCATCGAAGATACCGATCAGGGCCGCCTGGTAGACGGAGCGGTGGACGTTATCTATAAGACGCTGGCCGAATGCGGCCTCGACCATGACGAAGGCCCGGATGTCGGCGGCCCGGTCGGCCCGTATGTCCAGTCCGAGCGGCGCGGCCTGTTCGGCAAATACGCCGACCTGCTCGTGGAGAAGGGCGGCGCGTACTACTGCTTCTGCCAGAAGGGCGATGAAGAACCGGCCGAAGAGGGTAAGGAAATCAAAAAGCACGTCTGCGCCTGCCGCGATCTTCCGCTGGAAGAGGCAAAGCGCCGCGTTGCAGCAGGGGAGCCCTATGTCGTCCGGCAGCGCATCCCGCACGAGGGCAGCACCACGTTCCATGACGCCTCCTTCGGCGACATCACGGTCGAAAACAAGGAGATGGAGGATCAGGTCCTCCTGAAGTCCGACGGCCTGCCCACCTACAACTTCGCCAATGTCGTCGACGACCATCTGATGGGCATTACGCACGTCGTCCGCGGCAGCGAATACCTCTCCTCCGCGCCGAAATACAACCTGCTCTACGAAGCCTTCGGCTGGGAGGTCCCGACGTATGTCCACTGCTCGCCGGTCATGCGCGACGCGCAGCACAAGATGTCCAAGCGCAACGGCGACCCGAGCTACGAAGACCTCATCCGCGACGGCTATCTGACCGAGGCCGTGCTGAACTATGTCGCGCTTCTGGGCTGGAGCCCGAAAGGGGAGCTGGCCGAACGGGAATTCTTCACGCTGCAGGAGCTGGCCGAGGTGTTCGACATCTCCGGCATCTCGAAATCTCCGGCGGTCTTCGACATCAACAAGCTCCGCTGGATGAACGCGGAATACATGAAAAAGCTTAGCCCCGAGGCGTTCTACGCCAAGGCAGAGCCGATTCTGAAATCTGCCATCTCTGCCCCGCAGATCGACCTCAAGGCCGTCTCGGCCCTGGTGCAGCCGCGCTGTGAGATCCTTTCCGACCTGCCGGAGCGCGTCGACTTCCTGGACAAGCTCCCGGACTACGACCCGGCGCTCTACGTCCACAAAAAGTCGAAGACAACACTGGAAAATTCCCTCACCAGCCTGCAGGCCATTCTGCCGGTGCTCGAGGGCCTGACCGTCTGGACGAACGAGTCGCTCTATGAGGCGCTCGTCGCGCTGGCTGCCAGGCTGGAGGTCAAGAACTCCATCATTCTCTGGCCGCTGCGCGTGGCCGTCTCCGGCAAGGCGTCGACGCCCGGCGGCGCAACCGAGATCTGCGCGCTGCTCGGCAAGCAGGAATCGATCGACCGCATCATCTGCGGCATTGAGCTGCTCGGCAGGTAAGGCAGAGACGAACAAAGAAACCAAGCCCGGTTCCACACAGGTGGAACCGGGCCTTTTTGACTCATCCATGCAGACCGGCGGCAATCTCCTGCAGGGCCGCGATGGCCGCATCGACCTCAGCTGCTTCCGTCAGCGGCGAAAAGCTGAAGCGCACCACACCGCGCTGCGCGGTTCCGAGTGCCTCGTGCATCCTGGGGGCGCAGTGCGCGCCGGGGCGAGTGGCGATGCCATAGTCCTCGTCCAGAATGCCGCTCAGCTCCGCCGAGCTGAGCCCGGCCAGGTTCAGCGACACGATCCCGGCACGCTCCGGCTGCTCAAACGTACCGTAAATCTCCACACCGGGGATCGTGCGCACACCATCATAAAATTGCCGCATCCGCGCCTGCTCCCGGCTCCCGAGTGCAGCGACGCCCTCGCGCAGGATCTCATCGAGTGCTGCGTCCAGCCCGGCGAGGCCGTGGCTGTTCAGCGTTCCGGCCTCCAGGCGCGTCGGATAGTCTGTGGGCTGTTCGCGGTCGAATGAATGCACGCCGCTCCCGCCGCGCAGCAAGGGCCGGATCTCCACCCCTGGGCGCAGGCAGAGCCCGCCCGTGCCCTGCGGGCCGAGCAGCCCCTTGTGGCCGGTAAAGCAGACTGCATCGATGCCCTGGGCCTCCATGTCGATCTCCAGCGCCCCCGCCGTCTGGGAAGCGTCCACCACGAGCAGCGCCCCGTGCGTGTGCGCAAGCGTGCCGAGCCGGGTCAGATCCAGTGCGTTGCCCGTCACGTTGGAGGCATGCGTGCAGACAATTGCCCGCGTATTCGGGCGAAACAGCGCCAAAAAATCCGCATACCGGGTGCGCCCCTGCCGGTCTGCGGGGACAAAATCAACCGCAACGCCCTGCCGCTGCAGCGCATAAAGTGGCCGCAGTACCGAATTATGCTCCAGATCCGTGGAAATCACATGATCCCCCGGCGCAAAGAGGCCGTAAAGTGCGATGTTCAGCGCTTCCGTGGCATTTGCGGTGAAGATGACGTGATCCGCGCGCGGACAGCCAAAGAGCTGCGCCACCTTTTCCCGCGTCCGATAGATGGCGCGCGCGGCGGCCATCGCGGCCCCGTGTGTTCCGCGCGCGGCGTTGCCGGCGGTCAGGATGGCCTGCCGAACCGCCTCCGCTACTGCGGGCGGCTTTTTCAGCGTCGTTGCTGCATTGTCCAGATAGATCATCCGTACATCTCCACCATCCTCTCCGGCCCGGATCCAAGTCCCGCGCCGTGCAGCGCGGCAAGCAGTGCCTCCCGGTCCCCGGGCCCGGCACGCCAGGCCATACCGCAGCCCGCTGTAATCTCCTCCGGCACCGGAATCATCCGCCCCGGCAGAGCCCGGGCAGTGAAAAGCGCCTCCGCGGCCATGGCCTGCGCGGTCGAATCAAAGGCCAGGACCCAAAACAGCCGCCGTGTCCGCATCAGGGCCGGATCACCAGATCGGCCTTCGCCTGCTTTTCGACGATCACATACATGTTCGTCACTTCGCCGACGCGCAGCTGCTCCGTCAGGCCGTAGTAGTTCAGGCAGGTGCCGCAGGTCAGAATCTCCACGCCCTGCGCCTGCAGCGCCTTCAGATCCTCCAGCGACGCCGAGCCCTCGCACGTCACTGCCGCGCCGCCGTTGTAAAAGAGCACCGTCTTCGGCAGCTGTTCCTGCTGCGTCAGCGCAAAGAGGAAGCCCTTGAGCAAAATCTTCCCGAGTTCGTTGTTGCCCTCGCCCATGTGGTCGGCGGAGACGGCAACGACGATGTTTTTCTGCCTTGCCGGGATCGTGCAGACGCTCTCTGCCTGTTCCGGCAGCTCGGCGCCCGCCTTGGCCGTGATCATGACGCGGTATTCCTGCGCGCCGAGCTGCTCCGTCTGCACGCTGCAGCCCTTGCTCTCGCCGAGCCGCGTGAGATTCTGCACGGCGACTTCGTTGTCCACCAGCGTCTCGACCACGCCCTCTGCGCCGCCGAGCGCCCGCAGCGCCTGCAGCGTCTTGACCACCGGGATCGGGCAGGCATCGCCCATTGCATTGACCTGGATCATAAGGCATTCCTCCTGAAGTGCTGTTTTCTTATAGTGTAGCAAAGGCGTGCGCTTCCCGCAAGAGCCACGCTTCAGTTTTTTTGTATTTTTGTTGGAAAACCAACGTGAATTTCTGCGAATCTTCCGTATACTAATGCCATACCAAACAACGGGAGGAACCGACATGGACCAGAAGATGTTTTGTTATCAGTGTGAGCAGACCGCCCATTGCTCCGGCTGTACCGGTGCGTCCGGCGTCTGCGGCAAGAGCGCCGAGGTTGCGCAGCTGCAGGACGAGCTGACCGGCGCGCTCATCGGCCTCGCCCGCGCGACCGACGGCGATACGCACCCCGACGCAGCGACGTGGCGGCTCATCGTCGACGGCCTGTTCACCACCGTCACCAACGTCAACTTCAACGCAGCCGCCATCCGCGACCGCATCGTCCGCGTCCACGCCGAGCATGACCGTCTTGTCCCAGGCTGCTCCGCCTGCGGCAGCCCCTGCGGCCGCAATGCCGACTATGACATGCGGCAGCTTTGGACGGCGGATGAAGACATCCGCAGCCTCAAATCTCTGATTCTTTTCGGCATCCGCGGCATGGCCGCCTACGCGCACCACGCCATGGTGCTCGGCTATGAGGACGAGGAATTAAACCGCTTCTTCGCCCGTGCGCTGTTCACCGTCGGCGAGGAGCTCGACATGGAGCAGCTCCTGCCCGTTGTCCTCGAGGTCGGCAAATACAACCTCACCTGCATGGCCTTGCTCGACCGTGCCAATACCGAAACCTACGGCCATCCCGTCCCCACCACCGTCCCGCTGACCGTTGAAAAAGGCCCCTTCCTCGTCGTCACCGGGCACGACCTGCACGACCTCAAGCTTCTGCTCGAGCAGACCGCGGGAAAAGGCGTCAACATCTACACGCACGGCGAGATGCTGCCTGCGCACGGCTATCCGGAGCTGAAAAAATACCCGCACCTCAAGGGCAACTTCGGCACGGCCTGGCAGAACCAACAGAAGGAATTTGCGAATCTCCCTGCGCCCATCCTCTTCACAACGAACTGTCTCATGCCGCCGAAGGACAGCTACGCAGACCGCGTCTACACGACCTCCGTCGTCTCCTATCCCGAAATGCGGCACATCGGGCCGGAGAAGGACTTCACGCCGCTCATCGAACAGGCGATCGCCCTCGGCGGCTATGCTGAGGATCAGCACTTCACCGGCATCAACGGCGGAACTTCTGTCACGACCGGCTTTGGCCGAAATGCAGTGCTCTCCGTGGCGGGCAAGGTGGTGGAAGGGGTAAAATCCGGGGCCATCCGGCATTTCTTCCTCGTCGGCGGCTGTGACGGTGCGCGCCCCGGCCGCAATTACTACACCGATTTCGTCAAGCAGGCCCCGCAGGATACCGTCATTCTCACGCTGGCCTGCGGCAAATACCGCTTCAACGACCTCGACCTCGGCACGATCGGCGGCATCCCGCGTCTGCTGGACATCGGCCAGTGCAACGACGCCTACAGTGCCATCCAGATTGCCCTGGCGCTCGCGGATGCCTTTGGCTGCACGGTCAACGAGCTGCCGCTCTCGATGGTGCTCAGCTGGTATGAGCAAAAGGCTGTCTGCATCCTCCTTACGCTCCTGCATCTCGGCATTCAGGGCATCCGCCTCGGGCCGACGCTCCCGGCGTTCCTCTCACCGAATATTTTAAATTTCCTCGTAGAAAATAACGGTATTGCGCCGATTACAACACCGGAGGAAGATTTAAAGGCACTGCTGGGGAAGTAAGAGCTGTTGTACAAGATATAAAAATTAAGATACTGTTTCGTTAGATAAGACTGCCTGAAAATGGCGGTTGGATAATAAAATGAAATGATAAGGCATCGGACAGACTGCAAAGGACAGGGCTGGACGGTGCCTTGTTTTGCTGTATGAACAAATTTGGCAAATGACAGGGAGGGGAGGATAAATTGTGGTTTGGGATAGGATTTGATATAATAAATTCAACATGTGCAAAATTTGCACATGTTGAAGATGAAGGTACAGTCAAAAATAATTCTTGAAAGTTAGTGGTTAATAATGAAAAAATTAGATGAAACAGCATTTACAGAAAGAGAATTAAAGATATTTAAAGAAATACAAGAATATGCAAAGAAATATCAGACGAAAAAGGTTGTATTATTTGGTTCAAGGGCAAGAAGAACGAATCGTGAAAAGAGTGATATAGATTTAGCGGTATATGGCTGTTCTGATGTTACAGAGTTTTATTTTGATATTG
>OIWS01002312.1_pt1 | contig 15972 bp, 14 predicted proteins | sample 1587611 | NCBI WGS metagenome assembly OIWS01 (sample SAMEA3888919, study PRJEB22519) | human gut metagenome | biome: human gut; feature: human-associated habitat; material: faeces | place: Denmark | collected 2010 | reverse complement strand
TGCATTTCAAAGTGACGCAGCCACTGGAACCCTTCCGGCGCGCGGAAATCGGAGCTGGCCGGGTAATTGCCCACCGAGCTCCAGTAGTCGGCAACAAAGCCGAACGGCGTCTCCTGCGGGGTATAGTCCGGCACCTGCTGGTTGTCCGGATCGGCGAAGGTGTCGGTGTGGATCCACGCGAAGTGGGCGACATCGAGAAAGCCTTCGACCTGGCGGCCGGCAAATCCCTTCACCTCGAAGGCCGGGCAGTTGATTTGCTGAAATCCCGCGTCGTCCCAGTGCGGCATGGTCGGTAACGGCGGCGGATTGTCCGGATCGCAGGCCAGGCAGGTCCAGATCAGCCCGTAGCGCTCCTCCACGGCGAAGCTGGTGAGATGCAGTTTGGCCGGAATGGGTTGCCCCGGACTGGAGGGGATGCGGTTGCAGCGGCCATCCTCGCCAAAGCGCAGGCCATGATAGGGGCAGACGATGCCTTCCTCTTCATGAAATCCCAGGGTCAGCGGCACCCCGCGGTGCGGGCAGACGTCGCGGGCGACCACCACCTGGCCTTTAATACGATAGATAACCAGCTGTTCGTCCAGCAGGGTGGCTTTCACCGGGGCGCCGGCAATATCGCAGGCGCGGGCCACCGGGTGCCAGCAGCGGGCCAGCCGCAGCCAGTCCTCTGGATCAAAGGTGCAATGGGCGGGGGGCGTGGGGGTGGTTGTCTTCATGATTTCTCTTCCTGCTCACATCGGTGATTGTTTTATTGTTGTGAGATTATTGTTGTCATATTAGGGTGTTCACATCCATCACCATTAATTCACTCTGCTGTTGCAAAAAAGAGTACAGGGGCGCCATGAGTCCATTTTCCCGTTTCGCGCACTATTTCATCGCCGTGGCCCGCTGCGGCAGCCTGCGCCGGGCCGCCGAGCAGCTGCATATTTCCGCCTCGGCGATTAACCGCCAGATCCTGCAGGCCGAGGAGGCCTTCGGCACCCCGCTGTTCGAGCGCCTGCCGGAGGGACTGCGGATGACCACCGCCGGTGAGTTGCTGTATGACAACCTGCTGCGCTGGCAAAAGGAGTTTCGCCAGACGCGGCAGAAATTCGATGAGCTGCAGGGGATGAAGCGCGGAAGCGTTAGCGTTGGCATGGTGCAGGCGCTGGCGGAAGGGGGGTTCGCCGCCGCGCTGGCGGAGATCATCGCCAGCTGGCCGTGGCTGGAGCTGGATCTGCAGGTGGCTGACAGCCACACCGTCAGCCAGAAAGTGCGTCAGGCTGACCTGGACGTCGGTCTGATCCTCGATCCGCAGGGGCAGGCTGGACTCAGCGTGCTGGCCTTTGCCGAACTGGAGGTTGGGATTGTGATGCGTCCGGACCATCCCCTGGCGGGGGCGAAAGCGCTGTCTTTGGGCGAGCTCAGCCTGGAGCGGCATATCGTGCCCGGCGCGCCGCTGATCGTCCATGAGCGGGTGGCGCTCCTCTATCGCCACCATGACTTTGCGCCGGAGAATACCATCAGCTGCAATGATATCCGGCTTATCAAGTCGTTGGTGCAGCGCGGCAGCGGCGTGACGCTCCTTAGCCTGCTCGACGTGCTGGACGAGGTCCAGCGTGGACAGCTGGCCTTTGTCCCGCTGCGCAGTACGCTGCTGCGACCGCTGACCCTGGCGCTGTGTACTGCGCCCTCGCGTCAGCTTTCGCGGCCCGCGCAAATGGCCATTCAGACGCTGAGTGCGGTGATCGAATCCATGGCGACGGTCAGCCCAGCGGCCCGCTGAGGATGGTGTCGCACATGCCGTTGATAATGCGCTCCCCGGTCTCCTCACGCAGCTCCTGGTACCAGGCTTCGGTGAGCTGCATATCCTTCCCGTGGGTAATATCGCACCGTTTGCGCGCCTTCAGCACCAGGTCACGAACCCGGTCGCAGCGCTGGGCTTCATACTCGCGCAGGGCGGCCGCAATATCTCGGGTCTGGCGGAAAACGGCGCCCAGCACCACTGCATCTTCCATCGCCGCGCAGCCTCCCTGGCCAATATCCGGGGTGGTGCTGTGTCCGGCGTCGCCGAGCAGCGCGACGCGGCCGCGCACCAGGCGGCTGAAAGGTTCGATATCATGGATTTCAATGCGGTTGGTAGTCTGCGGGTCGAGGGCGGCGATCAGCTTCTGCACCGGCGGCGCCCAGCCGGCAAAGTAGCGGCTGAGGTCAGCGCGCAGGGTGTCACGATCCTCCGCCAGACCCGCCGGAAGCGGCACATCAAAGAAAAAGTAGAACCGGCCGGCGGAGACCGGCATCAGCGAGACGCGCTTGCCTTCGCCGACAAAGGTGGTCCACTGGTCGCCGGGGGCCAGCGCTTCATCTATCTCCACCAGGCCGTTCCAGTTGACGTAGCCGGCGTAGCGGCGCTGCGGGGTAAAGCCCAGCACCCACGGACGCAGTGCGGAATGGCTGCCGTCGGCGGCAATCAGCAGATCGCCGCTGGCGCTGCTGCCGTCGGTAAACCATACCGTCACGCCGTCGGCGTCTTCTTCACAGCGGGTGACGCGTTTGCCGAACTGCACGCTGTCCCGTCCCCAGTAATCCAGCATTTCCCGCTGCAGTTCTGCCCGGGAGACCGGGCAGGGGCGGCTGCCGGTGCGTTCGATCAGCGGGGCGAGACTGAACTGGGTCATGTTCTCGCCGCTGCGGAAATCACGATACGCCATCCGGCGCAGCGGCCCGCCGAAGGTCTCCATGATGTCGCCCATGCCGAGGTGGGCCATGCACTTCACGCCGTTGGGCCACACGGAAATCGCTGCGCCGACCGGTTTGATCTCTTTCACCGCTTCATAGACGTCGCAGTCGATCCCCGACTGTTTGAGCGCCACTGCCGCGCTTAAACCGCCGATGCCGGCGCCAATCACGATTGCTTTCATTTTTTTCTCCTTCTCCCGATGTTGTGACTGACTACAGCAATTTGCGTACCAGTTCGCTGGAGGGAGGAAAACCGCCTGCCTGAGGCACAGCGATGGCTCATGACGCACCGCATCGGTGCAATGTGAGGTATTGGTTGCCTTTTTATGAATCAAAAGTTTCTGTATGTTGCATTAAGAATCTATCGTTTCAGACGCCTGGTTCAGCAGCGGAGAGGGGTGATGCATCACGAGCGTAATCTAAGTTGATGATTTTGGAGTGATAATAAATTTATTGGTGCCCTTTTGTCGTCTCTGGCCTGCTTTGTGCACTAGCCCATGCACTTCTCTTTGCTACGGGATATCACTATGTCTGACGAACATCACAGTGGCCTGCTTTACGGCCTTGAACAGCGGATCCCACCGCTTCCGGCCTTTTTCAGCGCTCTCCAGCATGTGCTGGCGGGCCTGGTGGGGATCATCACGCCGCCGCTGATCATCGGCGCTACCCTCGGGCTTGGCGACTGGCTGCCGTATCTCATCAGTATGTCGCTGATGGCCTCGGGCATTGGCACTTTTCTGCAGTCCAATCGGGTATGGGGCATCGGCGCCGGGATGATCTGCATGCAGGGCACCAGTTTTGCCTTCCTCGGCGTGACGGTGGCCGGAGGGATGTGGGTAAAAGCCCAGGGCGGCGGGCCGCAGGATATGATGGCGATGCTGTTTGGCGTTAACTTTGTCGCCGCTCTGGTGCCGGTGATTGTCAGCCGCTTTATCGAACCGCTGAAGAAAATCTTTACTCCCATCATTACCGGCAGCGTGATTGCGCTGATCGGCATCAGCCTGATCAAGGTCAGCGTCATCAACTGGTGCGGTGGGGAAAAGGCCGAGGATTTCGCCAGCATGAGCAATATCGCGCTCGGGGCGGGCACCCTCGGGGTTATCGTCCTGCTGAGCTGCGCCAAAAACCGCTGGCTGCGGCTCTCCTCGGTGGTGGTGGGCATTGCCGTGGGCTGCATCGCAGCGGGGCTGAGCGGTCAGTTCCATCTTCACAGCCTGGGCGACACTCTGTTTCGCCTGCCGACGCTGTTTCCGTTCGGCTTTCAGTTTAACAGCGCGATATTTCTGCCGGTCGCCCTGGTGTCGCTGGTCTGTATTCTGGAGGCGGTGGGCGATCTGACGGCCAACTCGCTGATTTCGCAACAGTCTGTTGACGATCGCGCTTTTCGTAACCGGCTGAAGGGCGGTATCCTGGCGGATGGCGTCAGCTGTATGGTGGCGGCCATGCTCTGTGCTTTTCCGAACACCACCTTCGCGCAGAACAACGGCGTGATCCAGATGACCGGGGTGGCCAGCCGCTATGTCGGACGCTACATTGGCGTGATTCTGATCCTGCTCGGGCTGTTTCCCCCGGTGGGCGAACTGCTGCGGCAGATCCCGGCGCCGGTGCTGGGGGGCGCCACGATGGTGATGTTTGGCTGCGTAGTGGCGGCCGGGATCCGGATTATTACCCAGACCCCGCTGAGCCGTCGCGATGTGCTGATCGTGGGGCTGGCGTTTGGCGCGGGTCTTGGCGTGGAGTCGGTGCCGGCGTTTCTCAGCCATTTTCCGCCGATGGTCGGCGATCTGTTCGGTTCGGCGGCCACCAGCGGTGGGCTGGTAGCGATAGCGCTGAACCTTATTCTGCCGCAGGAGCAGGCGGCGACGAAATCGTTAAGGAGTCAGGATGATCGCGCTGAATCAGTTTAACAGCCTATGTGAAGATGAGGCGGCGAGGCTGCTGGCCCCCTGCGTGGCGATCCCGGCCTGGGGCGAGACGCTGGTGAGCTTGCGACCTTTCGCCAGCCGCCATGCGCTGCTGCAGACCGCCCGGGAGGCGATGGCTAACTGGGGAGAGGACGAGCTGAACGCGGCGCTTAGCGCCCATCCGCGGATCGGTGAGAAGCCGACCGGTTGCCAGGCGCACGCGGCGCTGTCGCGCCAGGAGCAGTCGTCGGTAGACAGCGAGAATGAGCGGCTCGCGCAGGCCCTGCGGGAGGGCAATGCCCGCTACGAAGCCCGCTTTGGCTGGGTGTTTTTAATCCGCGCCAAAGGGCGCAGCGGCGAAGAGATGTTGCAGGCGTTGACGCGCCGGCTGCAGCATACCGCCGACGAAGAAGTGGCCGAGGCGCTTGCCCAGCTGCGAGAGATTACGATGTTAAGACTGGAAGGAGTGATTGGCGAATGAGCACCCTGAGCACCCATATTCTGGATATTTCCACCGGTACGCCGGCAGAAGGCGTAACGGTCAGCCTGAGCCGGGAGGGCGAGACGCTGGCGAACCTGGTGACCAACGCCCAGGGGCGTATCGCCACCTTTAGCGCCGCGCCGCTGCCGGCGGGGCGCTATTGCTTAACAGCGGAAACCGGGGCGTGGTTTGCCCGCGCCGGGCGCGAGAGCGTCTTTACCCGGGCGCAGATTGATTTTGTTATCGGCGAGGCGGCAGAGGACCATTTCCATCTGCCGTTTCTCATCGCCCCGGGCGGGTGGTCGACCTACCGCGGCAGCTAAGCCGGCTGCCCGCTGCCGGGCGGCGCTGCGCTTGCCCGGCCTGGATCGTTACGGAGCGGGCAGAGACAGCCCGTAGGCCCGGTAAGGCGCAGCCGCCACCGGGCATGTACAGATGGCTCCGGCGATCATCCTTCCTGTTTTATCCCCACACAAGGATAATTATTCTCCTATCCCCTACAGGGGATAACCTTGACATTATCCCCTGCAGGGTATAAAACCAAGTTTATCCCGACAGGGGGATAAATGATGGTGAGGAACAAGGCGATGAATTCCCCGCAGATATACAGTCCCGTGCAGCTGGCCAATTACCTGAAGCTGCTGCGCCAGCAGAACCACTGGACCCAGGATGCGCTGGCCAGGCGGATCGGCATTAAGCAGGCCACGCTGTCCAATTTTGAAAATCACCCCGACAAAACCACCTTAACCACGCTGTTTAAGATCCTCCAGTCGCTGGGGGTGGTGATGACGCTGAACGCCAAAGCTGCTGAGACGGCGCCGGCTCCCGATAACAACACGGACCTTGACTGGTAATGGCGACGCTTACCACCTGGATGAACAATGTGCGCGTGGGAACCTTAACCCGCCAGGCTAACGGGGCGCACAGTTTTCGCTATGACGAAGAGTGGCTGCGCAGCCCGCGCGCCAGACCGCTCTCCCTCTCACTGCCGCTGCAGTATGGCAATATCACTGCCGACGCGGTGTATCACTATTTTGATAACCTGCTGCCCGACAGCCCGCAGGTCCGCGACCGGATCGTCAGGCGCTATCAGGCGCGCTCGAAGCAGCCGTTCGATCTGCTGGCCGAAGTCGGGCGGGATAGCGTAGGGGCGGTGACCCTCCTGCCGCCGGGGGAAGAGGCGCACCTGGAAGGATTACGCTGGCAGACGCTGGACGAGGCGCAGCTCACCGCTTTGCTGACCGCTTACCAGTCGGATATCCCCCTCGGGATGATTACCAGCCAGGACGATTTCCGTATCTCGGTGGCCGGCGCCCAGGAGAAAACGGCGCTGCTGCGGATGGGCGAGCAGTGGTGTATTCCGCAGGGCGCCACGCCGACCACGCATATCATTAAGCTGCCCATCGGCGAGATCAAGCAGCCCAATGCGACGCTGGATCTGCGTGAAAGCGTGGATAATGAGTATCTGTGCCTGGCGCTGGCCAGAGAACTGGGCCTGGCGGTGCCGGAAGCGGAGATCATCACCACCCCGCGGATCCGCGCCCTGGCGGTAACCCGCTTCGACCGGCGCTGGGCGCAGGAGGGACGGGTGCTGCTGCGTCTGCCGCAGGAGGATCTGTGTCAGGCTTTTGGTCTTCCTTCAGCGATGAAATATGAGTCTGACGGCGGGCCGGGTATCGCCGCGATCATGACCTTTCTGCTGGGCTCGAGTGAAGCGCTGAAAGATCGCTATGACTTTATGAAGTTCATGGTCTTCCAGTGGCTGACGGGGGCGACGGACGGTCACGCAAAAAACTTCTCAATTTACCTGTTGCCCGGCGGCAGCTACCGCTTAACCCCGTTCTACGACATTATTTCGGCGTTTCCGGTGCTGGGCGGCACGGGACTGCATCTGCGCGATCTGAAGCTGTCGATGGGGCTCAATGCCACAAAAGGGCGTAAAACAGAGATTAACGCCATCTATCCGCGTCATTTTCTGGCGACGGCCAAAGCGGTGAACTTTCCCCGGGAGCAGATGCTGGCGATCCTCCAGGAGTTTGCCGGGCATGTGCCGCAGGCAATCGAAAGCGCTCGCCGGACGCTGCCGGCGGACTTTTCCAGCCACGTCTGGCAGGCCATTACAGAGAACATGCTGAAGCTGCACGCCCGCCTGCAGCAAGGGCTGCAGGCGCTATAGCAGAGCCGGCTGGCGGCTAGCTCTGCGGCTGCCCCCAGCGGCTGCGCAAATAGTTAACCGCCTGCCGGGTTTGCGGCTGATTGAGGTTGTTTTCGCGGAACAAGATGGTGCCCTGGATCTGCGGCAGAGTCTCATTGAGATCGAGCTGCTTTTTCAGCTCCGGCACGCCGCCATCCACCGTCCAGTCAGGCTCGTTTTTGGACGGTTCACCCACCTTGTACAGCGCCACGCCGATATACAGCCGGGTATGGGTCGGTTTAACCACCTCGGCCCACCAGTTGGCCAGCACATCATAGCGCGCGGCATCGCGGGCAAACGGCCAGTAGATCTGCGGCGCGATGTAGTCGAGCAGTCCCTGCTGCACCCAGCTGCGGGTATCGGCATAGGATTCATCATAGGCGGCCGCGCCCCGGGTATCCGACCCCGCCGGATCGTGGGAGCGGTTGCGCCACACCCCGGCCGGGCTCACGCCAAACTCGACGTTCGGATTGAGCTTTTTGATGGTGGTGGAAACCTGGGCTATGAGCTGCTGGGTGTTATGCCGCCGCCAGTCGCCCTTCGAGGCATAGCCCTGCCCGTAACGGCGGAAAGTCTCGTTGTCGTTAAGCGGTGAAGAGGCGGTTTCGGTGTAGAAATAGTCGTCGAACTGCACGCCGTCAATCGGGTAGTTCTGCACCACTTCAGCGACGATGCTGGTGATCCAGTCCCGTGCTTCGGGAATGCCCGGGTCGAGGACAAAGCGATCGCTGGCGGTGCGGATCCAGTTACGGTGCAGGACGAACACGCTGGCCGGTACCTGGGTGAGGGTGTTGTTCAGCTCGGCAATCGTCGACGGTTTGGTGTTGACCGAGACGCGGTAGGGGTTAAACCACGCGTGAACCTTCATGCCGCGCTTGTGCGCTTCATCCAGCATAAACTGCAGCGGATCGTAGCCAGGGTATTCGCCGATTTTGCCGGTCAGCATATCGGACCACGGCAGAATATCCGACCGCCAGAGCGCCGTACCGTCCGGTTTCACCTGGAAAAAGACGGTGTTGATCCCCAGGCGCTGCAGGTTATCGAGTTTAGCGATCAGCGCCAGCTTCTGCTGCGTGATGCGGCTCTCCGGCGTGCTGGCGATAATCGACCCGACCGGCGGCCAGTCAAGGCGCGAAACGGTGGTGAGCCACACGCCGCGCACCGGCTCCCGGTGCGCCTGCCCGGCTTTGACGGCGGCAGCGTTCGGCGGCGTGACAAGGGATTTAGGGGCTTTACTGGTGCAGCTGAACAGCATGCCAGCGGCGATGAGCGCCGCGCCTGCCAGCGCCACTTTGCTGGCTAAGGGGAATCGACGAGAATGGCTGATGATGAACTCCCGTGTACTCAGATCGTCGCGTGTAGGCGCTATTCTCTTACGATTCGCCGGTCAGAGCAATTCCTTCATCCGCTTCATCCGTCGGTTCGCCATCGCCTAGTCATAATGCAAGGTATAGGTCGCGACGGCCGACACCTGACCGGCGGTGATCCGGGAACGTGTCTGGTAGTAGCGGGCAGTGAGCGGCAGGGTAAACCGGCCCGCGCTCGCGCTGCCCAGCGTCATCTCATGATTCAGTACGACCGGCTGACGATGGTAAAGCAACTGCACGCCAATACCCTGCGCCCGATCGTCGGTGGCGTCATTGCGCAGAACGCCATGCCCCCGGGCGGAGAGGGGCTCCGCGCCGTCAACTCGCAGGGAAATCGTGACCGCGCTGTTGCAATCCAGCTGCAGCGCGAAAGGGGTGTCGCCGGTGGTTTTGCCGACGCCGCCGAAGTGGTCAAGCATCGCCGCAGGGAGCTTGATCAGGGCTGGCGTGGCGTCATTCACTGAACATCCCGCGGTGCTGATCCTGCCGGTTAAGTCTAACGCGGCTAGCGGGGTATGCTCCGCCATTAAAAAGCGCTCGCTGCGATATTCAAGCTCGCCCGGCGTCGCCGCGGGACCGGTTTTAATGAGCTCAATCGTCAGGCGGAAATAGCCCAGTTTCCACACCGCATCGGGCAAGGCGGCGGGATTGTCCACCCGTTGGCTAAACGGCGAGGGCGTCGGCCGGTCAGGAAAGCCGCCATAGCCGCCGATAGCGCGCAGCGATACGCGAACGCCAATGCCGGCGAGGTTAGTTTGATAAACCGTCGGTCGCGTCACTCCCCCGGACAGCAGACTGTCCAGCAGCAGCGGTGACAGCCCGTGCGGATCGTCCGTGCAGCGGATCCACTGTTCGCCGCCGTCGCTAAGGCGGTTCCAGGCGAAACTTTTATGATACAGCGGGGTGCCGGGTCTGGCGTCAGCCGGAACCGTGAGCTGCCCCACGTTCAGCCGAAGGGTGGAGGCCTGGCCGCGGACAAACACTGGCGTACAGGCCCATCCGCTGGCGGCCGGTAACAGAATAAATAACAGCGTCATGGCGACCCGACGCAGGAGAGTTAAAAAGGACATGATAACGTCTGCTGTAAAATGAGTGGATGGGGGGGCTGCGCCAGCGTCGGGGTGAGATCGTAGCGGGCGCTACAGCGCTGCTGAGGGCCCGGCCCCCATTGCGCATAAAGGGTGCCTTTTGGCGCCAGGCCGGCCAGGTACACCTGACCCTCGCTGGCAACGATGCTGTTGGTGTCTTTGGCGCGTACTTCGCTGCCAAAGGGCAGCGGTTGTCCTCGCGACTGCAGCGTAAACAGCGCCTTATAGCCAACGTGGGTGTGAAAGCGCGCCAGAACCACCGCGTCTTTGGTAGGGACCAGCGTCACGGTGCTGTTGGCCAGATCCACATTCTCCGGCAGCGAATGGCTGTCGAGAGAGACGTCGTTGCGGTGATAGGCGGTGGCGAAGGGCAGCACGGCGTACCCGTCACCATTGGTGGCGATGGTTTTCTGGTTGGCGAGGGTCACACCCCCGGCGCCACCGGCGTCAATCAGGACGACAGCGCCATTCATTTCCGGCGTAAAGACTACCCCGTGGCGGTGAATCAGAATGCCCCCGCTGGCGCCGTAGTTCAGACGAGCGGCCTGCGAATCGTGGCTGTAGCCGAGATTCAGATCGCCCCTTCCACTGCTGTACCCGGCCGTCAGGCTGCCGCTGGACCCGTTTTGCCGATCGCGGGTTTGGCTGACGGCGTAGCTAAGCGCGTGATTGTCCAGCAATGTGCCGTTGAGGCTGACCATCTGACTGCCAACGCTGTGGCGGGAGGAGGGCAGGGGATAGCCGGCATAGCTCCCCGGCAGCAGGTGGCTCAACGGCACGGAAAGTGACAATGTCACCACTTTGTCGGAATGCGGCTCGTCATCCTCCTCGTCACCGTGGCTGCTGCGGGAGTCGCTGTAGCTGAGCGACCACGCGATACCGTGAACCTGGCTGCTGATCCCCATATTGGCGGTACGCTGTGAGGCACCCCCTGACCAGTAGCTGTCCTGGTCGAGGCTCAGATAGAGGGTGATATCGTACGGCAGGCTCTGGCTGGCGGTGATTTGCAGGGTTGCTTTTTTGTTGTCGCTATCCTGCAGGTCGTCTTCGCTACCCGGGCTGGAAAACGCCTCGCTCAGCGTGGCATAGCGCTGATGCGAATAACGCCAGCCGGTGAAGGTGAACTGCGTGCCAAGACGATCAAAACCTTTGCTGTACTGGAGCTGCCAGGCCCGGCCATCGATCGGATCCTGCTGGTGCCGGTCGCGGGCGTTTAACAGCTGCAGCGAGAGCGCCCCGGCTTCTCCCAACCCCTGTCCTGCGCCGACCGAGAGGTTATGGTATTGCGCCGCGCTCTGCAGTCCGCCAAACAGCGTCAGGTTGTGGGCGAACCCGCGCATCAGCGACAGCTGCATCATCAACGGTCGCTGGCTGGCATCGTCGCTATGGTAGCGCCCGGCGACCAGGTTGTATTTCAGGCTGCCTTCGCGCTGCATGCTGGTCACCGAAGCATACGGCTGGGTGAAGCGGCGGATTTCGCCATCCGACTCTTTGACGGCAACCTCAAGATTGCCGCTGCTGGCGGTGGGATAAAGATCGTCAATCACGAACGCGCCGGGGGTGACGTAGGTTTGATACAGCACGTAGCCATTTTGCCGAACCGTGACCTGGGCGTTGGTTCTGGCAATCCCGCGGATGGTCGGGGCAAAACCTTTCTGCGAGTCCGGGAGCATCGCATCGCTGGAGGCGAGGGATATTCCCTGAAACTGTACCGCGTCAAACACATCGCCCGACGTGAAGGTATCCCCGAGGGTCAGTTCACTCTGCCAGCGCGTCAGGTCGCGCTCAAGCCAGGCGCCGCTGGTCGTCCACTGGGGCTTATCATCGCTGTTGGCGGTCAGGCTATTGCTGGCGCGCAGGCGCCAGGCGCCGACGTTCACGCCGCTTTTCAACATCAGATAGTTATCGCGCTCGGTGCTGCCCTCGCGGGTACGCTGGCTGGCGCCTGAATAACGATAGTTACTCTGAAAGGCGCTAATACCTTCGTCCCACAGCGCAGAGGGAACATTATCCCTCGCCCGGTGCGTCATCAGCGCCTGAGGAATGGTCATTACCAGCCGCTGATGAGCAAAATCGAAATTGACCGTGCTGCCCGGCAGCAGCGCGTTGAGTTCGGGACATGAGCGGGACGTTGCGCCGGGCGCCTGGGACAGCACGGCCGGGTTAACTCCGGCCTGCAGCAGATCTTCCGGCTTAAGGCAGGGCGTGAGCTGTCCGCGATCGTTCTGGCGAAACGTGACGGTCTTACGGGCGTCCAGCGTGACGCCGTTGACCTGCCAGCTCACCGGATAGGCGCCTGGCGGCTGGCCCGCCTGCTGATTGAAGCGTTGCAGATCCACTGCCGGCAAATGGTCGTTTTTCTCCAGCAGATCCATATTAAAGGTCGCCTGGGCGTGCAAGAGCGCGCTCTGTCCGCCCAGCAGGATGGAGAGGCTGACGACGGTAACGGTATGAGCCGGGCCGTGGCGCATCGCGACATCAGACGCTTAGTGCGCCGAAACGGGGGCGCTAAACGTCTGCACAGCGCCAAAGTCATCCAGAATGCGCCAGCTCACCTCGCGGGCGCAGGCCTCGCCGGGGAGGGCATACTCTTCACGGCTGTGAGGAGCAATCACGCTGCGCTCAAGCGGCGTTTTCTGGTTCTGGCCCGCGCAGGTGAGCGTGGTGATAGTCACATAATAGGGGGAGGCATTCTCCGCCTGCAGGTGGTTGCCGCTGATCCGCCAGCGCAGGTGCTGCGCCGCGTCGAGCGCCGAGCCAGGGAGCCCTGCCGGGCGATAAATGAGCTTCAGTTGATTCTTAATTGCAAACTGCAGAATGTTCTCGCCAGCCGGCGCGGTATTGGCAGGAATCACTTTGATATTCAGGGTGAACAAACTTTCCCGATCGTTTGGCAGTTGCGCCGAGGTTAATAACACGCGCAGATCGTTGCTGTCTCCGGCATCCAGACGGAACAATGGCGGGGTGACGATAAACGGTGATTTATTATTATCAGCCAGATCGTCTACCCAGCTCTGAATAAGCACCGGATCGTGAGGATTGGTGTTTTTTACCGTGATGTCAGCCTCATGGCTTTGTTCATTATAAATGACACGTGTGCCGGCAATGGCAACCCCGGCGGCAGACGCCAGGAACGGGCAAAAGAGAAGGCTCAGGATAAAAGCCGCTTTATAACACTGCATAATTGAGGATCCGGTCACGAGGAATGAGAATAAGGGCAGGGGGACGCTGCCCTTGGAAAAGTGGCAATCAGGACATTCTATTCGTACACAATATCAATATTGGCCGTGGCATTAATATTGCCGGCGGTGACATCCTGTGAGGAATCGCTCTTCAGATCGGCAATAAAGTTAAATGCAATATCACCGTTTTCGTCGGCTTGCGAAACCGCCGTTTTGCTCTGCTTGTCAAAGGTCAGCTGAGTGCCTTCCGTTGAGCCGTCAGGGGAAGAGAAGACTTCAATGCCCACCCCTTTAGCGGTATCCGCGGAGTCGGAGAGCGCCAGCACGGCGGCGCTGGTGCCGTTAGCGTTGGTGTCCGGAGTACCTTCCAGGCTGATACTGATGTTCTGCGCCAGTGGGCAGCCGGTGAGGTTGATGGTGAACGGCGTTTCTGCGGTTTTCGCTTCATGGGATTTCAGCGCCGACATATCGACGTTGCCAAAATCGACATTAACATCGCCACCGTTATTGGCGATCTGGCAGGACTCGTTAATAATTTTACCGGTGAAATTCAGTGTACCCGCCGCGCGGGCGGTGGTCACAGTAGCCAGACTTAAGGCCAGCAGTGAACCAACAACCAGCAGGGTGCCTTTTTCTTTCATACTCAAACCTTATTAAATAATCACAAGTTAACAAAAGCATTTAACATTTTTAAAGCATGTTTTTTATTTCTGTTCACAAAAAACGGTAAGCATCGCTAATGTATATTACCGTCGGGGGCGGGATTATACGGAGAACATCGTAAAGGCCCATTGATAAGATGTGTTAAGCTGTAACATTATTTATTTTTGGTGTAAGTATAATCTCATTAAATATTAAAAAGAGTCTCATACGTATAATGCATTATTTCCGGGAGATAACTGTTCTGAGCAAATTTTACGAAAAAGTTGCTGTTATTCCCGGCAGTTGACCGGGTGGCACGGAATAATCATTTACGCTGCCGCTATTTTGCAGTAGCGTGGAGTGACGGCAGGAAGCCGCAGGTTGTAGGGCACAGAAACGATGCTGTGCCGCGCAGTGTCACCCGTTATCAAGGAAGATTGCTATGTCTCCATTCCGTCTCGCTCTGCTATGTCTGTGCCTGGCGCCGCTGGCGTCGTCTGCTGCGCTTTCCGGCCAGGTTCATTTTTCAGGACGGGTCATCAATCCGGCCTGTGTTATCGCCCCCCGGCACGATCGTATCGATGTCTCGTGCCAGCACCATTCACCGGAACAGGTCGCCTTGACAAACAACCGTCCTCGCTACGCCATGCCGGACAATCGTGGTGAGGTCAGTATTCACTGGCGAAATGCGCAGCATAGTGAAGCGGATGTCATTATTCGCTATCGCTAAGGCGGGATAAAGGCAATGAAGAGTAAGCTGATGCAAGGAGGTAAAGGATAAACCGTTGTGCGGTTTATGCGCGCATCAGCCATAACCAGCGGGCAGACGCGCGCGCAGAAATCATTCATGAAAACAATTATTGCCGCCGCCCGGCGGCAGAATCAGGTGTCGTCTGGCGCCCAAGCGAGCTCCGGGGTCGGAAAGCGGCCCACCGTCATAGAGAAAGGGAAGCAACTCAGCGGATCCGCGACTGTTCATCGTCGCGTAACGTCAGCACCTCAAAACCGTTGGCGGTGACGGCCACGGTGTGCTCCCATTGCGCGGAGAGTTTTTTATCGCGGGTAACCACCGTCCAGCCATCTTTTTTGGTTTTGATACGGCTGTCGCCCTGGTTGACCATCGGCTCAATGGTGAACACCATGCCTTCCTGCAGCACGGCGCCTTCTCCGGGGCGGCCGTAATGCAGCACCTGCGGTTCCTCATGCATTTCCTGACCGACGCCGTGACCGCAATATTCTCTGACCACGCTATAGCCATGTTCCTCCACCCAGCGCTGAATAGCGTGGCCAATATCGCCCAGCGTCGCGCCAGGCTTCACCACCTCAATGCCTTTCCACATCGCTTCATAGGTAGTCTTTACCAGCCGGCGGGCCAGCGGGGAGACATCGCCTATCAGGTACATCTTACTGGAGTCGGCAATCATGCCCGCTTTCTCGAGGGTGATATCGACGTTAACAATCATCCCGGAGCGCAGATGTTCGGTCGCTTTGGGGATCCCGTGGCACACCACATCGTTAATGGAAGTGTTCAACACATAGGGAAAATCGTATTGCCCCTTGCTGGCCGGGCGGGCGTGCAGCTGGTTGACGATAAAATCTTCCACTCGATCGTTAATCGCCATCGTCGTTACGCCGGGAACGATAAAAGTATCCAGCATATCAAACACCGACGCCAGCAGCTGGCCGGCATGGCGCTGCCGGGCGAGTTCGTCGGCGGTTTTAATGATTATTGATGGCATTGATCACCTCCAGCAGACGGTCAGAGCCGGATTTCAGCATCAGCAGTTTGATCTGCTGGTGGTTAAGCTCAGGGTAGAGTTCGCTCATCATGCCCAGACGGATCCAGTATTCCGCCTGGGCATTGACGGAGCGGGACATGGCTTTGCTGGCATCACGAATATCATCGTGCAGCAGATCGGAGATTTTGACGATTCCCATAGATATATACCGTAATGATTCGTATATACATCGTATACAATCCAGCGCGGGATGTCCTTGGCATTTTGTGGCGTGGATGGCGAGCACCATGCAAAAAAGCCCGACCAGCGGGCTTATATTCAGCATTTTTTCGGGTTAAAAATTCGCGCTGTGCACCATGGCGAAAATTACCCATTAGATTATCGGTATGCAGAAAGAAAATAACATGATGGCGACGCATCAATATATTTTATGCAGGTGTTAATTTTGCGTATTAATATTCTCCCGTCAGGCCGGGAATCCGAAGGATTTACAGCGCGTCAGTGAGTTTATCCACCACCACTTTACCCGCATTATCGAACTGCGTAATGCGGAAACTGTCGCTCCAGGAGCGGCGGGTGGTGAAGCGGTCAAACAGGGATACCCGGCCTTTGCGCTGGCCATCTTTACTTAAAATAACCCATTCGGTCACCGAAGAATAA
>OIWS01002304.1_pt1 | contig 16037 bp, 7 predicted proteins | sample 1587611 | NCBI WGS metagenome assembly OIWS01 (sample SAMEA3888919, study PRJEB22519) | human gut metagenome | biome: human gut; feature: human-associated habitat; material: faeces | place: Denmark | collected 2010 | reverse complement strand
ATCTTGTTGACGGTACAGGTGAGCCTCTGATAGGTGCCACTGTAAAAGTGAAAGGAAACGCCGGTGTCGGTGCTATCACCGACTTAGATGGTAATTTCAGCATCAGTGTTCCTTCAGAGAATTCTACCTTGGTATTTACATACGTAGGTATGAAGACCAAGGAAGTAAAGGTAGGTACGAAGAGAGAGTTCAAACTTACCCTTGAAGACGACAACGCCATCGGCGAAGTCGTAGTCGTTGGTTATGGTCAGCAAAAGAAGGCATCTGTCGTAGGTGCCATTACCCAGACCACAGGAAAAACATTGGAGCGTGCTGCGGGTGTCAGTGATATCGGAGCAGCTCTGACTGGTAACCTTCCGGGTGTTGTTACCACAGCATCCAGTGGTATGCCGGGTGAGGAGGAACCTCAGATTCAGATTCGTGGTGCTTCTTCCTGGAACAACTCTTCTCCTCTTGTGTTGGTGGATGGTATCGAGCGCCCTATGTCGAGCGTTGATGTGCAGTCTGTAGCTACCATTTCTGTTTTGAAGGATGCTTCTGCCACTGCCGTTTATGGTGTGAAAGGTGCCAACGGTGTTATCTTGATTACCACCAAGCGTGGTTCTGAAGGCAAGGCGCAGATTAGTGTTACTGCCAATGCCGTGATGAAGATTCCTTCTAAGCTTCCTGATAAATATGATTCTTATGATGCACTCATTGCCCGTAACAAGGCTATCGAGCATGAGTTGAATATCTCTCCTGGAAGTTTTGACAAGATGGAACCGATGAGTTTCATCGAGAACTATCGCAACCAGACAACTTTGGAACAGCGTGAGCGTTATCCTAACGTAGATTGGCAGGATGTACTCTTCAAGGATTACACCATGTCATACAATGCCAATGTGAATGTATCGGGTGGTACCAAGTTTGTGAAGTACTTTGCAGGTGTGGATTTCGTGAACGAGGGTGACCTTTATAAGGATTTCGGCAATGGTCGTAACTATAGTTCTGGTTATGACTACAATCGTGTGAATGTTCGTTCTAATCTCGACTTCAACATCACAAAGACCACCGTGTTCAAGATGAACCTTGCTGGCTCTAATGGTCAGCGCAAGGCTCCTTGGGTAAATAGTTCTGATGGTTTTAGCGATTGGCAGGTCAGCCAGCAATGGGCTGGTGCATATAATATTTCTCCAGATGCTTTCTTGCCTAAGTATAGCGATGGCTCTTGGGGATATTTGCCAGGATCTACTAATGTAACCAACTCTGCCCAGCAGGTTTCTTTGGGTGGTACCATGACTTCTACCACTACTCGCATCACTACTGATTTCGTGTTGGAACAGAAACTTGATTTCATTACCAAGGGACTTTCTGCACGAGGTATGATTTCGTGGGACAATACTTTTGTAGAGAAGAATCGTGGTATTAATGATATGAACCATGATCCTCAGCTGAAGTGGATTGATCCTCATACAGGAGCCGTTTCTTACAACAAGCCATACGAGGCATACGATAAGTTCGATTATGCTATGGGAAACCAGTGGACCGTGAATGGTGGTGAGGTTAACAATAACCTTACACAGCGCAACCTGAACTATCAGGCTCAGCTCAACTGGGCTCGCAGTTTTGGCAAGCACAGCGTAAGCGCCATGGGACTTTTCGGTCGCCAGGAATATGCAACAGGTTACACGATTCCTTCTTATCGTGAAGACTGGGTATTCCGTACCACTTATGATTGGAATTCCCGTTACTTCTTCGAGTATAATGGTGCTTACAACGGTTCAGAGAAGTTCTCTTCAGATAACCGTTTCGCCTTCTTCAGTTCTGGTGCCCTTGGCTGGATGATCTCCGAAGAGCCATTCATGAAGTATCTTCGTGAGCACAAGATTGTGGATATGATGAAACTCCGTGCATCTTATGGTGAAATCGGTGATGATAACGTAGGAGACCGCTTCCTCTATATGACTCAGTGGGCATATGGCGGCAAGACTCAGTTGGGTACGACTTCCAGTGATAAGGAGTCTATTTATACATGGTATCGTGAGTCAGCAGTAGGTAACCCTAACGTACATTGGGAGAAAGTGAAGAAGGTAAACTTCGGTATTGACTATGGATTTTTGGGTGGTTTGATTACTGGTGCTGTGGATTTCTTCCATGATACTCGTTCAGACATTCTGGTTAGTGGTTCAGATCGTTCCATTCCTTCTTACTTCGGTCAGACTGCTCCTACAGCCAACTTGGGTAAAGTAACTACCAGCGGTTATGAGTTGGAAGTGAAGTTCAACAAGGTTTTTGCCAACAAGATGCGTCTCTGGGCAAACTTCAGTATGACCCACGCCGTGAACAAGGTGAAGATCAAGGATGATGCAGCGTTGCTCCCATCTTATCGCAAGGCAGCAGGTCATGCCATTAACCCGACTTACACCTATTTAGATAAGGGCATCCTTCAGAACTATGATGATGTCTATGGTTCTCCGAAGATGGATTCCAACGATGGCCAGCGTCTTCCTGGTGACTACTACATCGTCGATTTCAATGGCGACGGTAAGGTGGATAATGTGAACGATAGAGTTCCTTACGGTTATACCGGTACTCCACAGAACTCCTACAATGCCACCATCGGTTATGAGTACAAGGGCTTCAGCTGCTTTGCTCAGTTCTATGGTGTAACCAACGTAACCCGTGACGTAACCATGATTAGTTTGGTTGACCCAATGCTTGCCAATGTTTATGACCAGGGAACCTGGTGGAGCGACAATCACTACAACTGCGATGTCATCACTCCACGTTTCAACTCTAAGCCAATGTCGAATGAGGCTTACTATGGCACTCAATATCTTTGCGATGGTTCTTACATTCGCTTGAAGAACGTAGAGATAGCCTATACCTGGAACGGCGGTTGGATCAAGAAACTCGGTTTGAACAACCTCAAGGTTTACGTAAGTGGTAACAACCTCTGGCTCTGGACCCGAATGCCAGACGACCGAGAGTCAAACTTCTCTAGTAACGGTGGAGCCGTAGGTGCTTACCCTACAATGAAGCGTGTGAACTTCGGTGTCAAGTTTAATCTTTAAACATGCATAACAAATGAAAAATAATTTAGTAAAAATATTTTGTGCGCTGAGCCTCACTTGCGGATTTGCTTCTTGTACAGATTACTTAGATAAGAGCCCTGATACAGATGTGAGTGCAGAACAAGCGTTCAAGAACTTCACCAATTTCCAGGGATATGTGGAGCAAATTTACAACTGTATTCCAAGTAAGGAGTCGAATATGTATTGTACATCATTCAACTGGGGTGAAGATGAAATCATGAATACTGGCTTGGGAGATGGACATGTGACTGCTCATTTTGATTTAGGCGACTACCGTAACTGGTATAGCAATGCTCAAAGTTTCTTGCACAGACCTTCTTCTGGAAATCCTGGTGAGTACCTTGATCCGACTTCAACCAATAAATTTGCTCATTCTTTGGAGCATGCCTGGTATTGCATCCGCAAATGTAATTTGGGTCTTGCTAACCTTGACCTGATGACCGACTGTACCCAGGAAGAGAAGAACTTCATCAAGGGACAGTTGTTGTTCTTCCGTGCATGGTGGCACGAGGAGTTGATAGCTTTCTTTGGCGGTATGCCATACGTAGACACCGTATTGGATGGTGCATCAGCTTTGACTTTGCCTCGTCTTTCTTATCAGAAGTGCGCATTGAAATGTGCCGAAGATTTTAAGGCTGCTGCAGAGTTACTTCCTAATGATTGGGACAAGACAACTATAGGTAAGAAAACTTTGGGCAAGAATGAACTTCGTATTACAAAAGTTTGCGCTTTGGGCTACTTAGGTAAAGTGTTGCTTTGGGCTTCTTCTCCATTGAATAATATCGGTGCAGAGACGGGTGCTTCTAAGAATGGCGATACCTATAAGTATAATACAGAGCTTGCCGCAAAGGCTGCTGATGCTTTGGCAGAGGCTATTGCTCAGGTAAATTCAGGCAAAACTCCATATGCATTGTGTACCTATGACTACTCTGATATTTATAATCATGTAGCAAAGTCTGGTTCTACAAACAACTTTTCTGATATCTTCCGTACTACAGGTAAGAATTGGAAACAACCAGGTTCTACAGAGGCAATCATGCGCGGTCCATATATTGGCGAGAATTCATCAAACTGGAACTTCACCAAACTTTGGGGACCTAAGATGGAAGATATCGTACAACGCGATGCTGTGATTCACCAGCCGACAGCCAACTATGTAAACTATTATGGTATGGCTAATGGTCTGCCTTTGGATGATCCTGATTCCGGATTCGATCCAAAGCATCCATTCAAGAATCGTGATCCACGTTTCTACCATGACATCGTCTTCGATGGTTTTAAGTATATCAATACAACCATTGATGCAGTAAAGGAACCAAAGGTTGCTGCATTGCAGTATATACCAATGTATTCTGGTAGTGTATTGCGAAATTCTTCAAGTCAGGGATGCCGCACTGGTTACTATACTCAGAAGCTGGTTCCTCACCAGGCAAATAAGTATGATGGCATGTACGAATGGGGTGGTGCCTTGCAGTGCGACCTTCCTTACATGCGTCTTGCCGACCTCTATCTGATGTATGCTGAGGCTGGTGCTGCCGTTCAGGGAGCCAACTACAAGAGTTCAAAGCTCAACCTCACCGCTGCTGAAGCAATCAATGTGCTTCGCGAGAGAGTAAAAGCTGGTCATGTGGCAGATAAGTTTATGAACGACCAGAAGAAGTTTATGGACGAGGTTCGCCGCGAGCGTGCCGTAGAGCTTGCCTTTGAGGGCTTCCGCTGGAACGACCTGCAGCGCTGGTTGCTTCTCACAGAATATCCTTATAACATCAAGACTTCACAGGAATTCAAGCGTGTAGGTAATTTCGATTATACCAAGAACGATCCACGTGATGCCGAGGTGACAGGATGGAGCGAGAAACGCATCGTGACCCGCGACTTCTCTGAGAAACACTATCTCTTGCCACTCAAGGAAAGTGATGTTTATCTGTATCCTGAGTTTGGTCAGAATCCTGGATGGTAATCACCCGGAGATGTGATATATAAAAAGCATAAACTTAGAAATAATCATATTATATATGAAAAATAATAAGAAAACAATATACTCTGCTCTGACAGTGGTTACTGCACTTCTGGCACAGTTGCCTGCTTCGGCTCAGGAATCTGCTGATAGCGCAATGGTTAACGTGGCGTTCAAGAAGGCGTACCAGAGCGATGTGCTCGGTGGTGTGAGCACCGTCAACGTCAGAGAATTGACAGAGAAAAACTATAATACCTACAGCCTTGACAATATGCAGGGTTATGTATCCGGTTATAATGGCAGTGGTATGTGGGGTTATTCCAATGCACTCGTCCTCATCGACGGTGTGCCACGTGAAGCCAGTAATGTTCGCCCCGACGAGATTGAGGATATCTCTTTTCTGAAGGGAGCCCAGGCCACAGTACTCTATGGCAGCAAGGCTGCCAATGGCGTGGTTCTCATTACCACCAAGCGTGGTAAGGTTAACGATGGCTTGTCGGTAAAGGTGAATGCCAATACGGGCTGGAACGTAGCCAAGGCTTTTCCAGAGTATCTCGGTTCGGCTGAGTACATGAGCCTTTACAATGAGGCTTTCCTGAATGATGGTGGTGATGTAAACAACCTGCCATATTCTGCAGAGACCATCTACAACTATGCATCCGGCAAGAATCCATATCGCTATCCTAGCGTAGACTTCTATTCTTCTGATTACATCAAGAAGGCGTTCAACCGCTCGGAGGTTTCTGCCGAAATAGAAGGTGGCAACCAGAAGGCGCGCTTCTATGCCAACGTGAGTTACTATCGCAACGGTGACAACTTGAACTTCGGCGAGGCTAAGAAGAACTATACCGACCGATTCAATGTAAGAGGTAATGTGGATTTCGCCTTGAGCAGCACCATCAATGCCTACGTAAATGCGAATGCCACCTTCTACGGGGCTAAGTCGGCTAACACTAACAATAGCAGCTACTGGGAGCAGGCTCGCACCTTCCGCCCTAACCGTGTGGCTCCGCTGATTCCTGTGGAAATGATTGACCCTAATGCCAAGTCGGCGCTGACTATGATTGGGGCTACCAGCAATATCATTGATGGCAAGTACTTCCTGGGTGGTTCTTCTGCCGACCTCACCAACGTGTTCGGTGATATCTACGCTTCGGGTACCAATGTCTATCACAGCCGTCAGTTCCAGTTTGATGCAGGTTTGAACTTCGACCTCTCTTCTGTACTCAAGGGCTTGAGTTTCCACACCATGGTAGCCATCGACTATGCTACGGCATACTCAACATCGTTCAACAATTCCTACGCCACCTTCCAGCCTACATGGGCTAACTACAACGGCAAGGATGTTATCGTAGGTTTGAACAACAATGGTACGGTGGACAAGAAATCGGGTGCTCAGAATATCTCTGGTTCTACCGATAACCAGACCATCGCATTCAATGCGCACTTCGATTACAACCGCACCTTCAACGATGTGCACAACGTAAGTGCCATGTTGGTGGCCAACGGTTATCAGCAGAGTAAGTCAGCAGAGTATCATAAGGTGAGCAACGCCAACATGGGCTTGCAGCTCTCTTATAACTATGATCATAAGTATTATGCCGATTTTGCTCTGGCTACACCTTGGTCTGCCAAGTTGCCATCAGCCAAGCGATTGGGTGTATCTCCATCCGTTACATTGGGATGGCGCTTGTCTAAAGAGAAGTTCTTGGAGAATTCCATCTTCGATGACTTAACTTTGAGTGCAAGCTATACCGATATGAAGACCGATCTGGGCATTGATAACTATTATATGTATCTCGGAACCTATCAGAGCGGTGGCTGGTGGGATTGGAATGGTGGCGCCGGTCACTCAGCTATGCAGGCTAAGCGTGGTAGCAATGACGATCTCAGCTACCTGCACCGCAAGGAAATTTCTGCTACGGTTCATGCAGAGGTGCTCAACAAGGCTTTGAGTTTCGATGCATCTTACTTCCTCTCTAAGTGGACCAACGGAATTCTGGAGGCTCGCAATCAGGTGCCAAGCTATCTGTTCAGCTACTATCCTGAGTCTTCTTTCGTTCCTTACATTAATTTTAATGAGGACAAGCGCAGCGGTTTCGACTTTGCTGTGAACTACAAGAAGCAGTTTGGTGATTTCGGTTTCGGCGTTGGAGCCAACGTAACTTACTACACCACCGAGGCAACCAAGCGAGATGATTCGCAGTATGCTGATACCTATCAGTATCGCCAGGGTCAGCCACTCGATGCTATCTGGGGTTATGAGTGCCTGGGCTTCTTCCAGGATGAGAATGATATTAAGAACTCTCCAACTCAGATTATCGGCGGAACCATCCGTCCGGGTGACCTGAAGTACAAGGACCAGAACGGCGACAACGTTATCGATAGCAAGGACCAGGTTTACCTGGGCAAGGGTGGCTGGTATGGAACTCCTACCACTATCGGTATGAACCTCACTCTGAAATATAAGGGCTTCACCCTCTTCATGCTCGGCACAGGAAACTTCGGTGCTCATGCCGTGAAGAATTCCACCTACTTCTGGGTGGGCGGTAGTGCCAAATATACAGCAGAGATGCGCGGCAGATGGACCAAGGAAACTGCAGCCACAGCCACCTTCCCACGTCTGACCACTGAGGCAGGTACGAACAACTATCAGACATCAGACTTCTGGATGTACTCTACCGACCGCATCGACCTTCAGAAGGTGCAGTTGAGCTACGACTTCCCTAAGGCGATGTTCATGAAGAGTTTCGTACGCGGACTTCAGCTCTTTGTCAACGGCAACAGTCTGCTCACCATAGCCAAGGAGCGCAAACTCATGGAGATGGATGTTAACAATTCAGGCTCGGCACCATTGAACCGCTTCTATAGCATCGGTGCTAAGGTTTCATTCTAGAATTAATTAAAGAATTAAAATTATGAAATTATCAAGATTATTATTGATAAGTGCAGTCTTAGTATCGCTCACTTCTTGTGACGACCTGTTTGAGCCTGCCTTGGAAAATAACCAAGATATCAGCGAGATGTATAAGGATCCTACGTTTGCCCGTGGTATTCTTGACAATGCTTACCTGGCTCTGCCATATAGCACCTCTCCATATACTGATGTGGCTACAGATGATGCTGTCACCAACGAAAACTCAGGCGACTATTTCAACCATAAGAAGATGGCTACAGGTTCTTGGGCTGCCAATATGAACCCAGTTTCACAGTGGGATGGACGTTATCATGCCATCCAGTACTGCAACTTGATGTTGGAAAACTGCGATAAGGTTGAGTGGTCTTACTCAAGTGAGATTCTCAATCAGATGTATTGCGACAACTACAAGGGTAATGCCTATGCTTTGCGTGGCTTACACATGATGTACTTGCTCCGTGCTCATGCCGGAATGGTAGATGGTCAGTTGATGGGTGTGCCTATCCATCTTTCTTCAGAAGATTCAAAGTCTGATTTCAATCTTCCACGTAACTCCTTCAAGGAGTGCTACGATCAGATTATGTCTGATTTTGATGAGGCTCTGAAGTATTTGCCTGAGCAGTATGCCGATGTGGATGAGGATAAGGTTCCTGCCAAGTATGCCCAGAAGGGTGCTACCAATGCGGAGTACAACCGTGCCTTCGGTACCAACCATCGTGGCAAGATTGATGGTCGCATCATCTCGGCTTTCAAGGCTCAGCTCGCCATCCTCGCCGCTTCTCCTGCTTATGCATCTGCCGGTGTTGCCTCTTACGAGGATGCTGCCAAATATGCTGCCAGCTGCCTGAGCGAGTTTGGCGGTTTGGATGCAGTGGATCCTGACGGATGGAAGTGGTTCTGCAATAAGTCGCTCATAGACGGATTGGGTGCTACATCCGAGAATCCTAAGGAGATTATCTGGCGTGGAAACGTTGATGAAAGCAACACTCTGGAGACAGATAACTATCCTCCTTCGCTCTATGGTAGCGGTAAGCTCAATCCAACCCAGAACCTGGTGGATGCGTTCCCTATGTCAAACGGTTATCCTATTACTGATGCTAATGCAGAATACGATGCCAAGAATCCTTATCAGAACCGTGATCCACGTCTCGCTGCCTACATTCTGGTAAATGGCGATAAAATCGGTTCTACTGATGGAGTGGTAAATACAGCTGCCGATTCCAAAACTCTGGATGGCTTGAACAAGGAGAACGGAAAATCAACCAAGACTGGTTATTATCTCCGCAAGTTGCTCCGTCCTGATGTGAACCTCAACCCAAGCTCTGCAACCAAGCAGAAGCATCTGTCAGCACGTATCCGTACTACGGAAATCTTGCTCGACTATGCTGAGGCTGCCAATGAGGCTCAGGGGCCTAAGGCAAATGTGGGCGGTGCCAACTATTCTGCCTACGATGTAATCAAGGCAATCCGTGAGCGTGCCGGACTTGGTGAGTTTGGTGAAGACCCATACTTGGAAGAGTGCGCACAGAACAAGGACAAGATGCGTGAGTTGATTCGCAACGAGCGCCGCCTGGAGCTTTGCTTCGAGAACCATCGTTTCTGGGATTTGCGCCGCTGGAAGGTTGAGCTCCCTAAACTCAATGAGGCTGCCAAGGGTATCAATATCACGACAGATGCCACAACAGGCAAATACATCTACAAGACTTTCGACGCTGAGGAACGCAACTATTCAGACTATATGTACTATGGTCCTATCCCATACTCTGAGATTCTGAAATACAGCAACCTCAAGCAGAACGAGGGTTGGAAATAATAAACGACTAATATTATTAATAAAGACTAATGATTATGAAACGATATATCAAAATGGTGGCAGCCCTTCTGGCACTGATGGCTTCTTTCACGGCATGTGAGAATGGAGACCAAACTTTCGATGATTACGAGGGTGGAACTACTGCCATGTTCGTTTATCAGAGTCCGGTTCGTACCATCGTCTTGGGCGATGATGAATACGATACCTCTCTCGATAAGGAGCATAAATGCAAGATCAAGGCAACTTTTGCCGGCTCTTACAATGGAAGAAAAGGTTATGTGAACGTAGCTGTGGATAACAGTTTGTGCGATCATCTTACTTTTGCAGATGGTACTCCTGTAAAGGCAATGCCTGCAGAATATTACTCTCTTTCTACCAACAAACTCGATTTCAAGGGCGGAATGACGGGTGAGACAGTAGTGCAGCTGACTGATGCTTTCTTCAACGACCCTGATGCCGTGAAGAATACCTACGTGATTCCTCTGGTGATGACCGATCAGCAGGGCTTCGACAGAATCTCTGCCGGTACTCTGAAAGAAGGTGCTGCAGGCTCCCGTACCAATGCATCCATCTGGGAAACAGCTCCTAAGGATTACGTGATGTACTGCGTGAAGTATCAGAACAAGTATAGTGGCTGGTGGTTGACAAATCACAATACAAGCACCGACAACATCGAGAAGGCTTCACAGGTTCAGATTACTACCCGCACCCTGAACAGCTCTGTTTATTCAGTAGAGTTCCAGGAGGGCAGCAAGATCTACAAGGCAGACCTCCTGCTTACCTTCGATGACCACGAAAAGTGTACCATCACTTCGCTTACCGATGGTGTTACGGCTACAGGCTCAGGCTCTTGGGCTGACGATGGTATCCATTCGTGGAATAACAAGGATCGTGACCTGATGGAACTCAACGCCGAAATCACCTTCGCTGATGGTGCAAAGAAGAGTTTAAACGAGAAACTCGTCTGGTGGCGTAGTGGAGTAACTTTAGAGGAGTTCTCTTATACCTATAATAATTAATGATCGCATAAGTTATGAATAAACAAATATTAGTATCTGCACTCGGGGCCATGCTTTTGGCCTCTTGTGCAGACCACTTCGACCAGAATTTCGAGACCGTACGTCCTGGAAAGGAAGCGCAGTATGGTTATCTGGAGCAGTATGATGCCTTGAAGGAATACATCAAGGACCGTCCAAACTTCCACCTCGGAATCGGAACTACTGTAGATGAATATAACAAGAAGGAACTGGTGTATGCTTTGACCAACAGTAACTTTAACGAGACTGTAGCCGGCAACGCCATGAAGATGGCTTCTTGTGTTGCTGATGATGGTAGCATGGATTTTGAGAAAGTAAAGGAATATGTTAAGAATGCCACAGATGCAGGTCTTTCGGTTTATGGTCATACCTTGGCTTGGCATGCTCAGCAGCCTAACAAGTATCTGAAGCGACTGATTGCAGATAAGGAGTTACCTCCTTCTTCTAATGTCACACGTTGCTTGGTCATTAAGAATAAAGAGGCTGGTGGTCATTGGGATGCTCAATTATATTTCCCTGCTCAGTTATCTCAAGGGAAAAAGTATGTCTTTAAAATGAATGCAAAAGCTACTGCTCCTTTTGACTTAATTCTATGGGGAGCTCCAGGTGATGCAGATTTAGGCTCGATTTCAGTAGGTACTCAATGGAATGAATATACCGTTAAATTTACTCCGACAGCTAATTATGAGAACTTTGTTTTTGCTGCAGGTAAACTGGGCGGTGAACTGTACATCAAGTCTTTGAGTCTTTGTGAAGAAGGTTCTACCAATAATTTGATCGTAAATGGTGACATAAAAGGGAACGAAGTTCCTTGTAATAAACCTTATTCCTGGCATAAGGTAACTACAGAAATTCAAGAAGTGGCCGAAAGTCAAGTGGTTGAAATCCCTGTAAGTGTTGGGCATCTTACCTTTGATGATGGTAAGAACCTTGGTGGATGGGGTATGGATAATACGCCAAAGATTGTAAATGGTGTTTGTGAGGTTGGTAACAACGCTGCCAAGGCGGACCCTTGGAATTCACAAGTTTGCTATGAACCAGGTTTCGCTTTCGAGAATGGTAAAACCTATCATTTGAAGATGAAAATCAAGGGTTCTGTAGCTGGTGAATTTGGTGCTGGATTCCAGAATCCTGACGGATACAAAGGCTGTGGTGACTTCCCTACCATCAAGGTTACAACTGATTGGAAGGAAGTTGATGTGGCTACCACATGTAATGGTGACAATGCCTTGCGCCTGCTGCTGAATATCGGTAAATATGCGGGTACCCTCTATATTGATGATTTTGAAGTTTACTACACGAAGTCTTCAAATACTATTCCTCTTACAGATGAGGAAAAGAAGGAAGTACTTACTCCTGTTTTGCAGAAGTGGATTTACGGCATGATGGAAGCTACCGAGGGCAAGGTGAAGGCTTGGGATGTTGTAAACGAGGCTATCTCTGGTAAAGATGGTAGCGAATTCTACCCTCTCCAGTCTGCCACACGTGGTACAGTTTCTGCCGATGATGCCAAGAACAATTTCTACTGGCAGGATTACCTGGGTGACATTGATTATGTTCGCACTGCTGTAGCTGCAGCTCGCAAGGGCTTTGCTGATGCTGGTGGAAATCCTGAGGAGTTGAAGCTCTTCATCAATGATTATAACCTCGAAACTGCTTACGACCAGAACAAGAAGCTCAAGAGCTTGATTCACTGGATTGAGGAGTGGGAGAAGGACGGCGTTACCAAGATTGATGGTATCGGCAGTCAGATGCACGTTACTTGCAGCATGGATCCTGCTAAGCAGAAGGAAAATGAGGAAGCTTACGTGAACATGCTCCACCTGATGGTTGATTCACATAAGTTGGTTCGTATCTCTGAGTTGGATATGGGCTTGGCGGATAAGGACGGCAACCTTGTAAATACTACTGATATGACCGAGGAACAGCACGAGAAAATGCGTGCTTACTACGAGTTTATCGTCAAGAATTATCTTGAGATTGTTCCTAAGGATCAGCAGTGGGGTATCTGCCAGTGGTGTGCTACTGACAGTCCTGCCAATAGTGGTTGGCGTGCTGGTTTGCCAGTAGGCCTCTGGGATTTGGATTATTATCGCAAGCACACCTATGGTGGCTTTGCAGCAGGTCTTGGCGCTCCTGAATATTGGAACGACGCCAAGTAAAGATATTGCCAGATATTAGTATCAAATATAGAATAAATTGAAAAGACATTAGTTTAGGTTTTATCATATACAAGGATTAACCGAAATGATGTTAGTCGTTAAGGTTGGTCGTGTCGTGATGACATGACCAATTTTTTTATTCAAAAGCATCTCTAACATCGAGAGTTTCATGCTTTAGGATGGCGAGACATTCAACCTTTCTGGGCAGCGATAAACATAACTATAAAGGCAATGTTATCAGAAAAAGATAATTCAGTAATTGATATTTAACATATAACAAATTCCCAGAGAAGGACGTGATGTATTAGGCTCATCTGTATATTTTTCCTCTGTTTTGACCAAACATTTGGGGAATCTGGAATATTTTGGGCAAAAACATTTGGGGAATCTGGAATATTTGTTTATTTGACTTTTCCTGATTTCCTCTTCAAATAGGTTTGATGGTGTATCATTTTCGTTATAATGTTGGCTATCAAACCTATTTGGTACTTCTCACAAAGTATTTGTTACACCCCGCAAAGTCTTTTTCTGCCTTTTCTGTTACTTTTGCCATCAGATTTGAGAAACTTCTCAATTTTATAACTGGATTTATTAACTTAATAACAAATTGTAAAGCTTATGAAAAAGTTATTTACTTTGATTGTAGCAGCTTTCATGGCTGTAAGTGTGAATGCTCAGACAGAGACTCCTCTTGTTTTGGGTGGTGGCTGGAATGCAGGTTTTGCCGGCGAGACTGATGTTTATGATTTCACTATCTCCAAGAAGTGGGGAGCAGCAGAGTTTGCCTGCAATGTCAACTCTGCAGATTATCCTAAGTATATCCTCGAATTCGAAGATCCGCTTCCTGCCAACTGCCAAGTAAACTATACTTGGAAGGCTTCTGCTGATGCTGAAGGTGATGCTACTCCTGCTTATGGTCGTGCTGTGGGCGATGGAACTACCAAGAAGTTTGAATTGGTATTCGACCCGGAGCATCCTTACATCGTAGGTGTAAGCGTGCAGCATACCGATGATGAGGAGGTGAACCTGAAGGTGAAGAAGCTGACTCTGGTGGGTGCCGACGCTACTGAAAAGAAAATTAATGCCTCCTTCACAGGTTGGGCTGGTACTGATAACACAGTTGTTTATAAGGGTGTAGTTTCTTTTGATAAACTGTACCAGCAGCTTGCTATCAATGGCTTGGATGGCAAGAGTAATGTTACAGTCAAGGTGAAACTAGCTGAGCCAACCCCAAATGTTCAGATGTGTGTAGATTACGAGGATAAGACATCTGAGTGGCCTTCATTCAACGGCAGCGATGAGATTACTTTCACCACCAAGGAAGGTGTAGCCATCAAGACCGTGGGTATCCAGTATATCGACCAAGAAAATAATCCTGCAAAGGTTTCTGTGCTTGGTGCCTGGTTGGTTGATACACCTACCGGCATTTCTAAGGTAGAGAATCTGAAGGTTGCTAAGGATGGCAAGTGCTTCAACCTCGCTGGTCAGCAGGTAGGTAAGGGTTACAAGGGTATTGTGATCAAGAATGGTAAAAAGATGGTTATCAAGTAATAGATGAGACGTTTTACAATGCTCGCATCTCTCCTCATGGTTCTGTGCCTACAAATGGCGGCACAGACCTGGGAAGATGTAAAAGTGGGGACTTCTACTCGCAAGACCCTCACTTATGTACCAAAGAATGTAGAGAAATCACCAGCTCTGGTGATTTCTCTTCATGGTTTTAATCAGGACCCTGAGTTTCAGCAGAAGCAGACCCAATGGAACGCGCTGGCTGATACCGAGGGTTTTATTGTTACTTATCCGCTGGGTAATAACAAGATGTGGGACACTAACGGTATGGGTGATGTGAAGTTTGTGGAGGCTGTCATGAAGGATATGGAGCTGAAGCACAATGTGGACAAGAACCGCATCTATCTCTCGGGTTTCTCTATGGGTAGCTGGTTGGGGTATCATTGCCTGGAAACTCTTGGCGATAAAATTGCCGCCTTCGGACCAGTAAGCGGTGTGGATATCGGTAAGCAGCCTAGAGCTAACCGCATGGTGCCTATCATGCATATTCACGGAACCGCTGATGATGTGTTCAAATATACGGGCGATCCTCATCACATGGCTGGCGGTTATCCTAGCATTGAGGAATATGTAAAGAAGTGGGCTGCCTACGAAGGTTGCGATGCAAGCAACCCGCAGGTAATCCGTCCTTATCCTGCCGGCAGCACAGGTCCCAAAGCTACACGTACTATATATAATAATGTGAACGATGATGTAGAAGTGACCCTTATCTCTATTGATGGTAAGGGACATTGGCATTCCAATGATCCTTACGGGGTAAATTCTACCCAGGAACTGTGGAACTTCTTCAAGCGTCATCAGTTGAACCAGCATCCGGTACCTGTGGAAAACCGCAATTATTTCATCCGTTACGAGAGTACTGTGGGTGCCAACCTCTGGGACCGTCAGGCTATCTACACCTTGCCAAAGGCTTTGGAGAAGGGTGCCAAGTATACGCTGACCATGAAGATGAGAACTTCAGCAGATTGCGCTGAGCTGGCATTCTGGCCTATCTGGAATGCAAGTGCCAACAAGAACCAGTGGGGTGGAAGCGATGATGTGCAGTATCTGGCAGCCTATCAGGTAGAGGCTGGCGACTGGAAAACGCTGACCTGGGATTTCACAGCCAACTTCACCTTGGATACCTTCCAGTTTGTATTTGGCAAATACGGTGGTACACTCGATATTGACGATATGGTGTTGGTGAAGGAAGGAACATCAGAGAATCTGATAGCCAACGCCGATTTCTCAGCCCGCAATATTCAGGGCTGGAGCACCAACCCGAATGGTCCAAGCTATTTTCTTGCCAGCGAAGCCTATGCATCAACAGGCATCGAGAAGCCAGCTGTGGCAACCATGATGAAATCAGCGGATAAGGCATGCTACACTCTTCAAGGTGTGAAGGTTATTCGTCCTACCAAGGGTATTTATATCCATGGTGGTAAGAAAATCGTGATTAAATAACAAACAGAAGTTTCGCATGTGGTTCAAGTACGGGCTGAAGGCCCAAAAGCTCCAGAAGCAGCACG
>OIWS01002302.1_pt1 | contig 16055 bp, 8 predicted proteins | sample 1587611 | NCBI WGS metagenome assembly OIWS01 (sample SAMEA3888919, study PRJEB22519) | human gut metagenome | biome: human gut; feature: human-associated habitat; material: faeces | place: Denmark | collected 2010 | reverse complement strand
GGAATAATCACGATCGGCTTTGATGTTCCGAACGCTTTTCTTGTCAGAAACGGAACTGCGATTCCCACAAAGGAGATCGGTCCTGCAAATGCAGTTACACTTGCGGACAGCACACTGGAAAGCAGGATCAGTACCACCCGGAAAACTTGAATATTCACACCCATACTCTGTGCATATGCTTCACCAAGCTGGTAGGCACTGACCGGTTTCGACAACAGGAACGTGCATACAAATGCGATCCCGACTACCACTGCCGCCACCTGCACATTGCTCCAGCTCATTCCTGAAAAACTTCCCTGCGACCAGCCATGCAGATTGACAATGTCTGAATCATCTGCAAATGTGACAACAAAATCTGTGATAGCAGAACAGATATAACCGATCATGATTCCCCCGACCAGCAGTGCCGCCATATGATGTACTTTTTTTGACATCAGAAGAATGAACCCCGTCGAGATCAGCGATCCGATAAACGCTGCCACGATCAGTGTATACGATGAAAAATGACCAATATATTTTAAAAAAATGATCATCGTCAGTGCTACGACCATTTTTGCCCCGGAAGAAATTCCAAGGACAAACGGTCCTGCAATGGGATTGGCAAAAAATGTCTGCAAAAGGAAACCGGACAAAGATAAGGCTCCTCCCAGCATCGCTGCCATCAGGATTCTCGGAAGGCGGATTCTCCAGATAATACTGTATTCCGTTGCCGCCCCGTCACGCAGAAAAAGAATCCTGAGGATCTTAGGAACGGAAATATGCACATTTCCTGTATTGATATTGAGTACCACTGTCACTGCAAATGCAATCACAAGCCCTGAAAATACAGCTATGTATCTGGCTCTCCGTCTGAGATTTTCTCCGTGAAAACTTGTATCTTTCATAGTTTCTCCATTATTTCATCTTCTCAAGGAAGGTCATTTCTTTCGGATCCCCATCCGTCAGCATCAGATGCATATCCATGATCAGTTCTCCAACCGTATCTGTTGCCTGATACAGGTTCTTTCCTGTATACCATACATTTCCTTCTTTTACTGCTTTAAATTCGGAAAACAAATTGCTCTTCGCTTCCAGGTCGCTGATACTCTTCACCTGCCCGTCGATTGTTCCGTTATAGATCAGATAATCTGCATCCACTGCTGTTGCATAAAATTCTTCCATAGTCAGTTTGACTGACGGAGCATTGCTGTCCACATTTTTCAGGTTCTTGAATGCATAACGTCCGCCTGCAATCTCAATCATGGAAGGGATATAATCTTCTGATTTTCTTACTACGATAGAACCGTCTGTATTCACATAAAAATATGCCACCGTCTTTTCTGTATTTTCAAAGCCTTTCAGCTTTTCGATCACCTGGGCCTGCTTTTCAAAAAAGCTGTCGGCTGCATCTTCTTTATTCAGCATTGCACCGTACAGTTTGATCCACTCGGTTCTGCCCAATGGGTGAGATTCATAACTGGAATAGTCCACAAAGACCGGTATATCCAGATCTTCGATCATCTCCTGTACTTTCGGAGTATGAAGGATCATGGTTGATTCTACGGCAAGATCACACTCTCCGTTCACCAGAGTCTCATAATCCGGCTCACTGTATTTTCCTGCGTAGATCATGTCACCGGACTCCATCGCTTTCTTTGCATCTTCTACATACCAGCCGGATGCATTAAGACCGGAAAATTTCACCTGGTCAATGGCATCCACTGCATCCAACAGCGACATGATTGCTGTTGCTGCCATATAGATATCATCCAACGGCTGCTGCAGGACTACAATATCCTCCGACAATCCTTCCGGAGCTTCTTTCCCTTCCGGCACAACAAGGTACTGTCTGTCTTCATGTACATCCAACAGCTTGTATCCGTCTTTATAATCATATACGTCAAATTCTGTCGCATAGGTCAGATCCATTGTCGACTCATAGGTAAGGCCGTCAATCTCCGGCCCTTTTTTATCACTTTTTGACTGATCTTCTTTTTTATTTTTTGTCTCTTCTGTCTGCTGTGTACTGTCTGTTCTTTTTTTACCAGCCCCCGGCTGACCGCAGCCCCCCAGTGAGAGGACCGCTGCCAACAGCAATGCAGTTATTCTACAAAGCTTCTTTTTCATTTACTGATTCTCCTGTACTCCTGCTTCATCTACTGCCTTTTCAAACATCTTGTCCATTTTCTCTTCACATCCGAAAAGTACTCCATATACCTTGATCCACTCGTACTGTGCAAGTTCCGTCTTTTCATCTGCACTCCGGTCAATGATCACCGGAATACCAAGCAATGCAAATTTTTCGGTGATTTCTTCCAATCTTTCTGTCTGTTCTTCTACGGTCAGTTCATCAGAATCACCGGTTGACTGCTCTTTTGTCTTCTTATCCTCTGTCTTTGCACTGTCCTTTTTCGTGCTGTCTGTCTTTGCATCGTCATTTTTTTCTGCATCTTCTGCATCTCTCGGCAGAAGTTCTCCCGGAAGCAATGCAAGAGATACTTCTTTCTTCACAAGTGCTTTTAATTCCGGTTTTTCAAAGCTTCCCCCGTAAATAACTTCAGCATCCGCTTCATCTTCATCCTCATTTACCTGCATTTTTTCTGCAATCTCAGGAACAGTACAAGCTTTCTGCTCCATTCCTACTGCTGCCACAGAGTCAAGGAGATCCAGTTCTTTCATCTGTTCAAGGATCTCATCTGATGCCACATAGGTTTTATCTGCCGGCATTTTCACAATGATCATATCCTGATCCAGACCGACCGGTACTTCTACGTCTTCCGGCACAAGCAGATATTTTACAACATTGCCTTTATACAGTTCTGCTGCCAGTTCTTCTTCACTGACTCCATTCTGATCCGACGTGGAATCTCCGCTTTCCTCTTCCGCAGCGTCACTCTTACTGCTCTTATTTTCTGTGCTGTCTTTCTTATCGGACTTGGAAACCTCTTTCTCTGTATCCTCAGAAGTTTCTTTGGATGTCTTTTCAGGATCTCTTGCCGTATCTTTTGTCATGTCTACTTCCAACAGAACGATTCCCTGATCGTAATGGTAGATCTTGAAATATTCTGCATATTCCAGTTCTGTTTCTGACTGATATTCAAGTCCCATGATCTCCGGTGCTTTTTCGTCCAGTGTCTTATTACTGTTCTCCCCGACAGTTGTGCCATTTCCTGCTGCGGCAAGATAGACGAAAATACTGTACTCGATCTCATGTGCCACAGACATCTTATCTGTCATTCCAAGGATCTTATTATTTTTATTCAATGCGATCGGGATAACTACGGTCGCTGTTCCTCCGCTCTTTGTCGTATAATATGTATTTCCGTTGGCTTTTACATACTGGTAATGGTCACTGCTGAATACCAGTGTTGCATAAGCCTGTCCATTTTTGATTGTTACTTTATTACAGGTAATCCTTACTTTTCCTGTACCGCCGGACCAGGTAAAGCGATCCGGTGTATATACTCCGTCTTTTAAGGCCGTTGTGCTGTCTACGCGTCCTGTAGAACCACTGGTATCTGCCTCATATTTTGACTCATGATCAGCCTTGCCGTCATTCTTTCCATTAGAACCATTGGATGGTTTCGTTGACGGTGTCGTTGGTTTTGTCGGGTTGGACGGTTTTGAATCATTTCCCTGATCATCTTTTCCGATATCACCGGTCTTTACAAGCGTATCAGATTTAAATGTCAGCATTCTGTCATACCAGATCTTATTTTTGATCGAATAAGCTGCAACTGCAATTTTCTTATCTAATGACTCCACCGGAATTTCATAAGTATACTTTTCTCCGTTCTCTGTCATCTTTGTCTGGAATGGAATCCAGCTTGATTTGTCTGCTGCCGCCGCCTGTTCTTTTGTTCCGACATACAGATAACCGTATCCCGTACCACTCAGCGTCAGAACCGCCTTCATCTTTCCATTTTTTACAGTCAGTTCGCATCCAATGACACGGAACATAGACGCACTGGAATCCACCTGGATACTGTAAATTCCATCTGCCGGAACTTTTGTGCCAGGTTCCGGATCTGGTGTCGGATCAGGATCCGGTGTCGGAAGTTCTCCTGTCTTTGGCAGGATTCCATTAATATAGAAAGTACTCTGCTTTTCTGCCCATTTATTTGATTTCTGAATGTGGACTACATAATTGATCTCTTTTCCAAGATCCTTTGTTGGAATCGTAAATGTAAATGTCTTATAACCACTGGCGATCTCGGACTTATCTTCCGCACTGATGGCACCGGCATCTTTCACACTATCCGCATCTGACACTGTTCCAAGATATAATTTATCATAAGCAGATGCCTGCGTAACCATAGTCACGGTTGCTGTATCCCCATTGATGGAAATACTGCTGCCCCGTTCAAAATTCAGGCTTGCATAGCTGCTGGTCGGATATGCTGAGCCGTACAGATCATAAACTCCATTTTCTGTTACATTTGCTTTTCCTTCCAGATTCGGCACATTGATATATAAATCTCTCGCCCAGGACATCCACGCAGAAGCCGTTCCCGGTGTAACTGCAATGTTCATTCCCTGCTTTTCTGCAGGAACTGTCAGTGTAAATGTCGTTGTATCATCCTCTGCACGATAAACTCCATTTACTGCAGATGTCTTATCTGCATCTGCCTGAACTCCCTGATACAGGCGGGTCCATTTCTGACCTTTCACATTCAAAGTCAGGATTACATTTTTTCCCTTTAATACCGCCTTTGAAGAAACAATATTGAAATCATTGTACGCTGCACCCGTTCCCCCGGCGATCACTTTTACTACATCTGCCGCACTCGGAAGTTCTGTGATTCCCTCATCCGGGATATACATCCACAGATACTGGTTCGAGTACCAGCTTCCATCCGGCTTTCCAAGTGTTACTGGGATTGTCGTTCCCTTTGCAGAAGCCGGCAGATGGAATGTGAAGCTCCATTCTCCATTTGCTTCTGTGCCATTTGCTACAGATTCTTTCAGTTCATCATCTTTATAGCCAAAATAGATCTTGTCAAAGGAGACATTCTTTGTTGACAGAGTGATCTCCAGTTCCTCTCCATCCTGTACCACTTTTGATTCACTGGTCTTGAACATTGCAAAGTCAGCTCCGTTGGACTTTACTACTTTTACCTGATTCCCCGTAACAACCGGAGCCTCCGGCAGCTTCACTACTGCTTCGGAAGAAGTGACACTCGTTCCTGTCGCATCAGAAACGATACAACGATACTTTCCTGCTGTCTCCAGAGACATGGTAAATGTATATGTTGCAGTCTTTGCAGTAACTCCGGTACAGTCTGCCCACGTTGCACCATCGGCACTGAACTGCCACTGATAATTCAGATTGATTCCTTCTTCACCGGATGCCTCCACCGACAGTGCCACAGAACTTCCGCTGCCTGCCTCAGTCTCCTGCTTCGGCTGCGTTGTGATGTTGATCTCTGACGGTTTCACAAAATCGTCCATTGCAGGAAGCTTGAATGCCAGTGAACTTGAAGTGCTCCACTTCTGCGTTCTTCCATTTCTTGGTACAAAAGAGACTTCTCCGCCTGCTTTTTCAAGTGGCACGGTAAAGGTAAATTTTTCAAGATTTTTTTCTGTATCGACTTCACCTAAAATGATCGGTTCTTTTGTCTCATCATTTCTATTTCCGATATAGATTGCATCATAAGTAAAACTGCCACTGCTTGCCGGCTGTATCCAGACCGAAACCTGCAATGCCCCGCCTTTTACAACCACTTTAGATGCAGCGATCTTGATCATACTGTAAGCCTGTCCCGGCTTCTTTGCATCATCAGAACCATAAATTGCCGTAACTCCGTCATTTGCCTGATAATCTTCTCTTTCTCCTGATGTCTGCACATCCGGGATACTCATCCACAGCAGATTTTCAGACCATGTTCCTTTATCTGAACGTCCTACCGAAACCGGAATCCAACTGTTCTTTGCGGAAATCGGAACCTGGATCGTAAACTGGCAGGTACTTCCGGTATTCGTACCCTGAACATAATTGCTCTTATCCTCGTCTGTCGCTGCACCGAGATACAGACGGTCAAACACAGTCTTTGTACCGGTACTAAAGGAAATCTCGATCTTATCCCCTTTTACGGTACACGTTGCATCTGTGATCGGGAACATTCCATAAGAAGTTCCATCATTTTTCAGAACTTCAACCCCTGTGATCTCTTTCGTCGGTGTTACAAGTGTCTCTTTTGCAGTTGTCTCATCGGCCTGCTTTGCAGTTTCTTCCGAAGATTTCTCTTCTGCATCCTTTTTCTCCGCATCAGCTTTGTCAGACGGATCATCTGATTTTTCATTCATTTTTTCAGAATCTTTTCCTTCTCCCGTCTCATCAGAAGTATTCTGATCTTCTCCCGAATTTTCACCGGTACTGCCGGAATCCTGTGACGGTGTATTCTGATCCTGTGAACCTGTATTTTCTGAACCTGCATTCTCAGAACCATTTTCTTTTGATCCGTTTCCGGTATGATCTGCATCAGCGGACTGCGATCCATCGGATGTATTGGTTCCACCAGAGGTATCTGTTCCACCGGAAGTATCTGTTCCACCGGAAGTATCTGTTCCTTCCTGAATGCCTGCTCCGTCTGCCAAATTTTCTCCTGCATTCACCGCTCCTGCCGCCTGTGCGGTCTCCGCATTTTCTGCGTATGCTTTCGTATAAGACATCGGTGAAACTGCCATAGAAAACGCAAGCAACATGGCAAGATATTTAACCTTTTTGTTCTTCATTTTTCCTCCTGTCTTGAATAATACGGGAAATAAGCTGAACTTATCTAAAAGTAAGTAAGAAACGTCAGAAAGACAATGAAAATAAACCGGTTTCTTTGAGCTGTCTGAGTCAGAAAAGAATTTCTTTTAAGAAAAGCTCCCGGATCCATTACTTTTCGGTACAATCAATTACTCGTGATCTGGAATGTACATTCCCCGCACCAGCGACCGGCAGGTTTCCTGACTTACAAATCTTATGCCCGAACGCCTTCCCGGTCTCCCAGTGGCTGCGTCTTCACGCCTGCCGGTCACATTTGCTTACAGTGACGAGTTCGTGCAGGAATTGCACCTGCTTCCCTTTTACCTGTTGCTATATCTTCCTATATAGAACAGCACCGAACGCTTTATTTACTTTGTTCTTCGCTACTATAGCATGATGCCATAGGAAAGTCAACGTTACGCCTTGACCGCCCAACGCATCTTCGTCGATCTTGCACGCCCATTCTTTGCACATTCCTGTGCGGACGGGCGGATCACATCCTTCGCATAATCAGAATAGATGCCTGCTTTATAACCTGCTTTTAATGCTTTCTTTACCAGCTTGTCCTCACCGGAATGAAACGTCAGGATTGCAACTCTTCCGCCCGGACGCAGTGCATCCGGCAATTTCTCCATAAACTCATACAAAACTTCAAACTCATTATTCACATCGATTCGCAGAGCCTGAAATGTTCTCTGACAGGTTTTCTTTACGATATCCTTTTTCTCTTTATTGTCTGGAAGAAAAGAAAGTGTCTTCTCGATCACGTTCCTGAGCTTTGTCGTTGTATCAATCCGGTTTCCTCTGCGAATCTCATCCGTGATCGCTTTTGCCAGTTCTTCACAATATGGTTCATCAGAATTTTCATATAACATTCCCGCAAGTTCTTCTCTTGAGATGGTATCCAGACGCTCTGCTGCACTGATTCCCTTTTCCTGATTCAGCCGCAAATCCAGAGGCCCATCGGCTTTAAATGAAAATCCTCTTTTGGGATTGTCGATCTGCATGGACGATACGCCAAGATCTGCCAAAATAAAATCGAATCCTCCCACTTTCTCTGCAATTTCATCAATCGTGCAGAAATTCTGAAGGCAGACCGTCAGGATTTTCTCTCCGAATCCCTGCTCTTCCAGTCGTTTCTTCGTCTTTGCCGATTCCTCCGGGTCTACATCTGTAGCATAGATATGCCCCTGTCCTTTCAGACATTCCAGCATGGCTTTTGTATGCCCGCCATATCCTAATGTTGCATCAAATCCGGTCTGTCCCGGCTGAATATCCAGGAAATCCAGTATTTCCTTTACCATAATTGAAATATGCATCCCGGCAGGAGTATTTCCCTTACGTATCACATGCTCCACGGTCTCCTGATATTTTTCCGGCTGAAGCTCTTTGTATTTTTCCTCGAATTTCTTCGGATATTTTCCTTTATACCGCACACGCCTTTTGTGCGGTGTCTGCTGCTCCTGACTCATATTCTTTTATTTCCTTTCCTAAAATACACTCTGACTGAATTTTTCATTTTTATATATGATGTCGGGGGCAAATGTCCCCGACTTTAATACCTACGAATTGTTCCGTGCTACGCACTCTCACAATCCTATCAAATATTTTGGCACATTCCAATGTCATCCGATGTGGAACTATGCTGCTTTCAGTCTTACCATTTCGTACACAGTCAACCATTTCTTTGATTTCATACACAAACCCATTTTCCGTCACCTGATCGGAATATTGCTCTATCAGCTTTCCCTGCCCATCGTACAAAACGATCTGATCTGCATAATGCGGATGTCGGATCATTATTTTTCCTTCTGATCCTGTCAGTTCCAGTCTTTCATCTACATTTGCCAGATACGTGGCAGTCATAAACGAAAGATGCTCCTCATACTGAAGTATAACATGTTCCGTCACATCCACCTGATCTTCATTGTAGATTACCTGAATCTGTTCTTCCTTCCAGTCTTCACCACAAAAATACATCGTCAGTGCCAACGCATAAATTAACAGATCCAATGCCGCCCCTCCACCGGCTTCTTTGTTAAAATAGCGATTTTCTTTATTCTTCGGAGCTGTAAATCCGATTTCAACATTACTGACTGCAAGTTTACCGATACGCCCTTCCCGCAACCATTCTCTGGCTTTTCTATTTGCAGGAAGAAAAAGACTCCATACTCCCTCCATAACAAAAATTTTCTTTTCTTCTGCCAGCTTGAAAATTCTTTCTGCCTCCTCCGAACTTCCTGTCAATGCCTTTTCACACAAAACCGGAATCCCGTATCTGATACATAATTCTGTCAACTGCACATGCATTCCGGTAACCACACCAATATAGACCCCATCCAGCTTTTCTTTCTGAAGCATTTCTTCATAATTTCCATAATAGGTATGTATTTCATATTTCTCTGCAAACTCTCTGGCTCTTTCTTCTGATCTCGCTGCTACAGCAGTCACACAGACCTCTTCTGTCTTCTCTGCTGCATCGCAAAATTTATTTGAAATATTTCCGGCACCCATAACGCCAAAACGAAAAGTTTCTTTCTTTTCCATCCCTTTTCTCTCCTTTACAAGTTATAATCTCGTCATAGCAATCGTTCCTGCAGTCAGAAGTACCAGCCCGGACTTTCTAAACATTTCTTAAATTTTTTGCTTTTTACCTAAGAGGATCGGCATCACCGTCAGAAGCATTGTTCCAAAGCTTGCGATCCCACCAATATAATTGCTGACCGGCTCTGCAACAAAGACTCCCTCAACTCCCATAAAATATGGGAGTAATATCGTCAATGGCACAACGATCACAACTTTTCTCAACAGACTGAAAAAAATTGCCTGCTTCGGGAATCCCAGCCCCACGAATGTCGCCTGTCCGCAGAACATAAATCCCATCATAAAAAATCCTGCAAAAAAGAGTTTCAGTGCCGGTGCTGCAATCTCAGCCAGTGCTTTGTCAGACGTAAAAAATCCCACCAGGAAAGACGGGAAGAAATGAACCGTCAGCCATGCCAGCACCATATAGCTCATAATCATACCGCACGTAACAAAAATTCCTTTCCTGACCCTCTCATATTCCTTTGCTCCGAAATTATAGCCAAGCACCGGTTTTGCACCTTCCGCCACACCGTTTGCCGCAAGATTGAAAATTTCACGCACAGAATTTAAAATCGTCATCGCACCGACATACAGATCTCCACCCCAGCGTGCCAGCGTTGCATTGCAGGCGATCTGACTCAGACTGTTCGTAACGCACATAATAAAGCCTGACAGTCCCAGACCCAGGATGGAAAGAATCATTTTTCTGTCTTTTAGCTTCATATACTTTCTCTGCAATGGGTACTGCACCTTTTTCCCAGTCAGAAACCACAGAACCCACATACATCCTGCCATCTGACTGAGAACCGTTGCGATCGCTGCTCCCCGTACTCCCAGTTTCCACACAAAAATAAAAAGCGGGTCAAGAAAGAGATTCAGAACAGCCCCGATACAGACTGTCATCATTCCCATTGTCCCGAACCCCTGTGCATTAATGAACAGATTCATCCCTGAACTGATCATGATAAAAAGTGTCCCCAGCAGATAAATCTGTAAATAGGATGATGCCACAGGATAAGTTGCATCCGATGCTCCCAGAAGATACAGGATCGGCTTCATAAAAATATAAAAGACACCCATCAATACAACTCCGGTTAAAATAAGAAGTACAAAGCTTACATTCTCAAGCTTTAATGCCTTTTCCTCCTCTCCTGCACCTCTTGCGATAGACATCAGTGGTGCTCCACCGCCTGAATAAAGCTGCGTAAATGCACTCACGATCGATATAATCGGAAATACCAGCCCCACACCGGTCAGAGCCTGATCTGCTCCCTGACCGATATGTCCTAAATAGACCCGATCTACCAGATTGTATAAAAGCTGCACCGCCTGTGCAATCGTGACCGGAACTGCCATGGACAAAATATTCCGGATCATTGATCCTTTTGAAAAATCATGCTCAACATTCTTTTTATTATTCATCGCTTTCATACTGACTATTATAGTCTTCTTTTCATAAAACACCAGTACCAACTCATTTATCTTCTTTTTTACTTTAACGTGCTTTCTCCAACATTTTATAAAGAATCAGCCCGATTCTCACATTCAACATTTCATTTGGATTCTTAAAATCCATTCCTGTCATTTTTCCAATCTTGTCAATTCTGTACGTTGCAGTTTTATAATGAATAAATAATGCCTGTGCAGTCTTATTCAGACTTTGATTATTATCAAGGTAAGTTTGCAGCGTCAGAATCAGATCTTTCCGCTGCGGTTTATTGTAACTGTATAACCGTTGCAAGGATTCCGGGATATAATCCATTAGTGTGTTCAGATCATCAATATCTCCAAGGAGTTTAAAAAATCCAAGATCTGAGTACAGTGTAACTGTCTGATTTTCATTTCCAGAAATAACTTTCGCAATATCCCGATAGGAGATCGCTCTTTTTGCCTCATAATAAGAATCTTTCAGATTATAGATCCCTTTGACCATCTTTCCGATTCCGACCTGGATCTTCTCTGTCTTATGGCGGTAACGGATCGCATTCTGCAATGCCGCACACATCTCTTCCATTTTATTCAGATATACCTCGCGCTTCTGCTTTTCATCCACTCTTTGAATCATCACGATCTGATCTATATTCCGGTATACATGCTGTCCCGGGCAAAGTGTCATGATCTCCCCTTCAATAATTCCGGTTTCCCGCAACTGTTCACTTGTATACATATCTCCCCGTTCTTTTTGGAAAGTATAAAATGTCACAACCCGGTAATATTCCTCAGAATGGATCTCCAGCAGATTTGCTGCTTCTTCCATTTCTTCTTTTCCAAGCATCCCGCTCAGTACATTATGCACAATATCTCTGTGATATTTCTTTTCAATCTCATTTTGCACAAATTCTGTAACAAAACCATACTGCAGTGTAATAATCGCATTCTCGATCGCCATGCAATCCATTGCTGACAACTTTCTATTTTTCTCTGTCACCACCAGATAAGCTTCCACCTCTTCCATAACACTGATCTTGATTACGTACTGGATTTCTCCTGTCCCCTTTTTCCGTTGCCGCATATAAGAAAATTTCGTAATGACAGATGGAATATACTCTTCAAGATCTTCCCGTAATTCCAGACGCGAATGATCCCCTCCACTGGTCACATAGCAGTTGAGATTACTGTAATAAAGTGTAACTGGATTATCCACCATGTCACTGAGAAGTTCCAAAATATCCTGCGTCTTACTGGATGTGATATCTCTTCCAAAAGAAAGTGTATTGAAATTATCCTGCGTCAGTTTAAAATACCTAAGCCGTGCAACATCTTTTGTAAAAATCCGGTTCATGACAAAACTGATCATTACCCAAAAGCTGATTTTTTTTGGCATTTCAATCAATGGAATCTTTTTACTTTCGCAATACGTTTTCAGTAATTTGATTTTCTTCTCTTTTTCGCTGATCTGTTCCCGTTCTTTCAAAAGGATTCCACTGATATGCTTCTCCTCAAAAGCGATCAGATACTGATAAAATTCCTCCGCACTGCAATCTCTGTATACATACAGGCTGGTCAGGAGCAGTTCCCCTCCCGTCAGATATCTTGCCATTTCCGGTACTTCTATAATGCGGATGCCTTCAATTTTTCGTTTACAGGACTCTTTCCCCTCAATCACATTTAACTGCTTCCATTGTTCCTCTGCCAGCAATTTTTCAATCGTATATTCCATTTATTCACCTTTCAGTTTTCTTATTTTTCTGCGACAAACTGAGCCGATTGACAAAATGATCATAATAAGACTGATCCATTGAGATGTTGAAATTCCCATCATACTTCCTCTGACCGCATCATATCGCAAATTTTCAAGTACAAATCTTATCATACCATATGTCAGCAAATAAGTTTCTATTGTATAATACCACTTCTTTTTAATGTGTCTTTTTATTGATATATCTTGCCTTATATTTTGAATAAACGATCGTCTGGTCTTTATACAGACTGTAATATCCTGACAGGGCATAACTGATCGAAATGGCGATCAGATAATACGCTGCCCCTGAAAATCCAAATAATTCAAATGAGATCAGCATGGATGCGATCGGACAGTTCGTCACTCCGCAGAATAATGCCACCATGCTTGCCGCTGCTGCAACTTCCGGAGAAAAACCAAGCAGTCCACCTGCCACACAACCGAATGTGGCTCCCACTGAAAATGCCGGAACGATCTCCCCACCACGATAACCTGCCCGCATCGTGATCGCTGTCAGGATCATTTTCCACAAAAAGTCCAACGGTCTTGCTTTTCCCTGTTCCACTGCCTTTGCGATCAGTTCATTACCTGCTCCCATATAATCTCCTGTTCCAAGAAGCATTGTGATCCCGATCACCAGACATCCTGCCACACAGACACGAAGATACGGGTTCTTCAAATATTTTCCATAAATCCCGGATACTGCCTTTAATGCCACGCAGAATAAAATGCTCAGCAATCCACAACCGGCTGCGATCACTGCCATCTTCAAGCCGCTCTCAAGACTTAATTGTGGAATCCTTGCAACCGGAAATGTCTCCGGGTTCAGACCAACTCCTGTCGCAAACTCTGCGGCAATGATCGATGCGATCACACACGGCAGCAATGCTGCATAATACATCACCCCCACGCTGACAACTTCCATCGCAAAGACTGCCGCTGCCATCGGTGTTCCGAAAACTGCAGCAAACGCCGCACTCATTCCACACATGATCATCACATGATGATCTGTCTCATCCAGATGCACCAGCTTTGCCAGCCAGCTTCCGATACTGCCTCCAAACTGGATCGATGCACCTTCCCTTCCTGCAGAACCTCCGGTCAGATGCGTCAGTAATGTAGAAATAAAAATCAGTGGGGCAGAGATAAAGGGAACATTATCTTTTGACTTGATCGTTGATAAAACCTGGTTCGTTCCTCCATCTTGTCTTCCCAGCCTTTCATACATAAATACGATCACGATTCCTGCCAGCGGAAGGCAGAGAAATACCCATAGATGACTGTTTCTGTATTCAGTTGCCGCACTGATACAGGCTGCAAATGCACTGCTTGCCCCACCGACCACCAGTCCGGTCAGAATTGCCAGTAACATCCATTTGATAAAATTAGTAACATCCCGCCTGATCCGTTCGTAATAATATTTTATAAGAATTTTCTTTTTTGAAGATCCGATCGATAACCCTTTTTCTTTCTCTGTCTGCATGATATTCCCCTTACCTCTTTTCTATTTTCCAGTGTATCAAAAAAGCGGGATAAAGTGAAGTGTTAACAGCACTTTCCGGTCAGCTTTCCAGTTAGTTTCCTGAAATTTTTTCAAAAAAAGAACCCGGAAATCTTCTTTTATCAAGAAATTTTTCGGATTCTTTTTTCCTGCTTAGAACCGGTTAAGTTTCCTTTGCAACAGCATTATTTCTGTTTGCATTTATCATAAAATGCAAACATTCCTGCCAGTAATGTTCCTGAAATTGAATGCCATGTACAGGATACTGCACAGATGATCGCTGACTCCGGTGTAGATGCAAACTGAGCTGTCGTTGTAGCAAGATTGGTTGCAAGTCCTGCATTCTGCATACCGACCTCGATCGCAATCGTTCTCTTCTTCGCTGTATTCATGCCAACCAGTCTGCCTGCCCCGTAACCAAGCAGATAACCAAGTCCGTTGTGAAGGAAGACTGCAACAAAGATGATAACTCCTGACTCAAAGAATTTTGCACCCTGAGAAGATACAACTCCACCAACCACACATGCCAGTCCAAGTACGGCGATTCCCGGCATTATTTTCTGCAGTTCACCAAATGTCTTTTTCTTTCCGAATAAATAGTTCAGCAAAAATCCAAGTGCAACCGGAAGAATGACTGTCTCTACGATAGACACCAGCATTGGAAGTGCCTTAATTGAAATATGCGTTCCGCTGGCAAGGAATGAAACTAAAAGTGGTGTCATCACTGGTGAAAGGATCGTGGAAACCGTTGTCATTCCAACAGAAAATGCCACATCCCCTCCGCACAGATAAGACATGATATTGGATGACACTCCTCCTGGACAGCATCCGACCAGAATCAGGCCAAGTGCGATTCCGTCTGGAAGGTTCAAAAGCTTTGTCAGTCCTAATGCCAGAAATGGCATGATCAGATACTGGGCGATCGCACCCACACAGATATCAAAAGGTCTCTGGGCAAGAATTTTAAAATCCTCAGTTGTCAATGTCAGTCCCATACTGAACATAATGACTCCGATGATGATCGACTGGCACGTAAACCTATTGGATACCGGATCTGTAAATAACTGGAGATTAACCCATCCCATCATTCCCGGTACAAAGAACGTAATGACTGCAATCGCAATTACTACGATTGAAGTATAATCTGATAAAAATTTGCTGACTTTCTGTAATGCTTTCATTACATTTCCTCCTTACTTCTGTCCACTCAATAAAAAAGTCCCTTTTCAGAAATCAATCTGAAAAGGGACGAATATAATCCGCGTTACCACCCTGATTCCGCAAAAAATCTGCGACTCTTCACATACCAGCATATGCTATCCATATAACGGTGGATACCGGCGAGGTTTACTGACGTGCATCACGCTTTCAGCCCGCTTCTTAGAGAGGATATCCTTATCCGGTTATTACCTGCTCACACCACCCACAGGCTCTCTGAAAATAATCTCGAATATGACTTTGTTCTCATCAACGAATTTGGTGAACAATATTTTCTTTACGGGGATTATTATAGTCCTCTCACGAAATAAGTCAAGTGAAAATTTTTACTCTTCGCTCTGCTGATTTTGTTCAATTTTTCCAACTGTCACATGATGGATCATTCCAAGAACTGATTCATTTGCATTTACCGGAATTAACCGGATTGATGGATGTCGATTCTGAAATACCCGGAATATTTCATCTGCAAACCCCTGCCCCATGAAATCAATTCCCTGAAAATCAAAAATGATCTCCTCAAACTCATCCAGCCGACGCAGAATCCTTCTTGCCTGTGAACGTGCCACCGGATTTCCCAGCGGACACATCTCTCTCATTGGGATTTCGGTTCTCACAAACCCTCTTTCGATCGGTGCAAAACGGTCAAATATATCCTTTGATGTATGTGCTGGCTGATTTTCCAATTTCATCACTACCATCGTCCCCACTTTCTCTAACCTCGTATAATATGCAATCAGATGCGACCGGATAAAACTTTCCCTGTTTTCGCTTTTCATGGAAAAAATCGCATGATCTGATAATATTGCAAACTCTGTCAACATCCTTGATGAAAAAAA
>OIWS01002299.1_pt1 | contig 16077 bp, 17 predicted proteins | sample 1587611 | NCBI WGS metagenome assembly OIWS01 (sample SAMEA3888919, study PRJEB22519) | human gut metagenome | biome: human gut; feature: human-associated habitat; material: faeces | place: Denmark | collected 2010 | reverse complement strand
CAGATCATACCCTAACACAGAACTGTTCAAAGACATGGTATAGTTCTCTGCCATTCCCCATTTCTGTTCGGTATAAAAATTATAGTTTGTTCTGCGTCTTTTATCTATATCATTTATCATTTTTATAGCATCCACTTCTGTAACATTATATAAGCTGCAGATACGCCGGACTTTTTCCGGTATGCTTCCATGTATAAAAACATTTAATACATCTTTTCTGTCCTTTAAAATGAAATCTGCATTTCGCCCTACGATTACGCAGTTTTCTTTTTCAGCGATTTCCATAATTACTTTTCTTTGTGCTTCATACACCATATCTTCTACTGATTTTCCCGTAATATCACGACCAGAAAAAGCATACGCAAACCATCCTTTCTTCGGAGATAACTCAGCATTTTCCCGAACATACGCCGATGATAACCCTGCCTGTTCTGCAATCTGTCCGATCATTTCTTTATCATAATAGGCAATACCAAGCTTTTTTGCCACTTCTTCACCAATAAAACGGCCACCACTTCCGAATTCCCTGCTGATTGTAATAATTCTCTTTGCCATAACTGTCTCCTCCTTAACTTAATCTTTCCACTTTGTTCTTTCGGATTTTCTTTAAAAATACATATCCCACCAGACAAGCAATAAGCTCAGTAATTGGGAATGCCCACCAGATCAATGAAATCCCCATCTGTCCGTTTCTGACAAAAGTGGAGAAAATGCCCGCCAGTGGTAATATGACTATTAACTGTCTGAGTAATGAAATCACCAGCGATTCTATACCACCATCCAATGCCTGATAAATTCCCTGATATGCTACATTAATTCCGGCAAAAATAAAGCTGACAGAGATAATTCTCATGGCTCCGATAAAATATTCTCTGGACTGTCCTGCATTAAATAAAGTAGCGAAAGCCCCCGGGAAAATTTCTGTAATCGCTACACCAACAATCATAAGTACAATCGTATAGATCAATCCATACATAATTCCATCCTGAACTCTCTTTTTGCTGTGCATTCCATATGCAAAAGCAATAATCGGTGTAATCGCATCTCTCAGCCCAAAGGCAAGGAATAATACAAACTGCTGCACTTTATAGAACAACCCATAGGCTGTCTGTGCCGATGGACTGAACTTCAATATCAGATTCATTGCATAAACCATAATAGACATAAGTGCCTGTGCAATAATTGCCGGAAGTCCGATGGCATAGATTTCCCGGATAATTCCACCATCCGGTTTCATATACTTTACATTATGCTCAAATTCTTTATTCATCTTTATATGGAATACAAACAACAATACCGCGGACACCACCTGCCCGATTACCGTTGCATACGCAGCACCTTCCACTCCCATTTCAGGAATCGGTCCTATTCCATAGATCATAATTGGATCAAGAATAATATTTATCACTGCTCCCACAACCTGACCAATTGTTGAATAAAGAGAACGTCCGGTTGCCTGTAGCAGTTTTTCAAATAATGAGAAGAAAATAATTCCAAATGAAATGATACAACATATTCTCAGATAGCTCGTTCCCATTGAAACAACCTCCGGATCAACTGTCTGTGATGAGATGTATGCTTTTACTCCAAAAATTCCAAATAACAAGCATATTGCATAAATGATTATTCCTAAAAATAAGCTGTTTCCTGCAACTTTTGCAGCCTTTTTCTCATTTCCCTGTCCCAGGGTTCTCGCAAGAAGTGCATTAGTCCCCACACCAGTTCCAATTCCAACCGCCACCATTAGCATCTGAACAGGGAACACAAGTGTAAGTGCATTAAGTGCAGCCTCACTTCCTGATTTCATGTTTCCTACAAAGGCACTGTCTACAATGTTGTAAACCGCCTGCAATGCCATAGATAAGATCATCGGTATTCCCATCTGAACCATGAGCTTATTTACCGGCATCTCTCTCATCTTGTTACTTTCTGCCATTTTATAATCCTCCTTGTTTTGCGAAGCAAAATCCGACCCCTTTGGTGAGGAGAGGATTCAGCCTCCTTTTTTTGCATAAAAAAAGTGTGTACTTATCTCATAAGCTGGACTTACGCTGATAAGCTACACACTTTAAAATGCATTATATATTTTCATAATGTGCGACAGCAGACGCACAAAAAACGAGCAGCAAAACTGGATTTACGCTAGTCTGCTACTCGTTTAGAAGTTATTATATTTTTCTTTTTGAAAATTGTCAAACAAAAATTATCTTAACCCTGCCAGATATGTACGATCAAAATGTGCCATATTCAGTTTTCCAATAAACGCTCGCAATGCGATTGCTTTTTCAAATTATAACTGTTATAATCTATGTGGTGCTACCCTACACGGTAGGCGGTTATCCTCCATCAGAGAGTTATAGCTCTGTTTACATAGAAATCCGACTTGGAAATCTATCAAGGAGGTTTGTGCTTATGCTTACAACGGAGCTTTTTATAGCCATCATCAGCTTATGTATTACTTGCTTTGCTCTTGGTTATACTATTGGTTCTAAGAGCAAAAAATAAACACAAAACAACCGCCACGGTCTGCTAAACTTGGCGGTTGTTTTAACCAAAAAATATATCAGGCTAACCGTCTATCGGTAGCGCCTCTTTAATTATATTATCATTCAACGGGTTTTATGTCAAACATGTTATCTTTATTTCAGGTTCAAAATCTTTTGAACATCATTAGCCGTCATGCCAATTAAGCACGCTCACAAACTCATCAATCAACTTTTTCAACCGGCCATGACTTTCTGAGTGCCACATAGGAAATCAGAAAATTTGCAAACCAGCCGGCTGGTACAGCAAGCCAGACAAACTCTATACCAAAACGCGGTGCACAAATCATAGCAACTGACAGGCGGATTGCAAGGTTAACCATATTAGCTATAAGAAATGGCCTCATGATTCCCAGCCCACGAAGGACTCCATCTGTTGCCATCTTGATACCCATGAAAATGAAAAAGTAACCTAACCATTTCATGTAATCCCCTGACACCTGATATGCCAAAGCTGTTCCATCTTTACCAAGGAACAGCGAAGAAATGTGTGTATGCAGTGTCTCAATGACTATGAAAGCAAGGACTGCAAAACATATATCTAACACGAGTGCAGCATGATATCCTTTTTTGATACGCCCAATTTTCTTCGCTCCAAGATTCTGGGAAACATAAGGTGACACTGCGTTTCCAATGGATACAAATATAAGTGAAAATACATTTTCTACTCTCATTGTCGCAGCATAACCTGCGAGTGCCTGTGTACCAAACGGATTTACAACTGCCTGTACTATCATCATGCCAATCGATACTGTAGACTGCTGAAGAATTGATGGTATGGCAATCTGAAGCATTGAACGTAACTCCTTCCTGTCAAACCAGTCAAAATGACTTTTATACCGACGCATCCGGCAAAAGAAAATTACAAATGAAAATACCGCTGAGATACCCTGTGCAATCAAGGTTGCAAGAGCTGCACCAAACACGCCAAGTCCTAAGCCAGCAACCATCCAAAGATCCATCAGAATATTTAAGACAGAAGAAAATATAAGAAGCACCAATGGAATCTTTGATTCACCGATTGAAGTAAACATTGTTGAAAGAATGTTGTACATAAACAGAAACGGAAATCCCACAAAATAAACACGAAGATACAGAACAGCTTCATCCAGTATATCAGCCGGCGTCTGCAATAAACTCATCATTGAATGTGATAACCCGAAACCAAAAATTCCCAATAGTATACTTAAAATTAGGAAACTGATTAATGATGTTGATACAATAGTCTTCATTTTACTATAATTTCTTGCACCAAAATAACGGCTCACAAGCACTCCGGCACCTACCCCGGCACCAAGTGCCACACAAATAAATACATTTGTGAGAGCAGCGCAGGCTCCGACAGCCGCAAGTGCAGATGATCCGACAAACTGACCGACAATAATTGAGTCAGCCATATTATATACCTGTTGGAAAAAACTGCCCAGAATCATGGGCATGGCAAAAACAGTCAGTGCTTTAAGGGGCGCATCGGTAATTAAATATTCATCCTTTGACATTCTCTTATTTCTCCTTGAATTTCTCGTTTTTATTCTCTCCCCATATACCCCCTGATATAATTCACAGCATCACTTATTTCATCAATAATCTTATCTGGAATCTGCAGATTATACTGTCTTAAATCCACATCCTGTAATAACTGTCCAAGGCTTGTACCCTGATTGTATTGAACAATAAACAGGCTGTATAGAGGTATTTTGTCCCCGAATACATCCATATAATTATTAACAAGTGAGAAGTTGATAGTTCCTAGCATTGTGTGACATTCAACAAGATACAATTTATCAGGAATGTAGTCATACACATGCATTTTATCATTCTTAATCTCTTCTAACAATAATTCCTGCCCATTTTCTGATTCAGCATCCATATCTTCTTCATAAAAATCTGATTCTGACGCAGCTGCTGTATCCTCACTTGAAGGGATTTCTTCTGCTGTCTCCGGGAATTCTGATATATCAATTCCTTCAAACAAAGTACTCATATCCCCTAGATTATTATCTTTTTCTCTCTCTCCAGCCTTGAGATCCCAGTCATCAACAAACTGCTTATAATTGCCATAATTGTTCTTAAGAAATTCCATGTTATCATATATTTCCTGTTCATTGACTCTCATCTTTACAATGGTAAGAATTGCATTGCCAAGCTGATCAATCGTTCCCACATATTTGCCGGTAAATACATCGTCCTTTAACACAAGCGACAGAAATAATGGTTCTCCTGACATATTTTTATAACCGGTATCAACAAATACATTGGTTGCATCATAACTTGTTACCATCTTAAGCTTAACATCCATATATATAATATGTTCATATGGATCAGCCAGAACATAATCTATTATCTTTGATATGGTTGGTGTCTCCACTGTTTCATCCACATTTTTTCTAATATTATATAAAACTTCTTCTTCTTTTCTCAGATAAATATTCTTGTATATATTGGTCATTGCCCCTGCCTCCCCTCTCACTGTAACAACTTCATAAGTTCAGGAACAACCGCCTTCAATTGTTTCTGTACCTCATAAGGAATCTTTCCATAATCAATATTATCTGCCATATGAATTATTGCAGTATACTGATATTGCGGAATTGTTAATGTATATGCACTTCCGACAAACAAAGAATTAATAATACTTACATTAATCTTTCCAAATAATGTCGTTATCTCTGCTATTACATATGTACCCTTCTTAACCTCATAGACAACCGGCAAACTATTAATATTCATGCTCTGGATAATTGTCTGCTCCATCTCCACGGCATAATTACTATCGTCACCGGTATACATCATCTCCTGCTTCTCTTTTATCTTATTACTGATAAAATCGACAGTTTTAGGAATCAGTGGCTTTAGCTCTCTTTTAGCACGTTGCCATCCAATCAGATAGCTATAATAAACAATATCATTCTTGTGCGCCTTATTAAATGGCAGTATAGATAATGAAGCTGCTATCTTATTAAGCGTCCCACAGTAGCTTCCTACAAATGCGTCGCCTCTTTTAGTAAGATTAATATAAATAAGTTCTTTAGTATCAGGTTTTATGTATCCTGTTTCAACCAGGGCATTAGTCGCTTTATGAACACTTTGTGGAGCCATTGAAGCATCCATATGATAAATCCTGTTTTCTATATCTTCATTGACATATGCAACAATATCTTCAACACTAACCTGACCAGCATACACATGAAGCAGATAGGCTATATTATTCTTAAGACTCTCGATTCCCATAATTGTATAGCCTTCTGCTATGGTAACATTCCTTGATTCTACACTGACCCCTTTACTTTGATTACTAAAAACTCTCTTATTTCCTGATGGACAATAAAATGTGAGGTATTTGGCATCAATTTGTGCAAAATAATTCTCAATATCAGCATTCGCTTTTTCTAATGTCCTGATACACTGCCTTTTTCTGCTCTTCTCAAGTCTTCTGTTATCAAGAATCATTGCCAGCTCATTTGTCGGAATCCTTGTATCATCAAATGACCACTTGATAAGCGGTAATCCAGCATCTTTTAATCTTTTATTAAGGTTATTCGGATTCTGTGAATAATGTGTATCACTTATAAATGCTTTAATTTCCTTATGCTTAGGTGCATTAACATCATATAATGCTTCACTGTTCTTATGCATTACATGCCTCATGTCAGAGGCCCATTCAAGTACATCACACTGCTGTTCTGTCAGGCTGTCAGCCAGATTCGCAGATGTAGCTATTTCCTTGTTGCGCTCCATTCGCATTTTTACATATTCTTTTGATAAACTTATAAATATCCCTTCCTTCTATATTATTTTTAAACTAGACAAATGCTGTTTATATTATAATCTTTTTCACATGTAATTCCAATTAATTTATTATAAATGCTGTTATTCATACTTTTCCCCAGACAACCCACGCACTACTGAACAAATCCTGAAAATACATCATAACCAACCCCAATCCCGTCAAAAGCAAAGGACACATGCCCTTCCTAAAGGGTATGTGTCCCTATTATATATCTATATTTCATCTTTTCCATCAAACCGGTTTTTATACGATATATTTTTTACTCCCAGTTACTCTCTGCTTCATCCAGCTTCCTTGCAAGTGTATCTTTAAGAGCTGTAAACGCAGGAATAAAGCTGTCGCGTATCAGCAGAATCAATTCATCTACTTCCTCCTCATTATATATATGAACAGAGGTGTTGCGCTTTTTTAACATAAGCAGCCATGTTTCTGAATCATCTATAAACCCAAATTTATAACCAAGCTGCAGAATCTCTCGTGGTGATCCAGTAGAAGAATCTTCTACACCATGTTTTCTCATAATCTCCTGCAACGCTTTCCATGCAAGTTCAAAAGTAAGATTAAATTGTCCAATAACCCCTGTCCGGTATATATCATTAGTTTCTGCCATCTTAAAATCTGCATTTGCTAATATAGTCAGACAATTAATAAAGTTATCAAGCTTTTTCATAAATCACTACACCGTCCTTTTCTATCTCCTCTTTTAATTCATCTGAAATTGATACATCTGCCTGTACAATATCGAACATCAGCAGAGAATGGGTTTTTTCCTTTACATCCCAATAAAAACCATCAAAATCCCCACCATACACAGCAATATCTATGTCACTCCGTTCCGTGTTCGTACCTCGCGCACGAGAACCAAAAAGTATGATTTTAGTAATAGAATGTTCCTTCGCAAAAGAAACAATTTCTCTTAATATCCGGTCTGGTAAATTGTATTTCATATTCAATATTGCCCCCTTATCTGCACTCATTATACTTAATTCTGTTCATAAGCACAATAAACTTACCCCATTGTTTTCCGATAAAACATATATGAATAAACTACTGGCAGAATGCATGGTACAATGACTAGAGCAAGAAATATCCACACATTTTGAAATGGTGAGGTTACAATCATGGCAATTCCCCCAATTACCATACATTTTCCGCCAAATCTATGTGTATGATACCAGTTGTCAGAATCATTCAATGCCCACGGAATGCGAAAACCAATGCTATAGTTTGGTTTTACCTTTGGAATAAAATTGCCTAAAATAAGATACAAAATTCCAACGAACAATCCGCAGACAAATCCAATATTGAGCTTATATCCCAAATTATATACATAGAGAATATTGCAATTAACCAAAGAAATCACCGGACAAATCCACATAACAACATGGAATACCTTTTTGCTTATATTTTTTCTCTTGGGGTCAATATTAGTTGCAACTATACATATAAGATGAAAAAACAGCATCATTACCGGAAGTCCAAAGACTGCAAATGCTTTAGAACAATACCCATCTGGTTGATTGTCAACTCCAAAATGTGTTGCGACAGAAGCTGGCAGCTGTCTCCATAAAAGTAAACCTATAAAGATTGGAAGTAATGTTATGACAGATGTTAATATTAACATTTTTTTATGTTGTTTAATCATGGTCTTTTTCTCCTTTTAATTCACTAATCCATAATAAAATCTCCTCAAGCACAGTAGCGTTAAGCTCATAATAAATGTATTTTCCCTCCCGCTCGTCTCGAATTAAATCAGCTTCCTTCAAAACAGACAGGTGTCTGGAAACTGCCGCACCCGAAATTGAAAAATGATTGCTAATCTCTCCAGCAGACATTCGGGACTGCTTAAGCAGATTAAGTATCTCGCGTCTTGTAGGATCAGCAAGCGCCTGAAGCGTATCCTGCATGCTCACATTCATTCCTCCTTCATTTAACATTTAACTTAAATGTTAAATGAATTATAACACACCACCTTTATTTGTCAAGAACACAATTCCTTTTATCAATGCTGAGTATCTTTCCGTCTTATTTTTAATATTGTCTTCATTAACACCATAATAACTGTATAAATCTTTTCTCTCAAACTCTGCTATAAACACACTAGTTTCCTATAAATTCATGAAAAATACGCTGGTTAAAAAGTGTGGGAAGAACCTAATCTTCCCACCCATTGTACATTTACTATTCTTATTTATCGTATTCCAGATAAGCACCCTTCATTGGGCTTGTTGCAAATTCACTGAATAATCTTAATACGCCCTTCTTATATTTGCGTTCTTTAGGTTTCCACTGTTTTCTTCTTTCCATAAGAATCTTATCTATCTCTTCAGGTGTCATTCTCTTTCCTGCAACAGCTTCAGCTATCAATCAGTCATTTAATTATCTATTCATTTTTCTTGCTTTTACAGCAAAGATATAAAGAGTTATACCACAGCAAAGAATAATACATAATGTAAGCCAGATTACAATATTGCTGTTATCACCAGTCTGTGGTGTTTCAACCTTATTATCAGCCGCTTCAGTTACATTTTCTGTTGAATTACCTGTAAGCTGTTGTCTTGTTATAAGATATGTTGAGCAGTGATCCTGCTCTACTGTCATATAACCATCATTATCAACTATTGCTGACATCATGCTGATTATGGTGCCATCATCTAAAAGCTGGCTGTAGTAAAGCCTCTGGCCTGCATAGGCTTTTCCTACATTTAACCTGATGCTTGCTCTGGCTGGAAGCGTACCAGAATAATTGTATACTATCTTGGATACGAATATATCCTCTGTTACATCTTCCGGCATATCTCCGGCTTCTTTTATATCAGAAGTAATCACTGTTGAAAAATCATAGATTTCAACCTGTGATACTTCTGACATAGTTCCTTTGGCAAATGTAAATGTAACATCATTATTAGATTTGATAACAACATCATTTGCTTTGTTATCTTCTATAATCTTTTTGATTTCATCAGCCTTAATAGTTGTGTTGCCATCTGATACATCTACTATTGTATTATCATCAGCTGATTTAGCAGTAAATGTAAGCTTATCAGCTACACATTCGACATTATAAAGAGCATCTATTTCTGTTCCATCATACTGGTAGCCGTCTGGCAGCTTATCATCTCCCCATACAGGCTGGTATGTTGCTACTGGATTGTTATAATCAACAAGCCATAATTCATCATTACTTTTTTCATCTATGCCAAGTTTTTCAAGAAGCTTACAGATTCTATAAGATGTCTCGTTATTTTCATATGCATATGCAGAAACATATTTTTCTTTGGTTGCTGTATTTATTATAACCTGACATGTTCCGCCGCTTCCACCATCTGACTCATAATATGATATAGGCTGGTCTAATGTGGTTTCTGTGTATCCGGCAGGGATATTGTCATATTCACCGGTCTTTTCTGCGTAATATACATCACCCAGAGCCGCCTTTGTAGTAAGCTTATATACTGTATAAGTTACTTTAGCAGGTTCAACATAGGTCAGCTTCTTAATATAATATAACGAAGTATTATCTGTTGCACTCTTATATACTGTATTAGTTGTATAAGGATCGTACTCATAATACTTAGCACATATCCTTGATATTTCTAGTGGGTGAGAAACATTATAGCTTACATTTTCCTTTAATGTACCTTTATCCCTAATTGGTTTGTCTGTGAGATTATCACTTGTATACACTGCTGCCTTTGTACCGGAATATATGGTGACATTACAGGTGTCTGCAACTGAAAGTACGGAATTAGTTCCCTCCGCTAAGAGACCTACACTATAATCATCTGCCTTGTCTGCATTAATAACTAAAGAACCATTTCCACATATATTGATGGAACCGCCCCAGGCATCACCATATGAACCTATACTTCCGATTTCATTATCACCAATAAGGTTAATCTTGAAATCATCACCCATCATATTAGTAACTATTACTGCTGCCTTGTTTTTAAAATCATTTAATGTAAGTGTATTGGATTCTCTGTCATAAGACATTCCTGCTATGGAATTAGTGCCTTTTGAAGAAAATATAAGAGTACCTTCTTCTCCAATTTTCACATTAATATAAGCATAAGCCCAATCACCAGTATCACATGGTCCATTAGCGGCTTTTACCTGTGGTGCAGCATATAAAGCTGCTGAGGATACAGCAAGCACGACTGCTCCTGCTAGTGCGGCAATTTTTTTTATATGCCATTTTTTGTTTTTAACCATACATCTTTTCCTCCTGTTTCTTAAATAATTGTCCGGAATCAAATGACCCATATAATAAATCTTATACATATAAGCTGTTATCAATATATATAACATTATGAATAAAGTATATAAGGGAAGTCCGCCAATATACTAAAATAGCGTGGCGGAAGTCCGCCACGCTACTTTAGACCCTAAAAAGGAAAGGAAAACAGATTTATCAGTCACATTTATTAAACAGATTAATAAGTCCAACTCGTGATTTCACACCGGTTTTTTCATAAATAGCTGAAATGTATCGTTCAAGTGTCCGTCTTGATACATGCATATGCTCTGAGATAGTCTGAATATTATCCTCAGTAGTAACAAGATAGCTAAACACTTCTCCTTCTCTTTCAGTAAAGGAGTATTGCGTAGTTAATTTATGTAACTGGTCCTGTTCGTTTGTCACTTTATCTGTATGCTGAGTAAACTGTTGTATAAAATAATATTTCTCAAATGTATATATTACTGACATAATACTTACTAAAACAAATAAAACAAGTATAAGAACAATCTTTAAAAGATTATTATCAGAGGAAAGCAGTTGTAAAACAAAGCTGGCAATAACAGCGGCAGTAATATTGTTAACAGCCCGCCCCATTCCAGCCCAAAGCTCAGGTATTCTGACATACTGTGAAAGCTCCATGAATTCTGATGTAAAGAAAACAGCAAAAAATCCAGCAGACAGATAGAATACAATAAGCACAGCCACGAATGGCTTGGAAAATTCAAGCAGGACAATACACAGGGTAGAAAGAATCATTATGCAGTACATGATGATTCCAGTATACTTTCTATTACTAATATCAAATATAAAGCCAGCAGCAAGTCCACTGAAGGCAAGCAGAATTCTGGCTCCCTGTCCTATGTCAGCAATACCGTCGGAATGGACGAGTGTTACTGCGCTGTCGAGAGTGCTGAATAAACAAGCCATAAGTATCACAAGAACTATAATACTAATATATAATAAAAAGTTATGCTTATTACCTTTTACTGAGCTTTCAATTATAGTTTTAGCAGCATATTTGTCGGTGCTATAGCGGCAGAGAATACGTTCATTTTCTATCAGTAAGATAAAAAGCATCAGCATAGATACTGACAAAATAACAAGCTGTATTGTCCTTATATGAATGGCATTATGATTGATGAACTGAAGCAGTATACCCAGGAAATATGAGATGCCGGCAGTTTTTGCCAAATGTCTGTTTCTAATCATACAAGCAGATACATAATATACATTACCCCCAACAAGTCCAAGAAGTATAAAAAGAATAATTCCTGCACCAAATATATATTCAAAGGATTTACCGCAGCTAGTGCTGATTGTTAAAAAAACAGTTAGTAATCCGGTAATAATCATTAAAAGCTTGTAAAGACCGTTGTTTAAAAAATGCTTAAACAGAGGATATAATAAAAAACCTGCTGTACTGACGCCAAGTACATAATTCTGGGAAAGAGTGGCTCTTTGCTGTGACACAAGAAGCGAAAGCCTGCTTACAAACATATATTCAACACTTAAGAAAACAAATGTAAACAGACCCATTAAAACAATGGCATATATATATGGAAAGCTGGTTATTGTTTTGATACCGCCAGCTTTTATAGTCTCCTTCTGAGGTGAATTCATATAATATCGCTCCTTACATATGATAATAATGTGTGGATTGCAAAGCAATGAACGAATCCATAGGTGTTATAAAATTATATATTTGAAAGGAAGTTAAGTCAATGATGTAAAATTGCTCAGTTTTTTTACACGTTTTTATGCTTTACATTTATATGAATATGTGCTTTAATAATGCCTGTACAAATCAATTATATAAGCAGAGTAGGAATATGTGCGTTAAGTGCCATATGGACAGGGAGTTGCCATACGGACGAAAAGATTTCTTGCGATACATAATCCGCATCCCGCTGCTACATATACTGGTCAACAGCCTCTTATGTAGTGCGAATACTACTGCAAAGGAGGTTATTTTTATGTCAATTCTATTAAAAAATTTTGCATTTTCAGCAAAAGAGTTCAGATGTCTCAAGTCAATTGTTGCTGCGGCACTTCTCGTCGCACTTCACACTGTTTTAGCAGTTTTTGTATCTATTAATGTAACCCCGGCACTCAGAATTTCAGTATCTTTCCTTGCTAACTGTGCAATTGGATACATGTTCGGTCCTGTTATGGGATTCATGTGCGGAGGACTTGGCGATATAATCCAGTATATCATTAAGCCAACCGGTCCTTATTTCCCTGGCTGGACATTAAGTGCTGCTTTAGCTGGACTTATCTATGGTTTATTTTTCTATGACTGCAATATCAAAATTTCCAAGAAAAAAATAACAGGTGAAAAACGCAGCCTTTTAGAGATTATAGATTTCAAATTCCTTATTAGAGTTGTGCTTGCCCTTACTATTGATACACTTCTTGTAAATGTTCTTCTTGGAACATACTGGTGCAGCATAATGTACGGAAAAGGATTTATGTTTTATCTTACAATGAGATTTACCAAAAATCTAATCCAGCTGCCTATCAACATTTTCTTAACTTACAATGTTATAGGAATCGTTAAAGTAATTAATAATAAAATATATAAAAACGAATAAACAAAATGCAGGATATAGTGACTAACTCCCATATATCCTGCGTTTTTTGATTTATCATTGCTTACTGCGTATTTAATCCGCTCTCCTGCTAATCTTTGCATGGCTTCAATTATTGATATGGAACTCTTATGAAACAATTATATCATGATACCTATCAATAGTCGCATATTTAAAAGGCTTATAGGATAAAATCGGTGTGTATCTATATTGATAGTCGAAAATAAGCCTATAAATTGATAATATCTAATGTGATTTATAGGACTTTTCTTTAAAAAGATAGTGTGACATGAGACAAAAGGCAAAAATGAACCTATAATGAACGGCTTATTTTTTAATTTATAGGAAATCATCAACGTTTCATTCTCTTTGCAAACGGGAATTTCACGAACTAACTACATTGTCAAAAATTTCATTACAAAATTCACCATTATATCTTTTTCTTCTGGTCTTGACTCTGCAATCATAAGCGTAATCGCAACCAATGCTCCATCACTGATTATCTTATTATCATCTCTATATAAAGCATTATTCCGAGCAAGGAATTCCAAAAATAACGATGCTGCAATTCGCTTACATCCATCTGCATATGGATGATCCTTAATCATAAAATATAATAAATTAGCAGCTTTTTCCTCTAATGACGGATATACATCTCCACCAAACACACTCTGATAAACTGCTGCCAAAATACCCTCAACTTTACCATTTTCTTTCTCCACACCGAATACATCCGATTTAAATGAATCCTCCATGTGTGAAACCATTTTTTTACATTCCTCATATGTTATTTTATATATAGGCCTGTTTCCCACTGGTTTTTTAAGAGATTGATGATCATATTGGTCTAAAAGCATTAATGCATCTGTATACGAGGTAACAGCCTTTAAAATGTCTGATTCTTCAACCTCCAATGTGCTTGCAAGCATCTTTGTTTGAATATCAACAGTTCTTTCAAGCGCTTGCAAGCGTTTTTCATTAATAGCATAACCTTGAATCACATATTTCTTTAAAACAGAATTAGCCCATCTACGAAATGCGATGCCTCGTTTTGAATTAACACGATATCCCACAGATAATATCATATCAAGATTATATATCTTAGGTTTTCGTCCTCCGGAACTTTTATCGGAAAAACCGATAGAAGTCTCATCCAACTCGCCTGACGATATAATATTATTGATATGTTCACTTAACGTTGCCTGTTTTACTTCAAACACTTCTCCCATTTGTTTCTGTGTTAGCCAAACTGTTTCTAATTCTGGACTTAGCTCAACTTCAATATTTATATCGCCATCTGTAAATAAAACAATTTCATTTTTCAAAAAAATCACCCTCCTTATGAATCGCGCACGGGATAATCTTGCCATGCGCATCCGTTCTGTAAATAAGAATTTTTATTCCCAGTCAAATTCATCAATAGCCGCTTGAACTTCTGTAGAAACTGATTCCTCGTTTTTTAGCTTCTTAATAACTTCTGCAAATTTTTCGTGCTTTGGATTATTATATTCCTATAATCAGCGTTCCTGTGCCGACTGTTTTTCCATACTTTGGTATATCTTCTTCCTTTACTTTTCGCCTGTTATAAGAGTGAATTGTGCTGATATTGCCTTTGATATTTACAATTCCCACAACAGATATGAACACTCCCAAAATCAACATTATAATATTTTCCATAATGACCTCCTAAAAATAGAATAGTTCCTCAAATTTTTTGTCCAATGCAATACAAAGAATTAGAGCCAATTTTGCAGTTGGATTAAACTGTCCTGTTTCAATAGAACTAATGGTATTTCTTGATACCCCTACCATTTCTGCAAGCTGAGCTTGAGAAAGATTTGCTTCTGTGCGAACTTCCTTTAAGTGATTTTTCAGTTGTAATTGTTCTTTCATATTCTCACCTCTAAAAGGTGGCTAACAAATCCAACAAATGCCAAAATGGAAAGCACAAAAAACAGAACGGTCAAGACCAAATCACTCTTTCGCTTCATTTTGATAAAACGAACTAACCATTGTGTTGCAATAATGCTGAAGTATATAACCCACGGACTGTAAATCATAGTATGAGCAAGCACAGAAGATAACAGCGAAAGCAAACAACACACTAAAGCACCAACTCTGCTTGCGTGACTTCCGGCTTGATATACCACTTCCATTTCAGCCAAGTCCTTATTGCGATGTTCTTTTCTGCTTGCATTTAAGATTTCGTCCTTTTTCATAAAAACACCTCCATGCCAAGTTTTCTTTGCATATTTTAATTATACACATACCAAGTTTTCTTGTCAATAGAGTTCATAAAAAAGTTACAACCGATATAAGAGATAACTTTTCTACCACTTCGATTATGCGTTAGATTGGAATCTTGCTAGTGTGAAGTATTATATAACCAAATTGAAGGAAAAGAATTATCTGAAGAGGCAGGGAAGTAGCCAAAAAGGGAAATGGGTGATATTAACAAAACGAGATTAACACTTGTATCAATTCATGTTAAACTATGAAATGTAAGGAGAGAAAGATGGCTAGAAAACCATCATTAGACGGCAAAGATTCTAGTCTGAGAATCAGGATGTCACCAGAGCAAAAAGAAAAGCTAGTATCTTATGCAGAGAGACATTATCAGACTATGAGTAATGTAATATTCCAGGCGTTGGACATTCTTTACGCAAGAGAAGAACAACAAAATAATAAAGAGTAAAATGGAGTTATTTTGGAGTTTATTTCTTCATTTCTTCATAAGCTTGAATGAAAAAGTAAATTCTACATTCTAATATACCTTGATTTTATGCGGGATTAAATTCTATTTTCGGAGATACACAACTTAATTTTTTTAGTATATAATGCTTTTATACGGCATAAACAGCATAGTTTTTTGCATGATAAAAGGACATCTGGAAATAGTGTGCAGGACTAAAT
>OIWS01002284.1_pt1 | contig 16170 bp, 13 predicted proteins | sample 1587611 | NCBI WGS metagenome assembly OIWS01 (sample SAMEA3888919, study PRJEB22519) | human gut metagenome | biome: human gut; feature: human-associated habitat; material: faeces | place: Denmark | collected 2010 | reverse complement strand
TTTGTAGCTGGACAGTTTACCGGTCTGCCGGGCAAATATGTGCCGATTTCGGAGACCATCCGCAGCTTTTCCGAAATTCTGGAAGGCAAGCACGATGATATTCCGGAGAGCTATTTCTTGAATGCCGGAAATATTGACGAGGTAGTGGCCAGAATGGCTTCCAAATAAGAAAGGAGGGTCATATGGCAGACAAAACATTTACTTTGCAGATCATATCTCCGACCCGAATCTTTTTTGACGAGGAAGTGGACATGGTTGAAATGCGGACAACAGAAGGTGAGATTGGTGTGCTGGCGGGACATATCCCACTTACGGCAATTGTTGAACCGGGTGTTGTCAAGATCCATCAGGAAGGCAAAGTACGCGAGGCGGCTTTGCTGGATGGATTTGTGGAAATTCGCGGCAATAAGGTTACGGTGCTTGCGGAAGCTTGCGAGTGGCCGGATGAGATCGATGTGCACCGAGCAGAAGAGGCAAAGCTTCGCGCAGAACGTCGTATCGGAAGCGGTGAGAAACAGGTAGACATGGTACGCGCAGAATTAGCACTTAAAAAGGCACTGACGAGAATTAATCTTGTCAGCACGCTAGGTAAATAATGCAGTGCGATGCAATGCTCGTGCCTGAACAATGCATAGTGAACGCAGAGTAGGTAAATACGATAAGCAGTTTTGGTATTCTCATTCGAGAATATCAAAACTGTTTTTTGCATTATAGGAAACTTTCCATACCGGAAGTTAGAGCTGCTTATCAAGGGGGTTCCCAAAATGGCAGAAATGTGTCAGATGTAAATTCGTACAAACCGCATAAATACTGTACGAAAACGGTTGAGAAATAGAGAAGAATATCATATAATAAAAGGTAACATAGAAATGAAAATTAATGTCGTACAATCGGCATGGAAAAGAGGAGCGTATGAAAAAAAGAAGACAGCCATGGGCGCGTGTATTAGCATTAGCACTAGCTGCCGCAATGATAATGCCACAGAGCATGGATGCTGCGGCTGCCGCCAAGAAGAAGGTGAAGCTAAACAAAAAGAAAGTTGTTTTAAAAGTTGGTAAAAAGACTACGTTAAAGCTAAAGAACAACAAGAAAAAAGTAAAATGGTCCAGCAATAAAAAGAAGGTAGCGACCGTTACGAAAAAAGGTGTTGTCAAGGCAAAGAAAAAAGGAACTGCTAAGATCACTGCTAAAGTTGGCAAGAAAAAATATGTCTGCAAAGTAACGGTAAAAGCAGCTGCCACTAAAAAAAGCAATAAAAATACAAACCGTAAGAATAACAGTTCGAAAACGAATGGCGGTACACAGAAGGTGACTGGTACACCGGGTAAGAATGTAGCACTAAATGGGGATATCTTTCAGATTGGAGGACGCAATCTGACACTTGGTATGACATTGGCGCAGGTGCACACGGTATTGGGTTCACTTTCGACGGATATATTGCGTTCGGAAAAATCTCCACAGGGATTTGATGTCCTTGCATTCCGACCAAACGGTAACAACTCCAGCGTTTCGCGCGATGACAAATTTAGTACATATATTTTGCTGTATCTGAAAAGCGGCAAGGTCGTAGGTATTTGTGGTATCAGTAAATCAATGGCATATGGTTCTTTAGTAAAAGCAGGAACCGGTGCAGCTGTTTTAGAATCATCAAGCAGTTGGTCATCGGTAGAATGGTATGCAGCACATAACGATAAACACAAAGATGGAGAAGGAGCCTATTCCACAGAGACTTCCAATGCGAATGTGCTGGCGTTTGTAGATTATTATGGAACCCAGACGACTTACTGTATACAGGCGTTTGATAAAGCCTATTCTATTGATGGAATGACCAATCTTTCCAGTCAGGATGCGTCATGTACGTACAGCGATGCAGTGGTAAAGGCGATGGCAACAGAGAGTGGCGAGCTGATCAATGCATATCTCACTTTTTATGGAATGCGTTCCCTTGCGATCAATTCAAAATTAAGTGGTGTGGCACAAAGCTACAGCAACACGATGGCAAAAGCCGGTGCAACAGATGCGACAGACATGACCAGAAGCAGTTCTGAGATTAAATCGGCGATCGTCGGCGCAGGTTTACAGTGCGGACAGTGGGGTGAGCGAATTATGGCCAACAATATGGATGCCATTGGTTTTGCAAATTCTGCTGTGCAGAGTCAGGCGGCAAGAGCGCAGCTTTGCGATGAAGAGGGACTTGGCGTTATGGGGATTGGAAGTGCAGCATATTTTGAAAATGGTGACGATGTGTTTTACACATATTTGGTCATTGACTTTGTAGATTATGTGAGAGTGGCATTTTAGAGTGGCAGGGATGAAATCCGTGATTTTAATGTTGTGCCTGTGGCGAATACAAAAACTGACAAGCCAGCGGGCAGAGAAAGGAATGTGGAAATAGCATGAAAAAAGAGAGAAAGAAATGGATGAGCCTTGTGCTTGCCGGAGCGTTAGTGATCACATCGGTGTTTGTACCGGGGCAGCAGACTGATGCCAAGGCAAAGGTCAAGCTAAACAAGAAAAAGCTTGTATTGACTGTTGGTAAAAAGGCTAAATTGAAGGTGAAAGGGACCAAAAAGAAAGTAAAGTGGTCTTCTTCGAAGAAAAAAATTGCGACAGTAACTAAGAAGGGTGTTGTCAAAGCGAAGAAAAAAGGAACGGCTAAAATTGTTGCCAAAATCGGCAAAAAGAAGTATACCTGTAAAGTTGTTGTCAAGGCAAAGAAAAAGGCGAAAGTTACGTCTAAGCCAAAAGCTGTGGCAAAAGTAACTGCTAAGCCAAAAGCTACGGCAAAAGTAACTGCTAAGCCGGGAACTATACCAAGCAAGAATCCACAGGTGTCCGATAATCCTTCGCAGACAACGCAACCTTCAGAAGAGGGAGACCCAACGACAGCGAAGATTATTTTGAATGATAATGTTGCAACGACGTGGAATGCATACCACAGACCGTTGAAGGATGTAACAGTAACCGAAGGGGCAACGATCCGAATTGGTTACACAGATATTTTTGACGGCTCTTTGTATTATACGAATACTTACGGTAGAGAGATGTCTTTGGATGAACTGAAAAGTCACGAAGGAGAAGAGTTTGGACAAGGTTTTTGGCAAAATCATCCTAGAAATGATCAGTCTTTTACTTTGCAGACAGGTACGGTAAATACGATTTATGTGCGTTTGGTTGATAATATGACAGAAACTGTATATTATTTGAATTCGGATAAGATCATAGTACAGGGAGCGGCACAGAAGACACCGGAGCCATCTGCAAGTGCAGCACCAAGTGCGACACCAACGAGTGGCACTACCAGTACTCCGACGCCGGCACCAACGAATGCGCCAACCGGTACCCCAACGTCAGCTCCAAGCAAAACGCCGTCAGTGACGCCAACAGCAGCACCAAGTTCATCAGGACTGACGGTAGGAAACAGACAGCTTTCGGTTGGAATGACAAAGACAGCGTTTAATAATGCACTGGCAAGTAAGTCAACTGACGTGAAACGTGAAGAAAAATCTCCACAGGGATTTGATGTGATCGCATTTCGTGAGAATGGCAATAATTCCAGCCTGAGCGGCAACCAATATGATCAGAAATATAGCACTTATATTTTGGCATATTTGCAGGATAATGAAGTGATCGGAATTACAGCAATTGCGCCGGGAATGTCTTATGCAGGCGAGGTATCTTATGGAACGCCGGCGAGTACATTAGCATCGAATGGCTGGACCAGCGTTGACTGGTATTTGGCAGGCAGTGCAGCCGGTGCATATACAAAGACGATCAAGGGAACGGAAGTTATCGCATTTGTGGATGCACTCGGAAGCAACCAGGTATATTGTATTCAGGCATTTAGCGACAGCTATTTTGTGGATGATATGACAAATGTCAGTGAAACGACATTGCAGTTAAATTATCCGGCAGAGGTGCAGACCGCAATGGCAACCGAAAGCGGAGAACTTTTGAATGCATATTTGGTAAATCAGGGACAAAGCGCATTCCGTATTAATACGAAGCTTAGCGCAGCAGCCAAATCTTATAGTAGCGAGATTGTTTCAGCAGGAATTATTGATGCAAGTGATGCATCAAGATCCAGTAGTGATATTAGATCGTCGATCCGTGCCGCAGGGATAGCACCTGGCGCATGGGGAGAGCGTGTTTTGATCGGCAACATGGATGCTATCGGATTTGCTAACAGTATGATCGAGAGCAGTGGTGCCAGAGCATTATTATGGAGTGGAGATTACGCTGTTATGGGCCTGGGCGCCGGTGCATATAAGGACGGAACAGTGTATTATCCAAACCTTGTTATTGATCTTATCGATAAGGTAAAATTAATTTAAGTAAAAGAGGATGACATCATGGGTAAAGAAGTAAAAACCAATGCGATGAGAATGTTGGATCGGCAAAAGATTCCGTATGAGTTGATGAATTATGAATGTGAAGAATTTGTTGACGGAATGGATGTCGCTGACAAACTTGGGCAGGATTACGAAATGACATTTAAGACTTTAGTTACATTGGGCAAGAGCGGCAACTATTATGTATATGCAATACCGGTGCATCGTGAGCTTGATATGAAAAAGGCGGCACGTGCAGTTGGTGAAAAGCATGTGGAAATGGTGTCGGTCAAAGAGATCAACAAAGTGACCGGTTATATTCGCGGAGGATGTACTCCGATCGGTATGAAAAAGCAGTATACAACAGTGATTCATGAGAGTGCAAAACAGCAGGACAAGATTGCTGTGAGCGGAGGAAGAAGAGGCGTACAGATTCTTCTGCAGCCGGAGGATTTAGCGAAGGCATCCGGGGCGACTTTTGCGGATATTATTAAAGAAGAGTGAGGTATTAAATGTAACTGTTGACAGATAGTCGGAGGAAGGAGAAAGAAGTGAAAAAGAAATCATGCACAAGAGCTTGGTGCGGCGTGCTGGCGGCGGCATTAGTGGTAACTTCCACATCATCGGTTATGCTCGCCGAGGCAGCAAAGGCGCCAAAGCTCAACAAAAAAACGATAACTTTGCGCGCTGGGGCCAAAAAACAGCTCAAAGTGAAAAATTTAAAGAAAAAGCAGAAGGTAAAGTGGAAATCCAGTAAGAAAAAAATAGCGACAGTCAGTAAAAAAGGACTCGTAAGGGCGAAAAAGATAGGAATAACAAAAATTGTTGCAAAAGTAGGCAAAAAGAAATTGGTTTGTCACGTTCGAGTATTGCCGAAAAAGATAGTTATTAGGAGACCGAAACCAATGCCTGTTGCCACTCCGGTGCGGGTAGTGACACCGAAGCCGACCGCAATAGTACAACCATCAGAGACGACCAATGTTAGTCCGACTATGGATGTGACGGCAAAACCGACTATAGCTCCAACGGTGAAACCAACGATGGTGCCGACAGTGAAACCAACGACAGCGCCGACTGCAACGCCAACGGCGAGTCCAAGCAGCGCACCGACAACAAAACCGACAGCGAGTCCAAGCACTGCACCGACAGCACTGCCAACGAAAATGCCAAGTGCAGCGCCACTGCCGACACCTGCACGGACAACAACTCCGAGCCCGAGTGCCGCACCAATAGTGAAGCCAACAGCGAGTCCAAGCACTGCACCGACCGCAACGGCAAAACCAACGCAGACGGCGAAGCCAAGCGCCACACCGACCGCGACACCAACGGCAACACCAAGTGCAGCACCGCAACCAAGTGCCACACCGACAGCAACGCCAACGGTAAAACCGACCGCGACACCAACGGTAAAACCAACAGCGACGCCAACGATAAAACCGACCGCGACGCCAACGGCAAAACCAACAGCAACGCCAACGGTAAAACCGACAGCAACGCCAACGGCAAAACCGACCGCAACACCAACGGTAAAACCGACAGCGACACCATCCGGGAATGCAGGACAAAATGTTAACCTGAATGGAAAAAAAGCGTTTACGATTGCTGGTTACCAACTTGCTTTGGGATTGACCAGAGATGAAGTAAACACGGTACTTGGATCATTAAAAACAGATGTTAAACGTACCGCAAAATCGCCACAGGGCTTTGATGTTATTGCATTCCGTGCTGGTGGTAATGATACTGATAAGAGTTTTGATGAAAAATACAGCACATATATTTTGATCTACCTGAAAGATGATATTGTAGTTGGTATTAGCGGTAATGCGTCATCAATGAATTTTGATGGAACAGTGTCTTATGGAACATCTGCAGCTACGCTGGTTTCTAATGGATGGATTGATGTAGACTGGTACAAAACAACAGCCGGTGATGCGGCAGCATACAGTAAGGATGTCGACAATGCAACGATCATTGCATTTGCGGACGCTTATGGAGATGACAAGGTATACAGCATTCAGATCTTCAACAATGCATATTCGATCGCAGATATGACGCAGTGTACAGAGACAACGCTGCCAATGAATTATTCTGCGGATGTGTTGACAGAAATGGAAACAGAGACCTTCGAAATTTTAAATGCATATTTGGTCAACACCGGAGTACGTGATGCGGATGTCAAAGCGATACGCAAAAACACAAAGGTTTCCAATGTGGCGCGTGCGTATAGCAAAGAGATCGCAAAAGAGGGATGTATCGATGCGGATAATGCTAAAAGGGAATTAGCACTGAGCAAGAAAGCATTGGAGAACGCAGGACTATCATTCAATAATTGTGGCGAGCGCATTTTGATCGGCAATATGGATGCCATCGGATTTGCCAATAGTGTTATCGAGAGCGAATGTTCACGCGATACGCTGATCAGCACAGATTATGTATTCTGTGGTATCGGAGCAAGCGTCTACACAGAGAGTGCAGGTAAGGCTGTTTACTATCCAAATATGGTAATTGACTTTATTGACATGGTATCCACTCTGTAATCTGTTTTCGAATCAAAAGAAGCTATGATCTGTCAGTGACTATTTGTCAAAATACTGCAGAAAAATACGGAAATAATATGTAAAAAAAGGCAATAAAATGTAAAATTTTATTGCCTTTTTTGATAAAATATGTTATTATAAGTTTACGAAAATGTTTTAGTAAGAATAAAAATGCGATTGAGCAATTATCGCAGATTATTCATTGAACTACATTGGAAATGACTACAGAAGACATTTTCAAAATCGGTCCATATGCAGGAGGCAGACAAAAAAAGGTGAGGGCTGTCGCTGCGTATGCCCGGTATATATGAGCGCATGTATACATAAGGTGGTAGGAGTACATAAGTATAAACACAACGGATAGTCTATATTATTCGTTGTACTGGGTGGGAGCAGATTGAAACATACAGTGCGTGAAGAGAAGCAATCCGAAAGGGTTGCTTTTTTCATTATAAGCTCTGTAAGGAGTAATAAAGTCCTGCAACGTCAAATCAAGCTATTCAAAGCCGAATAAAGTTCTGTAAAGAGTTTTCCACGCAAGACATCAGGAGCTCTTTTGACACCTTGGAAATATAATGGTAATATGACAATGCAAAATTATCTGTTCAAACGACAGAAGTTTGAGTTAAGTAGTGAGGATCCGAGGTAAGAGTAAATGGAGGACAAGCATGATTAATATAGGAAAAAAATGTTTAGCTGCGTTATTGGCGGCATCCATGGTATTTGGGGTGACCGGCTGTGGCAAGCAGAAAAAAGCGAAGAAACCATATGTGCAGTCAACAGCAGAAGTTAAGAACGGTACTGCTAAGGCAGAAGGAAAAGGTAAGCAGCAGTCAGAGGTTCCGCTGATCATTGGCTGTGGCAGACTTGATAAAAATTTCAATCCGTTTTTGGCACAGGCTGCGTCTGATGAACAGGTCATGAATTTGACGCAGACCAAACTGTTTGACACGGATCGCGCCGGTCGGCTGGTGGAAAAGGGGATTGATGGAGAGCTTCGTGAATACAACGATGAGAACTATACGTATTATGGAATTGCGGATATTAAAAAGGCACGACGTACCAAAGCGAACTATACGGTATATCGTATTACGATCCGAGATGATCTTCTGTTTAGTGACGGCCAGCCGATCACTATTGACGATGTGATTTTTTCGCTTTATGCATTTTGTGACAATGATTATGACGGCAATGTGCAGCTAAAAAGCAGTAATATCCGTGGGTTGCTGAATTATCAGGCAAATAATGCTCGGGCAGAATCGTATACGGACAAGCAGGTGAAAAAGTATATTCGTAAGAAGCCGGCAGCACTGCAGAAATGGATGCAGAAGCATAGCAGCGATGAGAGCGGGTATGAAAGTGCGCTCGAAAGGCAGGCGCGTTATTTGATGGCGAAGCAGGCAAAGAAAAAAACGAGGGTAAACAGTATCGAAGGAATCAAACGCCTTAATGATTACGAATTGCGTATTTATACAACAGGCTATGACAGCAGATTTGAGGAAAAGCTGCAGATTCCGATCTGCCCGCTGCATTATTATGGAGATACAACAAAATATAGTTATAACGCAAATAAGTTTGGATTTAAGAGAGGAGATCTCTCTGCAATTCGCGCTAATAAGAGTTCACCGGTTGGAGCCGGAGCGTATCGATTTGTGAAATATGACAGTGGAATTGCATATTTCATGGCGAATGAGCTGTATTATCAAGGCTGCCCAAAAATCACGTACGTGCAGCTAAAGGATCTCACAAAACTGTTTAAGGATGAGGATCTGACCGGAGCGAAACTTGCCGAGGAGATGAAAGGACAAACAGTAGATGTGGCATCTTTGGCTTTGACTCAGTCTGACCTTGAGGCAATTGGTGAAATCAACGGAAATGGGAAAATGTCCGGCAATGAGATCAACACCTGTCAAAGTGCCAATGCATCATATGCATATTGGGGTCTCAATCCATACCGGGTATGCATAAATAATGAGCCGTTTAGTGAGCAATCAGCGGCTTTACGGCATGCGATCGCCATGGTAGTTAGCGCATGTCGGGGAGTGCAGATGGAAACAGAAGGTGCAAAACTTACCAGTGTAAATGCACAGGCGGCAAAGGATTCGTGGTTGTCTCCGGAGCAGCCAAATGAGGATAAACTTTGCTATGCAGAGACGCCGGATGGCAAAGAGCAGATCTATAAGACAGATGATGCGGTTGATCAAAAGCGGGAAGAGGCACAGCAGACTGCACTTAAATGGTTGGAAAAAGCGGGATATACAGTAGAGGATGGCAAAGTAACTGCAGCTCCTGCGGGTGCAAAGACGTTGTTTTCAATGGAATTAGCTGGTGGAACGGATACAGTCGGATATCAGCTGGCCACGGCGGTTGCGAGTGATCTGCAAGGGATTGGTATTACAATACAAATCCATACTACAACAGTAGACAAACTGAATAAGAAAGTCGCAAATCTTCGCCGCGGAAATGTATTTGCCAAGAAATCCTCAATAGCATTGTGGTACGCCGAGGAAGAGATGAGCAGCAATCCGGATCTTGCAGAGAGATTTGCATTTTTGGAAAATGCAGAGCTGATGAAAGCGATCAACAAGTCCGATCAAACCATAAACAAGGAAAAGCAGAAAAAATGGACACAAAAAGCGTTTGACGAGATTTATGCAATGATAGTGGAAGTGCCTGTTCACCAAAAGAGTACGACAATGTTATATAGCAGCAGCCGTATCCGTTCGAAGTCTATGACAAAAAATACGACAATGTTCTATAGCTGGATGCGAGAAATTCAAAATATAGATATGCGGGCAGAAAATTAGGATTTTGTGATGGGAATATGCCGGATGCCGGTTAAAAGATGATAGTGCGTGTCGATCTTGCCGGATGTCGGATAAAAGATGATGGTGGTTGTCGATGTGACTATAAGGAGGGAATGGATGGATTTAAAAGTAGGCGATGTTATCAAAATGAAGAAATCACATCCGTGCGGAACAAATGCGTGGGAGCTTAGACGTGTAGGGATGGATATCCGCATTCGCTGCACCGGATGCGGCCACCAGATAATGCTTCCGCGGAAGCAGGTAGAAAAGGCGTTCCGAGGATTTGTATCCCGGAGTGGCCAATAAGCAGAAAAAAAGTTGTTGCAGAGGTTGTAAAGTTCTGATATAATAGAGAAATGTGACATGTTAATTTTTCCTTGTTCTTTCCAGTGGGGCATGTGTTTTGAAAGACACCGATTCCGAAAGTCACAGAATCGCAGCCGGGAAAGAGCCAGAGACCAAAAGGAGGTACAGACGACTATGAACAAATATGAGTTAGCGTTAGTTGTCGATGCTAAGATCGAGGAAGATGCAAGAGTAGCAACTGTCGAGAAGGCAAAGGATTATGTAACCAAATTCGGCGGTACTATCACAGAGGTTGAAGAGTGGGGCAAGAAGAAACTTGCTTACGAGATTCAGCACATGAAAGAGGGTTACTACTACTTCATCAAGTTTGATGGCGAGGCAACTGTTCCGGGCGAGTTGGAGCAGGCTGTTCGAATCATGGACAATGTTCTGAGATACTTATGCGTTAGACAGGAAGCATAAGAAAGGAAGGTGTTTCCTTCATGAATAAGGTTATTTTATGTGGTAGATTGACCAGAGATCCTGAAGTTCGTTATTCTTCAGGAGAGAATCAGACAGCGGTTGCAAGATATACACTTGCGGTAGACCGTCGTTTTAAACGCCAGGGAGATGAGCAGACTGCAGATTTCATTAACTGTGTGGTTTTTGGCAGAGGGGCTGAGTTTGCAGAGAATTATCTTCATCAGGGCACTAAGATCATAGCTGAGGGTCGCATTCAGACAGGAAGCTATACCAACAAAGATGGACAACGTGTCTATACTACAGATGTTGTAGTGGAAAATCAGGAATTTGCGGAGAGCAAAGCAGCATCTGCAAATAATGCCGGCGGTTATCAGCAGGCAGCACCATCCAGACCAGAGCCGACACAGGCTGCAGGCGACGGATTTATGAATATTCCGGATGCCATTGAAGAGGAATTACCATTCAAGGTGTGATGGACTGATAGACACAAATTATTAAGGAGGTTTCGTAATGGCATACAATAAAGGCGATAACAATGCTTCAAGAAGAAGACCAATGCGTAGAAGAAAAAAAGTTTGTGCTTTCTGTGCAGACAAAGAGCATGATGTAATTGATTATAAAGATGTAAACAAGTTAAAGAGATATGTCTCTGAAAGAGGAAAAATTCTTCCTAGAAGAATTACTGGAAACTGTGCTAAGCACCAGAGAGCTCTTACAGTAGCGATCAAGAGAGCAAGACATATTTCTCTTATGCCTTACGTTCAGGACTAATCGAGAATATAAGCATATACAAAGGATTGGAACTTTGAAGAAATTCAGGGATTCAGTCCTTTTTTCATTGCAGGGCATACGACATAAATATGCAGTAACGCTTTTGTATATCAAACAGGATTGCAAACATACAGGGATGCTGGCTGTTGACGATACGAGTTGCATTTCGATGGGTAAACGATTATACTAAAAGGGAAAGACTTCAGACAAAAGTCCTAGATGAGGTATAGATTATGAAGAAAGATAAGATGCGACTAAAAGGGCAGTTGGGAATGTACATGAAGTGGCCGCTTATTATGACCCTTCTGTTATTTGCCATGAATATCTGGATGTATATGATCGATAAAAAAGCCGGAGTGATGATGACGGTATTTATTGCGATCTATCTGATCATTGCATCCTCATTGTATTTCCATAACCGTTCCCTGATCCTGGCGGATCTGATCCAGTTTTCTGTGCAGTATAAAGGGATTGAGAACAGACTGCTGAAAGAACTGGCACTTCCTTATGCGATCGCTCTTGAAGATGGCAGGATCCTGTGGAAGAATGATTGCTTTAAAGAGTTGATGGAAGGGCAGAAGAAAGAAAAATATCTGAATCGCCTGATACCGGATCTGCATCCGGGAGTGTTCCCGAAAGATGATATGGAACATGTAGAGATGGAAGTGACTTACCGGGAGCGGGATTACCAGGTAGAACTGCGAAGGGTATCCTTGCAGGGCTTTAGTAAAAAGGAAGAACTGCTTCAGATTCCGGAAGAACAGGAATATTTCGTGGCGGTTTCCATGAGGGATGTTACGGAGTTAAATTCCTATATCCGTGAAAATGAAGAGCAGCGGATGATCGCAGGACTGATTTATATTGATAACTACGATGAAGTGATGGAAAGTGTCGAAGAAGTAAGGCAGTCACTTCTTGTTGCACTGATCGACCGGAAGATCAATAAATATATCGGTGAAGTGGATGGAATTGTCAAGAAGCTGGAGAAGGACAAGTATTTTGTTGTACTGCGTAAATCCGGTTATAAGAAGATCAAAGAGGATAAGTTCTCACTTCTGGAGGAAGTGAAGCAGGTCAATATCGGAAATGCAAGGTCAGCGACACTGAGTATCGGACTGGGGCTGAATACTGCAACTTATGCACTGAGTTATCAGTATGCTCGTGTGGCGATCGACCTGGCACTTGCAAGAGGCGGAGACCAGGCTGTGATTAAAGACTGTAATGGAATTACTTACTTTGGCGGTAAGAAAGAGCAGACAGCAAAGAATACCCGTGTGAAAGCCCGTGTAAAGGCTGAGGCACTCAGAGAGTTTATCGTGACGAAAGATCAGGTCATTGTCATGGGACATAAGATTGCAGACCCGGATTCATTTGGTGCATGTATGGGAATCTACAGAGCAGTGGTAAGTCTGGAGAAGAAGGCACATATTGTCATCAATGAAGTGACAGGATCGGTAAGACCGCTCTATGATGAGATTGCAGAGAGTCCGGCATATGAAGATGATATTTTCCTGACATCAGACCAGGCTCTGGATTATGTAAATGACAATACAATGATCATTGTTGTGGATACGAACAAGCCGCAGATGACAGAGTGTCCTGAACTTTTGCGTCGATCCCGTATGATCGCAGTACTGGATCATCACCGTCAGGGCAGCATGATCATTGACAATGCGGTACTGTCTTATATCGAGCCGTATTCCTCTTCTGCCTGTGAGATGGTTGCAGAGGTATTGCAGTATATTGTAGACGATATCAAAATCCCGTCGGTTGAGGCGGATTGTCTGTATGCGGGAATTATGATCGATACGAGAAACTTTATGAACCGTACCGGTGTGCGTACCTTTGAGGCGGCTGCGTTCTTAAGGAGATGCGGAGCAGATATTACCCGTGTTCGTAAGATGTTCCGAGATGATATGGAGTCTTACAGGGCGAAAGCAGAGGCGATGCGTCGGGCAGAGGTCTACCGGGAAGAGTATGCCATTGCCCAGTGTCCGGGTGACATTGAAAGTCCGACGGTACTTGCGGCACAGACAGCCAATGAGTTGCTGGATATCAGCGGGATCAAAGCCTCTTTTGTGCTGACGGTGTATGAGGGCAAAATCTATATGAGTGCCAGATCGATTGACGAGGTGAATGTGCAGATCATTGCAGAGAAGCTGGGTGGCGGTGGTCATATCAATTCCGCAGGAGCACAGTTTGACCATACAAATATTGAAGAGGCGGTTAATGCACTCAAAGAAACGATTGATAAAATGATAGAAGAAGGAGATATATAAGATGAAAGTAATTTTGTTGAAAGATGTAAAATCCCTTGGAAAAAAGGGTGAGATCGTAAACGTAAATGATGGATATGCAAGAAATTTCATTCTTCCGAAGAAAGTCGGTCTGGAGGCGACAGGAAAGAATTTAAATGACCTGAAGCTGCAGAAGAATAATGAAAAGAAAGTTGCCGAGGAGAACCTGGAGGCTGCAAAAGAACTGGCAGCAGAACTTGGAGCAGGAAAGGTTGAGCTGTCGATTAAAGTCGGAGAAGGCGGAAGAACGTTCGGTTCAGTATCCAGCAAGGAAATTGCAGAAGCTGTGAAGACGCAGATGAATCTTTCTGTAGATAAGAAAAAGATCCAGATCAAAGAGGGAATCAAGACACTGGGAACGCATATGGTATCAGTGAAACTGCACCCGGAAGTGACAGCAGAACTGAAAGTCGTTGTAAAGGAAGAAGCATAAGAGGGTATTCTTTATGGATATGGAAGCAGCAATGAAACGGATTCCTCCGCACAGTGCGGAGGCGGAGCAGGCAGTGCTGGGAGCGATGCTGATGAATAAGGAGGCTATTTCGATGGCCTCCGAAATTATAACCGGAGAGGATTTTTATCAGACTGCATATGGGATTTTATTTGACTGTATTGTGGAAATGTTTCAGCAGGGAAAGCCGGTAGATCTGATCACGCTTCAGGATTATCTGAAGGAAAAAGATGTTCCGCCGGAGATCAGCAATATGGAATTTGCGAGAGATCTTCTCATGCAGGCACAGACATCCGCCAATGCAGATACCTATGCAAAGATCGTCCGGGAAAAATCCGTGATGCGGAGGCTCATTAAAGTGAATGAGGAGACCGCAAATACGTGTTATCAGCAGAATAAACCATTGGATGAGATTCTGGAAGATGCACAGAAGAAGGTTTTTGAGCTTGCGGAGACAGGAAATTCAGAAGAGTATGTTCCAATCCGGCAGGTTGTTCTGAATGCCTTGGATGTCATTGAGCGGGCATCAAAGACAAAGGGAACGGTTACGGGAATCCCGACAGGATTCATTGACCTTGATTATAAGCTTTCCGGTTTACAGAGATCAGACCTTGTCCTGATCGCGGCCCGTCCTTCTATGGGAAAGACTGCCTTTGTTTTGAATATCGCACAGCATGTGGCATTCCGTCAGAATCTCGCAGTGGCGATCTTCAGTCTTGAGATGTCAAAGGAGCAGTTGGTAAACCGTCTGTTTTCACTGGAATCTCATGTGGATGCACAGATTTTAAGAACCGGTAATCTGTCAGATACGGACTGGGAGAAGCTGATCGAAGGAGCAGGAACGATTGGATCTTCCCGGATGATCATTGATGATACGTCAGGTATCACTATTTCTGAGATGCGATCCAAATGCAGAAAATATAAGCTGGAAATGGGACTTGATCTGGTTATCATCGACTACTTACAGTTGATGAGCGGAAGTAACAGCCGCAGAAATGAAAGCCGTCAGCAGGAGATTTCGGAGATTTCGCGTTCTTTGAAAGGGCTGGCAAGGGAGTTGAACGTGCCGGTCATTGCACTGTCTCAGTTGAGCCGTGCGGTAGAGCAGAGAACGGATAAGCGTCCGATGCTTTCTGACCTGCGTGAGTCAGGAGCGATCGAGCAGGATGCCGATGTATGTATGTTCATTTACCGTGATGATTACTACAATCCGGATACAGAAGATAAAAATATTGCGGAGATCATTATTGCGAAGCAGAGAAACGGTCCGATCGGAACAGTGCGTCTTGCATGGATGCCGCAGTATACGAGATTTGGAAATGAAGAAAGAAGACAGGAGAGGGACTCCTGAGAAATTTAAAATCTTGAGATCAGAATTAAGATGAAAATTCAGACCAGAAGTTCAGGATCTGCCTGTAAATCAGAAGATCATCAGAAGATCAGACAAAGAAGGGACTGCCGTATGAAGTGAAAGTTCAGATACGGCAGTCCCTTTGCATCTGCCGGTCAGGTAAAAATTTTCTTAAGCCTGATAACTGCGTTCCCTTTTGCAGATTCCCGTCGATTTGCCTGTTGTTGACGGATGAGAGAATCCAGCTTACGGAAATGTTCTTCTTCCCGTCGCTCTTTTGCCTGAAAGAGGTCGTCCATTTCCCGGAGTATATCAGAAGTTACTGTCTTACTGATTTGATCGGTGAGCGTGGAATTATTGTCTGTGACTACCTCGGAAAGCACGTCGCCGAGAAGAGATCTTACCTGTTCCAGTTGCGTCCGGGTTATGATTTCATCAGGGGTAACGGCAGCCGATGGCAGGGCGGCTGAAGATTTTTCAACAGAGTCCGGTGTGGAAACAGGATTCGTTCCGGCAGGAGCGGCTGCATTTGTGACTGGCTTTGAAACTGCATCTGCGGCAGTCTTTATGTCTGTTTTTGTGGCTGCACCTGCAAGTGCTTTTACAGCGGACTTTGCGGTTGTTTTTTCAGAGACCTTGTCCGCCTGACGCAGCCGGTTCCGGGTCTCATTTAATTGAGGAATAAGCAGCTTCAGGTCTCTCAGAAGCATTCCTTCATCTTTTAGTCTTTTGATACAGCAGAAAAGCTGTATGTCATCTTCGGTATAATATCGATGTCCCATTTCCGTTCTGCCGATCGAAAGTCCAAGCTCTTCTTCCCAGTAGCGTAGAACATGAGATTCGACATGCACTTTTTT
>OIWS01002278.1_pt1 | contig 16193 bp, 13 predicted proteins | sample 1587611 | NCBI WGS metagenome assembly OIWS01 (sample SAMEA3888919, study PRJEB22519) | human gut metagenome | biome: human gut; feature: human-associated habitat; material: faeces | place: Denmark | collected 2010 | reverse complement strand
GCGGCCCGCAGATCCGCAACGCCGGTACCATCGGCGGCAACACCTGCAACGGCGTCACCTCGGCAGACTCCGCTTCCACGCTCCACGCCTGGGAGGCCATCGTCGAGCTCACCGGCATCCACGGCAAACGCTACCTCCCGATCAAGGACTTCTATATCAAGGCCGGCACGGTCGACATCAACGTCGCCGAGGGCGAAATCCAGACGGCCATCCTCATTCCGAAGGAATCGTATGAGAATACCTACGGCTATTACCTGAAATACGGCATGCGCAACGCAATGGAGATCGCGACGACCGGCTGCTCCGTCAATGTCCGCCTCAGCGCCGACAAAAAGACGTTCGACCGCGTCCGCATCGGCTACGGCGTCGCGGGCCCCGTGCCCATGCGCGCCCCCACGGCCGAAGCGCTCCTGAACGGCAAACCCGTCACCATGGAAAACATCGAGCTCTGCGCCAAAACCGTCCTGGAGGATATCAACCCGCGTGATTCCTGGCGCGCAAGCCGTGCCTTCCGCCTGCATATCGCGGTGGAGATGTGCAAACGCTGCCTGATCGAATCTGTCAAACGCTGCGGAGGTGAAGTCTGATGGCACAGTACCAACTGGTCACTTGCACCATCAACGGCAAGAAATCGGAAAAAATGGTCGACGTCCGCGCGAGCCTGACGGACATGCTTCGCAATGACTACCGCCTGACGTCCGTAAAAAAGGGCTGCGAGGTCGGCGAGTGCGGTGCCTGTACCGCGCTCATCAACGGCGAGGCCATCAATACCTGCCTGTATCTGGCCGTCTGGGCCGAGGGCAAGGATATCATCACGCTCGAGGGCCTGATGAACCCGGACGGAACGCTCTCCGATGTGCAGAAGGCCTTCATGGAGGAAACCTCCATCCAGTGCGGCTTCTGCATCCCCGGCTTCATCCTGACCGCAACGGAAATTGTCAACTCCGGCAAGGAATATACCGATGACGAGCTGCGCAAGCTCCTCTCCGGGCACCTGTGCCGCTGCACGGGCTATCAGAATATCTTCCGCGCCGTCAAAAAGACGATGCTCCGCCGCCTCGGCAAAAACGAAGAAGCCGACGCTGTCCGCTGAACTGCGTCAGCCTCCGCTCACCCTGGGTGCGGGCAGAAAACAGAACACAAAAGCCGCCCGCTGGAATGCTCCAGCGGGCGGCTCCTTGTAAATCCTCAGAACGCCCAGGTGCCGTCGCGGAAGAGGGGAACGGTCTTGCCGTTCTCGCAGACCGCGTCGATGGAGAGGTCGGCCGTGCCAATCATGAAGTCCTCATGGATCATGGAGTCATTCACGCCGAGTGCGCGGCACTCGTCGAGCGTCTTATGCTCAAAGTCGCGGATGGTGTCGGCAAAGCCCATGCCGAGCGCCAGATGGCAGCAGGCGTTCTCGTCGAAGAGCGTGTTGTAGAACAGGATGCCCGTCTCATTGATTGGGGAGTTGAACGGCACGAGCGCACATTCGCCGAGATAGGCGCTGCCCTCGTCCATGGTGATGAGCTTGGTGAGCAGGGCTTCGTTTTCCTCTGCACCCCACTCCACGGCCTTGCCCTCGTGGAAGCGGATCCAGAACCGGTCGATGAGCTGGCCCTGATAGCTCAGCGGTTTGCTCGAATAGACGATGCCCTCGGCGACGCCGCGCTTCGGGGAGATGAAACATTCCTCGGTCGGGATGTTCGGGTTGAAGAAGATGCCCTGCAGGCTCGTTTCGCCGCCGCCGCAGAACTGCGCCTCCGGAATCATGCCGACGCGCAGGTCGGTGCCGTTGGAGGCGTGGTACTGCAATTCGCGAATGCCGAGGCTATTGAGATAGTCGCAGCGGGCCTTGAGATCCTTGTTGTGCACGTCCCACGCGGCGACGGGGTCGTCATCGACGCGCGACGTGTGCAGGATGGCCTCCCACAGCTTTTCCACGGCCTGGCTGGCCCGCAGCTCCGGAAAGAGCTTCTTGGCCCACTTCACGCCGGGGACGGCCGCGATACACCACTGGTATTTGTTCTCAATCTGGTCACGATAGCCCTTGATGATCGGATATTTTTTCTGCTGCGCCTTGGCCATCTTCTCCTGATTGACGCCGCGCAGACCGTCCGGATCCTCGGAGAGCAGGTAGATGCGGCAGGGGATGGTGTCGACGTAGTGCTGCCAGCGGGCCTCTTCGTAGTTGTCGAGCGTGCTCATCGTGGCAAGCGACTGGTGGCGGACGTGCAGCTTGGTCAGCGGCTGATAGTTCCAGTCGACGACGACCTTCTTCGCCTTCCGGCGGTAGCATTCCTCGACCACCATCGCCACAAACTCCGGTTGATCCAGCCCGGCGGCGATGAAGACCTCCTGCCCCTTCTGGACGTTGACGCCGCTCTCGGCGATGAGGCGTGCATAGGCGCGCAGTACGGTTTTTTTCATCAAAATTTCCTCCTATTTCTGATGTTCGCGTCAGCTGACAAGATCGCGCATGAATCCCACGCACGCCGTCTGCCCCGGCAGGTCGGGCATGTGCGCCCTGGTCAACGGACAAAATGATTGTAATACTATTTTCTGATTCAATTCTTTCATCAGAAAGGTTCCGCCTTTGGCGTAACCGATTCCGTGATTTTGATAAAATCACGGAATCTCGTCTCAGAATGATCTTCCTATGAAAAACTTCCATTCCATGAATGAAAGTTTTTAATTGAATATCAGTATAACACACTTTGTCCGCCTTGGATAGTGTTCGTTTTTCATGTCAATTTGTCATCCTTTGCGGACCAAACGCCCCGCTTTGCAAAATTCGGCGCTTGCAAACGGATGTGCGGTATGATATGCTGAGAAAAACAGACAAAGGAGCTTCGTCATGTACGAATATGCAGAAAAATTGCTGGACCTGATCGCGGCCAGCCCCAGCCGTTACCATGCAAGCGCCGCGTTTCTGGATCGCCTGTGCACGGCGGACTATACGCTGCTTCCCGAGGATGCGGATTGGGTGCTGCGTCCCGGCGGCCGGTATGTGGTCTCGCGAAACGGCTCGTCCCTGCTCGCCTTCCGTGTGCCGGAGGGGGAGATCCGCGGCTTTGCCCTCGCCGCCGCGCACAGCGACAGCCCGACGTTCCAGGTCAAGGAGCATGCTGAAAAGCAGAGCGCGGGCTGCACGGTGCTTGCCACGGAAAAATACGGCGGCATGCTGATGAACCCGTGGTTTGACCGACCGCTCTCCGCAGCGGGCCGCGTTGTGGTGGAGCGGGACGGGCAGCTGGAGACGCGCCTGGTCGATATCGACCGCGACCTTCTGATTATTCCCTCCCTTGCCATCCATATGAACCGCGCGGTGAACGACGGCGTGAAGCTGCAGGCCAACGTGGACACCTATCCGCTGCTCGGCTGCGGCGCAGCAGACTTCCGCGCAATTGTGGCCCAGGCAGCGGGCGTGCAGCCGGCGCAGATTCTGGGGCAGGACCTGTTCCTCTATGTGCGCGGACGCGGCACGGTGCTCGGTGCGGAGCAAGAGCTTATCGCCGCGCCGAAGCTGGACGATCTCGCCTGTGCCTTCGCCCTGACGGAGGGCTTTTTGCAAAGCGGCCCGTCGCAGGCCATCCCGGTGCTGGCCATTTTCGACAACGAGGAGGTCGGCAGCGAGACAAAGCAGGGAGCGGCCAGCAATTTCCTCCGCGATACGCTTCGCCGCCTGACGCTTGCGCTGGGGCATGGCGAGGCAGACTACCTGCGCTGGTGCGCGGGCAGTTTCATGGTCTCCGCCGACAACGCCCATGCGCAGCACCCCAATCACCCCGAATTTGCCGACAGCCTCAACACACCGGTCCTGAACGGCGGTGTCACCTTCAAGTTCAATGCCAACCAGCGCTACACGACCGATGCCGTCTCCGCCGCCGCCTTCCGCCATCTCTGCCAGGAGGCCGATGTCCGGGTGCAGACCTACGCCAACCGCTCCGATCTGCCCGGCGGCTCGACGCTTGGCTCCATCTCCAACACGCGCCTCGCCGTCCCCACGGTCGATATCGGCCTGGCTCAGCTGGCCATGCACTCCTGCTATGAAACCATGGGCGCGCGTGATCTGGACGAGCTCGTCCGCCTCATGACCGCCTTCTACGGAAAAACGCCCCGCTGGCAGGATGGCGCCATGCAGATTGTTTAACATTTTATACGCGAAATCCCCCGCGGATGCGGGGGATTTTGTATATTTATCTACTTGTGCCGCCGCCTGATGCGCAGTACAATAACAAAAACCCTTCCCGCAAAAGGAGTATTCCCATGAATCAAACCCTCCAAAACAGCTTCCGCTATGCCCTGCGGCGCAGCGTGCCGATCCTGGTCGGCTTTTTTCCGCTCGGCACGGCCTACGGCATCCTGATGGCAAAGGCGGGCTATAACGCCCTCTGGACGGGGCTGACCAGCCTGTTTGTCTACGCCGGCTCGCTGCAGATGCTGATGATCGGTTTTTTCACCGCCTCCACGCCCATTATGACGGTCATCGTCACCTCGCTCCTGCTCAATTCCCGCCATATTTTCTACGGCCTGTCCTTTCTGGACAAGTTCAATTCCTACGGCCCCTGGAAATATTTCCTGATCTACGGCCTGCCCGATGAGAGCTATTCGCTCCTCTGCTCCTACGTCCCGCAGGAGGGCGTGGAGGAAAAGTGGGTGCATGTCTTCGATACGGCGCTCATCTGGCTCTATTGGATTGCCTTCTCCGTGCTCGGCTGCATTGCAGGCTCGCTCATCCCCTTCGACCTCACCGGCATCGACTTTGCCATGACGGCGCTGTTCATCGTCATTCTCGTCGATCAGCTCAAAGGGGCGTCCAGCCGCCTCCCCGCCGCAGTTTCTCTGATCTCGGCGGCTTTGTGCCTGCTGCTCTTCGGGCCGGACAATTTCCTGCTCCCGTCCCTCCTCGTGACGCTCGCCGCCCTCGCCGCCCTCCGCGGCCGCCTGGAAGGGAAGGAGGCGCAGCCATGAGAGCCTCTACCTCCTACAGTATCCTCATCATCGCAGTCTGCGCGCTCTGTACCTTCGGCGAGCGCCTGCTCCCGTTCCTGATTTTCGGCAAACACAAGGTGCCGCGCATGGTGCGCTACCTTGGCCGAGTCCTGCCTATGGCCATCATGACGGCCCTCGTTGTCTACTGCCTCCGCACGACCGCCTTCACCAGCCTCTCCGCCTGGCTGCCGCAGCTGGCCGCCGCCTTCACCGCCGCGCTGCACCTCTGGAAGGGCAATACCCTCCTCAGCATCACCGGCGGCACCGCTTGTTATATGCTCCTGCTCCGGCTCCTCGGATAAAAAAGCTCCCCTCGCGGGGAGCTTTTCCTTTAATCCATATCCATCGGCGGCTCCTCGAAGAACGTCCCGAGATTCAGATTCGCGACCTTTCCGTCCCGTACCATGATCCGCAGCTTCGTCCGTCCCTCACCGATGGTGAAGAACGTCCGCGGAATTTCCACATCGTCCTGCACGAGCGTACTGTCCTTCGTCTCCGCGTCCGGATACGCCGCGCGGACCTCGTCCTCCGTGCTGCCGATGCCGATGCCCTCCGCTGTCTTCCATTCGACGTTCGGCCACACCGTGACCTCGTCCAGCCGCCATCCGTCGCCGAAATCCGCCAGATCGAGCTTCACGGAATAGAGAAGCTCCGAATCATTGTCGATCTTGTAGAACCAGCACACGCGCAAACTTCCATCCGTCTCTTCCACCGGCCCGCTGTTGCTCTCAGCGTCCGGCGCACCGAGGATCTCCTGAATTTCATCGCCCGTCATGCCCAGCGTCAGCGGCCCGATCGTCCACATCTCCACGGAATCCGCCGGCGTGCCTTCTGCAGGCTTGGCATCCTCCGTCTCCGCCGGAGCTTCTGCCGCGTCCATTACCTCGTCCGCACTTTCCAACTTCAGCGCACCGTTTTCTGCGCTGCCGCTCTTGGCTTCTTCCTCGGCGGCCTGCATCATCGGCGTCTCCGGCGCGGCCGCGTCCAATGCCGCGGTGGAATCCGATGTGTTGCCCATGCTCATCGTCACGAGCCTCGCCAGCCCAACCGCGATCAGGCAGCATGCAGCCAGCGCCGCAAGCCCTGCCCACCGGACGGGCGTTTTCTTCTGTACGGGTTCGTCCGCCCGCGCGATCAGGTCATCGCCGACGTCGCCGATGGCCCGAAAGAGTGTTTCTTCTCTCATACGGCGATCCCCTCCTCTCCGAGGAATTTGCGCAGCTTCTCGCGCGTCCGGAACAGGATGGACTTCACCGTGTTCTCCTTCATACCATACCGGTCTGCAATGACCGAGATGGAGTCGACGTACCAATACCGCCGCAGAAACAGATTACACTCCTTCTCCGGCAGCGTCCGCAGAAAGCGGTCGATTGTTGCGGCCAGCTCCTTCTGCTCCAGCGCATGCTCCACGCGGCCGGATGCCGGGATGCACTCGCCGAGCTCCTCCAGCGCCAGCGGGAGCGCTCCGCCGCCGCGCTTGGCCGCCTGCTGATATTTGCAGCGGTCGAAGGACAGATTGCGCGTGATGCGCCCGAGAAACGCCGAGAGCACTCCCGGCCGCTGCGGCGGCATCGAGTTCCATGCGTGCAGCCAGGTGTCGCTGACACACTCCTCGGTATCCTCAAAATTTCGCAGAATATTCCGGGCTATGGTACGGCAATAGTTGCCGTACTTTGCATCTGTCTCTTCAAGAGCCTGTTCCTTTCTTGCCCAGTAAAGATCAATAATTTTGGAATCCTCCAATTCGATTCCCCCTCTCGCCCCAAAAGACGAAAAATTTAATCCGTGGTTTCAGTATACCATGGTAAAATCAAAAAGAAAATGTTATACTCTTGAAAAAGAAGAACAGCAAGGATGGTTTTCATGGAATTTCGAGTTCTGGCTGTCGGCGACGTGGTGAGTCTGCCGGGCCTTTCCTATCTCAGCCGCCACCTGCGCAGCCTGAAGCGGCTCTACAAGGTCGACTTCTGCGTTGTCAACGGCGAAAATGCCAACGGTGTCGGCATCCTCCCGCGTCAGGCCGATCTGATTTTTGACGCCGGGGCCGACGTCATCACGCTCGGCAACCATACCTTCGGCCGCCGCGAGATTTGCACCTATCTTGACGATCACCGCGATATCCTCCGCCCGGCCAACCTCGCGCCGAGCCTTCCGGGCCGCGGCTGGGGCGTGTTCGAGACGAACGCGGGCCCCGTCGCCGTCGTAAACCTCATCGGCCGCTGCGCAATGGACTTCACGCCGGACAATCCGTTCCGCGTCGTGGATAAAATTCTGAAGGACGTCGGCACGATCCCCACCCTCATCGACTTCCACGCCGAGGCCACAAGCGAAAAGCTCGCCATGGCCTACTACCTTGACGGCAAGGTCTCGGCCCTCTGGGGCACGCATACGCACGTCCCGACGGCGGACGAACAGATCCTGCCGAATGGCCTCGGCTATCAGACCGACCTCGGCATGACCGGCCCGGCGCAGTCCGTCATCGGCATCCGCCCCGCGCAATCCATCGCCAAATTCCGGGGCGAGCTGACCAGCCGCTATGAGCCGGCCGACGGCCCCGTCCTGCTCTGCGGCACGGTCTTTACCATCGACCCATCCACGCGCCGCTGCACCAATGTAGAGAGGGTGAAACTCCTTGATTAAATTTCTCCATGCCGCCGATCTGCATCTCGATTCTCCCTTTTCCGGCCTCAGCCCCGAGCAGGCCGCCGCGCGCCGTAAAGAGCAGCGTGCGCTTCCGGGCAGGCTCGCCGAGCTCTGCCGCATCCACGGCTGCGATGCCCTGCTCCTCGCAGGCGACGTCTTCGATGGCGAAGTGGTCGCGCCCGAGACCGTCGAAGCCCTGCTCGCGGCCTTTTCCGCCTGCCCTTGCCCGGTCTTCCTCGCGCCGGGAAACCACGATCCCGCCCTCCCTTCCTCGCCGTATCGCACGGCGCCCTGGCCGGAAAACGTCCATCTCTTCACCTCGCGCACGACCTCCGCTGTCGAGCTTCCGGGCCTCCGCTGCCGCGTCTTCGGCGCGGGCTTCGAGTCTGCCTACGAATCCGGCCTTCTGGATGGGTTTTCCGCCCCGCAGGACGGCTGGACAAACGTCATGGTGCTCCACGGCGACGCGCTGAACCCGAACAGCCCCTATAACGCCCTCACAAAAGAGCAGATCGCCGCCTCCGGCCTGCGCTATCTGGCCCTCGGGCATATCCACCAGTCAAGCGGACTGCTCCGTGCGGGCGGCACAGCCTACGCCTGGCCCGGCTGCACCATGGGCCGCGGTTTCGACGAGCTGGGGGAAAAGGGCGCCTGCCTCGTCACACTCACGGACACCGATTGCTCCCTCGAATTTTTCCCCCTCGGCGGCCGGAACTATGAAATTCTGCGTGTTGCCGCCGGAGACGATGCCTCCGCCGCCATTTCTGCCGCGCTTCCCGCCGATCCGTCTGCGGATATCTACCGCATCATTCTCACCGGCGAGGCGGCGCGGCCCGATCTGAACGCGCTCTATGCCCGCTTCGCCCCATGCTTTTTCAGCCTGACCCTCCGCGACGAGACCGTTCCGAAGCGGGACCTCTGGGCTGGCGCGGGGGAGGACACCCTGCGCGGCCTCGCGCTTCAAACACTTAAAGCGGACTACGACAACGCGCCGGATGACGACACGCGGCGCACCGCCGCGCTCGCTGCGCGGATGCTGCTTGCCGCCATCGAAGGGAGGGAGGAGCTATGACCATCCTGCGGATGCACGCGAGCTTCGGCTGTCTGCAGCATGCGGAGCTGGAGCTCAAAGAGGGCCTCAACGTTCTCACGCTCCCAAATGAGAGCGGAAAATCCACCTGGGCACAGTTTTTGCTTGCCATGTTCTATGGCATCGATACCGCCGAGCGGGCAAAGACCGGCTCCATCCCAGCCAAGACGAAGTATAAGCCCTGGTCCGGCGCACCCATGGAGGGGACGCTGGAACTCGAATGGAAGGGGAGGGTCATCGTCCTCGAGCGCACAAGCCGGGGGCGTATTCCGATGGGGCAGTTCCGCGCGTATGAAAAGCAGACCGGCGCGCCGGTCGAGGGGCTGACGGCGGAAAACTGCGGCCTGGTGCTGCTCGGTGTAGAGCGCAGCGTTTTTGAGCGCAGCGCCTTTGTCCGGCAGCTCGGCCTCACCGTCGGTGCCGACAGCGCGCTGGAGCGGCGCATGGCCAGCCTTGTCACCAGCGGCGAAGAGACGGTCAGCGCTGCCGAAACCACCCGCCGCCTGCGCGACCGGAAAAACCGCCTCCGCCACAATAAAACCGGCCTTCTCCCGGAGGCCGAGGCGCAGCTTGCTGGGACGGAGGCCGCGCTTTGCAAGTGGCAGAGCTCCCTGCAAAGCGACGCCGCGCTGCTCCAGCGCAGCCAGACGCTCGCTGCGCGCCGCGCGGAGCTGCAGGAGATCCAGTCCGGCCTGACCATTCTGGAAAATCAGAAAAAGCTCCGGCAGAAGACGGACGCGAAGGCCGCGTTCATCGACGCAAGCAACCGCCTTTCCGGTGCGCAGGCCCGCACCGCAAAGCTCCCTCCGCGCGAAACGCTTGAAGACCTCCAGGCCCGCATCCGTGCGGTGCAATCCATGGCCGTTCCGCCTGCGCCGCCCGATCCGCCTCCCGCGCCCTGCTGCCCGGAGGTGTTCCGCGGCGTGCCCGAGGCGCAGCTTTTAGAGCGGGCCGCGCGTGACGGCCGGGAATTCGACCGTCTCACCGCCCTTCGACACCGGCCCCTGATCTGGAGCATCCTTGCCATCCTGCTTTTTGCCGCAGCCGCTGTGGTCTGCGGCGCCGTGCTGCAAAATCTGCCGCTCTGCGCCGCCAGCGCCGCGCTGGCCTTGGTCGGAATTGTAATATTTTTCCTGAACCGCCGGCATAACTGCCGCTATGAAGCCAATATGGATGCCGCCCAGGCCCTCCTCGCGCGCTACGAAAACCGCAGCCGCGACGAATTTACGACCTATGCCGCAGAATACGCCGCGCGCCTTGCCGCGTGGCAGCAAATCCGCGAGCAGCAGTCGTACGCCGCCGCGCAGCGCCAGCGCCTGCTCGAAGAGAAGACCCGCCAGACTGACCAGCTCCTCGGCAGTGCCGCAATGCTTGCCGCAGATGTGCGCTCGCTGGATGATGCCAGCCGCGCCGTTGCCGCAGCGCTTGCCGCATGGGACGGCCTTTCTGCCGCAAAGCAAGCCGCTGCCCAGGCGCAAGCGCAGTACAATGCCGTTGCCGCCGCCCTTGCGGATCTGCAGGAACAGCCGCTCCCCACCCGCAATCTCGCCGCATATACACCCGCAGCCGTTCAGGCAGAATTGATACAAATCGACATGGAGGCCGCCTCCCTCCAATCCCGTCTCGATCAAAACCGCGGGGCGCTGGCTGCGCTGGGCGATCCCGCAGCCCTTGCCGCTCGGCAAGAGCAGCTTGCCGCTCGCATCCGCATGCTGGAGCAGCAATATACTGCCGCAGAGTTGGCGCAAAATGCCGTTGAAAATGCCGCAACAGAGCTGCAAAAGCGTTTTGCACCAGCCGTAATGGAAGAAACTGGAAAACTCTTCTCCGCGCTGACCGGTGGGAAATACGACCGCATGCTGCTTGACCGACAGATGGATGTCATGGCAGGTGAGGCGGCCGAACCGACACTCCGCCCGGGCGGATACTTAAGCGCCGGGACACAGGATGCGCTGTATTTGGCGCTTCGGCTGGCAATCTGCCGCCTGGCGCTGCCGGAAGGAACGCCGGTGATTCTGGATGATGCGTTGGTGTGCTTTGATGATATGCGGCTTCGCCGCGCGCTGGCGGTGCTGCAGGAAGCGGCAAAGGAGCGGCAGATTTTGCTCTTGACTTGCCAGCGCCGCGAAGCAGAAGCGCTTACAAATGCGGTTTGACGGGAACATGAAAGGCCCCCTCCTGGAGAGGGGGCCTGAGATTGTCAAAAAACGATAAAATGCAGTTCTGCAACAGAGCAGCGGGGATAGAGTGAAAGGGGCAAAAAGCCCCTTTCGCGTTCAATCAAGCAGTTTTCTGAACTTTTCAAGTTCAGAAAACTGGACAAAGCAGCGGGGCGAAAAGACTTTTTCGACACGCTGAGGCCCCCTCCTGGAGAGGGGGCCTTTGTGCGCCGGATGTGATTTGCAGCGCGGGGAAAAGCACATGGAAAAGGGAGTTCGGCGCAGGGGCGGGGTGCAGAGGAAGGGTGGCACGCTGGATGAGATTTGCGCGGGGGAGGAGAGACGCTGCGCGCGGGGCAAGGGAGAACGGAATAGAGGGGATATGGCGCAAGAGGCGGGCGCAGCGGGAGAAGGCACGCGGCACGCTGGATGAGATTTGTGGCGGGGAGGGGGAGGAGTGCCGCGCAGGAGTAAAGACAGACGGCGGGGGAGGCGCGGCGCAGGGGATGGACGCGGCGAAGAGGCGCTTAGGGTGTATTCTTCCAACTGGCGATGTGACCGGCAGTGAGGAATTCTCGCGCTGCGCAAGACATTTTTTCGCAGGAATCCTGTCGCATTTCAAGGAAAAATGACGCAGCTCAGTGCAAAAAGAACCGCTGCCCGGGTGCGTTGGCAGTTGGAAGAATACACCCTGGGCAGGAAGGGGGCTTTTGCGCGGAGGAGGGCGGAAAATAAAAGTAGCTTTTTTGCCCGGTTTCGCTTATAATAGGAATACTCGCAGAAGGGAAAGGAGAAAACGGGAGTTCATCCATCAAAAGCGCCAGCGCCGGGGAAGCCCGGACGACGAGGAAAGACGTGATCGAAGATTCGGCGGATGCGTCTTCGCGCCTTGCTCTGCGCGCGTAACACAGTCAGAAATATGCGGGCGACCGCAAAACAGAGGGGCTGTGAGCAGAGTGTCAGACAAAGGGACTGCGAGGTTTGCTCTGAATAAAAAACTCAGCCAGTCGGCAAGGGCCGGACAGCAAAGACGCTGCCGGGTCTTCTTGCCGCGCGCGAATTTTGATCAGGAGGGCCTTGTTATGTGTGGGATTGTAGGTTATATTGGCCGCGAACAGGCGGCCCCCATTTTGCTGACCGGTTTGAAGCGGCTGGAATACCGCGGCTATGACTCGGCCGGAATCTGCGTGGCGGAGGATGGCGTGCTGCGGGTGGAAAAGTCCAAGGGACGCCTGGTGAACCTGGAGGAGAAGACCGAACACGGCACGCTGCTGCCCGGGACACTCGGCATTGGACATACCCGCTGGGCGACGCACGGCGAGCCGAACGACGTCAACTCTCACCCCCATCTGAGCCAGAACGGGAAAATCGCGCTGGTACACAACGGGATCATTGAAAACTATCTGGAGATCCGGGTGTTCCTGGAGGAAAAGGGCGTCAAATTTGCCTCTCAGACGGACAGCGAGGTTGTGGCGCAGCTGTTGGAGTATTGCCTGGGACTGCCGGAGACGAATACGGTGGCGGATGCGATTTACATGGTGCTGCACCGGATCGAGGGGGCCTATGCCTTTGGCATTGTCTGCGCCGATGAGCCCGACCGGCTCTATGCGGCGCGCAAGGATGCGCCGCTGCTGCTCGGCTTTGGCAAGGGAGAGAATTTCCTGGCCTCCGACGTGACGGCGCTTGTGCAGTATACGCGCGACGTGGCGTATATGGATGACGGCGAAGTTGCCATTCTTACCCGCGAGGGCATTCAGGTCTACGACGCGATGGAGCGGCCCATTGAGAAAGAGCACCACCACATCGACTGGGAAATTTCCGCCGCAGAAAAGGGCGGCTATGAGCATTTTATGCTCAAAGAGATCATGGAGCAGCCCGAGGCGCTGCGCCGCACGATCAGCCCCCGCATCCGGGACGGGCACATCGTGCTGGACGATCTGACGCTCGACGCGAACAAAATCCGCAAGATCGACATGATCGCCTGCGGCTCTTCCTACCATGTGTGTATGGTCGGCAAATATAACCTCGAAAAGCTGACGCGAATCCCTGTGGAGGTCTATCTGGCGTCGGAGTTCCGCTACTGCGACCCGATCGTGGATGAAGGGACGCTGGCCGTCGTCATCAGCCAGTCCGGCGAGACGCTCGACACCATGGCTGCGATGCGGGAGGCCAAGGCGCGGGGTGCGCGGGTGCTGTCCATCGTCAACGTGGTCGGCAGCTCCATTGCGCGGGAATCGGACGACGTGCTCTATACCTGGGCCGGGCCGGAGATCGCCGTGGCCACGACGAAGGCATTTTCCACGCAGCTGGCCGTGGTTGCACAGCTGGCCATCTATCTGGCGGGCGAGCGCGGGACGATTTCGCAGGAGCGCTATGCGGCACTGGTCGCGGAGCTGGAACGGCTGCCTGATAAGGTCGCGCAGATTTTGCAGGAGCAGGGAAAAATTCAGTATTTTGCCTCCCAGTTTTTTAACCATGAGTCCATTTTCTTCATCGGCCGCAATCTGGACTATGCCATCGGCATGGAAGGGTCGCTGAAGCTGAAGGAAATTTCGTACATCCATTCCGAGGCATATGCCTCCGGCGAGCTGAAGCACGGGACGATCTCGCTGATCGAACCGGGCACGCTCGTGGTGGCGCTCGGCGCGTATACACCGCTGTTTGACAAGGCGATGAGCAACGTCATCGAGGTCAAGGCGCGCGGCGCAAGCGTGCTTGCGCTGACGACGGAAAGCCATCGGGAGCAGATGGCCTCGCGCGTGGACGCGCTGATCACGATTCCGGAGACGGAGGATCTGTTCCTGCCGTCGCTGAGCGTGGTGCCGCTGCAGTTGTTTGCCTATTACGTCGCGCTGCAGCGCGGATGCGACATCGATAAGCCGCGCAACCTCGCCAAGAGCGTCACGGTTGAATAATCAGAGGCCAAATTCCGCCGCAGCGAAAAGCCCCCTCTACGAAGAGGGGGGAGATCGCCAGCGGCGATCGGGGGGGGGGAGCATCGTCCTGCGCGGTCTTCTCCCCCAGTCTGTGCTTCGCACAGACAGCCCCCTCTTGGCAGAGGGGGCCTTTGAGCGGGAGACCACTGGCCGCCCCTACATTCCAAAACACCCACCGTTCACCACCGATCACAGCTGCCAGAGGGCAGGAGGAAGACTATGCAGAAATTTGATTATGATGTTATCATTGTGGGCGCAGGCCCGGGCGGCATTTTCTCCGCCTACGAGCTGACAAAGGAGAATCGGGGGTTGAAGATCGCCGTCTTCGAGGCGGGCCATCCGCTCTCCAAGCGCCGTTGTCCGATCGACGGTGAGCGCGTGAAGTCGTGCATCAAATGCCAGACCTGCTCGATCATGAGCGGCTTTGGCGGCGCGGGTGCGTTCTCCGACGGGAAGTATAACATCACGAACGACTTTGGCGGCACGCTCCATGAACACATCGGCAAGAAGCAGGCGCTTGAGCTGATGCACTACGTCGATGAGATCAATATGACCCACGGCGGCGAGGGCACCAAGCTCTATTCCACAGCCGGGTCCCGGTTCAAAAAACTCTGCATCCAGAATAGGCTCAACCTGCTCGACGCCTCCGTCCGCCATCTCGGCACGGACATCAACTTTGTCGTGCTGGAAAATCTCTATGAGGAGCTGAAGCAGAAGGTCGACTTCTTCTTCGACACGCCGGTTCGTGGCATCCGCACCATTGAGGGCGGCGGCTTCCAGATTGAATGTGAGTCCGGCACGCATAGCTGCCGTGAGTGCATTGTCTCGGTCGGCCGGAGCGGCAGCAAGTGGATGGAGACGGTCTGCCACGAGCTTGGACTCGAGACGTTCTCCAACCGCGTCGACCTCGGCGTCCGCGTCGAGCTCCCGGCCGTCGTCTTCTCGCACCTGACCGATGAGCTCTATGAGAGCAAGATCGTTTACCGCACGGAAAAATTTGAGGACAACGTCCGCACGTTCTGCATGAACCCGAACGGCATCGTTGTCAACGAGAATACCAACGGCATCGTCACCGTCAACGGCCACAGCTATGAGGACAAGGCGATGCAGACCGAAAACACGAACTTTGCCCTGCTGGTTGCCAAGCACTTCTCGGAGCCGTTCAAGGATTCCAACGGCTATGGCGAGTCCATTGCGCGGCTTTCTAACATGCTGGGCGGCGGCGTCATCGTGCAGCGCTTCGGCGATCTGGTGCGCGGACGGCGCAGCACGGTCAAGCGTATCGAAGAGGGCCTCGTCACGCCGACGCTCGGCGCGACGCCCGGCGATCTCAGCCTCGTCCTGCCGAAGCGCATCCTCGACGGCATCATCGAGATGATCTACGCGCTCGACCGCATCGCGCCGGGCACGGCCAACGACGATACGCTGCTCTACGGCGTCGAGGTCAAGTTCTACAACATGGAGGTCGCCCTGAACGAGCGGCTGGAGACGACGCAGAAAGGCCTCTATATCATCGGCGACGGCAGCGGCATCACCCATTCGCTGTCCCACGCCTCGGCGAGCGGCGTCTTTGTCGCGCGCGAAATTTTGAATGAGCTATAAGCGCCCGCAGCCTCAGCGGCTTCCCGCGGCGCTTGCCATGGGAGGAAGCCTACTATGAAATTACTGCTCTGTGCGGTGGCCGGGTATCTGCTCGGTTCGATCAGCGTGTCCATTCTGGTCACGAAATACATCTTCCATGCCGATCTGCGCCAACAGGGCAGCGGCAACGCCGGCGCGACGAACGCCGCGCGGGTCTATGGGCTCGGCGCGGGCGTGCTGACGTTTGCGGGCGACTTTGCGAAAAGCATTCTGGCGATGCTCCTCGGCCGCTGGCTCGGTGGCGTGACCGGGCTGGCCATCGGCGGGGCTGCGTGTCTGCTGGGGCACTGCTTTCCGGTCTACTTCAAATTTAAGGGCGGCAAGGCCGTTTCTGCCGGGGCGGCGGTTGGATTGATGATCGATTGGCGGCTGTTTTTGATTCTGGTTGCGGTGTTCGGCCTGATGGCGCTGGTTTCGAAGCGCGCGTCTGTCTGCTCGATGGCCTGCGCGGTGGTTCTGGCTGCGGCGACGCCGTTTTTTACAAAGGAGCCCATCCTCATTGCACTTGCGGTGTTCACGGGGGTGCTGGTGCTTGTGATGCACCGGGGCAATATCTGCCGCTTATTCCGCGGCGAAGAGCCGGAGTTTCACCTTGGCAGGCGAACGTGAATTCTGCACTCCGGGAACGGAGAACGCTTTTACCGAATAGACAAGTCCCCCGGCCGCAGGAAGCTGCGGTCGGGGGACTTGCTGTTTTGGTTGTACCAAAGACAACCCCCGGCTATGCCGGGGGTAAAAAAATAGCTT
>OIWS01002272.1_pt1 | contig 16223 bp, 14 predicted proteins | sample 1587611 | NCBI WGS metagenome assembly OIWS01 (sample SAMEA3888919, study PRJEB22519) | human gut metagenome | biome: human gut; feature: human-associated habitat; material: faeces | place: Denmark | collected 2010 | reverse complement strand
TTTTCCGCCGCCGTCTGGATCGTCTGCTGCGACCAGGCGTCAAACCTCCGGCAGCGGGCGAGGACATACAGCGCCGCCTCGCGGGCGCCCGCCGTGCCGTTAGCCATCGGCCTTCATCGGGTGGCCGAGCAGAAAAGCCGCTGCGCTCATGTGCTTCTTCCCTGCCGCCTGTATCTCGGTGATGCGAAGAGTCTGGCCGCCGCCGCAGGCGACTTCAATGCCCGCTTTTCCGGCGGATACGATCTTTCCGGGCGCAAGCGCCGTTTTCGTATCGGTGTATTCCGCGCCGAACACGCGAAACGATACACCGCCGAGCTCCGCCGTGGCCACCGGCCACGGATCCAGACCGCAGATGTGCTTCACGATCTCACGCGGCGATTTGTTCCAGTCGATCGGACACATTTCCTTATGGAGCATTTTCGTGTAGGTGGCGTCCGACTCGTTCTGCGGTACGCGAACAACATCACCGGAAGCGATCTTCCGCACGGTCTCCACAAGAAGCTCTGCGCCGAGAGTTTTGAGCCGGTCAAAGAGCTCCCCGGACGTTTCAAACTCGCCGATCTCCGTTTCGCGCGAAGCGATCACGTCCCCGGCGTCCATCGCCGCAGCCATGTACTGCACGGAAACACCGGTCGTCTTGTCCCCATTGAGCACCGCCCATTGGATCGGGGCCGCCCCCCGGTATTCGGGAAGCAGCGAGGCGTGCAGGTTGAAGGTTCCCAGACGGGGCATCGCCCAGACGACTTCGGGCAGCATCTTGAAGGCGATGACGATTCCCAGATCGGGCTGCAACGCCTGCAAGGCATCCAGAAATGCCGGATCGCGGAACTTTTCGGGCTGCAATACGGGCACTCCCAGTTCGCGGGCGGCGATCTTCACGTCGCTTTCGCGCAGGTGCCGGCCGCGGCCGGCCGGTTTGTCGGGGACGGTGACCGCCCCGACGACGTTGTACCCTTCGGCGACGAGCCGCCGGAGCGACGGGACGGCGAATTCGGGCGTACCCATGAAGACGATGCGCAGCGTTTTCGGATTCATCATGTCATGCTTTGTATACGAGTTCGACAAGGTTGCCGTCGGGGTCGCCGACCGCACTTTCATAGTAGCCGTCGCCCGTGATGCGGGGTTCGCTCAGCACGGGATGGCCGTCGGCGCGCAGCCGTTCGGTGAGCCGGTCGACCTCGGCGCGGCTCTCGCAACCGAAGGCGAAGTGCGCAAGCCCCAGATGCTGTGCGGCGTCGGGCGCCGTGACGTCGGTGCGGCGCATCAGTTCCAGCGATACGCCGTCGGCGAAGGTGACGAAATAGGACTCGAAACCCTTGGCGGGGTTCTCGTAACTTTTCGCCCGCACGGCCGTCGAAATAGGTCGTGTAGAAATCCCGCAGGAGTTCGATCCTCCGGCTCCAGAGTGCGAGGTGGTGCAGGCGCATCGGCTTACTTCTTTTTGAACAGGCCGAGCGTATGCCCCATGCGCACCTCCTTGGTTTCGAGGTAGTGCTCGTTGTACTTGTTGGGCGCGATGACGATCGGCACGATCTCGTCGATGTGCAGCCCGTAGCCTTCCAGTCCGGCGCGTTTGAGCGGGTTGTTGGTCATCAGGCGCATGTGTTTGATCCCCAGCTCGCGGATGATGCTGGCCCCGACGCCGTAATCGCGTTCGTCGACGCGGAATCCCAGCCGCAGGTTGGCTTCGGCCGTGTCGAGCCCCTCGTCCTGCAACTGGTAGGCTTTGATCTTGTTGCACAGGCCGATGCCGCGCCCCTCCTGGTTGAGGTAGACGATCGCGCCTTTGCCTTCGCGCTCGATCATGCTCATGGCTTCGTGGAGCTGTTCGCCGCAGTCGCAGCGGTAGGAGCCGAAGATGTCGCCCGTGACGCACGACGAGTGCATACGGATCAGCACGGGCTCCTCTTCCGTCCACTCGCCCTTGGTCAGGGCGACGTGCTCCAGCCCGTTGCTCTTCTGGCGGAACGGCGTGAGGCGGAACATCCCCCACTTGGTGGGCATGTCGACCGTCACGCCCCGTTCGATGATCGACTCTTCGCGCAGACGGTAGGCGATCAGATCGGCGATGGAGACGATTTTCAGGTCGAATTTCTTCGCCACTTCGAGCAACTGCGGCAGGCGGGCCATCGAGCCGTCCTCGTTCATGATCTCGATCAGAGCGCCGCAGGGCTGCAATCCGGCCAGACGGGCCAGATCGACGGCCGCTTCGGTATGTCCCGGCCGGCGCAGCACTCCCTTCTCGCGGGCACGCAGCGGATTGACATGGCCCGGACGCCCCAGATCCGACGGACGGGTGGCGGGATCGGCCAGCGCACGGATCGTGGCGGCGCGGTCGTGGATCGATACGCCGGTGGTGCAACCCTGCCCCAGCAGATCGACCGTCACGGTGAAGGGAGTCCCCAGCAGCGAAGTGTTGTTCTCCTCCATCATGTTCAGTTCCAACTCCTCGCAGCGCGACTCCGAAAGCGGTGCGCAGAGCACGCCGCGGCCGTTGGAGAGCATGAAATTGACGATTTCGGGGGTGATTTTCTCGGCGGCGACGATGAAATCGCCCTCGTTTTCTCGGTCTTCGTCGTCGACGACGATCACGATCCGGCCCTCGCGGAAATCCTCGATAGCCTCTTCGACCGTATTGAAAATAGCGTTCTTAGCCATAATTTGCACTCGTATTTTATTTATTCTCTTCGGGTTTGCGTTTGAACCTGCCGGCGAGCGCCGACATCCATTTCGGAGTATGGATCCCCCACTTCTCCTTGTAGTATTTGATACGTCCGGTGTACCAGTCGACGTCGAGCAGCACCGAGTCGTTGGTCGCCTTGTAGGTGAGGTAGACGGCGATCGGGGCGAGGATGAACGACGAGAGCCACATGCCGTAGAAGGCTTCCCAGTTGCCTTCGCGCGCAGCCTTTTCGCCCGAGATGCTGATGATGTAGTAGATGACGAAGAAGATCACCGAGATGACGATCGGCGTTCCCAGGCCGCCCTTGCGGATAATGGCGCCCAGCGGTGCGCCGATCAGGAAGAAGATCATGATCGAGATCGGCAGCGAAATCTTGCGGTGCCACTCGATCTTGCTGCGGTAGAGCTGGTTGAGCGCCTCCTTGGCCGTCGATTCGTCGAAAGAGAAGAGGCCGCGCGAGTTCTTGGCGTTGGCGCGTGCGATGCCCCACACCTTGTCCCGGTCGCGCAGGCCGAGCCGTGCGATGGAGTCGGCGATGAGGGCGTCGCGGAATCCGCTTTTGTCGATGCGTGCGCTGTCGGGCAGGGGCAGCACCTGGTTGTCGTTGGCGAAGATCTGCTCCCTGAGCAGCGGTTCGTAGGAGCGTGTGGTGGCCGAATTGACCGTCAGCTCCAGCGAGTCGATCGCCCGGTCGAGCTGGGCGATGTTCTTGGTCGTGCTCTGGTTCGAGAAGTTGGCGTCCGAGCGTTCGAAACCGAAACCCTCCATGGGGATGACGCCGTCCTGCTTCTCGAAGATGTGATGGCGCAGCGCGCTTTTGCTGTACCACTGGTAGTTGCGCGTCTGCTCGTAGGTCTCGCCGTTGAAGAGCGTGACGAGCAGGTATTTCTTGTCGTCCGACAGGCGGATGTAGCCCGAGTCGGCCACGATGGTGTTCATGTTGCCGTTGGCGGCGCGGTTGTCGTAGATCAGCACGTCGCGCAGCAGGTGGGTCTTGGGGTCCTGTTTGCCGACGCGGATGCTCATGTCCTCGATGCCGTTGAAGAAGAGCCCGTCCTGGAATTCGATGACCTGTTTCTGCTGGCGGATGTCGTAGAGGATGCTGAGCATCTTCTTGTTGGCATAGGGAACCAGATTGTTCACCACGAAGAAACTGCCGATGGCGATGATGCCCACCACGATGATGAGCGGTTTGAGTATTTTCGGCAGCGACATGCCCGCCGACTTCATCGCCAGCAATTCGTAGTTTTCGCCCAGGTTGCCCAGCGTCATGATCGCCGCCAGCAGCATCGCCAGCGGCAGGCCCATGGGAATCATGTTGGCCATGGCGTAGCTCATCAGCTCGATGATGACGCCGGCGTCGAGCCCCTTGCCCACCAGCTCGTCGATATACCGCCAGATGAAATTCATCATCAGGACGAACATCACGATGAAGAAGGTCAGGAACATCGGTCCCAGATACGACTTCAATACGAGCTTGTGAATCGTTTTCATCCGCGGCGGGTTTTGGCGCTTTCGTGTCGCAAAGATAATAGTTTTGCCACAATAAGCGACGCGGTGAGGACAAATATTATGGCCACGCCTGAGGGCAGTTCCCACTGGTAGCTGACCGCCAGGCCGGCCACTCCGCCCAGTGCGCCGAGCACGGCGGAGCCGAAGGCGATCGTGCGGAAGGATTTCGAGAGCGTGTTCATCGTCACGGCGGGGACGGTCATCAGCGAGATGAGCAGCACGATGCCCATGACGCGGATGGCCAGCACGATGGTGACGGCCGTGAGGGCCGCCATGAGATAGGAGACGGTTTGCGTGGCGATGCCCTGGCTGCGGGCGAATTCGCGGTCGAAGGCGACGTACATCACCGGACGCAGCCACAGCGCGGCGCCGGCGACGACGAGCGCCGTGAGCGCGGCCAGTGCCGCGACGTCGGCGCCCGAGACCGTTACGATGCTGCCGAAGAGGTATCCGGCCAGATCGCCCGACGTGTAGCCCGGACGCAGGCTCATGAAGAGTACGCCGAGCGCCATGCCGACCGACCAGATGATGCCGATAGCCGAATCCTCGCGGATGCGGCCGCGGTTGCCCGCCCATTCGATGCCGAGCGCCGAGAGAACGGCGAAGACGAGCGCTCCGGCAATGGGATTCAGTCCCAGATAGAAGGCGATGCCCAGCCCGCCGAACGACGCATGGGTGATGCCGCCCGCCAGAAAGACCGTGCGGCGACAGACGACGTAGGTGCCCATGATCCCGCAAGCGATGCCCGAAAGAATGCAGGCCGCGAGCGCGTTGTGCAGATAGGCGTAGCGGGCGATATCGTAGAAAAAATCCATAATTGCCGATAAACGAACGCAAATTTACGGTTTTTATTCGACTTTCGCACGCTTTTTTGTAATTTCGCCGGCAGGAAAAACGAATTGTAAAGATGCTGAGACGACGCGTCAGTTTTCATACGTTGGGCTGCAAGCTCAACTTCTCGGAGAGTTCCACGCTCGCCCGGCAGTTTGCCGAAGGGGGCTTCGAGCGCGTGGCCCCGACGGCCGAAGCCGATATCTGCGTAATCAACAGCTGTTCGGTGACCGAACACGCCGACAAGAAATGCCGCAACCTGATCCGCAGGCTGCATCGGCGCAATCCCGAAGCGATCATTGCCGTGACGGGATGTTACGCCCAGCTCAAACCGCAGGAGATCGCGGCGATCGACGGGGTGGACATCGTGTTGAGCAACAACGATAAGGGAGATTTATATCGACGGGTGGTCGAGCTGGGAGCCAAGGGGCGGCAGATCGTCACTTCCTGCACGACCGACGAGTTGACGCGCTTCTTCGCCGCCTTCTCCGGCGGCGACCGTACGCGCGCCTTTCTGAAAGTGCAGGACGGATGCGACTACTGCTGTTCCTACTGCACGATCCACTATGCCCGCGGTGCGAGCCGCAACCTGCCGATCGCCGAGGCGGTGGCCGAGGCGCGCCGCATCGCCGAGGCCGGTCAGCGCGAGATCGTCATCACGGGCGTCAATACCGGCGATTTCGGCCGGACGACCGGCGAGCGGTTCATCGATCTTCTGCGGGCGCTCGACGCGGTCGAGGGGATCGAACGCTATCGAATCTCATCGATAGAACCTAACTTGCTAACGGACGAAATCATTGACTTTTGTGCCTCGTCAACTAAATTCCAGCATCACTTCCATATTCCGTTGCAGAGCGGTTCGGACCGGATTCTCGGCCTGATGCGCCGACGCTATACGACGGCGCGCTTCGCCGATCGGATCGCCGCCGTGCGCCGGCGGATGCCCGATGCGTTCATCGGCATCGACGTGATCGTCGGTTTCCCGGGCGAGACGGAGGCCGACTTCCGGACGACCTGCGATTTTCTGACGGGGATCGCTCCGGCGTTCCTCCATATTTTCCCCTTCTCGGAGCGGCCCGGTACGCCGGCCGTCGACCTGCCCGGCAAGGTGCAGGCGTCGGTGGCCTCTGAGCGGGTGAAACGGCTCGAAGCGCTGTGCGACTGCCTGCACGGCGATTTCTGCCGGCGCGCCGAGGGCACCGAGTCGGCAGTGCTCTTCGAGAGTACGATGCGCGGCGGGATGATGTTCGGTTTTACGGGCAACTACATCCGCGTCAAAGCGCCTTACGAGCGGGCCTTTATCAACCGGATCTGTCGTGTCAGGCTGGGGACGATGGACGGTACGCACGACCTTGCGGGGGAGATCGTGCGCGATAACGGCGAAACGGAGCGTTTGTAATCTTTGGCTTCGTCGTAGATACTTTGTCTCGGCATAATCAAGCTAACGCTTGCTTCTGCGCTCGACTTTTCGTATCTTTGCTACAAATTCTCATTGAAAGATGAAAGGAATCCGCAAACGGGTGTTGGTGAGTTTTCTCAGCGTCGTGGTCCTGCTTTTTTTCGCAGGGCTGGTCTCGTTGTTCGAGCTCCGGCGCGTGAGCTCCGACACGGAGGAGATTCTGCGTGCCAGCGAGCGCAATCTGGGACTTGCCAAGGACATGCTCGATGCCGCTGCGCGGCAGAACAAGGCCGTCGTGCACAGCATCGTGTTCCGGCAGCGCGATTACGATACGGTGCTTATGGGCAGCATCGCCGAAATGGCCCGCACGTTGGAGGTCGTCCGTCGGGAGGCGGTCGAGCAGGCTTATCTCGACACGCTTTCGGCGTCGGCCATGAACGTGCAGCGCCTTACGCAGGAGTTCCTGCGTCTGCAAGCGCAGCGCGTGGCGTCGGAGGCTTCGGGAAGGTTGGAGCTGCGCGGGGGGGAGGACTCGCTGTCGATGAAGAGCGTCGAAATGGATTTCGACGGCGCGCGCTGGTATGCCGAAGCCTATTCGAAGGCTTACGACAAACTGACCGGTTCGATCAAGAACTACATGATCTCGACCCAGAGTTCGCTGGCCCCGCGTACCGAGCAGCTCAAACGCAACGCCTACCGTGCGGTGACGCCGGTGCTGATCTCGCTGCTGGTGATGATTGCTATCGTGTTGATGCTCTATTACTTCGTTTCGGCCTATCTGGTGCGTCCGGTGCTGGCGATGAATAAGAGTCTGGGCGACTATCTGCGTTTCGGCCTTCCGTTCAGGATCAAGGCCGAAGTCAAGGACGAGGTGGCCGAGTTGAAGGATCGTATCGACGACGTGATCCAGCTGGCCAGGAAAACGAAACCGGAACAACGATGAGACTGGGCGTCGTATTGCGATACGTGGGAATCATCATGCTGGTCGTGGCGCTGTTCATGCTCCTCTCGGCCGGCGTGTCGCTGGTCAGCCATACCGACTCCGGGTACTACCCGCTGCTGCTTTCGGCATTGCTGACGGCCTTGCTGGGCGCTTTCCCGCTCATCTTCGTCGACCGCACCGAACAGCTCAGCAGCAAGGAGGGCTACTGTATCGTCGTGGGTTCGTGGATCGTGGCCAGCGTCGTGGGGATGTTCCCCTATCTGATGTGGGGCGGAGAGTTCTCGCTCGTCAACGCCTGGTTCGAGAGCGTGTCGGGTTATACGACCACCGGTGCGTCGATCCTGAAAGACGTCGAGGCGCTGCCGCGCGGGCTGCTCTTCTGGCGGTCGTGTTCGACGTGGCTGGGCGGTGTCGGCGTGGTGATGTTCGCGCTGCTGATTCTTCCTTCGCTGGGGACGAACAAGGCGCTGCTGACCAACGTCGAGTTGTCGTCGATGGCCAAGCACAACTACCACTACAAGGCGTCGATGATCGCCCAGATCCTGCTGTTCATCTACCTGGGGCTGACGTTCTGTTCGACGCTGGCGTTGAAACTGGCAGGCATGAACTGGTTCGACGCGCTGACGCAGGCCATGTCGGCCGTCGCAACGAGCGGATTCAGCACGAAGAACGCCAGCATCGGGTATTTCGACAGCGTGGCCGTGGAATCGATCCTGATCGTGACGATGTTGCTGGCCAGTATCCATTTCGGCGTGCTTTTCGCTACATTGACGGGACGCCGGAACAATATTTTCCATTCGGAGGTGACGCGGTGGTATCTTTCGATCGTGGCCGTCGTGACGGTCGTCGTGGCCGGCAGCCTCTATTTCGGCGGGGTGTACGACACCGTTGCGGGGGCGTTGCGCTATGCGGCTTTTCAGGTCGTGTCGCTGATTTCGACGGCGGGATTCGCTACGGCCGACACCACCGTCTGGCCGGCGACGGCGATCGTGCTGCTGATTTCCGTTTCGATCGTCTGCGGCTGTGCCGGTTCGACGACGGGCGGTATCAAAACCGACCGGTTCCTGTTGGCAATAAAGACCCTGCGATTGCGTTTCTCTTTACAGCAGCATCCCAACGCCGTGGTGCGCGTGCGTATCGACGGCAACGTGCTGGACGACAAGATCGCCTCGACGGCGGTGGTGTTCATCGTGGCCTATTTTTTGGCGCTGCTCGCGGGAACGGTCGTGGGTACGATGTGCGGAGTGGATATGGAGACGAGTTTCTCGTCGGCGGTGGCCTGTATGGGAAACGTGGGGCCTGGATTCGGCATGGTCGGCTCGCTGGGCAACTACTCCGACCTGCCGGCCGTGATGAAGTTTTCGAATACGATGTTGATGTTGCTGGGTCGTTTGGAGATTTTCGGACTCGTGCAGTTGTTTTTTCTAAAATGGTGGAGATGATGCGTAAAGGATTTTTCCTTTTGGCGGTGTTGGTCGCAGCGGGTGCCGCCGAAGCCTCGGCGCAGGAGGTGACGGCGCGTATCGCGGGACTGGAAGGCAATGCGGAGTATATGGAGATGCTGCGCGAAGAGGCGTCGTTGCAGGCGCGCGAGGATTCGGTGACGATGGTCGTCAACCGGGTGCGTCGACAGCTGCGCGACGATCCGGCGCAGCGGGCGGTCTATTCGGCCGAGATTCTGCGGTGCGAGGAGCAGCTCTTTTCGATCCGCACCGAACGGGGGCGGCTGACCGATCGGATCAATACGCTCGAACAGGATTGGGTGCTGGCGAATCTCGACCTGAGCAGTCCGTCGACGACGACGGCCGGCCGTGCGGCGGGCACTCCCCTGCCCGATTCGTTGCAGACGGCCGATCTGGTGCACAACGCCTATTTCCGCGAACAGCTTCCGCAGGCCGACTATCGGGCACTGCTGAGTGCGCAGCGCAGAGAGCGCACGGCATTCGACCTGGCGGCAGCCTGTGCGGCGAACTACGAAGCGATCGAAGAGTTGAAGATCTCCTACGACACGATCACGGCCGAGACGCCGGCCGCCGTGCTGTACGAACGTTACCGTACCCTGCAATCGCTCAACCGCTCCTTGTGCGATTCGCTGCAACGGGTGTGGGGCGCGGTCTACGACAACAAGAACTACGCCTACGCCTACGTGCTCGACAGGTTGGGACGCGACGACCTGCTCGCCAAGACGGAGGAGCAGCTGGCCGGCGTGCGGCAGCAGATGGCCTCCGAGCGGGGACGTTACTATGCCGACGAACTGACCGACTATCTGTTGCAGAAACGGGCGCTCGTCGACGTGGAGACGGAGTTGGCCGGAGCGCTGGGGCTGACCGCGGCGCGCGATTCGCTGGCGCGCGCGGCCGCCGGCCTGCGAATCGTCGATTACCGGCTGCCGAAACTCTTCATCGAAGAGCGCATGTTCCTCGAATACGAGCCGATCGGGTTCGTCACGCCGGCCAAATACAACGCCTCGCACCACATTCCGGAGGTAAAGGTCTACGAGCGTGGAACGATCTACCGGATTCTGCTCGGCACCTATACGAACCGCACCAACGGCGGTTACCTCTTCAAGGGTGCCTATCCGCTCGGATACGAAAAGGTCGAGGGGAAATACGCCTACTATGCCGGCGGGTACCGTACGCTCGACGAAGCGCGTGCGGCGCAGGAGCAGATGAAGAAGAAGGGATTCCGTCGTCCTGAGATCGTCGTATGGAACGACGGCGAGCGCACCAACCTGGCCGATGCGGCCGAGCAGGGCAATGCCCCGATGTTCCGCGTCGAGATCGGCGGTCTGGACGGCTTTCCGGAGGAGTTGCGCGCGGCGGTGCAGGCCGTGGCCGGCGAATCCGAAATTTCGCGTGCGGGCCGGCATTTCATCGTCGGGCCGCTGGCGGACAAGGCCGTAGCCGACAAGGTCGCCGAAGCGGTGATGCAGCAGAATGCGTCGTTGGAGGTGAAAATTGCGGAAATAGTTGAATAATTCGAAAAAATCGATTATCTTTCCAAAAACTAAACCTCTCAATCTATGTGGCTCATTATCCTCCTGATCTTATTGGGTGTTCTGTTTCTGGTGGCGGAACTGGTGTTGCTGCCGGGTGTCTCGCTGGGTGCGCTGTTCGCGTTGGTCTGCTACGGCAGCGCGATCTATACGGCTTTTGCCGATTACGGCCCCTTCACGGGCGGTATCGTCGTGCTGATCATTCTGGCGTTGTCGTTCGTGGCTACGGTGCTTTCGCTGCGCTCGAAGACGTGGCAGCGCTTCTCGCTGAAACAGAAGATCGAGTCGTCGAGTATGCCCCTTCCCGATAACGAGGTGAAGGCGGGCGACCGCGGCGTGGCGGTCTCGCGCCTGGCTCCGATGGGCAAGGTCGAGATCGGCGGCAGGATTTACGAGGCCAAGTCGACCGATGTCTATATCGACCAGCGCAGCACGGTCGAGGTGGTCGGGTTCGAGAATTTCAACGTCGTCGTGCGCAAGGTCGCCGACGAACCCTCCGTATGAATTTACTAATCTAAAAATAGTTCAAGATGGATCAAACGGGAATTATCGCGATCACGGTCTTTGCAGGCCTCGTCGCGCTGTGGTTGATATTTTATTTCATTCCGGTGGGATTGTGGTTCTCTGCGCTGGTTTCGGGCGTCAGAATCAGCCTGTTGCAGTTGATTTTGATGCGCTGGCGCAAGGTGCCGCCCTCGGTGATCGTCTCGTCGATGATCGAGAGTACGAAGGCGGGGCTTTCGCTCGATCCCAACGAGTTGGAGGCGCATTTCCTGGCGGGCGGCAACGTTCCCAATGTCGTCCATGCGCTCGTCTCGGCGCAGAAGGCCAATATTCAGCTCGACTTCAAGATGGCTACGGCGATCGACCTGGCGGGCCGCGACGTGTTCGAGGCGGTGCAGATGTCGGTCAACCCGAAGGTCATCAACACCCCTCCCGTGGCGGCCGTGGCGAAAGACGGTATCCAGCTGATCGCCAAGGCGCGCGTGACGGTGCGTGCCAATATCAAACAATTGGTCGGCGGTGCCGGCGAGGAGACCGTGCTGGCACGTGTGGGTGAAGGTATCGTCTCGTCGATCGGTTCGGCCGTGAGCCACAAGGTCGTGTTGGAGAATCCCGATTCGATCTCGCGCGTGGTACTCGATAAGGGACTGGATGCAGGTACGGCGTTCGAAATCCTCTCGATCGATATCGCCGACATCGACGTGGGCAAGAACATCGGTGCGCAGTTGCAGATGGATCAGGCACAGGCCGACAAGAACATCGCCCAGGCGAAAGCCGAGGAGCGCCGCGCGATGGCCGTCGCGTTGGAGCAGGAAAACCGCGCCAAGGCGCAGGACGCCCGTGCCAAGGTGATTCTGGCCGAGGCCGAAGTGCCGCTGGCGATGGCCGAGGCGTTCCGCAATGGCAATCTGGGGATCATGGACTACTACAAGATGAAAAACGTCATGGCCGATACGGCCATGCGCGAAGCGATCTCGAAGCCCGTCGATAAAAAATAGGAGACCCGTTTGCCGCGGGGATTGCGACATGTCGGTTGAGGAACTTACATCCGCGCTCGAAACGTATATCCGGGAATCGCCCCGCAATTATGTGGACGAGGCGATGGCGCTCGTGCCGTCCGATGTCGGGCAGCGGCTCTACGATACGCCGCTCGTACGGGTCGGTTCGGCCGATGATCCCGAATGGGAAGAGATGAAGCGTCCGGAGGCCGTCGGACATCTGTTCCGCACGCCGAAGGAGTGGCTGCCGGAGGCCGTGAGCGTGGTCTCCTATTTCGCCCCGTTCAGCGATTTCGTCGTGGAGGGCAACAAACGCGATGCGGTCGATGTCGGCAACGGCTGGCTCTATGCGCGCGTGGAGGGGCAGGCTTTTCTTACGGAGGTGAACCGTTTCCTCGAACGATGGTTCCGCGAGCGCGGTTACAGGGCCGTCGCTCCCTATGCGAGCGCCGGGTTCCGGTATGTTTTCGAGGCCGGAACCAATGCCGAAATCGCCGACAAGTCGCTCAGTTTCACGAGCAACTGGTCGGAGCGGCACGTGGCCTACGTCTGCGGGCTGGGGACGTTTTCGCTTTCGAAGGGGCTCATCACCGAACGCGGGGTGAGCGGCCGTTTCGGCAGTGTCGTGACCGACGCCCCGCTGCCCGTCACGAAACGCCGCTACACGGGGCTTTACGACTACTGCTCGATGTGCGGAGCCTGTGTGCGCAACTGTCCGGCACAGGCCATTTCGCTCGAACACGGCAAGTCGCATCATCTGTGCTGTTCCTATTTCGACACGCTGCGGGAGAAGTATGCGCTGCGCTTCGGCTGCGGCAAGTGCCAGGTCAATGTGCCGTGCGAGCGGGAGAATCCCCAAAAAAGGATAAGTTCCGTTTTTGAACTTCATTTCGTTCGGAAAGAGGCTTCCCCTTATCCGGACGTGAAAACGGAATGCAGCTTTGGAAGTTGCGCTCTGCGCGAGCCGCCGAAGGTAAATCGGCAGAGACGAAGCGGCGGACTGCAACATGGAACCGCATGATTCCGCGAATGAAAATCACCCCTGCCGGAATGTTCCGGCAGGGGTGAATCGTGGGGGCCGGGGCGTCGGACGTTCCTCCGCGCCGATCAGTAGACTTTTTCGGGGAGGGTTTCGCCTTCGGGAGTCCCTTCGAGCCGGTCGTTGAACCGGATCGAGGCGTGCGTGCCGTCGCAGTAGGGCTTGTTGTGCGACGCGCCGCAGCGGCACAGCACGACGCGGTTGCGGATCTCGTAGGTCTCGCCCGATTCGCGGCTGACGGGAATTCCGCCGCGCACCCACAGGCCGCTGCTGGCTCCGATGGCGACGTCTTCGATGAGTCCCAGCGACGGCTCGAAGCGGAATTCGTAGGGAGTGCCGGTCTCGTTGTCCCACGCCATCAGCCGGCCGCTGGGGCACATCGAAGCCTCGCGGATGGCCAGTTCGCGCGCCTCGTCGTTCTCCGGTTGCCCGACCAGATTCCACGCCTGCCCCTTGGCGTCGCAGAAACGTGCGAAGACGCAGTATTTGGGGTTGTCGGTCATCGAGAGGGTCTCGCCTTCGGTCAGTTCGACGTTGTCCAGCAGCGGAGCGTCGTCGGCCGTCAGGCGCGGATCCCACGCCGCGTGGACGTGTGCTCCGTCGCAGTAGGGCTTGTTCTTCGAGGCGCCGCAGCGGCACAGCGCCGTCGGTTCGTCGTCGGTCGGGAAGTGCGCACCCTGCTGAAAGTACCAGCTTTCGCCCTCGGCGTCGGGCATGATGAACTGCTGGGCCAGCGGCGGCTGTCCGTAGATCAGATAGGGGCCCGTCTCTTCGACGGTGATGCGGAATCGGGCGTCGGCCCGTTTCGATCCTTTTTCGATGTCGATCTTTTTCATATACGAGCGGGAGGAAGGCATGGTTGGATGGTTTATACGGTCGTGCCGGCAGGAAATCCCGCCCTCCTCGCATTGCGGCGTCCTCGGGACGCCGGATCGGCTGCCGGCATGTTTCCGAAACGTGTTTTCCGGAGAGAGTCCATCGGAATAGGTGTCGGTAACGTACCGGCGATATACTAATTCCGGCCGTTCGAACGTTCCTACAACGGGCAAGAATTATTCCTAACCGTAAATAATTCGGCGGGTGTAGCGGATTATTCTCCGCTTTTTGGTATATTTGCAGATATTTTGGAAAATAACGAGTCGCTTTATACAAATGAAAAATCTGACAGTGAAAATCTTCGTGGGGCTGTTCGTCGTTGCGACGGTGCTGCTTCAATCGTGTAAAAAGGACAGCGAGACCTACTCGTTCCTCCTCAACGAACGGGGCGCTTTCGTCGAGGAGCCGGGCGGTACGACGTCGCTGGGCTTTACGGCGATCAACATCTCGTCGGTGACCCCGACGACCGTTCCTCAGGGCTGGTCGGTGACGGTCGACATGAACGAACGCCGCATCTCCGTGACTGCGCCGACGACCTTTCCCGACGACCCGAAGACATTGGCCGACGGGGAGGAAGAAGAGGAGGAGAATACCAACGTCAGATTCGGAACCGTCTATCTGGCGGGACGTTCGTCCGGCGGATCGAGCGTTTCCACTTCGCTCTATGTTTCGCTCGCCGAGACGGTCGATCTCACGGGGCAACCCTCCAATTGCTACATCATCAACAAGTCGAATGCACGCTACTGCATCGACGTGACCCGCAAGGGCGAGGATACCGAAGCGACGATGTCGCCCGCCAGCGTGGCGATCCTGTGGGAGACGCCCTACAAGGTGATCGAATTCCCGAAGCTGGTCGACGGCAAGGCCTATTTCTATCATGCGATCGGCACCGACGACGATGAGAAGGAGTTTTTCAATCACGGAAACGCTCTCCTCGGCGCTTTCGATGCGGCGGGCAATCTGCTGTGGTCGTGGCACCTGTGGTGCGCGGAGTTCGATCCTGCCGACGAGCAGGTCGAACTGGGCGGCGAGGTGATGATGAAGCGCAATTTAGGTGCAGGCGTCGTTTCGGGCACATCCGAAGAGGATATTTTGGCTTCGTACGGTGTCTATTACCAGTGGGGGCGCAAAGATCCGTTCGTCGGGCCGCGCTACTACAACATGGCCGATTCGGCCGATGCGCAGGTCTACGACAGCCAGAATCTGCGCGTCTATCCCGAATACGCCGCGACGGATGCCGAGCGGGGGGCGGCGGGTTATGCCTCGGCTCATGCCATGACCTTCATCACGGGTACGAAGGAGAGCGGCTACAATTGGCTCCAGACGGCCGATGCGTCGTTGTGGGGGACGGAGAAAAATAATAACGACCCGTGTCCGAAAGGCTGGAAGGTGCCTTCGAAAGAGGTCTTCGCCGCTCTGCATATCAAGGACGTTATTTCGCCCGAACTGGAGAAGAATTACGGTTTCACATTGAGCGACGGTACGAACGAAGCCTTCTTCCCCGGAGCCGGCCGCCGCAGTTTCTACACCGGCGCGCTGACCAACATGAACGACAACGAGGTGCGTCCGACTCCGTGGACGGGGTATTATTGGAGTTCGACGGGCGAAGGCAAAGAGGCCTATGCGATGGATTTCTCGTTCGACATCAACGGCACGCGTGCAGGCTCGTCGTTCCAGGGTGCGGCGTTGCAGTATGCCGCCGGCGGTATGCAGGTTCGCTGCGTGAAGATGCGCTGAGCGAACGAGCGCCTTCGCCTGTTGCGGGGGTGTATCGGATAGTGGAGGCCGGGGCGATTCCGGCCTTCTTTCGATTGTGATAGTTAAGAAAAAATGGAGCGGATAAGGGATTTCGCGGCGATTGATTTCGAGACGGCCAACGGGCAGCGCACGAGCGTATGCAGCGTAGGCGTGGTCGTCGTTCGCGGCGGCCGTCCGTCGGAGAGCATCTACCGGTTGATCCGTCCCTACCCCAACTATTACTCGGCCTTCACTACGGCGATCCACGGTCTCACGCGCAGCGATACCGAGAATGCACCGTCGTTTCCCGACGTGTGGGGCGAGATCGCTCCGCGAATCGAGGGACTGCCGCTCGTGGCGCATAACTCGCCCTTCGACGAGGGGTGTCTGCGGGCTGTCCACGCCCATTACGGACTACCCTATCCCGACTACCGTTTCCTGTGTACGTTGAGCGCTTCGCGCCGTCGGATCAAAGGGTTGCCCAACTATCAGCTCCATACGGTCTCCGCAGCCTGCGGATACCTGCTCGAACGCCACCACCATGCACTGGCCGACGCCGAAGCCTGTGCGGAGATCGCCCTGCGGCTTTTCGGATAGCTCCGCGGCTCATCCGTACCGTGCGGGGATTTCGCTGACGAACATCGAGATTCGGTTCGTATCGTACTTTTGGGTGAAGTCCTTCGCCGGAGGTGCGGGATCACGCTGA
>OIWS01002260.1_pt1 | contig 16278 bp, 11 predicted proteins | sample 1587611 | NCBI WGS metagenome assembly OIWS01 (sample SAMEA3888919, study PRJEB22519) | human gut metagenome | biome: human gut; feature: human-associated habitat; material: faeces | place: Denmark | collected 2010 | reverse complement strand
CCACCCGCGCTTTAAAAGAACGGAAAGAAGCACCAGCGCGTTGAAACACGCTCCGAGTGCGACCGAAAGCGCCAACCCCGCGTGCGCAAACTGCGGTACCGTCACAAAATTGCACGTCTGAACGAAAACGACGGACGCCAAGGCCGCCTTCACCGGCGTCTTGATGTCTTTTCGCGCGTAAAACGCGGGGGCAATAATCTTGATGCCGATAAGCCCTAACAACCCTGCAGCATACCCTTCGATCGCGACCGACGTCTGCAGAACATCCGTCGCCGTAAAGTTTTTCCCCTGAAAGAGCACTGCAGCCAAAAGTTCGGCGCAGAACCACAAGCCCACCGCCGCAGGCACCGCCAAGAGCACCACCAGCCGCAGCCCCCGATCAAGGAGTCCGTTATAGCGCTCCAATTCCCCGCGGTTAAAGGCAGACGCAAGACTCGGAAGCAACACCGTCCCCAAAGCCACTCCCAGCATCGCCGTCGGGAATTCCATCAAGCGGTCGGCGTAACTTAACCACGTCACCGCACCGTCGGACAACCGGGAGGCAATATTGGTGTTGATGAGAATCGACAGGGGCGCCACCGACACCCCGACCACTGCGGGAAGCATCAATTTCAAAGTCTGCCGCACCTTAGAGTCGCGCAGGGCCGCGGCGGGACTCGTCATCTTCGGGAAGACCCCGAGGCGCTTTAGGGCCGCCAACTGGGTTCCCAACTGCAGCACCCCGCCTCCGATCACTGCTACCGCCAACGCCCAGACGGGTTCCGCCATAAAGGGCGTGAGCACCAAGATGCAGACGATGAAACTCACGTTCAAAAGTACCGGCGTAAAGGCCGGTACCGCAAAATGCTTCCACGTGTTTAAAACGGCCGCCGCAAACGCCACGAGGCTCATGAAGATGATGTACGGGAACATGAAGCGCGTCAGCGCCACCGCCAGATCAAACGTTTCCGGATGCTCGGCAAAGCCCGTCGCAATGAGCCAAATGACGGCCGGCGCAAAAATCACCCCCGCAATGCTCGTCAAAAAGACCGAGATGGCCAATAGCGAAAACACGTGCGAAATAAAGTCCTTTGCTCGTTCAGGGCTTTCTTTTTCCTTCACTTCGGACAGCATCGGCAGAAAGGCCTGCGAAAACGCGCCTTCGGCAAAAAGGCGCCGCAAAAGATTCGGAATCCGAAACGCCACATAAAAGGCGTCGGTGGCGCCCGTCACGCCGAAATAACGGGCAATCAGCATGTCGCGCACAAGCCCCGTCACGCGGGACAACAAGGTCATAGCCGACACCACGGCGGCCGAACGCAGTAAAGACATAAGGACTAACTTTCAAAGAGCCCTGAAAACAACACGTTGAGCTCTTTCGCAAAACAAAGTTTTTTATATATAATGTCGGGCTTTTCGGAGACGGTGCTTTCGTTTCGGCCCTGAGGGCAGAAAGTTCCGACTCGGAAAAGAAATGTGATTTTAACCAACCGGCCGAGCCCACGGCCAAATGATGTTTTCGTGGCGCACACCGGTTTTTAATTTGTGTGTGCCTGGTAAAGACATCAGGCAATTCATTGTTTTCAGGAAGCATAAATGGCCAATACCAAACAAGCTCGCAAGCGTGCCCGTCAGGCAGTTGCCCGCAACCAGCACCTCTCTGCCCAGCGCAGCCAGTACCGCACCGCCATCAAGAAGGTGCGCAAGTTGATCCTCGCCGGCGACAAGGCCGCCGCTCAGGAAGCCTTCAAGGCTGCCCAGTGCGTGGTCGACGCGATGGCTGGCAAGGGTGTCCTGCACGCCAACGCTGCTGCTCGCCACAAGAGCCGTCTGTCTGCCGCTATCAAGGCGATGGCTTAATTCTGAGCTGAGCTCACGAGCTTAGTTGCCGCCGCAGACGTTCCGTCCCTCAGCCGAACGACTGAAATCAGCGTCATTTAAGTTCCACAAAAAACGCACCGCATTGCTCCGCGGTGCGTTTTTTTATTGGTATTTCAATCTTATGGTTCCTCATACCTTTGCCGAGATACTGAAATCGCTTCTCCGCTACTTCAAAGCGATGTGATTTATCGATCACTCCATCCGATATTCCCATCCTTCAGCAATGAAAAAAAAGCCGCCCGATCCCGACAAAGGAAAGAGCGGAGCGGCTTTGGTTACCCGGCCTCAACCGGTTTCAACACTGAATCAGTATTGATCAAAATATTCCTGCAGCTTCTTGTAGTCGTGGGTCTTCGTTAAACCCAGCTGCAGCAGAATACGGGCCTTCTGAGGATTGAGCGTACCGGAAGACACGAACCCGTACTTGTTGTCGTCCACTTCGGCGTCCTTCGTGGTGGCGCCCGTCGGAACGCGGGAACTGCGAACCACGGCGATACCGTTCTTCGCGGCCTTTTCAAGAATCGGGAAGATGGCCTTATGAAGGTTGCCGTTACCGACGCCGGCGTTGACGATGCCGTCGTACTTCGCATCAACCAAAGCCTGGGCCTGAATGCCTTCCACGCCGCCGTGCGTGTAGACGATGCCGACCTTCGGCAACTTCGTGAGTTTCGTCACGTCAAACGGTGTTTCATAGGTATGCTTACGCAGCGACTTGCTTTCGTAGGTGACCTTGTTGTTAAAGATCGTACCGACTTTACCGAAGTTGCCGGCAACGAACGTTTCAGGCTGCACCGTGTTGGACTTCATCACGTCGCGGGCATTCACCACGATGTTGTCCATCGCGATCACGACGCCCTGCTCGGCGGTTTTCTTTTCCGCAGCCGTCAAAACGGCGTTGTAGAGATTGCGGGGGCCGTCAGCACCGAGACCGGTCGAAGGCAACATGGCGCCCACGAGCACCACGGGCTTCTTGCAGCGCAACGTGAGGTTCAAGAAGTACGCCGTTTCTTCCATCGTATCCGTGCCGTGTGTAATCACGAAGCCGTCGAACTTGCGGCAGTCTTCGTTTATCGTTTTATTCAACTTCAGCCACACGTCGTCCGTCATATCCTGGGAGCCGATCTGCACAACCTGCTTCGGCGTGATTTCCGCGATGTCCGCAAGCTGCGGCACGGCTGCCACGAGGTGGTTCACCGACACCTTACCCGCCTGATAGGCAGAACCCGTCGCCGAAGCGCCGGAACCCGCGATCGTGCCGCCTGTTGCAAGCACTTCGATCTTGGGGAGACCGGCAGCCGTCGCCGCCACGCAGGCACTCGCCGCCGCCACGGCAATGAGGGTCTTGATGAGCTTCATAGTTTTTTACTCCGCAAAGAAGCGGCGCAAGGAGAGTCCGCCGCTTCACTTCAGGGAACCGTCGAAAGCCACGCTCCCGACGGCAACGCACGGACACCGGTAAATCCTGCCGCCGTCTCGGGGAAAAGAGACTCGCGGCCGCAGAACTCAAGGGATCCGACCACTCGAAAGCAATCCCAAAAACAAAGGATTACCCAAGGTGTTTACCCTAAGTAGGTTACTCTATTATGTCGTAGAGCGCAAACGAAATTGACCGGAGTTCGTGAAACGCAAACAAAATCAATTCTTCCACTACGCGGATTTTTTGGGGTCGCGTAATGACGACGACCATCACAAAGCCGTCGCCAGAGTCAAAATGGATCAGTAGCTCTACACCCAGGTGAACGGCCGCCGTGTCGCACATGCCGAAAGTGTGAAAATTGCCGCCGAATCGTAACAGAACGTATAGCTTCCGCTGACGAAAAGCGGGGCTCTCAGTAGAATCCCGCCACCCTTATTTCAGCGAACTTTTTATGCTCAGACGATCCCTTCACCTCTTAAAAACTGTCGCCCAGCGCCTTCTGCCGCGATCAGCGGGTGAATCGGTTCTTCTCACGCTCCTTCGATGCTTCGTACCGCTTGAGAACCCCACCTGGCAGCGGTTCTTGGCACGATCCCCTTTTGAATTTTCCGCCGTCAAAACAACGTCGGACGCCATCCGCAACACGCTCGCCGCTGCTGCGTCGTTGTTGATCCGCAATCCCCGTACGGAAGACGCGGCACATAAGACTTCAGACAACGGGTTTACCCGCGGTGCAGCCACGCTTTCGAAGCATCTCACGGCCGGCGGCCGAACGTTCTTTTCAGCGGTCGCCCGCGAAACCGGGGACGACTCCCCGGCTGGAAAGAAACTTGCGCCCTGGGCCAAAAAGAGTCTCACGGGGGCCGTCGTTACCGCAGCGCTCGCCTTGGGATTGTTGGTCATCACGCAACCCTTTACGCTCATCGAACAAATCATTTTTCTCTCGGTGATGCTCGCTGCTGCCTTGCTGCTCTCTCGCCTTAAAGCGAAACTCCCCCTGATGCTTCTTTTCGTCATTTCGGTGGTGGTCTCAGGGCGTTACCTGTGGTGGCGCATCACGGCGACCCTAAGCCCCGTCAGCGTCACCGAAGTCATCTTAGGCGTCATACTGCTTGCGGCCGAAATCTACGCTTTCCTCGTGATGGTCTTGGGGTACTTTCAGGTGTGCTGGGTGCTCGACCGAAAACACGCGCCCCTCCCCGACGATCGCACGCTTTGGCCCTCGGTCGACATCTTCATTCCGACGTACAACGAATCGATGGACGTCATCAAACCCACGGTCTACGCGGCGCTTAATCTCGACTGGCCCAAGGACAAAATCCACGTCTACCTTCTGGACGACGGGAGCCGCCCGGACTATGAAGCGTTCATGCATTCCGTGGGCGCAGGCTACATCAAACGCAGTGAACATAACCACGCCAAAGCGGGAAACATCAATCATGCCATGACCGTCACCCGCGGAGACTTCATAGCGATTTTCGACTGCGACCACGTGCCGAGCTGCGACTTTCTCATCGAAACGATGGGCTGGTTCTTAAAGGATGAACGGACGGCCCTCGTGCAGGCGCCGCATCACTTTTATTCGGCCGACCCCTTTGAGAAAAACCTGCATTTATCGCGGGCGCTTCCGAACGAAAACGGCCTTTTCCACGACTTCATCCAAAAGGGAAACGACACCTGGAACGCCGTAATGTTCTGCGGCTCCAACGCCGTCATCCGCCGGTGCGCCTTGGCAGAAGTGGGCGGGATTGCCGTTGAAACCGTCACGGAAGACGCGCACACGTCTTTGAAACTCAACCGCCGCGGCTGGAATTCCGTCTTTACGGAAACGCCCCTTGCCTCGGGGCTCGCAACCGATACGCTCGCCGCCCACATCGGACAGCGCATCCGCTGGGCCCGCGGCATGATTCAGATTTTTCGCCTGGATAATCCCCTTCTGGGGCGCGGGCTCACCTTGGCGCAGCGCTTGTGCTTTTTCAACGCCATGCTGCACTTTCTGCACGGGCTTCCCCGCATCATCTTTCTTTTGGCGCCGCTTCCGTATCTTTTTGCCGGAAGCTACGTCATTTACGCGTCGGCAGCCGCCATTTTTGCCTATGTGCTGCCGCATATGATTCATTCGGCGCTCACCAATTACGAGCTGCAGAAAAATCACCGTATTCCGTTTTTGGGCGGGGTCTATGAAACGGTGCTCTCCTGGTACATTCTCCTTCCCACGACCGTAGCGCTCATTTTTCCCCACAAAGGGAAATTCAACGTCACCGCCAAAGGCGGCACGATCGGCAAGAAGTACCTCGACTGGCACATTGCGCTCCCCTACCTTACGCTTCTCGTGCTGAACGTCGCAGGGCTCGTGGTCGGCGTGACGCGCGTCGTCACGTCCCCTGCCCCCGAATATCTGACGCTCGCGATCAACGCGGGCTGGATCGGCTACAACCTGCTCATTCTCCTTGCGGCGACTGCCGTCGCCGTTGAAGAAGTGCAGCCCGAAGCCTTCCCCCGGGTGCCCATGCGGGTGCCGGCGGTTCTGCATTATGGTGAAAAAACGATTTCCGTCCGGACGACGGGATTTTCGCAGCACGAAATTCTCTTGTCGGCTCACGACGAACTTGCCGCCGTGACGCCAGGCGAACAGCTGCGCATCACGCTTACCGCGGACGGCTTCTCCGACACCTTTACGCTGCTCGCGGTTTCCGCCACGGAATTCACCGTTCTTCTTACGACGCCCGACGACGAACGGCGCTTTAACCGCGTCACCTTCGCACGGCGCGGCCACTGGGCGGAGAAACCCGACGGCAGTACCGACGCAAGTTTCACGGCCGGATTCCGAATTCTCGTGACGTCGGCCCTTTACGGCCTGACGTCCCTCATTGAATTTCTGCCGCCTCGCTGGCAGTGGATTCACCGTTTCCTTTCGACCCTGGGTCACCTGATTCCCCGATTCAAACCTTCGAACTCATCATCATGCTGAAAACGTCTCTTTCTTTGATCAGCGCTGCCGTCCTCATTGCGGCGAGTGCAGCCGACGCGGCCGTCACCGTTACCGCTGCACCGGCAGTAACGGCTCCCGCAGCCGCCGACACCGCGGCGCTGCGGCAAAAGACGCTCCCGCTTTCCGCCATGGTCCCCGGAGGGGGCGATCATCCGATCCGTCTCACGGGTTCCGAACCCGCTCAATACTTTGACTTTGCCCTGCGCCGTGACGAAGCCGTCGTGAACGCCGTCCTCAATCTCACGATGACGGCTTCGCCCTCACTTCTTGCGGAAACAAGCCAAGTGAACGTCTACCTCAACGGCGAACTGCAGACGACGGTACAGTTGACAAAACCGCTTCTGGGGCAGCGTGCGAACGTTGAGGTGCCGCTTGACGTCAGGCGCTTCAGAGCCCAAAACCAACTGATGTTGCAGTTTGTGGGACACTATCAGCCCGTGTGCGAAAACCCCGCCAACGAAGTCCTGTGGCTGTCGGTCGCACCGGAAAGCGCCCTGAAACTCACCACCGAAAAACTTAAGGTCGCGAACGACCTGTCGCTTTTCCCGGCGCCCTTTATCGATGCGGCGGGCGACACGACGGCGCCTGCGGTGCTCCCCGTCGTTTTTGCCGGCACACCCTCACGGGAAACCAAGGAAGCCGCAGCGCTTTTTGCGTCGTTGGCCGGCAAACTCGCCGGATGGCGCGGTATTGAAATTCCCGTCTACTACAACGCGTTGCCCCCTGAACGGCATTTCGTCGTTTTCCGCACGAAAGACGCCGACCCGGCCTTTTTAAAGGATCGGCCGCTCCCCCTGGGACCTGCCGTCACGATGGCGGACGCCCCCTTTTCCCGGACGGCCAAAATGCTCCTCATTTCGGGAACGACCGGTGAAGATCTGAATGCCGCCGTCCTCGCGCTCGCGGACACGAAACGCGTCCTGATCGGAGAAACTCTCGCCGCCGCCGGGACGCGTCCCGTAAAGCGCGCCGCCTGGGATGCACCGAAGTGGCTCACGGAAAACACGCCTGTGACGCTCGCAGACCTCGCCCAGTACCCGGGACAGCTCTCAGCCAAATCGCAGTCCTCGGCCCGCGTAACACTTCCCTTGAATCTCGCGCCGGACACGTGGTTCACGTCGCCCGAGAACCTCACGCTTAACCTTGCGTACCGCTACACGCGTCCGGTGAATCATGCCGATGCGCAACTCCGGGTGACGGTAAACGACGTGCTCGTTGATTCGGAAAACGTCAGTACCGCTGAAAGCCGCGGGACGGCCAAGGTGACGCTCCCCATAGCTTCCGGCGCTCTGTCGCCCGACGCGTCGGCCGCTCCTGCAATGAAAAACCGCAATGCGCTCGCGATGACGCTTGCCTACTCCCGCAATTTTTCCGAAGGGAGTCTCACCAACTGCCGTTCGGCCTCGCTTCTCCCCCAGCAGCTTGAAGTTGAACCCGGTTCCAACGTGACCCTTTCCGGGGCGTACCATTGGGCGGAACTTCCGAACCTCGCGATGTGGCTCTCGGGCGGTTTCCCCTACACTAAATACGCCGACCTCTCGGAAACCGCACTCGTCGCTCCGAAAACCATTTCCTCGGGTAATCTCTCGGTACTCCTGACGTCGGTCGCCCGTGCAGCGCAGGCGACGGGCCTTGCGGGATTAAACCTCACCGTTGTCGAAGACTGGACGGATAATCGCTTGACCGATAAAGACATTTTGGCCGCCGCCCCCCTTCCCGAAGGCGCCCTGACGGACTTCAGCACGCGCGCTGCGCAGGAACTCTCGACACGACTCTCAAAAGCCGTACAGGCCAAAACCTGGGAGAAAACTTCAGCCTCTTTCACTGGAAATGCCGCCGTGACCGCGGCCTTTGAGTCCCCCTTCACGTCCGGCCGCACGGTGACGATGCTGCTCACGGAAAGTGATGAAGCCGCGCAGATGCTCTCGCGCCGCCTGGCAGATACGTCCGACTTGTCTTCGGTGTCGGGGACGCTCGCCGTCATCACACCCGATGCCGTTTATTCCTATGCGGCGGCGCCAACCTTCACCTCAGGGAACCTCCCGTGGTACCGCCGGGTTTGGACGGGGGTTTCCGGGCACCCGCTCCTCGTAAGTCTCGCCGCACTTTTGTGTGCGCTCTTAGCGGGCACCGGCGTTTACCGCTTTATGCGCCGTCAGGTAAAGGGGCGTTCTTAATGAAAAAAACAGTGATTGCACTTTCCGCGCTTTTGGCGTTCACCGGCGCCGTCGCCGCCCCAAATTGGACCGACTGGGACACCTTCAAATCCGTATCGATGGAGTCGGGCCGCGTCATTGATCCGTCGGACAGCCGCCTCATCACCACCTCCGAAGGCGAGTCCTACGCGCTCTTTTTTGCACTCGTCGCCGGCGACAAAGCGGCCTTTGAATCGATTCTCGCGTGGACGGAAAATAACCTCGCCGCAGGCGACTTGACGAAGCATCAGCCCGCCTGGCTCTGGGGACGCCGCACCACTGACGAAGGGGCGCTCTGGACGATTCTTGACACCAACAATGCCGCCGACAGCGACATGTGGATTGCCTACGCGCTTCTTGAAGCCGGCCGCCTCTGGAACCGCCCCGACTACGTCACCAAAGCTCACGCGATGATGGCGCTCCTGAAAAAGGATGTCCGCACCGTCAAGAACCTGGGGGACGTGCTGCTCCCCGGCCGCGTCGGCTTTGAAAATCAGGGTTCGGTAAAATTGAATCCGAGCTACGCTCCGCTTTTTATTCTGAAGCGCTTTGCGGCGGAAGACCCGGCGTGGGAGTCCGTCTGGGCGGGATCCTTAAGAATGCTTCTGAGAAGTGCCCCGGACGGTTTTTCCCCGGATTGGGTCACCTTTGACCGCGAAGGCCGTATTGTTGACCGCGCGGATGAAGACAGCGCCGTCGGAAGCTACAACGCCATCCGCACGTATCTGTGGGCGGCGATGACCGCCGAAGATGCACCGACCTTTGCGTCGCTCGCGGAACGCTTTACCCCGATGGTGAAAGCCGCACGACGTCTCGGACGACCGCCTGAAAAGGTGAACCTTAATACGCTAGCGATGAATCACGCGGGCAACGCGGGGTTTGCGGGATGCGTTCTGGAACTCGCGCGCCGCACGCCCGGCGAAACCGCGACCGCCGACCGCTTGCGAACTGCCGTCGCTTCGCACGATGTGACGCGCGAAAGTTACTACACGAACGTCCTCGCGCTTTTTGCCCGTGCGCTTGATGAGAAGCGCTTCCGTATTGACGCTGAAGGGCGGCTTCACTTACCTCTGGAGACCCGATAATGACGGAATTAATGAACCGGTCCCCGTTCATACTGCGCGGGTTCGGGTGGTTCAACGTCTTTTTTGCCGCCGAATTTCTCTTAGCAGCGGGCGACTGGATTTCACTTAATCTGGTTTTAAACGCCCTTCTGATGGTGTGGCTCCTCGTACCGCTCAACCGTCCGGCACTGGCCCTCGGCCGCAACGTCGCGGGCTGGATCGCCGCCCTGGCGCTCATTTACGCTGAAAGCTGGCTTCCGGGGCTTGAGAGCCTCACCGCGAACGCCAAAAACATTCAGGGCTTCTCCTTGGATTACTTGACGGAACTCGCGGGCGACCTCGTCAATTGGCAGATGGCGGCGTGGCTCGTCGTCCTCGCGGCTCTCTATCTTTTCTTACGGAACTGGCTGCGGCTTTCGGTCTTCACGGTACTTTATTTCGCGGCGGGCGTCGTCCTCCCCTGGGCGTGGCAGGAACTGCGACCGGCGGACGTAACGGATGAGACTGCGCCGATCCTTGAAGCCAAAACGGACGCGGGTGCCGCCGACAACGCGGCCGTCGCGCAGTGGCACACGGCGTTTCTTGATTACGAAAAAAACCGGCGCGCCCGACTTCCGGCGGGGCTTTCCGAGAAAGACACCCCCTTTGACATTCTGATTCTCAACATCTGCTCGCTCGCAAACGACGATCTTCTCGCATCCGACCTTGACCGCCACAGCGTCTTCTCGCGCTTTAACCTCGTCTTTGATCACTTTAATTCGGCAACCTCATACTCAGGCCCCGCGACGCTGCGGCTTCTCAACATGGCCTGCGGTCAGCCTTCGCACGATGCGCTTTATAACCCAAGACCCGAATGCCAGATCATGAACCGGCTCGACCGCTTGGGCTTTAAACAGCACCTCTTGATGGATCACGCCGGGGACTATGACGACTACCTCAAGACTCTGCGGGATAAGGCGGGGCTCACGGCTCCCGTGTCGGTACCGCGCCGCGCCAACGTGCGTTACATGGCCTTTGACGACGAACCGATCACAGATGACTTGACCGTCCTCAGGGAATGGCTGCGGATCGTGCGTACGGAAAAAGCAGTCCGGAGCGTGACGCTCATGAATTTCATTTCGCTCCACGACGGGAACCGTCTGCCCCGGCACGCCCGAAGCGAAAACTTCAAGCCGCGGGCGAAGCTTCTCTTGGATCAGCTGCAGACCTTCATGCGCGACATTGAAAAGTCCGGCCGCAAAGTGATGCTCGTCGTTCTCCCCGAACACGGCGCCGCCGTACGGGGCGATCGGATTCAGATGCCGCGCCTTCGGGACATTCCGAGTTTCAGAATCACGGAAGTTCCGGTTCTCGTAAAGTTCTTCGGACTGAAAGACCTTCCCGCCGCTCCCGTTCATGTGACGGGAACCACGAGCTACCTCGCGGTGGGGGACCTCATCGGGCGAGTACTCTCTGAAAACTACTTCAGTGATCCCAAGGGAACGGTGGATCTCGCGGATTTGGCGGCGGATCTTCCCCGCACCAATCCCGTAAGCGAAAACGCGCAGTCTCAGGTGTTGGCCTACAAGGGACGTGACTACTTAAAGCAGGGCGACAAACCCTGGGTTCCCTACCCGCATTGAGTCGGATCATGCCGTTGAAAGCCCCGTTCATTGTCTTCGGACTTCTCTCCGTGGCGGTGAGTGCCTGCGCAGCCGACAAAGCGTTGGACAGAGCCGTCGCCGAGCGCCTTGCCGGAAACGACGCGGAGGCACTCGCGTCCGTGAACGCTTACCTCGCCGTCCACGAAGACGATGCCGCCGCAAAACTTGAAAAACTGCGGCTTTTGGCGCTCATCGATCCCGACCGGGAGCGCCGTCACATTCAGGAACTCGCAGGGAGCCTCTGCCGGGAAAGCACTTCGCGTCCCTGCTTGGAAGCCCGGGCCATCGCAGAAATGACGGATGCGCTGAACCTCTATCAGTTGTCGCCCATTCTCGCCGCGGAAAAACGCGGCGATGCGCCGACCGCACTTCGCTTTTATGAAAAAGCGTTTGAAGGGGCCCCGGGGGAAGACGGCCTTCGAATTCGCTACGCGGTGACGCTTCTTAAGATTCCCGGCCGTGAACCGGAAGGGCTGCGGCTTCTCACCGCCCTCTCGCAACGCACGGATGACCCCTTTATTTCGCGGCGGGCGCGGGCGGAAGTGACGCGCTACCGTGTGAACGACGCTCAATTACAGGGACGGCGCCTCATCCGAACGGCGAAAACCCGCGCGGCCGGCATCCGCAAGTTAAGCGAAGCACTGCTTCTCGCCCCGACGGACGCTCGGGCCGACGGCTGGCGGCAAGACATCCGTCGCGCCCTGGAAGCAATGGAACCCAAACCCGTCGCCCGCGTCCCTCTTCAAGCGCCGACGCCTAAAAAAACGGTGGCGCATCCCCCGGAAACCGAACTTGACGTTCTCACGCGCTGGGCCAAGAAATGCCGCGAGGAAGGGGACGACGCACTGTTGATTTATGTGCTCACTGAAATCCGTGCCCGTACCGGTTTAACGCCGGTGCTTGCGGATGAACTGTCGCGTCTTTACATCAAAACGGGCACACCGGATAAGGCGCGGGCTCTTTTTAATGGGCTCTCCGACGACCTGAGGCTCTCCTTCGAATGGATCGGCCCCTACGCACGAACGCTCGCCGACACAGGACGGGAAGACGAAGCGGCGGCACTTTTGGAAAAGACGACGGTCGCGAACCCCGTCGTAGCGCTTTTAAAAGAACGCCTCCGCGCGCAGCGCGTCGTCCGCTCCGCCAAAGCCAAAGCCGCCCGCGGCGACTGGCAGCAGGCTTTAAAGGAACTCACAGCCGCCAACGCCGACGATCCGTCGGTAAAAACCCTGCGGGCACAGTGGGCATCGCAATTGACGGACAAGGAAGCAGCGCTTGCGGACTACCGGGCGCTTTTTGAGCTGCCCGCCTATGCTGCGGACGCAAGACTCTCTGCCTCGGAACTTCTGCTCACGATGCAGCGCCCGGAAGAAGCCGCCCGGACGTTGGACGAATTTGTGAATGACCCGCACACGGATCTCACCCTATCTGAAGCACGCCGGGCGGCCCTTATGTACCGCAAGCTCAATCGCACAACCTCAGCGCAGGCGGTGTACGAAAAGGGGGGCGCCAAAGCCTTTCGCACCTATAACCGTGAAGCGGCGCTCTTTCACCGGGACGAAGCGGATTTCTTCGAAACGACGGGCCTTACGGACAAGGCCCTTGACGCCTACCGGGACGGTTTTGTGTCTGCGGGCCTTACGCTTTCTCGCCCCACGGACAACGTGAACTTTACCCGCGCCATGATGACGCCCGACGCCGAAGGCGATTGGGTGCGCGAAGCCATGCGGCTTCATGCGTCGCTCCTGTATCAGCAGAACAACGTCATCATCACCACGGGACTGAGGAAATTTCATGACGAAGGTACGCCCGGCTACTCCGACACACGCGGCACGGTGTGGATGACGGAAGCGCTGATGCCGGCCTTCGGAGGCACTTTGACGCTCCGGAACGACGTCGTCCGCTACGACATGGGCCGCATTACGCCGGGCGAATGGGAAGCGATGACGGGGACGTGTTTTTCGGGCGGCTGCAATCCCGGGAACGGTTTCACAAAAGACGTCGGAAACTCCCTGTCGCTCGCCTGGACGGACGGCACGTACGCCTTTGACATCGGCACCACCCCCGTCGGATTTCACTACGTTGATCTCGTGGGTGCGGCCGCCGTCAACTTTTCTTTAGGCCCCTTCTCCGTCACAACCGAAATTTACCGGCGTGCTAAAGACGCGTCGCTTTTGGCCTACGGCGGGCAGCGCGATCCGGCAACGGGCCTTTGGTGGGGCGGCGTGCGGCGCACGGGGGCATCGCTTTCGGCAAGCGTCGATCAAGGCGGTACCTTCGGCTTCTGGAGCAAGGTCTCGTGGGAAGCCGTCACGGGGCGCAACGTGGCGCGCAATTCTGATTGGCAGGTGATGATGTCGCCCTACGTGCGCCTCGTGAATCGTCCCAATCATGAACTCTCCGCCTCGCTTTTTACGATGCTCTGGGGGTTTGAGAAGGATTTGTCGGGGTACACGTTCGGGCAGGGCGGGTACTACTCGCCGCAAACCTACGTTGGCTTTACGGCGTCCGTTACCGACACCGGCCGCACGGAAAACTGGGCGTGGAAGGCGTCGGTAGCCGCAAACCGCAGTTACGCTAAAACGGAAGGGCGGCCTCGCTACTTCCTCACGAACCGCATTCCGGCCTGGCAACGGAACGAGATGAGCGACATCGATTCCGTGAGCGACACCGACTCAGAGTGGAGCAACGGCTGGTCGGCTGCGGGGGCACTCGAGCGTCGGCTCGGGAGCCATGTATCGCTCGGAGTCGCCGCCGGTATGTCCAAGGCTCCCGACTACGATTATCAGTGGGGACTGCTCTATCTTCGGTGGTACCAAAAACCGTGGCAGGGGAGTCTCCCGATGCCGGTGCCTGTCTTGACGCCCTACTCAGCGCGATGAACGGTTCCCACATTTTTCGTCAGGATTTCGTACAAAAACACACAAAATCCTGACGAAGATTGTATTTTCAGAGGTATCGAACGCCATTCACCGCCGGCCCGACGAAGACGACGGCGAGCTTTTTGAGGTTTGGCAGCGTTCGGACGTTTCCCGCCGAAGCGTACGCCGCCGACTGCCGACAGGCGTCGTCCAGCTTCGCCTCAACGGCCGCCGGCGTTCCCGCTGCCTGAGTGAGGTATTTGAGTTCCTGTAAGTAAGCCTCTTTTATCCCGGACTCCGCCGTCGGACGAATTACGACGTCCATAAAACCAATGCCCAACACCTCCTCTTCCGCGGTCGCCTTGAAGCCCTTCAGGAGCCGCGCGGCGCCCAGCATGAAAAACTGGATCGACGCTTCCGAAAGCTGCAGCCGAACGGTACCCGTTATAAAGTTCCTTCATTCGTCGGAAAAAACGTTTCCAACAAAGGAATGAATCCGGTCTTATCCACGTAGACGTAGTCACCGCGGCGCAAGACAGGGTACACGGCTTTCCCGACCGGAATCCGGCGTTTTTTTCCGGCAGGACTCCGCCACCGTCCGATCTTCATCCATTTTGAACCTCTTCGGCTCTTGCCTCGAGATACCGCTCGCCTTTTTCCGTCAACCGATATTTCTGGCTCTTCGATTGCGGTGCCGAGGGATCCGTCATCTCGATATACCCTTCCGTGATCGCAGGTTTCAGGAACGTCTGCGCAAACGTCGAACGACTTTTCATCACGAGCGCGTCCTGCAGTTCGTTACGGGACATCTCGCCCGTCATCACGGAGAGCAACCGCTCTACCCGCCCCCCGGAAGGCGTCCGTTTCGGGGCAGCCTTCTGAGTCGCAGCCGTTCCCGGTCGCAGCCGCCGGGGAATAATGACCTTGAATTCATCCGCGACGATGTTGTTGACGAACTGCACCCGCGGCTCTTCCTGCAGAACGCGCAAAATGCCCGACCCCACGCCCCTGAAGGGCAGCAGCCGTTCCGCGTGCTGCGCCAACACGGGATTGCGTCTTAACGTCGAACCGAGTTTCAGCGTTTCGACCGTCTGATTTTCCGGCAGACTCCCAGGGCTGATGATTTCGATCCGGTCAGAAAAAATGAACACTCGGATCGGTGCGCGAATCAAAAGATCCCGGTGCACCAGAGCGTTGACGAGGAGCTCTTCCAACACCGTTTCCGACACTTCAAGCGTCCCCGGGGAATTGAACGAAGCCGCTGTCTGCCGCTTCACCAAATTGCGTTTGAAAAAACTCATGCAGCCCCGGTATTGCTGCTGCAGCGTTCCTTCGATGGTCTCCGTGTCGAGATACCGGGTATCGGACAATTCCGTTCCCGGCAGTACCAGAGCGCGAACCGACAAGGACGGCAGATCAATGACCGCATGCTGAGAGAAAAATAAGGCCCCCGCTATCGTGAGGCAATCTTTCCGGATAAACCCCATGTTTTTGAGAAGATGTTCGTCCGAGAGCCCGTCCTGCCGCAAAAATGAAAAGAACCGCCCGACATAATCGACAAAGGCCGTTCTGTCGATGTCGTCCGATGACGTTCCGGGCAACGGAAGAACATCAGCTTCTATCAACGCCGAGCGCTGAAACATCCGCTGCAGTTCCTCGCGGGACGTCACATGCCGTTTGTCAGCTCCGCTGCGGATCCACACACGTCCCTGACGATCAACGTACGGTTTGTTGATGCCGTTTTCCACGTGAATGATTACCACGACGCCCGTTGCCGTCATCACATTTTCCGTCAGCGGATGGATCGGCGGCCGCACCGTTTGGCTCGCTGCATTACTGAGCTGCTGATTCAACTCCCGCACTTCCTCGGGGCTGAGTCCTGCCAACGTGCCGTCATCCTCCACACCGACGAAAATGTCGCCGCCTCCGCTGTTGGCCATGGCAACGAGTTCTGCGGCAATACTCTCCGCGCGTTCAAAACGGCGTTTGAATTGCCGCGTGCTGTCTTCGCCGACGGCAACGGAAGCTTTGAGCTGCGTTTCTGTCATCATGATGTGTTCTGTCGCCTTTATCGTCATGTGTCACACATGACAATATAACACATGATGAGCATTCGGCTCTGCCTTCCTGCCCTCTTGCGAAACTATTTCTTTCGGCTGAAATCCCCCGTCAGTATCCAGCCAGAAATCAACCAACCAGTTTTACCCAATTGAGGCGTAAAGCTCCGTCCTTCAGGGCGGAGATAT
>OIWS01002256.1_pt1 | contig 16313 bp, 16 predicted proteins | sample 1587611 | NCBI WGS metagenome assembly OIWS01 (sample SAMEA3888919, study PRJEB22519) | human gut metagenome | biome: human gut; feature: human-associated habitat; material: faeces | place: Denmark | collected 2010 | reverse complement strand
CAAAAAACTCTGGGTGAATCCGCCGAAGGCGGAGAGGGCAAAGCCCTCACTGAGCCCAGACTACAACCTACTTTTTAAGAACAAAATCGGCGAAAGATCACTTGACATTCACCGGGTTCGTCTGTTGGTTTTTGTTGAAGTTTTTGAGGAACGGTTCATGCTGGTAGACGTTGACGTCCAATGCTTTGGCTCGGTTTGGGGCGATGTAGTCCGTGAATTCCACCACCTTTACTTTGAGTCCGGATTTCTCCGCGACTTTAGCGGCTTCCGACACAATCGCGGCGTGCGGCCCCGCTGTGGCCCCCACCTTCACTTCCTGAGGGGCTTTGTCACCGCACCCCGCCAATACCAAAGACACCGCAGCTACAACGAACTACCACACGCGTCTCCGTCAGAACGGCACGTCGTCGTCCCAAAAAATGTCATCACGCTGCCGATGCGACGCTGTCTTCGCCGCCGGACGCGTCTTTCCTGTGTGCTTTTCGTTGATATCCCAGAGCCACTCCTTCACCGGAGCCTTCCAACCTTCCGTCGGGTTCGGGATGTTTTTTATGAGGCTTTTGGAATTGAATCCCATTTCTTTGGCAATGCGAATATCTTCTTCATTCAGGCGACAGAGTTTCTTCGCCTTTTTCCAAAGTTCAGGATTGTGCGCCACGATGTTTGCAGGATCGGCAGATACAAAAAAATCCCGCGGGCAAAACCCGACAGGATTCTTTCGGAGGACTTGGCAGGGGTAGTAGGATTCGAACCTACGAGTGGCGGATTCAGAATCCGCTGCCTTAACCGGACTTGGCGATACCCCAGTCCTGATATGGTGCGGTCGGAGAGACTCGAACTCTCATGGCTCTCACCACAGCCACCTCAAGGCTGCGCGTCTACCAATTTCGCCACGACCGCATCGGGCACTTCAAATTTTAACCTTCGCAGGCGCTGCAGAGACCTGCCTCATCTGCGAAGGTGCGCATTCTAACGCGGAATCTGGTTGGATTGCAAATCTTTTTTCACATCGGCGGGAGCAGTCGTTTCGGCAGAAGTCGAAACAGAACCCAAAACGCCGCCCTTATCAGCACGCGCACTCTTCTGGAACGCACCGGAACCGAGGGTCACGGCGATCGTTGCGCAAAAGAAAATCGTGGCCGCCACGGCGGTCGAACGCGACAAGAAGTTCGCAGAACCCGAGGCGCCGAAAAGCGACCCGGACGCCCCGGAACCGAAAGCCGCCCCGAGGTCGGCTCCCTTACCGTGCTGCAGGAGCACCAGAATAATCACAGCCACCGCGGCGCAGATCTGCACCACAATAGCGATGTTCATCAACATCTGCATGGTTGTTTACTTTCCTGTAGTTGTCTGAGCTGCCGCCCGGCAGATCTCATAAAAATCGTCGGCTTTCAAAGAAGCGCCCCCCACCAAGGCCCCGTCAATGTCGGGTTCGGCAAAAAGCGCCGCGGCGTTCGCAGGCTTGACGCTTCCGCCGTAAAGCACCCGCAGTGTAGCGGCTTTCGCGTCCCCGAAGAGCGACGCGAACGTCCCGCGGATTGTGCAGTGCATGGCTTGGGCCACATCAGGCGTTGCAGTGAGCCCCGTGCCGATCGCCCAAACGGGTTCGTACGCGACGACCAAGCGGTCGGCCGCATCCGCCGTGACACCCGCCAAAGAGTCCTTTAACTGCGTCGCGACAAAACGTTCCGCCAAGCCCCCTTCTCTTACGCCCCGGGTTTCCCCGACGCAGAGAATGACGGTGAGGCCCGCCGAAATGGCCGCCCGCACCTTTTTCGCGACAACGGCATCCGTCTCGTGAAAAAGCGCACGGCGTTCGCTGTGCCCCACGATCACGGCCTTGACGCCGACGTCGCGAAGCATCGCTGCAGCCACTTCCCCGGTGTAGGCCCCAGCATCGTAAAGACTCACATCTTCAGCGGCCGGGATCACCGCAGACCCCGCAAAACCTGCCGCGAGCTGCGTCAGATACACCGAAGGCGCAGCCACCGCGACGTCGCAGTTCACGTCCTTCACCCGAGGCATGAAGCCCTCAAGCCAGGCCGCATTCGCGGCGAGAGAACCGTTGAGCTTCCAATTGGCCGCTACTAATTTTCTGCGCATCGTGGTGTGTCCTCAATGGGGTTGATCTTTGAAAGTCCGTCCGCTCGGAAAAGAGCGGACGGCAGTCGGTCTTACTGAGCCGCTTCTTCGTTAAGAAGCGCCTTCATCGAAAGACGCACACGGCCCTTTTCATCGGCGTCGATCACCTTCACGCGAACCTGCTGACCTTCCTTGAGGTAGTCAGAAACCTGATTCACGCGTTCATTGGCGATCTGGCTGATGTGCAAAAGCCCGTCCTTCCCCGGCAGGAGGCTCACGATGGCGCCGAAGTCGAGGATCTTCTGCACGGTCCCCGTGTAGACCTGACCCACTTCGATTTCGGCCGTGATGTCTTCGATGCGCTTCTTGGCTTCCGCGGCCTTAGCGCTGTCGTTCGAAGCAATCGTCACCGTGCCGTCGTCTTCGACGTTGATCTGGCAGCCCGTTTCTTCGCAGAGACCGCGGATCGTAGCGCCGCCCTTACCGATCACGTCGCGGATCTTTTCAGGGTTAATCTTGATCGTAGTCAGACGAGGCGCATAGGCGGACATTTCGCGAACGCCGCCGCCCGCGTATTCGTGCATCTTGCCCAAAATGTGCAGACGGCCTTCATGAGCCTGCGCGAGCGCAGCCTGCATGATTTCGGCCGTGATGCCTTCGATCTTGATGTCCATCTGAAGGGCGGTCACGCCGTTTTCGGTACCCGCGACCTTAAAGTCCATGTCGCCCAAGTGATCTTCGTCACCCAAAATATCGGTCAGAACCGCAAACTTGTTGCCTTCCTTAATAAGGCCCATGGCGACACCGGCCACGTAGTCCTTCAGGGGGACGCCGGCGTCGAGCATCGACAGGCACCCGCCGCAGACGCTCGCCATGGAGCTCGAACCGTTGGATTCGCAGATTTCGCTTACGACGCGGATGGAGTACGGGAATTCTTCCGCGGAAGGCACCACCGCCTTCAGGGCGCGCTTCGCGAGACGCCCGTGGCCGATTTCACGGCGCTTCGGAGAACCCACGCGGCCCGTTTCACCAGTCGCAAACGGGGGCATGTTGTAGTGCATGATGAAGCGGTCGCGGCTTTCGCCCATGATGGAGTCGATCACCTGTTCGTCCTGCTTCGTGCCGAGGGTCGTGAGAACCAAGGCCTGCGTTTCCCCACGCGTGAAGAGCGCGGAACCGTGGGTGCGCGGCAGCACCGACTGACGGATTTCGATGGGGCGCACCGTGCGGGTGTCGCGGCCGTCGATACGGGGCTTGCCGGCCAAAATATTGCCGCGGACGATCTGGGCTTCCATTTCAAAGAGAATGCCGTGCACTTCGTTCATGTCGGGTTCTTCGGTCCCGGCGGCTTCGGCGTCCTTCACGAGGGCGGCTTCGACGAGTTCGTAGACTTCGCGCAGCTTGTCGTTGCGATCCTGCTTGCTGCGGATCGCATAAGCTTCCGCGAGCCCCGCGTCGGCGAGTTCGTGGATGCGGGCGATCAACGCTTCGTTCTTCGCGGGAGGCTGCCAATCCCAAGCGGGCTTGCCGGCTTCTTCGACGAGTTCGTTGATGGCGTTGATGGCGACCTGCATTTCCTTGTGGCCGAACATCACGGCGTTCAACATCGTTTCTTCAGGGAGACGATCCGCTTCAGATTCCACCATCAGCACGGCGCGTTCGGTACCGGCGACGACAAGGTCGAGCTTGCTCTGATGCATTTCCGACAAACGCGGGTTGCAGACGAAGTGGTCGTTGATGTAACCCACGCGGCAGGCACCGATCGGACCCTTGAAGGGGATGCCGGAGACGGCGAGCGCGGCGGAAGCGCCGATCATGGAAGCGATATCGGGATCGATGTCGGGATCGACGGACAAAACGTGGATGATGACCTGAACTTCATTAAAGAATCCGTCCGGGAACAAGGGGCGGATCGGACGGTCGATCAAACGGCTTGTGAGGGTTTCCTTTTCGGAAGGACGGCCTTCGCGCTTAAAGAACCCGCCGGGGAACTTACCCGCGGCGTAGGTCTTTTCAATGTAGTCGACCGTCAAGGGGAAGAAGTCCTGACCAGGCTTGGCTTCCTTCTTGGCAACGACCGTGGCGAGCACCACCGTGTCGTCCATGGCGCAGACCACGGCACCCGTGGCCTGGCGGGCGATTTCACCCGTCGTAAGCGTCACGTTGTGATCGCCGAAACGGAAGCTCTTGGAGACCTTGTTGAACATCGTCATAGTGAACGTATCCTAAGGTTGACGTGCCCGAACGCTTTCAATATCGATGCATGCACACCGCGGACTGACGGCACGCTGCGGCAGAAAGACTTGATTTAACGAAGGAAAAAGCCTTTTTGTCGCAACGCGCGAACCTGTCACAACAAAATGAAAACGGCTTCGGGCAACAGTGAGAAAAATGGGACGTCTGACAAGCGGACAGCCTGTTTGCTTCGAGAACAAACAGGCTGTCCGGAATTCGCATGGCGCGGATTACTTACGCAGGCTGAGGGCGTCGATCAACTTGCGGTAGGCGGCGACGTCGGTGCGCTTCAGGTAGTCGAGAAGCTTACGACGACGGCTCACCATCTTCAGAAGACCACGGCGGGAGTGGTGATCCTTCTGGTGTTCCTTGAAGTGCCCCGTGAGGCCGTTGATGCGGGCCGTGAGCAGAGCCACCTGGACTTCGGGAGAACCCGTGTCGCCGGGGGTACGCTGGAACTTCGCAACAACTTCAGCCTTGTTAATCTGAGCAGACATTGTTTTACCTTAGTAAAAAGTTAGGTTAATTGCAAAACAGGCGGTACCGGGTGTCTTAAGCCCGAACCGTGATTTTGCGGGAAAAAAGAGATTTTAGGGAAAAGTCGGTGAAAAAACAAGGGAGATTTTTCGTCTTTTCACCGACCGTCTTGCCGGCCCCCGACTAAACCGCGTGCTGCGGGTTGCAGGGGGCGTCGGTCGACAACTTCGAAAGTGCGTTAAGGTAAGCTTTCGCGGACGCCGCAATAATGTCGGGATCGGCCCCCACGCCGTTCACGATTCGGCCCGCAAGCGCCAGACGCACCGTCACGTCCCCCTGGCTTTCCGTGCCGCCCGTAATGGCGTTCACGCTGTAAAGCTGCAGTTCCGCCCCGGACTTCACTTCATTTTCAATCGCGCGGAAGGTAGCGTCCACGGGGCCGTTGCCGACGCCCTCGGACTTCTTCTCAACGCCGTTGTCCGTCCACACGACGGTGGCCTTGGGCTGCTCACCGGTTTCAGACGTCTGCAGAAGACTCACGAAGCGGTAGCGATCCGTGTGTTCAGCAGTATTCGAAGTCTTAAAAAGCGCCTGAATGTCTTCGTCGAAGATTTCGCTCTTCTTGTCGGCCAAATCCTTGAAGCGGAAGAAGGCGTCGTTCAATTCCGTCTCGCTCGCCACCGGAATCCCCAATTCCTTCACGCGCTGACGGAAGGCGTTGCGGCCGGAGAGTTTTCCAAGAACGATCTTGTTATGCGTCCAACCCACGTCTTCGGCGCGCATGATTTCGTAGGTTTCGCGGGACTTCAGAACGCCGTCCTGGTGGATGCCGGAGGCGTGGGCAAAGGCGTTCGCGCCCACCACGGCCTTGTTGGGCTGCACGGGGAAACCGGTGATGGAACTCACCAACTTACTTGCGGGCACGATCTGCGTCGCGTTGATGTTCGTCTCAAGGTTAAAGAAGTCGCGTCGGGTTTTGATCGCCATCACCACTTCTTCCAAGGAGCAGTTGCCGGCGCGTTCCCCTAAGCCGTTGATCGTGCATTCAATCTGACGCGCGCCGCCCGTATGTACGCCTGCCAAGGAATTCGCGACCGCCATTCCGAGGTCGTTGTGGCAGTGCACGGACCAAATCGCCTTATCGGAATTCGGCACCTTTTCCCGAAGGTCTTTGAGGAAGGCCCCATAGAGTTCCGGCACCGCGTAGCCCACGGTATCGGGAATGTTGACGGTCGTCGCACCGGCAGCAATCACGGCTTCGCAGATGCGGTAGAGGAATTCAGGTTCGGATCTATACCCGTCTTCGGCGGAGAATTCAATGTCGTCCGTGTACTTTGCGCAAGCCTTCACCGCGGCGACTGCGCGTTCAAACACTTCGTCAGGCGTCATCCGCAGTTTCGCCTGCATGTGCAGGGGACTCGTCGCAATGAACGTATGAATACGACGGCGCGGCGCAAGTTTGATGGCTTCACCCGCTTTTTCAATGTCTTTCAGCGACGCACGGGCGAGCGAGCAGACCGTCGAATCCTTCACGTGACGCGCAATCTGTTCAATCGCTTCAAAGTCGCCCTGGGAGCTCGCCGCAAACCCCGCTTCCATCACATCGACCCCGAGGCGTTCCAACTGCAGGGCGATCCGAAGCTTTTCTTCCTTCGTCATCGCGGCACCGGGACTCTGTTCCCCGTCACGCAGCGTGGTATCAAAAATAATGAGGCGGTTGCTGTCCATGCTCATTTCTCCCAAGGGTTGCGTTGTTTTCGTTTGAGCGCTTCAAGCCAATTTCCTGAAGCGAATTTTTTGAGTTTAGGCCTCTGCAGACGGTTTTAGCTTAGGGCGTTCTCCTTAATTTTCGAATTTTTGTTCGAAAATCATGAACTTTCTTAGTGCCCCTGCGTCTCCGCCAAACGGTAACGCTGTTTAGGACTGCGTTCCGGCTCCGTCGTTTGCAAAATTCCGCGACGTACCAATTGCCCCAATTTTGTGGTGATCGTTTTTCTCGATAACCCGGAAAGCTTCATGATTTCCGTGGTCGAAATCGTCTGCTTCTCAGTCAACAGCCGTCGCAAAGCCGTTTCAAAATCGTTCCACACCTGTTGCGGCGCCGTCGCTGTCGCCACGCGTTTTGTAAAGACCACATCAAACGCTGAAATCCAGTCCTGAATCTCAGCCGGCGGCAGATTTTCGGCTGCTAAACTTTCTCGTATTTGAATAAGCCCGGTTCCCTTATTTTCGATGACGAATCCCCCGCCAACACCGTCGTGATTCGGCGTGTATTCCAACAATCTCGAGAGATTCTGATTCCGGGTGGCCGAAACCCCTGCCGACCGGTCATCCAAATTGGCTGCACCGAACAATCCCCCGGGATTAAGGATTTCCAATCGATCCGCAAACATATTGATCTGTACTTGTGACCCTCGTCCTTCGGGCGAATAATCCCGATGCTGCAAAGCGTTCACCAAGGCTTCCCGAAATGCCACCAACGGATAATCAGCGACATCTTCCCGCAATACGCCTTCGACTCGCCCCGCCGTGCGCATGTTCCTCTGAAGCATTGCCACGGCATCCAACAACATATCCGAAATCGAGCCTTCCAAGGTCTTGCTATCCAAATAGCGATAGGGTTGCCCCGGCTTCTGAAATTTTGAAGTGCCGGGATAGACGGTGAAGGTGCCGCACAGCCGGGGAAAAAACTGCTGCGGGTACCTGCCGGCAATCAAAAGTCCGGCTAAGGTCGGATGCAGTCCTTCTCCGATTCTCACCAAAGCGCCGAGCTTCACGAGAATCTCTTCATCCTTCATCTTTCCGAAGAAACGCGGCGTTCGCAGACGACCTTGCTCGGCCACAGCCCTTAACACCGAAGCATCCAAGTCTTCCTGGGTCGCTTCCAACACGGGCTCAAGGTCGTATTTAGGCTGCCCCCTCATCTCTTTGAAGCGATCTACTTCATACCGCGTCAAATGCCGATCGCCGTCCCCCGTCCGTATAAAGGAACCGACGTAAGCACCTTTTCCGGTTATGTAACAAGGCCGTTCTTCAAGATCAACCGCAGGAACCTGGGCAACGACGATTTGAGCATTCTCAAACGGCACCATGTCAATCTTCATGCGGACAGGGGGCGTCATAACGTCGCCGACCTCCATCATGGCGGAAAAAATCTTCTTCGCATCAAACCCTTCCACCGGCGTGAAATTCGACTTTTCCGACAGGCCGAGAATGATGATGCCGCCTTCTTTGTTGGCAAATGCCGAAATCGTCTCCGGAAGACTTTCCGGCAACTTCCTCACCGCTTCCTTCACTTCACAGTCTTGCGTGTCAGACCCGATTTTCCGGAATTTTTCCACCAACTCCGGACCATTTCCTTGCCCCCAGGATTTACACAGTTATCCCGAATTTTACACGAACTCAAGTAATTACTTATGTAGGTTCACGGTAACTGTTATTTTATGGTTATAAAGTTATTTATTATTATATTATATGCTTAATTTTATTATTTTATTCTTCCTAACAACCTTCAATACTTCACAGTTCCCCGTGCAATTACTTATGTAACTTTACCGATAGAACACCCGCAGCGACAGCACGACGCCCGCCACCAAACAAACCATCCCGACCAACATCGTCACCGACGGCCACTCCCAACGGTAAAGATGCGCGTACGTCACCGCAAAAATCGTCTCAAACACGATCATCTGCCCCGCCAACGCAGTCGGCAGCCGCCGACTCATTTCCGCCCACAGAACATTTCCGAACCAAGAGCAGACAACGCCCGAAAAGACCATGAGACCAACAAAAAGCCAAGGCGTCACCCCCAAGGTCGGTGTTTCCGCAGGCAACGCTGATTCGGCCAAAACAAAGCCCACAAGCGCTGTGGGGAGCGTCGTGATGCCCTGCGCCGTCGTCCAAGCCTTGGGGGATCTCGCGGGATGGTCGATCAGCCAATCGGCGTTCACGATCGGAAACCACGTCCAAATGAGAAGCGCCGCTACGCCGAACACCGTGCCTACCCAAAACACGCGGCTCCCGGCCGCCGCCGTCACGGTTTCAAATTCGGAATAGTTCGCAAGCACGAGTCCCGCAAAAAGAAGGAGGAGCGGAGGACAGAGCCTTCTCCACGCTACCGATCGTCCCCGCTTCTTATCCCGAAGGTTCGCAATCACCGCCACCAACACTGGGATCAACGCCATGCACATGCCGGCAAAAGGGGCGCCTGCTTTCTGAATGCACTGCGTGAGGCACCAGTAGTAGACGCAGTTGCCGACGACGCCCAGCTCCGCAGCCGTCAGCCAATCCCGCCGGGAGTAATGCGCAAATTCCCGGCGCCACGCCCACCATAAAGGCAGCGTCACCAACCCGAACGCAATAAACCGCCCCGTCGCAATTACCACCGGATCGTACCCGGGCAACATCACTGGTACAAGATAGATGCTGCCCCAAAGTACACAAGCTGAAAGCCCGAAAAGAAAACCTGCCAACATCACCGAACCTCAATTCTCTGCCGCAGCAACGCCCGAACGTCCCGCCGTCCGGCCAATCCCTTTGGCTGCCATTTCGCAAGCGTTATTAATTTCATGTATAGACATGATATTTAAACAGTATCTTTATCTTTTTTAAAAGAATATAAGTTAACAACTTTTGAGTCACCGTATAAAGTTGCGCCCATCGGTCATTCATGTGGTCCGACATGACGGCCCCTCCGGAGAAACACCATGAAAAATTCCGCTCGTAACTACATCGAAGGCAAGGTCATCGACATTAAGGAAGGCCCCGTGTCCTGCAAAGTGACGATTGCCTCCCCCGCCGGTGAAAAGGTCATCTTCTCCATCATGACGACCTCCACGAAGTCCCTCGACCTCTCCGCCGGTGCCAAGGCTTACGTCGTCAACAAGGATCAACCGACGAGCGCCGCAGGCGCTTTACGACCGAACGCACGGCCTTAGCTTTGAGGCGCCTCTCTTTCGAAGCCCGCGTCGGCCGCGTCGCTCGGCGCACCTTCGGTACGACTGCCGCCGCATCAAGCATCGCTTTTAAGCGCATTTTTGCCAATCGGAGGTTCGCGCCCTGCGTGCGTTCCGTTTGCGACCGAAGGATAAGTTCCCCTTCGGCCGTCAGTCTCGCCGCAAAAAGCGTCGTAAACCGTTCCGTCATTCGCTGTGGAAGACCGGCCCGAAAAAGCGCAAACCGCAGCTGTACGGCGCTCGCTACTTTGTTCACATTCTGCCCGCCCGGGCCCGTCGCCCTTACGGCCTCCCACGTCACGGCCTCGGCCGCCACGGTGTAATCAATTTTGTCTTCCATAGTGCAGGAGATTGTAGAGCGACCTGCGTCAATTTCTGACGACCGCGTCCGTTTGTGGGACAATGAGGCTTCTTTTCCCTTTTTGAACGTTCCCGCCATGCCCATGCCGCTTCCGCACTTGCCGCTCGGACGAGGCGACTTTGAAGACATCCGCTTAAAGGAAAGCGTCAAAGTCAATTCGCCCCTGCAGATTGAAATGAAGCAGCGCATCACCTTCCCTGAAGGGATGGCGAGCGTGCGCTATACCCTCGAAACCTACCTCTTCATGCCGCCGGCGCTTCAGGTGACGCCGGACAATTTTTCGAGCCGCGCGCTTTTAAAAACGCTCAAAAACTACATTCGTCTGCGGGCCCGCAAATACCCGCTTGAGCAGTTTCTCACGTCCGTGGGGCCGCTTTCTCAAATGGACGTCGCCTTAAAAAAACTCGATCTCGCCGACAAAGAAGCCGTACGGGACTATGAAAACGCCGTACGGCGCTTCGCACTTGTTTTCCGTCAGTCGGTGAAAGCGGTTCTGGAGCAAATCGCCCTGCACCCGGATGACTACACCGCAGCCGACATTCAAAGCGTTGCAGATACGATTGCCGACATTCTCGCGGCTTACCGCGAACGAAAACCCCGTTTTGCCGCGATTGAATCCCAACTGGAAAGCCGCGCAGGGTCGTATTGCGACGAATTCATGAGCATCATCACGTCCTACTATATCAAGGACACGTACCTCGCTCTCACGTTCGAAAAGGAAACACCGCTCATCGCCCTTTGGACAGCGGAAAAACAATACCGCGTAGCGCATTACCCCAATTCCGTACCCTGCATCGGCAAAGACAATGAGACGCTCCTTTTCCGCTGGTCGCTCCTGAAGAAATTCGTGAGCAGCTTCCTATTCATCGAAGCCAAAACCGAAGGCGGGCAACCGGTGCTCCTTCATACGCTTTACGGTGTGGCAGCTGCAGTCGCCATGCTCTTTGCGACCGTCGTCGCCTTCTCCTGGCAGGGCGCCTACGGATCGCTCTCGATGAATCTTTTCTGGGCGATGGTCGTTGCCTACATTTTCAAAGACCGCATCAAAGAGGGGCTGCGCGCCTGGCTTTACAAGCGCTTTGCGAAATGGATCCCCGACCGCCGCACGCTTCTCTATCGCACGGGGACGGCTCACGCCGGGTACGTACGGGAATCCTTCCGCTTCATCAAGCCCGCGAACCTTCCCGAGAAAATTCGGGAACTGAGGCAGAGCGCGCATACCGAAGACCTTCTCTCCACACGCCTTCATGAAGACATGCTCCTTTACAAGAAGGAAGTGACTCTTGAAAAACTCCCCACGCTCACGGAAGACACCGGAAACTCGGTGCTCGACATCACGCGGCTCGATGTGGAGGATTTTCTCCGGTACACCGAAAACCTCATGGAGGAACTGCCGGTATTGGACGACGAAGACTTCAGCCGCCCCCAGGCATCATCCTTCGGCGAAAAGATTTACCACATTTATCTTGCGCAGCGGATGCACTCGGGCGGTAAAACCGCCTGCGCCATGCAGCGGCTCATCATCAACGCCAAGGGCATCAAGCGCCTTGAGACCGTCTACCCGATGACGGTGGAAGGCGCCGAAACCGACCGTACGCCGCAGACCGCCGCGTAGCTTTTCAACTTTCTCAGAGGAGACTCCTATGTCATCGAACGTCATTACCGAGTGGTTCCGTCACGTACCGGAAGAGAAATGGCTGCGCGATCCCGCGCAGAGCAAAAAGGATGCTCGAAGTATCTGGGATACGTTGGGACTCAAAAAAGGCGTACGCGTTCTTGAATGCCCCTGCGGTAAAGCCGATCTTGGTTTTCCCCTCGCGCGCCTCGGCGCCCGCGTGACCGGCGTGGAGTTCAACGCGCACTTCATCACGGCTGCCAAGAACAAATTCTTCCGCGCGGGGCTTTCCGGCGACTTCCGCACGGCCGACATGCGCACGGCGGATTTGCCGGACAACCAGGATCTCATCCTCAACTGGGGGAGTTCCTTCGGGTACTTCAGCGATGCGGGAAACGCCGAGCTTCTCGCGCATTTTGCGACAGCGCTCAAAACGGGCGGTGAGCTTCTCATTGAAGTCGCGAACCCCATGAGAGTGATCTCAGGCGACGCCGTTCGACTCATTGCCTCGGGCGACTCCGTCCCCGAAACGTGGGACGCAGCGAAAAAGCGCGCCACGGTCGTTTTCCCGGCGACCGACTTCCGCGGTCCCGTCGCCGCTTCCATCCGCATCTACACGACGGATGAGTACCTCTCGCTTTTAAAGGCGGCGGGCCTTGACTTCGTCGCGTTCTACGGCGAAGGTTTTACGCCGTTTACGGACACGTCCGACCGCCTCATCGTGCGTGCGAAAAAACCGTAACCCGTCATTCTTGTCGGAGGCCTCCCTTTGACGGGCAGCCTCCGCTTCACCGGAAGTTCTGCGACTGCCGACAACCGGATGCCGTCGCCACATCCGCCAGCGTCCGGCGGTTGAGATCGTTAAAAAACGCCTGCTGCGCTTCGTCAATCGCCGTCTTGACGCCGCAGGCTCCAGCGAACGGACACACCGGCTTAAAGCAGTTCACCAAGTGCTCCACCCCTTCCAAGGTTTTCACCAAGTCGCCCAGACGATACTCGGACGGCGCCTTGGCCAACAAGAGTCCGCCGGTACGCCCCCGAACCGCCGTCACCCAACCGGCTTTCACCATGAAGCGCTCGACCTTGATGAGCTGGTTTTTATTCCACTGGAGGGCATCGGCAATATCAATCAAAGCGGTGGGGCGATCCGTCTTGTCCGCCAGAAAAACAAGGACGCGCAGTCCCAAATCCGTAAAGCGTTTCAGCTGCATGCAGGTCTCTCCTCAGGTCTGTCGCCGGTCACCGTTGGAATGATTTTGACAAACCGGCGGGGGAGCGCGAATTTTATCGAACCCGCTCACGAAGGCGTTTCCTCAATTTTGCTTAGATTATTGAGGTCATACGAGAAATCTATTCCGCGACGGCATAACCCAGACGCTCTTTTTGCATCCGTCTGCAACAAACGGACGACGTTTCCGCCCTCTTGCGGTAGGATGCTTTGAAAACACTGCCGGAGGATTTCAATATGGCCGGAAAATTCATTCTTAAAACTGCAGGTGCCGTCGTAGTGTGCACCGCGCTTTATGCCGCAGCCGGATACTGGGGCGTCCCCGAAGGCGTCCGTTGGGGGGCAGAAAACTATCTCAAGCCCGCCCTCGGCGCCCGAGACGTCACGATCGGGAACGTCACCTTCAATCCCTGGACATGGAAACTCGAAGTGACGGGCGTCGTTGCCACGTCGCAGCAGGGGCGCACACTTCTCGCTTTGAACCGTCTCTACACCGACGTGAGTTCGGAATCCGTCACGAAGGCCGCGCCCGTCGTCACGCACCTTGCGGTGGAAGGCCTCAAGGCAAACGTCACCACAGGAACGAAGAAAACGGCTGCGTTGTCTTCCGCCTCACCCGCTTCCGGTAAAACGTCGGATACGTCGGATACGTCCGCTTCGTCCGGCCTTCCCGCCTTCAGCGTCGCCGACATTCACGTGAAGGATTCGGCGGTGACGCTCACCAATGCCGCTGCCGGGGCAACCGTCGCCGTCACCGACATCAATCTCACGCTCCCGCTCGTTTCCACGTTGAACGCGGGCACCATGGCGCCGGTGACGCCGGAAATTTCGCTCAAGATCGACGGCAAGCCCTTCAAAGCGAAGGGCACTGCCACCACGGATTCGGCGAGACTGCACGTCTCGGTCGCGAACCTTGACGCAGCAAAACTCGTCAAAGCCGCGGGCGTTGCGCTTCCCGTTCAAGTCGTAAAAGCGACGGTAAGCACCGATGCCGACATTGACTTTGCGATGAAAAACGGCACGCCGGAAGTACTCGTCAAAGGAACGGTCGCCGCAGGGCCCGCGGACATCCGAGAAACAAACGGCCAGGCCTTGGCAACGCTCTCGGGGGCCGAAGTCAAAATCGCGTCCTTTGATCTAGCCAAAAAGACGGTCGCCGTCGATTCCGCCGTGGTCGCCAACCCCGTCGTCACGGTACGCCGTACGGCACCCGCCAAAGCAAAAGCGACTGCTTCGAGTAAGGCGACATCCGGTTCCACAGGCGCTGCAGCGTCTCCGGAAAAAGCGACTACTTCGGGTAAGGCGACGTCCGGTTCCGCCGGCGCCGCAGCGTCTCCCTCTAAAGCCGAAAGCGATTGGTCGTGGTCCGTCGCCAGCGCCCGCGTAACGAACGGCACCGTGAACGTTCATGATACTTCCGTGTCGCCAGCTGCCGCACTCAAGGTCACGGCCGTCAACGCGACGGTGAAGAATCTCTCGTCGGCGGCCAATAAAACGGGAACCGTCACGGCGTCCGCCCATGTGGCAAACGGCACCGTCAAAGCCGAAGGCAACGTCGGCGTCAACCCCGTGAAGGTCGACCTCAAAACCAACGTCGCTTCCGTTGCCTTCTCGCCCTTTAACGGTTGGGTGAAGCCTCTGGCCGGCGCGCAGTTCACGTCCGGCACGGCGGACGTTGCGGGAAATATCAAATACGCCGCCGGGAAGAAACCCACCGTCACCTTCACGGGGGACCTCGCGGTGACGTCCCTTGCCGCCAAGAACGCCAAGGGTCAGTCCCTCATGACGTGGAAGAAAGCCTCCGTCAACTCGCTGGCGCTTAAATCCATTGATCCGGCGTCCGTCACCATCGGCGAACTCCTCATTGAGCAACCCGCACAGAAAGTGACGCAGACCGTGACGAAACTCGCGGGAATTTTCGGTGCCATTGCCGCCGCAACGGGCCACGACAAGGCGGCGCAACGCGCTGAAAAGGTAGAAAAAGAAGCGCAACGCGACATCCGGATTAAGAACCTCGTTTATGACAACGGCAAATTCTCCGTAAACGGTTACGGCACCGGCACGCTCGAAGCGCTCGCCGTCAATGCTTTGAACGGCGTGTTTGCGAAACAGTAACGCTCTTTTTTTCTGTGGCCGACGGCGTCATCCTCTCTTGGGGACGGCGCCGTTTTTCGCTCTGCGCCTACGCCGCCCGAGGTAGGCGAAATGGGAACTGTTTTCTTACAATTTTCGCCCTTTCTCCTTCGAACCTCGGAAACCTATGCTGCAGTCCTGTTGGATGCTCGTCGCCGCTTTTTTCTTTGCGACCATGAGCGCCTTTGTGAAATTGTCGTCTGACGCCGTCGGTACTTTCGAAATCGTTTTCTGGCGCTCACTCATCACGTGGATTCTTTTGACGGGCTTCATGCTCATTCGAGGCATCTCCCCCGTCACGCAGTACCTCGGCGGCCACCTGAAGCGCTCCGTCCTCGGTACCGTGAGTTTCACCATGTGGTTTGCCACGATGGGGCACCTGCCGCTCGGAACTGCTACGACCCTTAACTACACGGCGCCCCTTTTCATCGCGCTCACGGTGGTGGGCGGCGCCCTCATCCGCCGGGAGAAAGCGCCATGGCTTTTGGCGCTTTCCATCGCCGTCGGGTTCGCGGGCGTCTGTCTCGTTTTGCAGCCCTCTGTGTCCGGAGACGAAATCTGGTGGGCATTACTGGGGTTGGCAGCCGCTGCCATGGGCCCCATCATCTTCTTCCAAATCAAGGAACTCGGAAAACTCGGGGAACCGCCGCTTCGAATCGTCTTTTACTTTTCGCTCGTCGGTACCGTCTGGGGCTTTTTCGGCAACCTCTTTTTGGAGGGCGGCCTCTCGTCGCACCCTGTCGTCACGTGGGAGTGTCTTTTGGGCGTGGGCGTGAGCGCCCTCTTGGGGCAAGTCTGCCTCACCCGCAGCTTTGCCTACGGGAACATGATGTTGACCGCCTGCTTTCAGTTTGCGGTGATTCCGATCGCGGAAATCTTAAGCGTCGTCATTTTCCACGATTCGCTTCCGGTGTTGTCCTTGGTGGGCATGGGCTTGATCCTCGTTGCCGGATGCGCCGCGAGCATCATCACCAAAACCAGAGAGACCAACCGTCTGAAGAAAAATACAAAGTAGTTGACGAACACAGAAATCATCGACACCAACGGAAGCGGCCACGGTCTGCTGGCAGGCATCCTTATCACACGCGCCGTAAAACCCGTTCCTTCAGGAGGGGGATATAAGGCGCCAAAGTTGTTGTGTTTAAAACTACGGACGATCGTTGTATCATCCTAACCATGAGAACCTACAAATACAAGCTCCTTTCGGCGAAGCGCAATAAGAAACTG
>OIWS01002253.1_pt1 | contig 16325 bp, 10 predicted proteins | sample 1587611 | NCBI WGS metagenome assembly OIWS01 (sample SAMEA3888919, study PRJEB22519) | human gut metagenome | biome: human gut; feature: human-associated habitat; material: faeces | place: Denmark | collected 2010 | reverse complement strand
CTATCGACAAGATGATCTACGTAGTAGGTAACGAGCAGAACTACCACTTCCAGGTGCTCTCTATCCTGCTCGACCGTCTCGGTTTCAAGTGGGGTAAGGACTTGGTTCACTTCTCTTATGGTATGGTAGAATTGCCTAACGGTAAGATGAAGAGCCGCGAGGGAACCGTAGTAGATGCTGATGACCTGATGGCAGAGATGATTACGGATGCTCGCCAGACAAGCGATGAGCTTGGCAAGTTCAAGGACATGAGCGAGGAAGAGCGCCAGGAGATTTCACGCATCGTGGGTCTCGGAGCGTTGAAGTACTTCATCCTCAAGGTAGATGCCCGCAAGAACATGCTCTTCAACCCAGAAGAGAGTATCGACTTCAATGGTAATACAGGTCCTTTCATCCAGTATACCTACGCTCGTATCCGCAGCATCATGCGCAAGGCAGCAGCCGAGGGCATCGAGATTCCTGCTGAGTTGGGTGCAGATGCTCCTATCAACGAGAAGGAGATTGACCTCATCCAGAAGATGAACGACTTCGCAGCAGCCGTAGCCGATGCCGGCAACAACTACAACCCTGGTGGTATCGCTAACTACTGCTACGAGTTGACCAAGGAGTTCAACCAGTTCTATCACGACTACAGCATCCTGAATGCTGAGAGCGAGGCAGAGAAGATTACCCGTCTGGTTCTTGCAGCCAACGTGGCTAAGATTCTGAAGAATGGTATGTCTCTGCTCGGCATCGAGGTTCCAGAAAGAATGTAATATATACATAAGATATAATAACCTACAATTTAAAAATAAAAAAAATATTGACTATTTGACATAATGAGCATGGCCCTGGAGCTCGACTCCAAGGCGCATGCTCATTTCAGTTTTAGCCAATCCTTTTTGTTTTCCACCCCCAAAAAGAAAAAAAATGAATAAAATGCCCGTAAATCCTCCTTCATGGAGAAACGATACCGTTTTGCCTCTACCCAACGAGGTAATAGCCAACGCCTGGGCTGTGGATGCCGCCTGTTCCGGCAATCCCGGTCCGATGGAATACCAATGCATCGACCTTCAGACCGGTGCCCAGGTTTTCCATTATGGTCCTATCCACGGCACCAACAACATCGGCGAGTTTCTCGCCATCGTCCACGCCCTCGCCCTGATGCAGCAGAAGGGCATTACCGACAAGATAATTTATAGCGACAGCGTGAATGCCCAGCTATGGGTAAGCAAGAAAAAATGCAAGACCAAACTGGAGCGCACTCCTCAGACCGAACAGCTCTACCAGGTCATCGCCCGAGCCGAGAACTGGCTCCGTACCCACCCCATCAACATACCTATTATAAAATGGGAAACGAAGAAATGGGGCGAGATTCCAGCCGATTTCGGAAGAAAGGGATAAAAAGGACATTTTTATGTGCCTTTCCCGAAATAATGCCCGCAAAAGCTTGCAATTTCAGATATTTTGTTTAATTTTGCAGCTATTACCGTATTAAACATACATAATCGTAAGAATGGAAATAGAAAAAGAAACAATATTATTAATGTCGAAAGGAGACAAGAAAGCATACGAAACGATGTTCCGCAGGTTCTATCCTAAGGTACACCGTTTTGTAGCCATGCTCTTGAAAAACGAAGATGATGCTGATGACGTCAGCCAGCTCATCTTCTTAAAGATATGGAACAAACGCGAGAAGTTTGCCGATATCCAGGACTTCGATTCCTACCTCTTTATTTTGGCAAAATATACTGTCATCAACTATATTTCCTCCAAGCACATCATCCCAATAGATATTGACAGTCTGCCAGACAGATACGCCAACGAATCTTCGCCACATGACGATGTGGTGGCAAAGGATACCCAGCTGCTCATCGACATGGTGGTAGAAAGCATGCCGCAACAACGCCAGATGATTTATCGCATGAGCCGCGAACAGCATCTCAAGAACGAAGAGATAGCCCAGCGCCTGGGTATTCAGAAGAAAACGGTAGAAAATCATCTTAACCTAGCTCTTAAAGAAATTAAAAAAGCCTTATATTTGATGATTTTGTTACCTTGCCATTGGGTGTAACACCATTGAAACATGTCTTAAAAATAAATGAAGTTTTTATTATGGCAACAAAGATAAGGGATATCATAGATTATTATAGCGGGCACAATGTGCCGGATGAAATAAAAGAAAGGGTATTAGATAGGATTTCCAATACACAAGACGATAAAGAGGCGAACGAAGCATTTAGAGAATTATGGGACAAGGCTGATTCAGCCTATATGGAAGAAGAAGAAATTTCTGCTGCATACAACCGCCTCTTCGAAACAGAAGAAACAAGAGAAATAGAAAAGAAAAAATCGCTTCGAATCTTCAACTTTGCCAAACTGGCTGCCGTCTTCGTACCGCTGCTGATGCTGATTGTATTCGGCAAGCTCTACGTCCAGATGAACAACCAACTCAAGGATATAAAACTGGCAACCATGCTCCAGGAGCATACCATCAACGAAGAGAGCAAAGTCATCGCCTTGGCAGACGGAACGAAAGTAAGACTCAGCCAGAGTTCCGTACTCCTCTATCCTTCCTCTTTCAAAGGAGCAGAAGAACGCAAGGTTTTCCTGTCGGGAGAGGCATTCTTCGACATCAGACATGATGATGCCCAGCCGTTCCACGTCAGCACTCCTCATTTCGAGATTACCGACTTGGGCACCTCTTTTACGGTTTCATCTTATTCAAATACAGATGAAGTATCTGCCACACTCAAAACCGGCAAGATAGAACTCCGCATCATTGGCCAGGAAGACAAGGTTTACAGCATGAAGCCTAACGACCAGTTAGTATATAATGTAAAGACCAAGGCAGTAAACCTCCGCAAGGTTTCGGCCGAAGAAGATGGTACAAGCTGGCGCAACAAGGAGATTGACCTGAACGATGTAACGCTGGCAGAAGCTGGTAAGATTCTGGGTAATGCATACGGAGTGAAATTCACCTTCCGTTCAAAGATTCACCAGAAGACGAAGGTTACAGTTCATTTCAACCGTGGCGAAACCCTCTCGGGAGCTATGTTTGTCCTGAAGAACCTGATTCCTGGTCTGGAATATGAAGTGAAGAAAGATGAAGTTATCATCAGGTAGGCATATATTATAATAGGTAAACAAAAGGCGCATTATGTAAAAATGATGCGCCTTTTTTCATAAAAGAGTATCTCTGCACGGGATATGAAAACAGAAATAATAACATAAACTGGAAATATCATGATAAAGAATTTGATTTTTGATTTTGGAAAAGTACTCGTAGATTACGAATACTTTGAAACGCTTGACCAGATATTCAAGACCCACGAACAGGCTGAAGAATTCTATCATCTCCTGATAGACGGCAAATGGAATGAGAATATGGATCGCGGAGATTCTTTCGAAGAAACCTTCTGCAAGATGCAGCAGATCATGCCGCAATATAAGGAAGAAATAGCAACCGTAGCCCAGCGCTTTAACGAATTTGTAAGGGGCGAGAAGGAAGGAATGCGCACCTTGCTGACCCAGTTGAAGGCAGAAGGCTACCACCTTTACGGACTTTCCAACTGGTGCACCAAGGTTCACGAAACGATGGCCCAATATCCCATCTTCCAACTTTTGGAAGGACAGGTGATTTCTTCAGAAGAGAAAATCATCAAACCCGATAGGGCTATTTATGAAAGAATCTGCCAGAAATACAATCTGAAACCGGAAGAATCCCTTTTTGCTGACGACAGAATAGAGAATGTAGAAGCCGCCCAGCGTTTCGGAATGCAAGCCATCTGCTTTGAGGATGCTGCGCAATATGAACGGGAATTGAGAAAAATCGTTATAAATAGTTAATAACCTTCCCAAAAGTTTCCATATATAGATTCTTTTGCTTATATTTGCACATGTTTTAAATATAAGACAGATAATAAAAGAAAGATTTAAAGTTCTGTTTTCAAAAGACGCTGACGACTTTTTGGAAAGTCTTTCACAAAAAGCAAAGGATAAGATATTGTCAAATATCCGAAAGGCTAAATATGTCTTAAATCCTAAACTCTTTAAAAAACTGGAAGGAACAGATATATGGGAATTCCGTACAAAATATGATGGAATCCAATATCGTTTACTTGCTTTTTGGGACACTTCAACTAATTCATTAGTCGTAGCTACCCATGGGTTTATCAAGAAGGTGCAAAAAACGCCAAAGCAACAGATAAAGCGAGCAGAGGAAATCAGAGCATTATATTTTAAAATGAAAAGAAAGTGACTATGGAAGAAATGAAATTTTATAGTGAAGAAGAAATGCTAGATAAGCATGTTGGAAAGATTGGAACTCCTCATCGTGATCAATTTGAGGATGAAATCAACACATTCTTAATTGGTGAAGCTATTAAGGAGGCTCGTAAAAACAAAAAACTTACGCAAGAACAGTTAGGCAATCTTATCGGAGTAAAGAAGGGACAGATATCTAAGATTGAGAATGGCAAGAACCTTACACTCAATACTATTTCCCGAGTACTTCATGCTATGGGATTACAGGCTCATCTAAATATTCCGACAGTAGGACAATATGCAATTTAGATCCTACATTTAAGATACTCATTCGAAAGAAGACAAGGGCAGAAACTCCCAGTTCAGAAAATCATACAGAACTGGGAGTTTCTGCCCTTTACCTTGCTCTTCTTTCGGCAAACATTAGTTCTGGATATGTGATGCTTTGCAAGAAAAAAGTCAATCATATATTATAGGTGAGAAAATAAAAAAGAAAAACACAGTTGTTTGCGAACACAAGGTATTTTTTTCAAAAAAACTTCATTTTAACAGTTTTGTAATTGGGTGTAACTCTCTTTCCCGTTGTCTTCAAGACGTAACAAGCAAATTATTATTAACTTAAAAAGATAAAGTATGAATCTTAAACGAATCTCTGCGTCATGCTTCTGTTTGCTCCTGGCAGGCCAGATGACCCTTTCGGCTCAGAACGTCAGCTTCAGCTCAAACAAGGTAACGCTTAAGTCAGCTTTTGAGAAGATTGAAAAGGAATCTAAGTACAAGATTGCCTACAACTCCTCACAGTTGAATGCTAACCGTTCGGTTACATTAACCAAGAAAAGTGATGATGTCTTTGGTATGTTGAACCAATTGCTCAAAGGTACCAATTTTACCTATGAGATGGAAGGCAACTACATCGTCATCAAGCCTCAGCAAAAAGCTAAATCTCAGACTCATGGAAAGAAAATCAAGGTACGTGGTGTAGTGAAAGACGAAACTGGCGAGCCAGTTATCGGCGCTACCGTCATGGAGAAAGGTACCACCAACAATGGTGTTGTAACCGATCTTGACGGAAACTATACCATCGAGATTCCTGCCGACGGTATGTTGGCTGTATCATACATTGGCTGCAAGGACCAGGACATCAAGGTAAATGGTCGCGAAGTAATCAATGTAAACCTGGCAGATGATAATAAGGTATTGAACGAAGTTGTAGTTGTTGGTTATGGTACTCAGAAGAAAGCTAATTTAACTGGTGCTGTGTCAATGATTACTGCAGATGACATAAACAATCGCCCAGTATCAAATGCAGCTGGCGCATTACAAGGTGCAGATCCTTCTGTAAACTTGACTTTTAATTCAGGAAGCTTGGATTCTGGTTATAGCATTGACATTCGTGGTGTCGCTTCCATTAATGGAGGTAGTCCATTGGTGTTGGCTGATGGCATGGAGGTCAACTTGAGCCAGATAAATCCTAATGACATTGAATCTATCTCAGTTTTGAAAGATGCTTCTGCTTCTGCAATTTATGGTGCCAAAGCCTCTTCTGGTGTTATTTTGATTACTACAAAGAGTGGAAAAGACTCAGAAGGTAAAGCTTCCATATCATATAATGGTCGCGTAGGTTGGAAACAGAATACAACATCAACAGATTTCATTCATACAGGTTATGACCATGTAAATCTTGTCAACCAATTCTATGAGGCTTACCAAGGCAAATTGATGGCAAATTATACAGACAAAGATTTGCAGATGCTTTATGATAGACGTAATGATAAGACCGAAAATCCAGATAGACCATGGACCGTAGTTGGCGATGACGGAAAGTATTATTATTATGGCAACTTTGACTGGTATGATTATTTCTATCGTAAAACAAGACCAGAGCAGGAGCATAATGTTTCTGTGACAGGTGGTAATGATAAGGTTAATTATTTTGCAAGCGGCCGTTTCTTTACACAGGATGGTATCTTTAATATCTACAAAGATAATTATCAGAATGTATCCTTTAGAGGAAAACTGAATGCCAAGTTGTCTAAACATTTGACGTATTCTGTTAATTTCAATTATAACAAAACGGCCTACAAATATGCAGGTTTCTATAATGAGCAGCAGACTATTTCTAGTTTGCAGTCAAACATTTTGTCTTCTTTCGTACCAAGAAATCCTGATGGCTCTGTTGTACAGTATACAAACCAATTGACCTCCAATTCACCTTTGGGCTCTGGCCATGCAGGTTTCCTGACAGCAAACGAGGCGCGCAACTCTCGTGAAAACAAGTACTGGATTGTTGCAAATCAACTTGATTATAAAGTATTTGACGATTTGGTCTTGACGGCTTCATACGCTTATAATAACAGAAATTACATTTATAAGAGAAGAAGCATGCCTTTTGAGTATTCACGCGCAGAGGGAGCAACTTCAACATTTACTTCTGGTACTATAACAGATTACTATCAGGAAGGGCACATGCAGATAGACGACAACAACCTGAATATATATGGTACCTATACTCATATATGGGACAAAAAGCATAACTTTAAGGTTGTAGCAGGTGGTCAATATGAGGATTATAGAACAACAGATTTATCTGTAAAAAAGAATGATCTTCTTTCTAAAGATTTATCTTCTTTCACCGTCGCACAAGGTGAAACTACTGTTGGACATGACATATCTGCATATAGAACCTTAGGATATTTTGCCAGAGTCAATTACGACTATGAAGGTAAATATTTGGCTGAGATTAGCGGCCGATGGGATGGAACTTCTAAGTTTGCGTCAAAAGACCGCTGGGGATTTTTCCCTTCTGCTTCAATTGGTTGGCGAATGAGTTCTGAGAAATTCTGGAATAAGTTATTGCCTGTAGTAAATAATGCTAAGTTCCGTTTCTCTGTAGGTAGTCTTGGAAACCAGCAAGTAAACAACTATGCTTATTTTGACCAGATTTATACAGACAACAAGATGTCTTATACATTTGACGGTTTGAACAAGGCATATTATGCAAGTGTGTCTTCTCCGTTATCTTCATCTTTAACTTGGGAGACAGTTTCTACCTACAACTGGGGTTTGGATTTGGGTTTCTTGGATAGTAAATTAACTTTGACAGCGGATATTTACATCCGTGACACCAAAGACATGCTAACCCATTCTATAACATTACCATCTGTATTTGGAGCAACTACTCCAAAAGAAAACTGTGCAGATTTGAGAACAAATGGATGGGAATTGTATATTGGATGGCAAGATAAATTTAATTTAGCAGGCAAGCCATTCCATTATAATGTATCAGCGACAATCGGAGATTACAAGTCAAAGATTACCAAATTTAACAATCCTGATAAGTTGATTTCTGATTATTATGAAGGAATGACTTTAGGTGAGATTTGGGGCTATAAGGTAGCAGGTCTTTTTGCAACGAATGAAGAAGCAGCAGCTTATCAGGCAAAGATTAACGATAAGGCTGTTAACGGTCGTGTATACAGCTCTAAGAAAGATAACCATTTGATGGCAGGTGATGTAAAATTCATGGATTTGGATGGTGATAATGTTATTTCTGAAGGCTCTGGTACAGTTGCAGACCCAGGAGACAAGAGAATTATTGGTAATAGCTTACCACGCTATTCTTATTCTTTCCGTTTGGGAGCAGATTGGAACGGAATTGATTTTAATGCATTCTTCCAAGGTGTAGGTAAACGCAATTGGTATCCTACAACCTATGCATATGATTTCTGGGGACCATATTCTTTCCCTTCACTGTCATTCATCCACAAGGATTTCACGGATAATGTTTGGAGCGAAGATAACCAGGGAGCTTATTTCCCACGTCCTCGAGGATATGCGTCTTATAGTGGAGGCGCATTGGGTGTTGTTAATGATAGATATTTACAAAATGCTGCTTATTTGCGCTTGAAGAATTTGACTGTAGGTTATACAATTCCTATTAGCAAGAAAATTATCAATTCTTTGAGAGTATATTTTACAGCAGAGAACTTATTCTATTGGTCTCCATTGAAGAAGTACTGCAAGACGGTTGATCCAGAAATGATTTATGCTTCATCATATAATTCTGGTTCGGGAGTTGGTTATAGTTATTCTAAATCATTCTCTTTTGGTCTTGATATAAAATTCTAAATATAAAAAGGTAATAACAATGAAAAAGTTAATAAATATATTGGGGGCTGCTTTACTCATTACAAGCTTAACATCTTGTGATAGTTTGTTGGATATGTCCCCTGAAGACACAATGAGTCCTGAGACCTATTTTAGTTCTACACGAGAATTGAAATTATGGACAGATGGATTTTATAGCCAGTTGGAAGGTGCAGATGACGTGATTGGCATCAATGCGGATGACAATATTGATACCGAGTTAGGTGCTACTTTGCTTGGGCAACGTTCTGCTGCTGATGAAAATGGTTGGAACTGGACACAACTTCGTTCTATAAACTATTATTTACAGCATTCAGATAGATGCAAAGACGAAGTTGGTCGTAAGGAAAATGATGGAGTTGCTTACTTTATGAGAGCATACTTCTATTATGTTAAAGTCAGAAGATATGGAGATGTACCTTGGTATGACCAAGTCTTGAATTCTGACCAAGATGAACTTTTGGCTAAAGCACGTGATGATCGTGAAGTTATTATGGATCATGTCATGGAGGACCTTGACAAGGCAATAAACATGCTTCCGTCAACCAAGAGTGTCTATTACGTAACGAAATGGACAGCATTAGCCCTTAAGACTCGTGCAGCTCTGTATGAGGGAACTTATCGTAAATATCGTAATATGCCTAATGCAGAAAAGTATCTGAATCAAGTAGTTGATGCTGGTGAAAACTTTATCAAGAATAGTGGTTACAAACTTTATACAACAGGTGATACTCCTTATCGCTCCTTGTTTAATAGTTTGGATGCTTGTTCTGATGAAGTCATCTTGGCAAGAAGATATAGTTCTGATGCAAATGTAATGCATGGTGTTCCTTTTGCTATCAAGAATTCTCGCCAAGGTTTTACCAAGCGATTCATGAATCACTATTTAATGGCAGATGGCTCTCGCTATACTGACAAACAAGGCTGGGAAACAGATGACTTTGTAGCAGAAACTAGCAATCGTGACCCTCGTATGGCTCAAACAGTTTTATGCCCAGGTTACATTCAGAAAGGCGCAACAAAGGTGACAGCAAACAACTTAAATGCTCTAACAGGGTATCAACCGATTAAGTATATTGCAGAGTCTAAATATGATGGCGCAAATAAGGCATTTACAGATTGGTCTTTGTTTAGGACAGCCGAAGTGTATTTGAACTATGCTGAAGCTAAGGCAGAGTTAGGTACATTAACACAAAATGACTTGGATGTTTCTATCAATAAAATTCGTGACAGAGCAAGAATGCCACATCTCAACATGAGTGCGGCTAATGCCAATCCAGACCCATTGATGTTGAAATATTATCCTAACGTGACAAGAAGTACCAATACTGGTGTAATCCTGGAGATTCGTCGTGAACGTACTGTTGAAATGCCTTTGGAGGGATTCCGTCTGTGGGATATATTCCGTTGGAAAGAAGGTCAGCAGTTGACAAAACCTTTCTATGGTTGTTATTTCCCATCAGAAGGACAATACGACATGGATAATGATGGAAAGAAAGATCTGTTATTGTACACAACTGATAAGGGTACCTTTAAGGGTACTGCTAAGAAAATTGGCAAGGACTTGGAGCTATCTAATGGTACTTCCGGATACATCTATCCATTTAGCCAGATTACTATAACTTGGGATGAGAATAGAGATTATCTTTGGCCAATTCCAGCAAGTGAAAGAGTCTTAACTGGTGGTAAGTTGACACAGAATCCTGGTTGGACGGATAGTACGAATTTTAATTAAACTGATATGGTTAGTGGGCTAGTCCCACTAACCTCTAATATTATAATGAGATGAGAAATATCATTGTTACTTTGGTGAGCATGTTCTTTATATTGAACGTGTCTGCACAAAACAAAGGTTTTGATTTCCTTCAGAAAAAGATGTATGATGGGGGAAAGTCTAATTATGTGATGATTTTTGCACATCGCGGAAATTGGAGAGGCGCACCAGAAAACTCTCTTCAGGCATATAAGCAATGTATAGATGGTGGCATTGATGGTGTGGAGATTGATGTCCATATGACTAAGGATAGTGCCATTGTAATGATGCATGATGATACTGTGGATAGAACTACCACCGGTACGGGATTGGTTTCTGATTATACTTTGGAAGAAATTAAAAAACTGAATTTGAAATCTCCGATAGGTGTTATTACTCGTCAGAAAGTACCAACTCTAGACGAAGTCTTGGAGCTTTGTAAAGGAAAGGTATATATTCAGATTGATAAATGGCAACCTTGTAAGGAGAAAGTCTTAGAAATTATTCATAAGCACAAGATGCTGAAGCAGTGTATCTTCCGTGGTACTTTTAATAGTAAGGTATATGAGGAGAAATATGCTAAACTCTTGAAAGGGTGTATCTTTAGCCCAGTTGTTGTTTGTAATGGCAAAACTGATGACCAAAAGTTGGATGATTATATGAATCATATTAAGACTCCAATTATGAGCTTGTCTTTCAAGAGAGATGACTATCCTATCTTAAATCGTGCGGAAGAAATGAAGAAGCATGGCTATCGTATCTGGTATAACTCACTTTGGGATACTTTTAATGGTGGTCATGATGATGAGATGGCTTTGGATGATCCCGATGGAAGTTATGGTTGGCTTCTAGACAAAGGAGCAAACATCATCTTCTGCGATAACTCATTCTTATTGCTGGATTATTTGAAAAAGAAAGGAAGAAGATAATTTTTTTGCTTCTTTCGTGTAATACGTGTTAAATTTTAACTAACCAAAAATATGAAACAGAAAGTTTTATTATTGCTTTTAGCAATTGTATGCAGTGCAAATATCTTTGCACAAGACAGAGTTAGCAAGATTCGCGCTAAACTCTTGAATCGTGATGAGTCTTCAGTGATTGTGGCTTCACATCGTGGTGACTGGCGTAACTTTCCTGAAAACTCTTTGGAGGCGATAGACAATGCAATCAAAATGGGCGTTGACATTGTCGAGATAGACTTGCAGAGAACCAAGGATGGGGTCTTGATTTTGATGCACGATCCAAAGATTGACCGTACCACAACGGGTAAAGGTACAATTTCCGAGTTGACCTATGATTCTATTGCAAAGACTCACTTGAAGAACGGATGTAATATCCGTACCATCCATAGAGTACCAACTTTGGAAGAGGCACTTGTGCATGCTCGTGGTAAGATTATGCTGAACCTTGACAAGGCAGACAGATATTTCGAGCAGGTTTACGAATTGATGAAAAAGACTGGTACGACAAAGCAGATTATCATGAAAGGAACAAAGTCTGCTGAACAAGTGAAGGAACTTTATGGCTCATATCTGAATGATGTTATCTATATGCCTATTGTAAATTTGGACAAGTCTAATGCAGAGCAGCAACTCAACAAGTTTATGAAGGATATGAATCCTGTGGCTTTTGAATTGTTGTTTAAGAGTGATGAGAATAAACTTCCATTGTCATTGCCAAAGAAAATGAAAGGTAAATCTTTGATTTGGTATAATACCTTATGGGATACTATGGCAGGAGGACATGATGATGATATGTCTTTACAAGACCCTAATAAGGGATATGGTTATCTCATAGATACTTTGGGAGCTAGAATTATACAAACAGATAGACCTCAGTACTTATTGGATTATTTGCGTTCTCGCAACCTTCATGATTAAATGTTATGTGGAAGAAAATCATAGATTATTATAAAATTCCAGAAGCAGCTAAAGAACCGAGTACAGATAGTGCTCGGTTCAAAAAAATACGCCTTATTTCATTCCTTACTGCAACTTTGGGATATGGTATGTATTACGTTTGTCGTTTAAGCATGAATGTAATTCGTAAACCAATGGTTGATGATGGTGTTTTTACAGAAACAGAAATAGGTATCATAGGCTCTTGCTTGTTCTTTACTTATGCTATAGGTAAATTCTGTAATGGTTTTATAGCAGATAGAAGTAATGTGAAAAAGTTGATGTCAACAGGTCTTTTGATTTCGGCTTTGATAAACTTGGCGCTTGGATTCACCAATTCGTTTATCGTGTTCGCAGTACTTTGGGGAATCAATGGATATTTCCAATCTATGGGAGCAGCATCTGGAGTAGTATCCCTATCCCGCTGGTTTGATGCATCAAATCGTGGTACTTATTATGGTTATTGGAGCGCAAGTCATAATTTAGGTGAGGCTATCACTTTCATATCCATTGCTATTCTTGCTACTAATTTTGGGTGGCGATATGGATTGATTGGAGCAGGCTTAATCGGCATTGCTTATTTTTTCATTATGCAATGGTTAATGAAAGATACACCTCAGAAGTATGGCTATTTATTAGAGGATGCGACTTCTAAAAAAGAAGAAAAGAACAAGGCAGATTTCAACGCAAGTCAGAAGACCGTCTTATGTAGTCCTGCTATATGGATTCTAGCTTTAGCAAGTGCGTTTATGTATATAAGTAGATATGCTGTAAACAGTTGGGGAGTCTTTTATCTGGAGACGATGAAGGGATATTCTACTCTTGACGCAAGCTTTATTATTTCCATCAGTTCTGTTTGTGGTATTGTAGGAACAGTTGCTTCAGGTTTAATCTCAGACAAATTATTCAAAGGATCTAGAAACATACCGGCTTTGGTCTTTGGCTTGATGAATGTTTTGGCGCTATGTTTATTCTTATTAGTACCAGGTGTTCATTTTTATATTGATGTTATTGCTATGGTATTATTCGGACTAGGAATCGGCGTTCTGATTTGTTTCCTCGGTGGTCTTATGGCCGTAGATTTAGCTCCTAAGAACGCAGCAGGTGCAGCTCTTGGTGTTGTCGGCGTGGCAAGCTACATTGGTGCCGGTATCCAAGACATTATGAGCGGTCTGCTCATCGAAGGCAACAAGCATCTGGTAAATGGCGTAGAGACCTACGACTTTACCTACATCAATTATTTCTGGATTGGTGCAGCTTTGATGTCTGTACTATTGACACTTTTGGTTTGGAATGCGAAACCAAAGACTGTTTAAGAAATAAACGAAGCTATCATCAAAATACTCTTCACTCTTCACCTTTCGGCCGGGAACCCCTGTGTTTATCGGCATTCCGAGGGGTGAAGAGTTGTTTTTATCTCTTCACCCACTCTTCACCACTCTTCACCTTCAGAAACGGAAACTGAGGCGAAAGACTGATAGGTGGATTGCAAATCAGCCAGAACTGAAGGGTGAAGAGTGGTGAAGAGTAGGTGAAGAGTGCCCGAATACTCTTCACCCCTCAGAATGCCGATAAACACAGGGGATTCGGGGCTTTTGGTGAAGAGTGAAGAGTATTTGGCAGGAAGCCTATACGAAAACAAAATAAAGGAGTTTTCGATAACTGTTCCAGTAAAACAGCCAACTAGCGACAAATGCGCTAGTCGGCTGTTTGCAGTTTTCCAGTTGGCTGTTTATATTTTGCCAGTTGGCTATTTCCGGTTCTCGCATCAATCATCGCAAGTACTTACATCGACTATCGTAAGTACTTGCGTTAAAGAACGATATCAGTTATTTAAACAAATCATCCATTGTAACGACACTTTGTACCCGACCGGCATATTCGTTGAACTTAAGCCCATAAGTAGTAACCAATGTAAGATGCAAGGAACTCCTGCATTTCGTTTCTTCAGCAAACGTACTCAGTTTATGGCGCAGATTCTTGTCATAAGCAGCATTGATGGAGAAATCATCCTCACAGAATTTCATTTCACAAACATTGATGATACGGTCGGCTCTGTCAATAATCATATCTATCTGCGCACCATCTTTCTCTTTTCTGCTTTTCCAGGGACTCGCCTCTGTCTGCACTCCACTAATACCGAGTGCCTGCTTGATTTGTGGCAGATGATAATAGCAAAGAGATTCAAAGGTAAAACCTCGCCATGCTGTCAGCTCAGGTGTCAGCAGGTTGTCTTGCCAGAAATGCGGATTTGTCGTCTTTCTGCCATCTATGAATGACAAATAGAATTTACTGTAGAAATCTGTCAGACGGAAATATACCTCACGCTTGGGATAATCATACTTAACATACGATGTTATGAAATCACTCACTTCGAGTGATTTTAATGTAGCTGAAAGTCCACCGCCATCAGGCATTTTTGTAAGCGAAACAATTTCTTTTCGAGTATATCCCTGTCTTTTTTGAGCCAGAAGACGCACGATAGTCATGCAATCCTCCGCATTAGTAAAGAGAGAAGAATAGAGGCGGTCGAACTCTAAACCGAGTTTGGCTGCAGGTTCGAAGAAAAGCCTGTCCATATTCTGAGCCAGACTTTTGCCTTTCTGCAGCATGGAAATATAATAAGGAATGCCACCTGTAGCCATATAACATTGTATCTGGTCGAACTTAGACATCACGATGTTGTTAGCCTGATAGTATTCTTCGCATTCGCCCAACGTAAACGGGCGCAACTTGATTTCATCAGTTGTGCGATCAAACAAACCGCCTTTATTGTTTAATAGCTTGTCTGAAATCCATGACGTGGCAGAGCCGCAGACGATAAGCATGATATTCTGCTTTCCTGCAGCCCATCCATTCCAAAAATGCTCTAATGCTGTAACAAATCCCGAGCGGGGAGTGTCAAGCCATGGCAATTCATCTATGAATATCACCTGACGCTTGTCTGCATCTTGCTCTTCCAAGAGATTGATGAGTGCATCAAAAGCTTCGAGCCAAGAGGATGGCACCTTCTTACCCTTGCTGCCATAGCGAACAAGACTGGAGTAAAAGCTAGTCAACTGTTGCTCCATTATTTTTTGACCACTCAACTCGTAAGGAGATAAACCCGTATGGTAAAAGCTCATTTTATCCTGAAACAATTCTCTTACGAGAAAGGTTTTTCCGACCCTTCTTCTACCATATATTACTGCAAAAACAGGTTTATTTTCCTTGTAAAGATCCAGAAGTTCCTTAATCTCCTGCTTTCTTCCGATAATTTTCTGTGCCATAATCCTTTCGTTTATTTTGCTGCAAATATACAAAAAATATCGTTTCGAGCAAAATAAACGCACGCTATTTTGCTCGAAATGGGGTAAAAATACCATTTCGAGCAGAATTTACTTAGCATTTACGAACCGATACTTATTTATCCAACACACTTAAATTCTGATAGAACCAGACGTTCATCTGATTGGCTCCACGATGATTCCAGGCATAGTAAGGAATCAGAGTCAACACATTGTTCTTGACAGATACGCCATTGGCACCCTCTTCCAGAATCTGGGCATCAGCCTTGATGGCCTTGACAGAGAAGGCTGGAGCACCCTTGGTCTCGGTGTTCTGAATGCTGTAGTTATCTACCAGCGAGAAGGCAGGCTTCTTGGCCATGACGGCACGGAGCACTGGCTCATTCTGATTATCCACAGCCTCAGCGCAATATACCAATGGTCCACGCTCTACGGCCACCTTACCCTTATCATCTGCCACCTTGCCATTAGCTACAACTGTACGGATAGGCATATCAAAATGGATGCGGATTACATCGCCCTTCTTGATGTTCTTGACAGGGAGATAACCCTTGTTGGCATCGAGATCAGCCTCTACAGCCTTGCCATTTACGGTTACTGTGTAAGCAGGCTTCTCTGCATCGCTATACTTGTAAAGGTCGCTAGGTACTACCTGGTTGCGAACCCATCCAGGAATACGGACCAGGAGGTTGGCATTCTTCACACCGCTCTTCTTCACAGCAATTTTGATGTCGCCGTTCCAAGGATACTCGGTAGTCTCCTCCAGAACCACATCCTTGCCATTCACCTTGATGGTAGATGTATTGCCGGCAAAGAGATTCACATAGATATTGTTATCCTTCACACCATAGAGATAACCCGGCACAGAAGGGATGAAGCGGCTCAGGTTACTTGGGCAGCAGGCACATCCGAACCAAGGCTGGCGGGTGGTGTTGCCATCAGCATTGAAGGCATACTTGCCGTCGCTTGACAATGGGTTAGGATAGAAGAAACGAC
>OIWS01002244.1_pt1 | contig 16375 bp, 23 predicted proteins | sample 1587611 | NCBI WGS metagenome assembly OIWS01 (sample SAMEA3888919, study PRJEB22519) | human gut metagenome | biome: human gut; feature: human-associated habitat; material: faeces | place: Denmark | collected 2010 | reverse complement strand
CAGTGTATTGCGGGAAAAACGGGATATTTCCTTTGTGATGATAAAGTCAAACATGCCACGTTTTGCATCTTCGATCATGCGAAGAAAGCTGTCACGCTTATAGGTGCTCGTTCCGGAAATTCCCTCATCAATATAACCGGAAATATACGTCCAGTTAGGGTTCTTCTGAATGAACTCTGTGTAATATTGAATCTGGTTTTCCAAGCTCCCCTGTTGTTCCACCTTCTCCGTAGAAACACGGGCGTAGAAGGTGACCCGGAGCGGCAGGTCAAAGATAGATTTTCCCTGCCGCATCTGCTCACGCAGCCATCTAATTGTCAACATCCGTACTGACCTCCTCAATCATTTTATTGACAGTCTCAGTATCAGATGTAAAGTGTCTTTTGTCAAAAAATCGGGAGCTGCTGGCCGAAACATACGTTTCTTCCGAAATCAACTCCCGCTTCCATAAGCGTTTTAACAATGCTAAAGCAATTTCCCGATCAACCTCTGTCACTGTCAGTCCCCCCTTTTCTTCTAAGCTATTGGGCATGAACTGAAAATATGATATGTGGTCAGTGCAGGTGTTCTTCCTTACGTTTCATGCGCACCTCGTCTGCCACGATAATCGGCACTGGAAACATCGGTGCTTCTGTCCACCTTCCCCGAAAAAGCCTATCACGGTTTACGACAAAAATTGCGTCAAACATTCCTTTTTCCGCAGCTTGCTTCATGCGGTTTAATTCCGGCCTTGTAAGGTCATGCCCCGGAAGGCCGATGTCAGAATAAATGTCAATGACAGTATAATGGTGCTTTTCTGCAAATCTCGTTAAGTAAGCAATTTGATGTTCTATAGCAAAATGCGCATTTTCAGCAGAAGCCCCCCGATCCACACGGCAATATAACACTGCTTTTTTGCTCATGGTAGTTTTCACCTCATTATTCAAAAGTAATCATGGCAAAACCGGACGGCTGCTGGCAGCAGCCCACGGGAATCTCACCCCGGCCCATGCTGATGGGTGCGCCGCGAGGGCGTTCAACGCGGGAGTATCGTTAGCTGAACAGAGGTCATGGCCACTGTGCTGCCATGCACAGATACAGACTGGCTGAATCGCTCCCCTGATGCATTTTTTCGTGGATCATGGCGCGTCATCTGCCGGGCTTTGCTCTGTTCAGGTTTGTTATCCGGTTGCCTATAAAATTTCCAAGGAGCATCAAATCCACGCTTTCAGATGCGTGTGATTTTTGGCTGCGAATCAGCCAGGAAAGGCTCTTATCAGGCGATAAGGACTTTTCCTCTCGGATACGCAAGCTATTCACAGACGGAGGTAAACACGCTCCTATTCAGGCAAAAATCAAGCTACAGCATCCGTTCTGGACCCAAGGTGATTCATAACGAACATTGTTTTCAATCTGCGACAGACTTTCTCATTTACATGCAGATAGCTATATTGTTTTCGCTGCACACAGGAAGAACACATGAATACTATTTCACGGTTTTCGGTGCAAACTCCGCAAGAATCGCATCTAAAATCCGAGTGTCGTCTGCGTTAAGCGCAGGGCGAATCCGTCTGAGTAATTCTGCCTGTTCAAATGACAACATGTGTCGATTTAGATGGAACCAATTTGCAACTCGGATTCCACCATAGGGGCCAAAAGAAGTTTCAATTGGATAGCTACAAGTTAGGACAACTAAATCATTGCGAATTGTTCTCTCACATACGCCAAATAATTCTGCAAGATTCTTAGTTGTGTCAAACCGCTTTTGGCACAGATGCTCTAAAATTGCCCGCCTCCGCTCAGACGGTCCCATCCAAATCACCTCCTCGCCCTGCTTGTTGGCTTGGAGTATAAAGAAAGACCCGGCAACCCTTTTGCCGGGTCTGTAAAAAATTAAAAGAACCATACTATAAAAAGCTCCCGAAGCGGCGTAAGCCGCTCCGGGAGGCAATGCTTTACAGCACAAGTGGCTTTATTAGCTGCGCAGACAAAATAGTCAATATGAAACCTCATTGGAATAAGCAGAAGGCGTCTCAACAATCTTGCCGCTGGAGTTATAAACAGTTGCAGTCACTACTACCTGATAGTCATGGCCCGGAGTCACATAGTAGGTTTTCAAAATATCAAACCCCTTACTTCCCGAGTCAGTCCATGTTTTAATGGTGCGTCCGTCTCTCTGCAATTCCATTTCCAAGTCAACACTGTACCCACTACGAGGCGAAACATACCCATAGCAGCTCACCTGTCCTCCAGAATTAATATCGAGCGTGGCAGACAACGATATAATCCCTGTATAGCGCGGTTCCACTTCAACCGCTCTTGCACCGATGCAAAAAGCCGATAGCATACATGCCAACACAAGGATCACACCGACAGACTTACCTAGGGTTCTTTTCATTTTTAACTTTCCCCTAAATTGTGTTTTGGGAAATATCCTTTTGTTTAGGAGACAACTGATCTCAGAATCTGCAACATACTTTTTTGCTTATTCAAATTGAATATTCTGGGCAATTTTTACAAGGTCATCTGTCTGCTCCATGCTTCCTGTAATCAGAAGATAATTTCCCTTCTTTTCGTCAATCAAACATAATTGTGACACTCCTTCTTTTGTAATGATGACTACCTTCTTGCCGTTGATCATCTCATCATGAACCTCGGCATTTTCAGTATCTAAACAGAGTCCTGTATTCTCCCCTTCAAACAGGCCAATCGAAAGTTCCTGGCAGTTGTCCGAAGAATATACACATCTGGCACTAAATCTATTTTCACGATGGCTTTCCAATTCATATCCTTCAGGAATCCAATTCACTGTGAAGTTCAGCCCATCATCAGAAGCGTTTTCTGTTGGTGGGGTATATACTAACCGAAACCCTGTGTGATCTTCAAAAGTTTCAACAAGAAGGTTCATCGCGCTCGCGCAAAGTGTCGGCGATGCGGCAAAAGCAGGCCTTGCTGCTGCCGATATCCAGAGTGCGCCAGCGACGTGCTCCACGTCCTCCGTCGTAGTATTTTGCCTTGCAATGGCACCGGCTGCACCGGCACTGCTCCGTTTTTGTGGGCCTTGCCGCGATAACAAAAGCATTGGTTTCGGCTTCAAGGAAAAAGTCCTTCACGACCATTTTCTTTGTGCCGACTAATGACTGAATGACGTCCTTGGTATGCATCTGGCAAGCCCTACTTTCCTGATTTCGTTTAGACAACATAATCATAAGCAGGAATCCCTTGCGTACCAAGGGCTGATTCAGTTTTTTCTACCCACACATTCTACCGAAGAGCCTTAAATCAACCTACTTTTTCAAGATAGGCCCCATCATATTGATACTTGCTGCTGAACCACTCGCTGCCGATTTTCTTGTCGGCAGCAAAACACCCGTCTTCACCATGGAATACCAGCGTATCACATGAGAGCTGCTCCCTCAAATCTGCAACGCATACTTCTCCGGCATCAACCTTCCATTCATACAGCAAATAGTTCGGGCTCGTGGACAGGCCACCGTTGGAAATAGTTTCAACTTCCCCATCTTCATCCACATCGTACTGGTTGCCGGTTCCGGGAAGGGAATAGAGCAGGATCGGCGTGTTCTCTCGGATGGTAAAATAGGTTGTTGTGAGAATATCAAATGATTCTTCTCGCCTTAGCGCATAGACCGCCTCTGCTGCAGATATAGACGTTTTCTGCACCATGGACTCACGCATACGATCGATATTGCTATCCCTAGTTCCCACGATTCCGAGATCATAGTTCGTTCCGGCCAATGTCATGTAAAGATAGTAATTATCGTCGCCAGGAAGCTGATACAGCGTGAATTGCATGCCGTCATACGCAATGGATGTTACTTTCGTGTGCTCTTTTTCGAATACAGGTGCCGGCGCAGATTGTAATTGTTCCGTCTTAAAGGCGACTTCCTGCCGCGCAGAACGGTTGGATGCAGTGGACTCTGTGTTAGTTTCCGGAGAGTTCAAGATGTAGTGCCCGACCAATAGGCAGAGGATCAAAAAAAGGAAACCAAATAAGAGACTTCTTTTCATGGTACAGCAGCTCCTTCCATATCGTGGAACCATATTGATCTTATAAAATCAGGCGACGCCTTTTTCGCATATTTTTGATTCGCAGTATCAAAAAACATCATCATGCAACGATATGTACCGCACACGGAAATGCCAAAAAGGAAACTATCATCATAATATAACACGCACCTAAAAAAAACAACATGTTTTCCAGCGTGTCGAAAAAATCTTTTCGCCTCGCTGAGCAAGTTTTCAGAACTTTATAAAAGTTCTGAAAACTTAGGATTTCAATGGCGCAGGACACCCTTCTTGGGTTTCCCTCGAACACTCTTCCTTACCGTCGCAGAGAATTTGCCACTTTATCGACAGTCTCAAAAACAACATGTTCTCTTTCCCCACCAGCGCAATCAGCGAAAGACTGGAGAGGCATCGCATAGGCGACGCCTCTCCACTTAAACCTCAATATTTCCTACCTGGTCCCCTTTTTGTGATGGCTGCGCAACTAGGGGGGTGCTTAACCTGTGGTCAGCACATAGCAGGACTTGTCACGTAAATCTACTACTCGAAAAGCTATTTTTGATGACGTTTTCAGTAGTTATTTCAAAACGCTTTAAGGTTCGGCCATCAGAGCAATCTTTACATTGCCGGCGTTACAAGGAGGATATCCAAGCGCCTGCCATGCAGCAAAACTCAGTTCGATGCCAGAAGCCGAGCTAGGCATGCTGGTAACGACACGAACAACAATAGATTTAGTGCCGTAGGTCACCTTAACATATTTTCTATTGTACTTGTTGTAATCGGACGCAGACATAGCAGCGAGCAAATCCATAGGATGAAAGACCTCATTGTTTGCAGTCAGCACACCGGAGATGCGTTCAACAACGCCGCCATAATAATCGTGGATGCACTTATGGCTGTCATTGTTAACAACACCCTGACAAATCTCACCGAACATATTGCAGTCCGCATTGGTATAGAGAGTCTTTGCAACAGTGGTGGCAGTGTTTGTAGGGTTTTGCAGACGGTAGATATACTGTGCACCATGCAGAGGATTGAAGTTAGCCTTCACATAATCTCTGATTTTGTTAGCAACGGTCATTGCTTCGTGCCAAGGTGCAGTGGCAGAGGAAGGAATAGTGAGAATTGCCGTCTGATTTGCATTGTTGGATGTGTCATCATTCCAAATTGTGTTTTCATAGAGTTTCATGGCGACGGAGGAGCCATCTTTCAGATAGGTTCTCTGCCCGGCATTTTTGCGGACCTTCGGGCAGCAAACAACATAGGAACCGTTAATATAGGATGGAGTAATAAAATCCAGATCACGATTTGTGTCTGCAAAAATACGATTCAGTCGAGCGGTAATAGTTGTAGCCTGACTGGAGTTTGCCAGAGAATAGACCGTAGAACCATTTACCTTGATATCGTACTGCTTGGTAGTAGAATTGTAAACCCGAGTTGCATTATTAGCCATAATTGTTCCTCCTACTGTTTTTTTGCAATTCTCCATAGTGTTACTTGGACATAACGGAATTGCGGTTTGTCCAATTCACAATTCCGAACAGCTAAGTGGAGAAAAGCTTCAAAACAAAAAGAGAGGTTGTTTATTCAAATTGTAAACTTGTTTTGTAAAATGCTCCCCTATGGCATTACTCTAAATAAAACGTCTTTTCTTAAAACACAATTGTCAAATGATTTTGGGAACTTGTGGCGGATTTACCTAGAGCAGACGGGATAACTGAGGAAAATCCAGAAAAACAATTATTCGCTGTAATCATAACTAAACAATAGACCTTGTCCGCACCGGTAAAAGGGGCCAGCAATAACACCTAGAAATGTACGGACGACAGGAAGGAAAAGCAAACTGCGCTTATCATAAAGATAGTGCTTTATATGGATGAAAATTCAAAGGTGAAAGACTCCGCTCAGCGGAAGAACAAACCTTGATTACGTGCGAGTAAATGGCTGACGGCAAGATTTCGGAATTTTAGAACCCGTATTCACAACAGGCGATGCAAGCAGTAAAATAAACACATGAAAAGAAGCGATAAAGTGCGGCAGGCGTACCCGAGCGACCTGACAGATGCACAGTGGGCAGTGATAGAACCACTCTATTCCGGGATGCGAACGTATAAGTGGAGCAAGTGGGAATTAACAAACGCAGTGCTGTATTTTGTGAAAACAGGGTGTCAGTGGCGGCACCTGCCGCACGATTTTCCACCCTATTCGACTGTGCACAGTTTCTACCGGCGTGCCCGTCTGAGTGGGCTGTGGGAGAAGATACTGCGGCACTTGGTCAAAATATCCCGGGAGAGAGCCGGGCGCAAAGCGGTGCCAAGCTATGCGATCATTGATTCCCAGAGCGTCAAAACGACCGGCGCGGCAAAGGAACGCGGGATAGACGGTGGAAAAAAACGAAAGGCAGGAAGCGGCACATCGTCGTAGATACATTGGGAAATCTGCTGGCGGTGGTGGTGCATGCCGCAAATATCCACGATACAAAGGCTGGGATCATGCCTGCAAAGCAGGCATGTAAGAGGTATCCATCCATTGAGCGCTTTTGCGCCGATGCGGGATACCGGGGGACTTTTACGTTTGATGCCAGTCAGACTCTGGGGCGTGGTGTTGATATTTCTGAGAAAATCAAGCCTCACGAATGGGAGAAGCTTCCCTGGCGCTGGATCGTGGAACGTACGCTTGCCTGGTTCAATCATTCCCGCCGCCTCAGCAAGGACTATGAGATACTGACCGCTTCTGCCGAAGCAGTCAGTATGATTTCTCATGCCCACACCCTCCTCAATCGCTTGTGAATACAGGTTCTTATACTATGAGACAAAAAACGGGGGAAAATGCAACCGCATTGCAGCTGTGTGTGGTAAAAGTGTTAAAAAACGCCAGGGGCCTTATCGAAACCGATAAGGCCCCTGGCATTTTATGACGTGTTTGTAATGAGCGGTTATTACACATCAGAGGTAAAGCTGTACTTAGTATTCAGGCATGCCAGTCTCATACCAAGAGTAAAAACGAATAGAGCTGCGGTCTGCGGCAGACCAGGCGTATGCGAGAGTTTTGTCATTATAACAAGTCCCACCAGCCTGGGCAATACGGACGTACTTGACATCGGAAGGAACCGTTCCGTCATTAGGACGGACAATCACGATATGATCGGGAGTGATGCCGATGCCCGGCGCACCATCGTTTGCACGACTCTGGGCCTGCTTATAGGTTACAGAGTACCACTTGGGGAACTGATTGTGTGCAAGCTGATCCCGCATGGAAGTGCAACCACCGGTAGGCAGGGGGGTGCCGCATTCCTTGGCAACATCCTGGGCGAAAATGTTACAGTAAGTGTGCCCGTTATGAGGGAGATATTTAGAATTATTTTCGACGTCAAAGCTGTCGATAATCTCTGCGTATTCTTTTCCGGTCATAATTAGATCCTCCTATTTGATTATTTAATTAGTTGAGTGGACGAGGTCTTTGAAAGGGTTTGTGTGCCGATAGAATGGAGTTCTTTTGCTGTGATGACTGTTCGCTTGGCTACGCTGAAATCGCGCACATAGTTGCTTTCATAGGGGTGATACCAGATAGTCAAGAAGGCCGAATCCTTGCTTGCGAGACGGAGTTCTGCAGTGACGATGGAGTCCAGCATGCTTTTGGCTGTGGCGAAGTGCTCCATAGGAAGATGTTGTGACTGAACAGCTGAATCGGCTAAAAAGTCATTCCATGTTTCACCACCATCGGTGGTTTTTAGTAGGAGACAGGGAATATTTTCATCATTGCCTAGGAGAAGCCCCTCATGGTCACTGAAGAAGAATAAATCGGATACGGTAAACGAAAGTGGCTTGCCAACGGACTTCCAGTGTTTTCCGCTGTCAACGGTACGGCAGAGTTGCGAGTTGCTGATGGCCCAACCATCGGTTTCGTTGGCGAAGTAATAGGCAGTAGTTTCCTCCGGTAGTGGCTTATCAACAAATTCGGGCATTTCAATCAATGTGCCAGTAGCTTCTAGAACATTCCTGTAAGCCCAGTGATCGTTGTCCAAATCCGTAAAGGGATTTGGACAAGTTTCAGTGCTTACAAGGGATTCGTCTCGGCCAAGCATTCGATTGATAGCAGTCACTGCCTGGGCACGGGTAACCTCTCCTGTTGGACGGAACAGACCGTCAGGGTACCCGGTCATCCAATCCAGAGTGTCGGCACTGTGTATATACGCCGCTGCCCAAAAATCTGAGGGAACATCTGGAAAATCAGGGGTGTCGCCGTATCTCCCTACAGGGGGGGAAAACTGGCAGCGATGTAGCGAAGCTGCGAATGCGGCTCTGCTAATAGGTGCTTCTGGACGGAATGTTCCGTCTGAATAACCAGAGAGGATACCGTAGCTGGCCAGATAGTTTACTGCGTGGGCACAGGTGCTGTTAGTCACGTCAGAAAACTGATCTTCGCAGGGGGCAATCTTATTGTCCGCAACTAACAGGGCATACAGCATTTCTGCTAGTTCACCTCGAGTCAAAGGTGTGTCTGGACGAACTAGACTGTCCTTCGTTGGTAGGTAGCCGAGATGATGTTGCGTGTTCAAGATTGGCAAGGTATCAGGGCGCAATGGAACCAGATGCTTTCTCAGATTATCCACGGAGAGAGTAGACGATGCCGTTACAAATGCCTCCAAAACTTCACCGCCAGAATCGACCCCGCCACCTGGGCTCTTCCAAAGGAAAATCCGGTCTTCTCCCATCGCGAGAACTTGGTGTGCCAAATTGTTGTATTCCTCAGAAAAGAATTTGCTTCGGGGAGAGACAACCTCGATGGAACCAATCAGGCCGCCGTACTTTTCCTGTGACGGTGCATGATAGAAATCCACACGGGTATCGGATTCATCCACAGCGATTTCTTCCATGGGTAGGCTTGGAACTGTGAGAGAAAAGCCAAGCGTGGTGTTCTCGTAGTGAAAAGGTTCTACGGCGGTGGCTGGGACGGCAGTCAGGAGCATCAGCAGGACTGTCAAAAAGAGGAATAGCCGTTTCATTGATAACAACTCCTTTTATTCCTGTACAAAAAGTGTTTTCATCAAAAGAAAATGAGCGTTTTCCCACAAATGACGATTTAAAAAGCGGTCTGCTGATTACCAACTATCCGATTTACGTTGACTTGCAAGTCTAATAGGTAAAGAGCGATTCCAATTAAAAATGTAAATCATGAGAAATACTAATTTGATGAAAGCGTATACAGTTGTTGTTTTTGCGTCTTAAAATATAGTGGATAATTTAAAGCCCGATAAAATAGATGTTGTTTATAGGAATGTCGCTACATCGTTTTGCAATGGTAAACTAATTTCGTACACACTACCTACATAAATCATACATACCCCCTTTTTAATTATTAGAGGACGAAAGAGCGGCAATCAGTTGAACATTTCTCTTTTGAAACAAAATAGAGGTTGCTATCTTCTGCCTGAGCCAGCGCGCCGTCCAGATAGACTCGTAGCTTCACGGCACAGTTACCGCCCTCTGCGCCCTCTAGGTGGATATCTTCCGCCTGAGTGGTTAGCACTCCGTTCCAAAGGTCCCCTGCTTCAAAGCGCGGCGTCGTCAACAGATATTTCTGGAGCCGCACCGGTAGCAACATATGCACATTATTCCAGTTACCCAAAGGTTCCTGGATGAGGGCCTGCCCCGCTTTCACCTCGGTTGGGTAGAGTTGGAAGCCATCCAAAGGTTCCGGTGGTACTGCCACAGAGCCGCTGAACACTCCACCTGTGCGTTCAGTTAGGGGGAATTCTACAGAGACTTCCCCTGATTCCAACAGTAGACCAGGAACCTCCCCCTCGTTCAAAGTCACAGTGACATCAAAAAGTAGACAACGGGTCCCTAGATCCATTCCTGCGCCCGATAATTCGCAGTCTATTACCGATAAGGTGCTACTTCCGGGGCCTGCAAGAAGTGCTTTGCTATCCAGCTTCCCACCATCAACAGCGTGGCACACAGCGTCAGAATCACAAGCTGCTTTCGATTTTTCTTGAAGGAATTCATATGCGTCCATTCTTGAGCCGATTATTCCGCTGTAAGCAATTGGCTCTAGTAAATGATGAAAGCTATCTACTGGCTGTCAGGGCGTAAAATTTTCCAAAGCAGAAGATGCAAGCAGATAAGCCACAAATGATTTGATGATACATTTACGTTGAAACGTAAGAAACGCTCTCTTAATACCATGCGAAATTGAAATTTACTTTTTGAAGATGGTTACAAGGAAGGGCGCGTTTATAATGGAATACCTGCATAATTTTTTAGACTTGTTGTTTGGGACCAATAACCAAAAGAACCTTTATGCCCTAGTTCTTCTCGTTTTTTTGGATTACGTGACTGGTGTTTGTGTTGCTATACGTACTAGAAAATTATCCAGCAGCATTGGTGCAAGAGGAATCGCTGGTAAAGTTATGATTTTTGCACTAGTTGCGTTGAGCAATGTTGTCGATACCTATCTGCTTGCAACGGGCAATGTGCTTGAGTCAGTCACGATACTTTTTTACTGCACCAATGAGGTTATAAGTATCATGGAAAACGCGGGGAGAATGGGAATGCCGATTCCACAGAAGTTGGTCAGTATCCTTCAAAAATTAAAAGAAAAAAGTGATTGATTTCTTACTGGTTGATTTCTTACTTAATGAAACAAGCTCGAAGTTTGCTTTCGGCTTTTTTCTTTATCTGATTTACATTTTGCCTGCTAACATTGAGAATTTTTGAGATACTTGAAGATGTAAGACCATACTCGTAAATGGCTCTGATTACAGTATATTCTTTATCCGTCAGTAGCCCCTCTGGGATTACGAAAGAGAGATCCTCATCGTTATAGGTTGCAGAGCGATATTCTATCTGATTTCTTTGCGTGGGGGTGAGTTCTTCGATGGAAAGGGAGTGGCCTTCATTTATGAGTCTCTGTAGACGGTGTAGGTAAAGACGATATATGCTTCGGACGATGTAGTTGACAATTGCGCCGTCAGTTAAATTATTCAACTTTTTGAAATCGAATTTTGTGACAAAATCTATAAAATCCACAAGTAAATCGTCATTGGCATCTTCATAAGCTAGCTTGCGGCCATATTTACATATTACACTTTGAAATCGGCTAATAAGATATAGCATCTCGTTTTGATCACCATTCTGTGCTGACTGAATCGAATTAAATAGCATACCTCTGCTCCTTTACTCGTTTCGAGTAAAGGAGCAACAAATGCTATAAAATGTAAATTTATGGCATTTGAAGTAGCATAGTGGAGATGCGTTAAATATATATCCTTATGTATAGCAGACAAAACTTCTTGAAATGCGCAACATAAAATGCAGAATGTCCATGAACTTGCATTATATACATAAAAAGAACAAGCAATGAGGTCTGGACCTACAGACTCATCGCTTGTTCATTTCTTTTTCTATTAACTTATATGCTTCTTTTCGTGCTCGCGACAGTGCCATACGGACACTATCGGGTTTGATATCTAAATCTGCGGCGATTTCAGAAGTGCTTTTTTCGAGGATGTATTTTGCACGGAGCAAGTACTGGCTTCGCTGATCCAATGATGGCCAAATGCGGCTTAAATAGGAAAGTTCCTCATCGCGAATCAGGCGTGCTTCTACTTTGATGACCTGTTCATCTGGGGTGGAAATGGTGTTGATATCATCAAAGCCGACCGCATCGTGGCGGTTTTGGTAGCGCAACGCATTATAGGCATTGTTTTTACATGAGGAGAGAATATAGTTTACCAATCGGTCTCGGCTCAGAGTTTTCAATAGTGGAATTTTATCAATCAGCTTCTCAAATGTGGTCTGCATGACATCGTCTACAAGCCAGGAGTCCTGGATGCTTTTTTGAATCGTACTATACATTAACCTGTGATATTGAACATAGAGCGATGACATATATTCCCGATCACTCTCGTCTTCAATAGCAAGGATATAAATTGGTATCATGAGTTTTCCTTCTTACTGTATTGATTCAGCATCCTGCTGATTTTCATATCCTGCATGATTAATAAAAGTGCCTTTTGCCGATCGGGGGAGAGACTTTTGAAATCCTCGATAAAGTTTCCAACTGTCATTTTGGGGGCAATCAGCTCGTGGAAGACGTCCGGGGACAGATTTGAAGCTGAACGTCCGGTCAAATAATCCAAGGTGACCCCAAAATAGTCAGCTAATGTAATTAGCTTTTGCAAATCCGGCATATATTGGCCGGATTCGTAATTTGAAATGGTTCCAGTAGTTACATAAATGATTTCAGACAAATCTTTTTGAGTCATCCCTTTGTCTTTGCGTAACTCTTCCAGAATATCTCCAAATTCGGCCATATATAGCTCACTCCTATAATTATTTTATATTATAGGTTGGCTCGGGGCTTGACTGGCTAAACGTGCAAAAATACAATATAATTTTGCAAGATTTGATATATTATTTTAGCTATGCTATAATATTGCTTGCAAAAATAAAAGCGTGTGATTCGAAAGGCGACTCTGCGTGGTTGCAAAGTTTTTTTCGGATTGTCTTCTGTTTAGATAGACGAGTAGGAGCAGAGAAGCTATGATTGAATATATTTCCGCGACGATAAATGATCCCAATGATAAAGAGTTCATGATTTGGCTCTATAGGGAATTTGAAAAACTGATGTATGCGACTGCATACAAATATACATCTGTACCGCAGACGGCAGAAGATATCGTTCAAGACAGTATCGTAAATCTCATACAGAAAATTGACACGATACGTCCCATGGAGAAATGTGTTCTCGGGGGATATATTGTTTCAACGATACGAAATACATCCATAAATCAGTTGAAGTCTCAAGATTATGAACGCGCACATCGTTCTGATGGTGCGGAGAACGAAATGGACAACTTTTCATCGGAAATTTCGTTGGATAAGTTGATGATGTTGTCTGAGCGCTTGGATCAACTGGCAAAAATATGGCCGCAATTATCATGGGAGGATCAATTTCTACTGGAAGGCAAATATATTTTAGGGTATAATAATCAGGAACTTGCCGAAAAACTTCTGTGTAAGCCGAGCAGTATTCGAATGAAGCTCACCAGGGCGCGGCGAAGTGCTTTGTCATTGTTACTCAAACTCGAGGGGGTGGATCATTATGACGAAGCGTGAGCAATTACGAGAAGAATATGAAGATGCATTATTTGCGCTCATGATGGACGAGTTTGCGGTGGCTGAAGGAGAGAAAGCTCTGGAGGAAAATGAGCGCCTGAAAAAAGATCCTGATTTTGTTGTCCCAACAGAGGTGGAACGTCGTTGTTTGAAGACTATTTCCAGACATTGCACAGAACAATCTATCCATGCCGCGGGGAGAACCTTTTCGCGGATCGTCAGCAAAGTGGCGATTGTGGCGCTGGTCGGAATGCTCCTGTTTACAACCGCCTTTGCAGCATCGCCGGAATTTCGTGCTAACACTCTAAACTGGGTCATTGAAGTGTTCGATGATAGAACAGAATTCTCACTTTTAAGTCCTAGTATTGGAGAGGAGAGTGGCGACTCGGGTTATACACTTAAGACGGCATGGTTGCCTGACGGCTATGCATTGATTGAGGAGAATTCGAACGACTCCTTTGTCATAAATACCTATCAATCAAGTGATGGACCTGAGATTAGCATTGCCGTGTTTTCAGGAACTAACTCAACTTTAGGCTTGGATACTGAAGATGCAGTTGTTAAAACAATTGATATTCAAGGCGTTGATGCGTTATTGGTTAAAAAAGGAACTGCAGCTCAAGTCGCATGGGCTGATGAAATCCAACAAATTTATATTGTGATTGATGGCCCTATCGATCAAACAGAGGATTTGATTAAAATTGCTCGGAATTTGACCGTAAGCTAAAAAAAGATGGTTGCGTTTTTACATTTGTGGTGTCTCCTTGTATATGAGCTAAGCTCAACTATATTTTGGAGGTCAAGAAATAATGAAAAAGAAGCTGTATGTAACCAAGTGTCTAAGTATGATTTGTGCATTAGTGTGTACGTTCTCGGTGCTTTGCGGTAGCGCTGTAGCAAAAGAACCCGGAATTGAGCTGCTATACACGGGTGTTACTGTATTGTATGCAGACATTAATATTAGTAGCAATGGTCGAGCAGCTTGTACAGGAGTTGCGATGGGTAAAGCTGGGTATGATGTTGAGTTAACGCTTGAGCTTAAACGTGATGGAAGAACCATCAAAAAATGGAGTAACAATGGAACGGGTGAAGTTGAAATTACAGAAACATACTTTGTTACATCAGGACACGATTATCAGACAATTGTTTCTGCAACTGTAACGGATTCTAGAGGGAATGAATTTGTCGAGAGTCCTTCGAAATCTACGGTGTTCCATTATTGAAAAAGTGAGCTTTATCTAACGATATAGCCAAATTATTTGAGGCTTTAAGCGGCTCTCCGAAAATTTTCGGAGAGCCGCTTTGTGGTGAACCCGCATGGGCAATAACTAGGTGGTGAAAGTCCACTACGGGCTCGGTAGCAGGAACCGTTAACCGAAGGCAAGGGTGCCCACCGCGAGGTGGGATCTGAAGGAAGCTGGATAAGATTGGATATATTTCCGGATGGTGAAGACCGAGGCACGCTTGAAAAAGTGTTGCAATTTTGAACATTAGTTGTTATATGTAATGCATGGTAGGTTGGCACATCATTTCTAGAGAAGGCAACAGTGTTGATATAGAATTGTAGGAAGATACAATATACGTCATATACAACGCTATGGGAGATTCAGTGAGGATTTTACGAGACGGGAGAATCGAAGTGGGGTTCAGTGAAGATGGCATGCTAACCGCTTTATTTGAGGAGGGCAACCAAAACAAAAACAAGTGTTCTATTAAGAATGCTGCACTGGTTGGCTATCATCAAAAACTCTGCGGAGGAAGTTACTTATGTGGGATACGGAATTGTTGATTTAGCGGGGTTTACTGGTACAACATAGGTAGTATAAGCGGATAAAAAAATTCAAAAAAGGAGAACAGTGAATATGCAATTTTTCAAGAAGAATCAAAAGCAGATTGTGATATTTTTCCTATTTGCAGTACTACTGGTAGGTGTACGACTGACGATTGGTAAGTTACAGGAAACGATTGATAACTCGCCAGAGGCGAATGTCAGGATAACATCTACGGGAATTGATGTAGAAAATCATCAACTTCTTCTAGATGCCGCTGTACCCCTAAAAGGCTGGAAGAAGCCTGCTCTGCTTCTTGAAACGGAGGATACCTCTACGGAAATTTCCTTAACGGAGACAAAAAGCGGTTTATTCATCGGCTCTTTTAGGGTGCCCTTGGATCAGCCAAACAGCTTTCAGCTCTACCTGACGGATGAGGGTACTGTTCAAAAGCGCCTTCGTGATTGCGACAATGCAATAACACTGCTTCCGGTGCATTTTAGAAAATATAATCTTTTGACCCCAAAGTTTGAAGCGGGAAATCTCAGGAACGGAGTTATTACCACCGAAGTGAGTGATATTTGTTTAGAGGGCGACGAAGATGGTAGCTGTACCGTAGAACTACGTGTGTACTGCAATGGCATTTTGACCAAGGTAGCGCCTGCTACACGGGATGCAGATAGCGGCCTCTATTGTTCGGAGCGTATAGAAGTGCCATGTAGACGGGGAGACGCCCTATGGTTGACCATTGCCTATCAGGATACTCAAAATATCGAATGCGAAGTTACTCTTGGACGCTGGGAGATTACCGACAATGGTGATGTCCAGCGTAAGCCTGAGCTGGCGCAAGATATTTACCCAACTTTGACTTGGCCGGAGGAAAATAACAAAACGGCGTAGCTGTAATGAATCTTTCTCATCTGGCGTTCGAAAAGCAATAGCCAGTAAAATTTTAATAATGAGAAAGATTTTTATACACAATGCACGGAATGATTTACAAATTGAGTAATCCAACACTCCTTATATGATGTAAGCAATAAAGCAATATATGACGGGCAAAGCACATATTGTGGCCCAATTGCTTAAACTTATATTATTACAAGGAGGAAAAATTATGGGACTGCCGCTGCTGGCTAAAGTCGGCGAAGAGAGAGAATTGACCGAAGAGATTTCTATTTATGATATTCTGGACATTCTGGGCTTCGCAGAACTTGGAAAAGACGTTGCCGACCTGACTACCGAATATCTGGAGGCGGCATTTTTGGCGTATGCCAAGACTGTTGCAAAGGTTTCCAAAGTTGTGGTTGGAATCTCCATTGCTGCTTACGTACTGGAAGCAATTCTCATTGGTCTCCAGAGAAATGGCAAGACCGCACTTGAAGTCACATAAAAAACGCGTTCCGCACGGTATCACGAAGACCACGACAGAAGCGCAGGAGCAGGAAAACATTCTGAAACGGGACTTCAGTGCCCAGCGCC
>OIWS01002224.1_pt1 | contig 16498 bp, 9 predicted proteins | sample 1587611 | NCBI WGS metagenome assembly OIWS01 (sample SAMEA3888919, study PRJEB22519) | human gut metagenome | biome: human gut; feature: human-associated habitat; material: faeces | place: Denmark | collected 2010 | reverse complement strand
TGCCTTCGAGCATGATGCTCACAGCCTTGCTTACCTTGAATTCCAGGTCGATACCTGCTCTGCCGTAAGGGCGAACCTTCTTTCCCTGCCAGAGATATTCCAGGTTGTAGTCGTTGAGGTTCTCAAGCGTGGCAGCGATGTCGTTTACTTCCTGGTTAGCTCCTGCCCAGTTGATACCACCGCCAGCGAAAGCACTTATATTAAACACACGGTTCGGGTTCCAGCCACAGAAAAGGTTGGAGAGGTTGAACATGAAATCTACACCAGGAGCTATATATTTAAACTTATATTTGGCGTTGTAAGGCTTTTCTCCCACTTTGGAGCGGAAACCAGCCCAGCCGCCCTTGCTCCAGAGTCCGTTCATCTGAGCACGGAGTCCGAAAACAGGAGAGAATTGATAGCCAATAGCTCCCTGAATATTAGGAGAGAGTAAGTCCTTGAACTTAGCCTCGCCCAGTGTATACTGTCCACCACCTTGAATATCGAGGTAGAAGTGCTTCTTGAATTGATACTCATTGCCATCTTTGTCTGTATAGGTGGCTTGAGCCATACTTGTTGCTGTGCCAGCCATCAAGGCTGAAGCAAACAAGACATACTTAATTTTTGCTATCATCATTTTTAAATGTTTTTTGAAAAAAATGATTCAATAATAACGCTTACTTTGTTGTACCAGAGATAAACAATCGCACCATACCATTCTCTGCATTCGACCAAACGTCGATGCTTTTTCTAAAATGTCCCTTGTTGTAATACTTGCCATCGTATACGACGGTGATATAACCTTTTTTATTAGGCAATATGGGGGTTTGGACAAAGCGGACGGAAGTACAGTTGCAAGTGGTATTGACCTGATTGATGACGACAGGAGCGCTTCCCGTGTTTTTGAAGACAAAGACACAAGTTCTGACGATACGCTTCTCGAAGGTTCCGAAATGAAAGGAAGTCTTCTCGAACTCAATCTTGCCCACAGGATTCTTTGCCATCGTCAGACAGCCAATTCCCGTCATCCATAAGAGAAAGAAAAGCTTTTTCATTTACTTCTTGAGCTTCTCGAGGTTCTTCTCCCTCATCTCTGTCTCATATTCCCTCTGCATTGAGTCTTTCTTGGCATGCTCGACAACAGGTCGGTCGCCGTTATGAGAATCAATCATACAAAGTTTCCACTTGCCAAGATAGTCAATAGGCTTGAAGTAAAAGACGGTCTTGATCTCTGGCACATTGTCGTGTGCCGGCATGATGATGGCTGTACACTTTACCTCGTTGGCGTATGCTTCCTTGAACTTGATGTAATCTATCTTGTGGCTTTGGATGGGCAGGGAAGAAAGCATGTTCTTCAAATCTGTCATAGCCTTGTTGTCAAGGGGCTGCGGCTCGTTGTATACGGAGTCCACATTGTCCTTGAACAGCATACCAGCGGCTGCATCATAGTTGCCATTCTCGGCGTATTCAAAGAACTGGTTGACCAAATGGGTTATTTCTACGGAATCAGCGTTGGTGATAGCCTGCTCAAAACCTGTCAAGGGGCTGTTCTTTTTCTTCTCACCACAGCCACTGAGTGTCACTGAGGCGATAGCCAAGAATAAAATACCTAATATAATATTAACTTTCTTCATCATGGTGATAATGAAAATAGGCAGGCATGCTAATCATGCCTGCCTATAATTATGTTATAGCCGTAAGCTTTGCGAATTAGTGACGATGAGCATTGTTCTGTGTCTTACCTACAGTAGCAGTGATAGTTGTCTTGATTGTACCCCAATCGTAAGTGATCGTAGCTGGGAAGTAAACGTGGAACTGACCAACTGTCAAACCATTGTTCTCGTACTTCAATTCACCATATTTATCTGCAGAGATAGTAGCAGGAGCAGAGAATGTGAACTTAACCTTGTCTGTAAGATCCTTCAACTTCTGGCTACTGTTACCGTTAAGGTCTGTTGTTGCATTATCAATGTCAACAGCGATTTTCTGTACGCCATAGTACTTGAAGTAATCCTGACCCTTAGTAACCTTAGTATCAGTGAAGTTGTGATCACGCCAGTCCGTGAATGTCAAGTTGATCTTAGCTGTAGAACCTGCAGTTTCTGCATCCTCGAAGCTAGCTGTAGCCTCCTCTACGTTGATAGGACGGAGGAACTTAACATTAAACTCATTAGAAGCAACAGGAACATCAATGTTACCACAGATAGTAGCCTTCACTGCAACGATAGCTGTAACGGTATTCTTCAAATCCTTGTGACCGTAAGCGTTCAACAACTTCTTTGCTGTCTCGTTATTTGCGTATGTTACTTTGCCACTAACAGGATCCAAGCTTGCAACTACATTAGTCAACTCCTTCTCGGCGTAAACCTGCTTGCCATCTTCGCTAGCGAAGAGACCATTACCTGTTACGAAGCCGAATGTCAACTTCAACTCGTTGTTCAAGTCAGCGTATGGAGCAGTAAGAGGATTAACTGAAAGCTTGTTGCCTACGAGAGCATTCTTCAAATCGAATACGTACTCATCGTTTGCACCTTCTGTACCTACAACCTCAACGTTACCGTGAACATCGTCATAACCTGTACCAGCTACAGCGCTATTTGCTGCATACCAGTACTTCTTAATCTTGTTCTCGTTGCCGAATGTTGTAGATGGCTTCAAGTTGATAGCAGATGGAGTCCAAGTCAACTTCACGTAAACGTATTTGTTGGCAGCAGTCTTGCCAGGCTTCAAAGCATAACGAACGTATGTTGACAAAGTTGTCTTACCAGACTTGAATGCAGCGTAAGCAGCCTGGTTCTTGATAGACCAAGCGATAACCTCAGTCATCTTACCCTCTACGTCAGCTGTTGTCTGAGATACAGTACCAATCTTCTTGTCTGCTGCCAATGCCTCAGCATCGGTTGTAGCCTTCTCGAACTGATTAGCATCTGCAGTACCACCGTCAAGCTCGTAAGCATCCTCGAAAGCTTCCTTAGACATGTTGAGCTTAGCATAGAGCTGCTCCTCAACCTGTGCCCATGTTACCTTCTGGAGATCGATGTTATTGTCACCACAAGCGATTGTGTATGGCTTGTTAACTGTTACCAAGTCAACTTCCTCAGCCTTATTCTCAGCTACAGTCTTGTCGATGACAACCTTGATGTAACCAACAGCAGCAATCTTGTTGTTGACAGTATCCTTCAAGATAACACGTACCAATGGCTCACGACCGATAGTAGCCTCATTCTGAGCTGCACCGTAAGCCTGCTGCTTACCACCAGCTGTCATCTGTGGGCGGAGTGTATAACCATTAGATGCGATTGCAGCGTGAGCACTCTGTGATGTCTCGTTAGCACCAGACTTGTAACCAACCAACTCGAAAGAGTACTTGAAACCAGACTTCTCTACGAGGCCTTCGGCTGCATTCTTATCCCAAGCCTTACAAGTAGGATTCTCGTCCTTGTCGTATGTGCGGTCAGTGTTGACATACTCACGGAGGTCGATACCCTTGCTATTCCAAGCTACATGGATCTGTGCGTTGTTATTGATAGCATCCTTTGCTGTCTGATAGAGGTGTGAAGGAATAGCATCAACATGCTGCAATGTTGGGTTATTCAAAACCAACTTGTCGTAAGTGCTAGCCTTGATAGCTGCGAAGTCAGAAGTAACAACTGAGTCGCCAGAAGTATATTGCAATGCAAGAACAGTAACCTTATCACTATTTGCAAGATCCTTGATGGCATTACCATTATACTTAGCGTGTACAGTAACCTTACCCTTTGTTGTCAAGTCTGCGCTCTCCACCTTGAAAGTAGAACCGTAATCAGCGGCAGCCCTTGACACATAATCCTTGTTATATGCGATGAAGCTATACTTAGCAGCATCGTTAGACATCTTGGCATTTGATGGGTTCAAGAAATAAGTAGCAGCCAAGTCAGGAGCGTATGTGAACGCATCGTCAGCTACTGTAGGAGCATCCTTAGAGTAGTCGCCATCAGCGTCAACAGCCTTGACAGTTGCAGGGTTGTACTTGTAAGTAGCGAAGTCGAATGCTTCGATACCTGCATAATAGAAGTCAGGATCGAATACGAGACTCTTCAATGCGCTTGAGAGGCTAACAACGACCTTCTTGCCCGGAGCACCTGCTACGTTTGTCAAAGTCAAGTTATCGTTGTCCCAAACTGCAGTGATGACATCCGCGTTAGTTGCTGTATAGACAATCTTAGAGTCGTATGCAGCCTTGTCACCGTCACCATATACCCAGAATGTGCCAGTGTCAGGATTAGGAACGTAGTACTTGCCGTCTTTGCCAGCAGTACCATCCTCGCCCTTGTCACCCTTGGTTCCAAGTGCATAGTACTCAGTCTTGGTGTCGTTCTTGTACCAATAACCATTTTCACCAATCTTCCAAACGTCACCGTCCTTGCCAGCAGCGCCTTGCACGCCCTGTTTGATGTTGTAAGGAGTGTCCGTGCCGTTCTTTGTAATAGTGACAATGATACCACCATTACCGTCGGACTCTACGCTTTTCAAGATGCTACCATCATTAATCTTTGTCTGCAACTCGCTGAGAGTCTTTGACAAATCGTCAATCTGTCTTTGCAGATTGTTGATGTCATCATCGTAATCTTTACAAGAAGTAAATGTGCTTACGGAAGCAATTGTCAATGCACCCATAAGCAGCGCGCTAAAATACTTTCTTTTCATCGATAAATATTTATAAAGTTATACTATTTCCCTAGCCTTTCAGCAGGAAGTTATTAATTAATTCTCTATATCGAATCAAGAGTCCCGTTTGATGAAAAGAGTCTGCACTTTTAGAAAAGTTCTTCGTTCTCTTTCAAAGGTTCTCCTAGAACAGTTATTTTATTGTTCTTATATATCGTGTGTTTTTTTATGACCACTCAGTTCTTTTTGTTTTTATCATATCTCCAGCCGGGAGATATGCTATGGAATCGCAACCTTAAATATTTGCATGAGAAAAAGTTTTTTCCCGATTTTATTGCCACATTTGCCACGCGCATACTAACTTGTTGGTATACAGTAGTTTAATGATGGCAACAACCCATATTTCTATTGCCACCTTATTGCCACCTATTGCCACGCCCAAGTTTGCGATAATTATGCTAAAAAGCTATGTAATTATCTGATATTCAGTTGTTTTGATTGCTTTTTTGTTTTTTCCTATTCATTGGGGCTCTTGATGCATTGATTGAACAAAACAATGTTTTTTGCGTTCTATACAGCCCTTTTTTCGTCTTTTTATCACCAAAAATGGAAGCGAGGCTTACGTAATGTTTAAGTAGGGCTCACTTGAACTTTAAATGAGGCTTATTTGAAATCCCAAAAAGGCTCTTTTGAACTTCAAAAGAGCCTTACTTGATAATGGGCAGGATGCTTCTGAAATTGCGTCGCGACGTAGCTGTCACTGCGTCGGGACGTAGTTGTTGTTACGTCGTGACGTAGCTACTGCTACGTCGTGACGTAATTTCTCCGGCATCGTTGGCGGAATAACTCTACCTCCCTCTCATATACTGATAGCTTCGATAAGCATATCGTTGTATCTGTCTATCACATCGTCATTGATACTTTTCAGATAGATGCGCGTGATTTTCTCTGAGTTGTGCCCCATGCTGTCACTTATCACGCTGATGGGGATGTTCTTCTCCTTGGCGATGGTAGCCCAGGAGTGACGGGCACAGTACATCGTTACTTTCATCGGTATGCCGATACGCCGGGTGAACTTCTGCAAAGCCTTGTTCACCCTACATTGGCGGTAGTGATACTGTTTTCTGACATCGGTAACCACGTTCTGGTTTACGATACCCAGCAGATGCTTGCCGTCGAGTGAAGGGTGGCGGTCTGCAATCTCTTGCATGCAGGGGCGCCATGCTACTCTCAGTTCTTTACCCGTTTTCTTCCTCTTGTATATGAGCTGCCCGTCCTTAAGGCTTCCTTTTTCAAGAAAGGCGATGTCAACGAACGACATGCCTCGGGTGTAGAAACTGAAGAGGAAGAGATCTCTCGCCAGTGCTTCCTCCTCGGTGATGGTTGTTGCAGCGACTATCTGGTGGATGTTTTCCGCTGTAAGTGCTCTTTTGGCAGTCGGGGTGTTCTTGGTAAAAGAGTGGGCGAAGGGTTTGCGGTCTTCCAGCCCATATTGCTCCAGAGCTTTGTTGTAGATGGCTCGTAGACGCTTCATGTAAAAAGAGATGGTATTCAGCGTGAGACCGCTCTTTCTGAGATAACTCTCGTAATCTTCCATGATGAGGCTGTCGAGTTGGCAAATCTGCAGGTCTTTCTCTTTCCGGAATCTCATGAAACTGCGCAAGGTGCACATATATATTTCGGCAGACCGGTATTTGCCATTCTTGTAGAGTCGCTGGGTGAGTTCCCTGACATATTCGCCCAGCGTCGGACCGCCATTCATGTCTTCTTTGACTATTTACTGCGCATCATGTTCGCTACCATTCTCTATGACATATCCCAATGCGTTGTTTCTGTTGCTTACTTTGATGACGATTTCTGCATCTTGCCGAATAAGTTCCTGTGGAATTTCTATTCTTAGTATCATTTTTATGTGAATATTATGTTGAATGAAGTGCTTTGTTGTATAACAAATTAGTAAACAGCCAACAAAGTTACGATTAATCTCTGGATTACCCAAAGCTTTTTTCGATATTCACATCTCAATGCCAGTATATATGATAAGGTGTAGGGACTCCAACCAGTTTAAGTAAGCAGATGAAATCATGTACGTCATTTAACAAGTTCATACGTTTCATTGAGTCGATAGATATGACTGCGTTGGGTTAAAGATACGACTGCGCTGGGCGGAAGATTCGACTGCGCTGGGTTAAAGATTCGACTTCGTTGGGTGGAAGAGTCAATTTCGTTGGCTGAATAATATGACTGCGTTGGCTGAACGAAGTAGCTCTGTTAGCTGAATGAAGTACTTGAGTTATCAGAATGAAGAACTTGAGTTATCAGAATGAGGCGGCTTGGTGTAATACGATTCGCTAGTCTGTTAGGCGTTCGGGGCTTGCTGCCCAGCCTTTATTAAAAGTAAAAGAAGGTGCGTCATGGACTGATGACACACCCTCTTCTCTGGATATTTATACCTCCTTCATGTTCTTTAGTTCCCAACCCTCAAATTGCATGATGATTTTATGCAGTTGAGTCCCCTGCCTTAGAACTTCTACTCTTGGGGCTGCAGCATATCGGTTGACAGATATTCATAATATTGCTTGCGCACATTGTTGTTCGGAATTCCGAGTATAAGCTTTGCTCCTCTCGTAGCCTTGATGGTAAGCATGCCATAATAAAACAGCAGGCTTGGAAATACCTGCGGGTCTGTTATCATTCTTGCAGGGAAGGTGTCATAGAGTGTAGTCACAATCTCTCCTTTCTCGGCAATCGTGCGAATCACGCCCTTTCGGTCGCCATCTAGCTTGTCGAGCTGGATGAGCTTTTTCATCTTGTTATAGTCGGTCTTGGTGTTAGGGTCTATCATCTCTTCAGGTCCCTTGCCAGAACTCAGATAGTTGCGCAGATAATAGAACACCATATCGCAGTTGAAGATCTTACTTTGAGATGTCAAGGCACTCTTCGAGAAGCAATAGTTATCATACCAGGGTTTCATCTCGTTAACAATGTCATCAATGTTGGCATTGGCTGCAATTTCGCCCTTTTCCTTATAATAGTTGAACATCTGATAGACATCTTCTGTAGAAAAGCCTAACATCTGGTTGAATTGCTTCTTGGTGGATATATGCCATCCGATGTTGAAACCGCTGGTTACATCATCGAGCGTCACAGGACTCACACCCGTCATAAAGATACGTTCAAACGAACCTTTGAATTTCTTGAAGATATCACGATAGAAACCCTCAGCATGGGTCATGGCACGATACACTCCTTCACCCTGCTCGTTGAGCACCGTGTTGGGAAGTTATCATATTCGTCGATGATGAGATAGGTACGAAGATTCAGCTTCTTCGATTCGTCGTTGATAAGTATCAACTTGTCTACGGCGTCTTCCGCCTCGAAGACCTTCTTTACAAAATCCTCCGAATAGTATTGGCGGTAGACATCCACAAAACTATCCAGTTTCACTTTGCAATAACGGTTAAACTTGTCTTCCAGCTGGTCGATACGTCCGCCTACTTGCGAAAAATCAAGATAGAGAACCAGATATTTACCTTGAAGGGGAGTAGGATTCTTACCAATCCACAGATTGCCGAACAGATCCTTGAACTTATCCTTCATGTTACAGTCATAATAAGCTTGGAGCATACTGATGAATACGCTCTTGCCAAAACGGCGAGGACGGATAAAGAAGAGGTTTACCGCCTCATCTTCCAATGCTGGCAAATACATCGTCTTGTCCACATAGTAATTGTTTTGCTCTATGATTTGTACGAAGTCATTGCGTCCATAAGGTATTCTTTTAGTATCTTGCTTCATATCTACAGTATTACTTGTAATTTTGTGCAAAGATACAACTATTTGGGAATAATACCAAAGAAAAAAGGATTTTTTTCGGTAATCTGCAGAAAACAACATTCCTGGTAGATACTCATACATTCGTATCTGGATGGTCCCTATATATAATAAGGTGTAGGACCGCCAATCTCCCCTATATATAATAAGGTGTAGGTTTTATGTCGGCAAAATGGAGGAAAACAGGGAAAATGGACGGGTTAGAAGCCCAATATGGGGGCTATTTTATAAAAAACATAAGAAAATTAGCCTTTTTTTGAAAAAAAATGCTCAAAAACTTGCAAGTTTCGAAAAATATACCTATATTTGCAACATGAAAAATCTCCCGGCTGGAGATATGATAAAAACAATAAGAACTGAGTGGCGATAAAAAGCCACAATATTTAAGAACGATAAAATAACTTTTCTAAGAGGACCTTTGAAAGAGAACGAAGAACTTTTCTAAGAGTGCAGACTCTTTTCATCAAACGGAACTCTTAATTCGATATAGAGAATTAATTAATAACTTCCTGCCGAAAGGCTAGGAAAATTGTATAACTTTATAAATTATTACCGTATGAAAAGAAAGTATTTTAGCGCGCTGCTTATGGGTGCATTGACAATTGCCTCGGTAAGCACATTTACTTCTTGTAAGGACTACGATGATGACATTAGCAATTTGCAACAGCAGATTGATTCTAATGCAAAAGCAATTGAGACCATTCAGAATTTGATTAAGGGTGGTGGTCTTGTTACCGGAGTAACAGAAACTAGTGATGGTATTACTGTAAAGCTCAGTGATGGAAAATCAGTCACTATTTCAAATGGTAAGGATGGCGCTCCTGGTACTGCATGGACTATCGGTGCCGATGGTTACTGGTATGAGAATAGTAAAAAGACTGACCACTTGGCTCGCGGTCCTCAGGGCGAGAAAGGCGAGAAGGGCGATCAAGGCGTCAAGGGCGACAAGGGCGATCAAGGCGTCAAGGGTGACAAGGGTGATGCAGGCACAAGCGCATCCGCAGCATCTTATGAGTACTATGTTCCTGATGCAGAATCTGGTTACTTCGATATCTACAAGGATGGCAAGAAGGTAAGACGCAGTGACGTTCAGTTTGTTTCAGAAACTCCAAACTCTATCACCGCTACTTTGGATAAGCAAAACTTGATCCTCACAGGTGTTAAGGGTATTTCTGGTGAAAAGGTCGTTATTTCACTTACTGGTGATTTGACAGGCTTGGTATTCATGCCAAATCTCTACTTGGATGGTATTGAGACTTTGACTTATGACTACTTGCATGGTGAATACTTAGAGCATAAGGAAAATTTGACTGGTCTTAGCCGCTTGACTACTACTGGTGGTGCCCATAAGACAATCACAGGTCTTGATAACTATTTGCCAGACAGATTGAACAATTCGTCAGCCATTGCTCCAGCTGCTGCAACTTTGTACAATTATGGTCCTGCTTGGGGTGTTAAGTATCACATGAATCCATCAAATGCTGATATGGCATACGAGGATATTGCGGGCTTCAATCTCCTTGAGCCAACAATCTTGAATTATCATACTCGTGCTACAGCTTCAGTGCTTGGAAATATTACTTCTCCAGAGTTGAACGATGCAGGTAAGGCTCTCTTCAATACTTCTAATGGTATTGTAACAGCAGGTTTGAAGATTCAGCATCCTGAAAAGTTGGAACCATTCCCAACTGTTAAAGATAAGAATGAGACAGCTAATACGATTGCTTTGCAGGCAAAGACAGCTGCAAGTACAGTAGCTGAAGGCAAGGTTACTTCTGATTATGCTTTAATTCAGCCACAGAAGGCTTACCTCGAGGCTTTGTACTGGAGATTGAAACCTCATTATGCTGGATTAGGCTTGCCTAATACCCGTATGGGTGACGAAACTGGTATTCCTGTAGATAAGTACTTCGGCACAACTGCTGATGATGTTACCAAGAAGGTTCACGTTTATGACTCACCTCATGAGGCTTTGGCTGATCCAGATGGTGCAGCTCTCGAACTTTACTATAACAGTGCAGAGGGTATTGATATTGCAAGCTATCTCGGACTTCATATGTTGGTAGAGGATGTTAAGCAGTTTACTCCTGGTACTACTACAACTCCTAATAAGCTTGGTGTTAACCTGAAGGAGATGTCGTTAGAAGAAGGTAAGGAATGGGGCTTGACCTATCAGTTCAACCTCGTTGAATACAAGGTAGACGGTAACGCAACAATTGATAGCCGTTATGCTAAGTGGGTTAACAAGGATGCTGGTGTCCTCCGTGCATGGAATGTTGATGCAGACGGTAACCCTACTACCACAGAATCTTCTACAGCTATCGACCGTGAGCCATTGGTTCAGGTACTCGTTAAGCGTGGTGACCAGGTGGTTTTGGATGGTTACATCTTGATTCACATTACACGTCAGAACCCTGAGGTTGCTCCTAATAAGGCAATTGATTTGTTGACAAAGGATGCTAAGTTCGACCTCTGCAATGGTATTGATGATTTGAAGACTACATGGGCTCAGTTCTCTGCAACTGTATTGACAGAGGGTCTTGAGAATATGACAAAGAAGGACTTCGATGAGCAGTATACTATTGATGATAAGGGTAATTTCGGTTCTGATGCTGCTGGTAATACTACTAAGGATCTGAAGATGTTCAAGGCTGCTCCTGAGAAGGGTGGTACATACGACGCTGCTGATGATCTTGGTCATATTGAGTACTTCGCTAATACAGAGGGTACAACTAACCATGCGTTTAAGTGGCATTTGTCTGCTGAAGATCTTGAGAAGTTGACTCATGATCAGGCTAATCCTGTTCCTGTAGTTCGCTATGTACGTTACGTAGGTAATGCAAAGGCTAAGTATCCTTACATCTATGTTAAGTTGACTTACAACTTGTCACGTATCAATAAGAACCAGACATTCGGTGAGTTGATTCCTGAGTACTGGAAGGGACTTGATGGTTCTATAAATGGTAAGGAAGCAGTTATCTTCGATGTTAAGGAACCTACAAATGGTGGCGATATCCTTGGTATTAGCCGCAAGGTTACTTCTACTTTGAAGGGTAATGTTGCTAAGTTAGTAGGTCCTCACAAGTATTACTTCGTTCCTGAGCCTGTTGTAGTTGGTGGTTATACAATCACTCCACAGAGAAGTGCTGCTGATACCAAGTGGAACAAGTTGTTCTGCAAGTATATCATTGGTGACTCTCACGTATTCAGCAAGGCTAAGTTGCAGGAAACTCTTGAGGGTTGTGCTATTGACTACGCAGATGGTGCATTCATGAATGAAGATCTCTATGCAGTAAAGGGTACTTCTTATGTTAAAATTGCAACATTGGATCCTGCTACTAGTGAGATTACATTGATAAAGAATGAAACAACAAAGGCTGTCTTGAATGCGATTGGTTATGAACCAGCGAATGCTAATATCCAGAAGGAGCTTCGCTCTTGGGTAGGTGTTGTAACTGAGAATACTTGTGGTGTTGCTGAGTTTGTTAAGGATGGTATCTTCCTGACATCTTGGGAGCGTCCAATCAACTTGATTGATGTTGCTACAGAGCCACGTATCGATGCTAACACCAATGGTAACGTTATCTACGCTCTTGATCTCTTCAAGTTGTACGACTGGCGTGGTTGGAATACTGCTACTGTTTCTGAGGCAGGTTGTGTAGCTAACCAGAGTAATATGTGGGGTGACCACCTCTGGTTCTGGGGTTACTACAATGTGAAGTCTATTACGATCGATACTACACCTGCTAACGTTGAGACAACTCTTGGCGGCGGTCATTGGACTACAATGGATAAGATTAGTGGAGACGTTGAACTCAGATGCGGTAATAGAAGTGGTGTTGCTACAGATTCTAAGACTAAGGGTAAGGTAACTTACACCAACGATTTGACTTCTTACAACTCTGCAAGTCAGAATGCTGCTTTGGCAACCTTCATGGAGGCTAATAAGGCTAAGTTCGGTACAATCTGGTACTACAACAATGGTGGTAACGTAGAAACCTTCAAGGTAAGAGTTCCTATCACTATCGCTTACGAGTGGGGTGAGTTTACTACTAAGGTTGAGTTCACAATCAACGGTACAATCGGTGATTAAGACATTTATTGAAAAGGAAATTAATAATTAAGCTCTAATTAGAGGGTGTGCCTAAAAGAGCGGCGCACCCTCTTTTTATTTAAAAATGTGACGGGTATGAAAAAAACTATATTATATTCTCTCTTGGCTATATTGGTCTTCTCATTATGTTCATGCGGTGAGAAAAAGAAAAGTCGCGAACAGCAGGTTGATGAATTCAGAAGCGAATTGACAGAAGAAGATACGGCTGCTATGTTGAAACTTTGTGATGATGCCATGGCGCAACTCAAGGCAAAGGATTATAACGCAGTGCTTGCCAATTTGCATGAATATACCGATTCTACGCAAGAAGTGAAACCTCTCACAGAAGAAACAAGACAAAGATATCTTAACAAGTTTAAGATGTTCCCTGTATTGGATTATACACGCGTATATTACTCATTTCAGTTGCAAGGCTGCAATGATGTGAAATATGATGTTACCTTTGCAACGGCAAAACAGGCTGGAACCGCTGAACCGGCAAAGACAGCTTATATGTTCAATCCGGTGAAAGTAGACGGCACTTGGAAACTGTGTGTAAAGACGGCTACTGACGAAATAGATATGAACATGCGCTAATAAAACATTTAAACTTACCTATTATGAAGAAATCATTGTTTGTCATATTACTGGCTTGTGTGTCTGCCCCCGGTTGGGCTCAGATACAGCGCACTGTTGTATTTGATTTCAGTCAGCCACTCAGCCTTACTCCTTCCATAACTCCACCTGAAGGTAATAGTAATGAAGTTCCCGTTACTGATAATGTTTTCTCTAATGGCGACATTACTATTGATTTTGAGTGGGGTAATCTGGGATTGGGTACAGCCATCGTAAACTTTACTAATCGCTATACTCATGATATCTCCTATTATCTCAAAGTCAGTCAGCAGGCTTTGATGAAAGTGCATGCACCTGATATCGGACGTCTTGACAGAGTATCTTTCTCCGAAGGTAGTACTGTAGGTGATCTTCGAGTGACAGACGATGAATTAGGAAGTCAGGAAGATGGATACAAGACATGGATTAATGATAAAAAGCAGGATATCCATGACTTAATATACAAAAACAGTTTTTCGAATGCTCAATTAAAAAAGATTACGGTACTCTATACCATGCCGTCTACCATTCTGACAGCTACAGGTGATTTTGAGAATGGCAGTGTTTTAGAGTACTTTGAAAACATGCATCTTACATTCGACCGCAACATGCTGGTTAAAGATGCATCCAAAATCACACTCTCTGATGGAACGAGCAGCGAAACGCTTTCTGCTACTGTAAAAGACAATGTGGTGACCTTATCTGCTGCTAGCCAGATAGCAAAGAATGGTACATATACACTTACGGTTCCTGCAAAGAGTTTTGTTGATAAGGAAGGCTTTGAGAACAAGGAAATGAAATTCTCTTTTGTCATCAAGGCTCCTTTTAGTCCTGTTTCGATTACTCCTGCAGCGGGAACCATTGAAACTTTACCTCTTACTATTGCCGTAGACTTCGGAGAGAAGGTTGGATATGTAGATGAGGCTGCCAGCATGAAATTACTGAAAGATGGTAACGATTACCTGACAGCAAAGGCTGTCAAGGCATCTGATACGAAAGTTAATTTTGAAATACAGGGCGCTGCAGGTGCTATCTCAAAGAAAGGTACGTATAAACTTGTTGTTCCTGCTAATGTAGTTTGCAACGACAAGAAGGGCGATGCCGAATGGGAACGCTACAATAAGGCTTTTGATGTAGAATATGTTGTTGTCGGTTCTGCCGCATATTTGAAAGCTCTGAAATTGTTGCAGAATAATTCGGTGGGCTATCCTAAGGTTACCAGTGCCGCTTATGTTGCTTTGAACGAAGTTGTCGGGAATGAGACATCAACAGATGCAGAATTCAAGGCTGCTATTGAGGCTTATTATAATGAAAAGGATATTCTACTTCCAGAAAACAAGAAGTGGTATAAGATAGCCAGTGTAAATAAGAAGAATGAACGAAAGTATCTTGCCGTAAGTGACAATCAGATTCAATTGGTAGACAATATTGATGAAGCTTCTGCGTTTGAGGCGTTAGACCATAGTGGAGTCTTCACCTTGGGTGATGCTGATGACAATATGCTGAATGTCAATGGAGTGACAACTGATGCGGGGGCAGAAGTAAGCAAACTTACAATTGCCAAACTGGATGGCTCTGCTGTACAACTCGAATCGGGTGATGTCTTTAATGCCGACAAAGCATTGGGTACATTCTCATTCAAGGGCTCTTATCCATCAGTAACGGGAAACTCTAGCGTTGCTTATGCTTTGTGCAATCATGCAGACAATAAATATCAGACTGAAGCAGATGTTGTTGCTCCATATTGGCAAAGCAGTCTGACCAGTGCCTTCGCATTTGTTGAGGTTGAAAAACCTGCAGCAGCTATCAAGACCGTAGAGACAGCTTACAAGTTGACACCTGCAATAGTAGAAAGCAATGCTGATCTCCTGACTCTTTCTTTTGATGGGTTGAGTCATGTTACAGTAATGAGTGATGCCGATGCCTACATCACTGATGAGAAGGGTGAGCGTGTGAAAGACGTTACCTTTACTCCGGTAACAGGAAAAGACAATCAGTTTACTGTTGCGTTGACTGACCTGGCAAAGGCTAGCTATCAGCTGGTAATCCCAGAAGGAACCTTCCATTATGAAAAGAATAATAAGGAAGTAAAGACGCAGGCTATCAAAGAAAACTTTACAATAGGAAAGGGCGGCTCTCCTGAAGATCCAAACCTTCACTACGATTATTCTATATACCAGCAGTTGCCTAATACATCTGTAACTCAAAAGGATGTTGCATTGAATGGATTCATGATTAAAAACATAGGATACTATGATGGTTTGGTTGCTAATCCTGATAGAGAAGTGAGACTTGCAGTTTACGACAACAACAAGACGATTCGTACAGGACACTTTGAAAGCTATGTAGATCCGGAAGATCCGTCAACGCCTACATTGCTGTTAGTCTTTGATACACCGATAAGAGAAGGTGAATTGAAAGCCGAACTTTACGCTATAGTAATTTTGAAGGGAACCTTCGGAGATACAAACTTTGGAAAGTTCCTTGAAGACAAGACCACAACCCAAGCCAGTGACTGTCATACAAACCCAAGAATGACGATTTCAATCGAAGTAGACAATGATAAGGCTACTGGTATCGAACAAGTTGTGAATTCTACTGAGAAGAACAATGTAATCTATGATGTCCAAGGACGTAAGGTAAAGCAGATGAACCGTTCTGGTATCTACATTGTGAATGGAAAGAAATTCGTCAAGAAATAAAATTTAATGTAGAAAGTTATGAAATCAATTAAACTGCTCATGGCAACAGCCATGTTAGCCATCGGCTCTACAGCCGCTATGGCACAAGCATCCTACACAGATAAGGATGGAAACGAATATCAGTTTAAGCGTCACTGGTTCCTGGATATTCAGGCTGGTGGGCAATATACTGTGGGTGAGGCAAGCTTCTCAGACCTGCTTTCTCCTAACTTCCAGGGTGCCATCGGCTACCAGTTCTCTCCTGTTTTCGGACTCCGTGGTCAGATAAACGGTATCTGGAGCAAGGGCGGATGGAACGGATACAAGGCTACCAAGGACGGTACTCCGTATACTGCCAGCTACAAATGGAAATATGTAGCTCCGGGTGTGGACTTCATGTTCAACCTCTCTAACCTCTTCTGTGGTTGGAACCCGAACCGCGTGTTTAGCGCTACTGCCTTCGTTGGTGGTGGTATCAACTGGGCAGGAGCTAATCAGGAGGTAAACGACCTGGCTGCCAACATCAAGAATCAGAACAACTATCTGCTGGAATATCTCTGGCAGGGAAAGAAGGTTCGCCCTTACGGCAGAGCCGGTATCGACCTGGAATTCAAGGTAAGCAAGGCTGTGAGCATCATGCTCGAAGGCA
>OIWS01002216.1_pt1 | contig 16573 bp, 17 predicted proteins | sample 1587611 | NCBI WGS metagenome assembly OIWS01 (sample SAMEA3888919, study PRJEB22519) | human gut metagenome | biome: human gut; feature: human-associated habitat; material: faeces | place: Denmark | collected 2010 | reverse complement strand
GAGGGATGAATGGCGTACAGGCTGCGATTTTCAGCGGCAGCGCAATGATCCTGCTTGCGCTTGCGCTGCGGCTGTTTTTGAAAAAGCATCTGCCCCACAGGGTCTTTCCGGCGCTCTGGTGTCTGTGCGCGCTGCGGCTGCTGCTTCCGATCACGATCCCAACGCGCCTGAGCGTCTGGAATCTGCTGCACACGCCGACCGCAGCGCAGGCAGACGGTGTCATATCAGATGTGCTAACGCCGTTTCCGGCCTTGGCGACGGACAGCGCCGCAGAACAGGCATCGCAGGCCGCCGAAATCAGCCCGCTGCTTCTGATCTGGCTCGTTTGTACGATGCTTCTTGCAGCGTATTTTGCCATCGGATATGTCTGTATGGTACGCCGATTTCGCGCGGTGCGGCTTGCGCCGCCCTCATCCATCGATGCGCTGCTCGCCCGCTTCCAGGTTTCCCACGCCCCGCGCATCTGCGTGAGCAACAGCCGTCGTGCGCCGCTTACCTACGGCGTTTTTCGTCCGACCATTCTTTTGCCGGAGGATCTGCCGGTTGGAGACGCACAATTTCAGCTGGTTCTGGCGCACGAACTGGCGCACATCCGGCGGAAGGACTGCCTGCGCAAGCTGCTTTTGACGGTATGCTTGTGCCTGTATTGGTGGAATCCGCTGGTCTGGCTGATGGTGCGGCTTGCAAACTGCGATCTGGAGCTTGCCTGCGATGAGGCCGTTTTGCGCGTACTGGGCCCAGAGAGCAGGAAGGCTTACGCGCTGACCCTTCTTGACATGGCGCAGCGAACGCCAAAGCCGGCGCCGCTGTGCAGCAGTTTTGCAAAAAGCAGCGTGGAAGAGCGGATCCGCGCCATTTTAAGCTTCAAACGTGTGCCGGCCTGGGCGGGGATTTTGGTATCGGCGCTGTTCCTCCTGTCGGCAAGTGTTCTTGCAACCCAGGCGGCAAGCCCTGCTGTTGGTTTGGCGCAGGAAATGGCATCGGAAGAGGCGGCGCGCGTGCAAACAGCCGAGTCGCTTCCGGCTGCAGCGGCTGCTGAAACGGAATCCAAAGAGCCGCCGCAGACGGAGCAGGCGAATACACTGCGGTACATCTGGCCTCTGGAGAATTCAGAAGCCATTGTGACAGACACCTATGGCTATCGCACCCATGCGTCGACAGGACAGGAATCCTTTCACGCCGGCGCCGATTTTGCGGCAGACTATGGCACGAACGTGCTGGCCGTGGCAGACGGAACGGTTCTGGATTGCAGAGAGGATCCGGCAAACGGATCGACCCTGACGCTGGAACATGCGGATGGTGTTCAGACGCAATATGCGCATTTGTCGGAATTTCTGGTGGAAGCCGGGGATGCAGTCCGGCAGGGACAGATCATTGCAAAAACCGGGGATTCCGGCTGGGCAACCGGCCCGCATCTGCATTTGAATGTTCTGAGGAACGGGGAAGCGGTTGACCCGCTGGAAGCCCTGAAAAGCAAATAAAAAGAGCAGCGCTGAAGTGAGGCCGCCCTCGCTTCAGCGCTGTTTTGCCTTTCTCCGCTGATACACTGTTTGCGCCTGCAAAAACGCAGCCTGCAAGATCAATCTTGCAGGCTGCGTTTTCCTTACTGCACCCGATACCCCGAAAGAATCAGGCTGGTGATCTGCTGCCAGAAGGTGAGATCTTCTGCGCTGTAGTATTGGCCGGCAGGGATCTCATGAAACGATACGATCCGGTTCCCATCGTCCAGCCACGCCTCAAACCGGTCTTCTGTTTTCCCGGACATCTCAGTTCTCCATCCTCTTCATGGCCTCGACGGCCTGCAGATAGCACTCGGTCTTCAGGTCTTCGATATAGTCCTGATCGTTCAGCGCTTCTTCCGCCGCGTCCGCCGGGAATTTGGCCCGGATGTCGCCTGAATAGCTTCCGTCGCCGGGTTCCCAGTATTCCAACGGGCTGCCGCCGGAGGTGCTGGTGGAAAATGTGATCGCTGTGGGGACATAGCTCCCGTTTTCCAGCGTAAGCGTCTCGCCGTCCACGCTGTACGTCTCCTGCAGGACGAGCAGATAGACGGTGAGCATCCCGTCGTTGTCGTCCTGGGCCAGAATGGCGTGGCTCTCGACATGGATCTGCCCGTCCTGCACCGCGTCCGCATAGTGCTCCAAAACGGCTTGGCCGATCCTCTCATCCAAAATAAGGCTGTCCGATTCGGTGGTGGACAGGGATTCCCTTAGCGCATCCTGTTCGGCGGGCTGTGCAGATTCCTCCGGCGCGCTGTCCGCCGTGTCAGGGTCAGCTTCTTCGCTGGAAGAGGCGGTGGCCGCAGTGCGGTCGGAGTTCGTGTCCTTCGGATCGGTCAAAAAGCAGCCCGCGAGGACAACACTGAGGGCAAGCGCCAGAAGCATGACCCAAAGGGTCGGTTTTTTGTAGTTCATCACAGATTTTACACGCTCCTTTACGCCGGTCTCGCCAAAGGCGAGGGGGCAGGCCGCGATCCGGCGGCGGTTCACACTGCATGCGACAAGCGCCTGCATATAATCCGCCCGCTCCTCGCGCCTCAGATTACGGATGACTTTTTCGTCGCAGGCCAGCTCAATATCCCGGCACAGCATCGCATAGCTGAGCCACATCAGGGGATTGAACCAGTGAATTGTCAGAAGCAGAAAGCCAAGCGGCTTCCAGAAATGATCGCCGCGGCGCAGATGGGCCTGCTCGTGGGCGAGGACATGCTGCGCCTCGCGGCTGTCCATGTGATAGGGGAGATAGACCTTGGGGCGAAGGATCCCAAGCACAAACGGCGAGGCGAGCTGCTCGGACTGATAAATATTGCCCTGCAGACGAACAGCCTCACGAACCTGATGCCGCAGCCGCAGCGTGCTGACCAGGGTATACAGAACGAGCACAAGGACACCGAATAGCCAGACCCAACCCAGGATCGTCCAGACCGAAAGGGAACTTGCGGCGGTATCGGAGGCGACTGCCGCCGCGCCGCCGATCATCGGGGCCGCTCCGCCCGAAACGGAGGGCGCGATGACCGCCGGGCGGACAACCTCCGCGCGCGGAAGCAGACTGAGCGAACTTTCAATGGAGACCGGGAGCATCAGCCGCACGGCAACAAGCCCCCAGAGCAAAACGTTCCACCACTTCGGCGCGCGCTTCAGGCAGAGCCGCAGTACCAAAACAATCATCGCGATCCAGCTGGCCGGGATGCTCATGTTGAGAATTTTCAGAAAGACTGCGCTCATTTTGTGTCTCCTCTGCGGATGCGGTCGATCATTTGCTGCACCTCGTCCAGATCGTGTTCGGATAGATCCTGCCTCTTGGTAAACGCAGCAATAAAGGTGGGCAGGGAACCCTCGAACTTCTTTTCGACCAGCTCGTCGATCTCGCAGGCCTGGGCCTCGTCCTTGGAAATGCGTGCGGTGACAAGTCCGTTCTCATTTTTTAGGATCCCGCGCTCGCCGAGCCGCTTGATGACGGTGTACGTCGTTGTCCGCTTCCAGCCCAGCTCCTCCAGACACAGCTTTGCAAGCTGCGCGGCAGTGACCGGCTCATGTTTCCATAGGATCAGGCAGAAGCGATACTCGCCTTCGTGAATTTTTGGAATTTCCGTTTTCAACGCCTCCTGTCTACTTCAGTAGAATGTATGTGTATACTACACCAGTAGACACGGAAAGTCAATAGGCTGCTTTAAAAAATGCAAAACGCTCAAGTGGCGAACAAAACCGAAAAAATTCCGCTGCCTCTTGCAATCTCTGGGAAGCGGCATTACAATGAATTTGTAGAATACGACAAAATTTCGGAGGAAACAATGAAATATATTGCGCATATTGCCGAAGACGGAAGAGAGCAATCTGTGGAAGCGCATTTGCTGGGAACCGCAAAGTTGGCAAAACAGTTTGCCGAATCGTTTGGCGCAGGAAGCGACGCGGCATTTGCGGGACTCTTGCACGACATCGGAAAATGCACCGCCGGCTTTCAGGCCCGGCTGCATGGCGGCGCGCGGGTCGATCATGCTACCGCCGGGGCGAAGGCTGCCTTTCAAAAGGGAAACCTTCCTGCCGCTTTTGCGGTCGCAGGACATCATGGCGGGCTTCCCGATGGCGGAAATCACCGGGACGAACCGGAGGAAGAAACTCTTTGCGGGCGTGTGCGGCGAGATGGCTCATTTGACGCATCCGTCCTCGGCCAACTGCCCCTGCCTCCCGGGGAACCGCCGTCGTGGCTGGGCCGGGATTTGCTGCAAAATGCGTTTTATACGCGGTTGCTGTACTCCTGTCTGGTAGACGCGGATTTCCAGGACACGCAGAATTTCATGGACGGAAAGATGGCGCCGCGCGGTGCGCATGCTTCCATTCGGAATCTGTTGGACTTGGTTCGCGAACGGGCGGACTCGTACCTTGCCGCAGCTGCGCAGACGCCTGTTTCCGTGCACCGCAATGCGGCCCTGCGTGCCTGCATGGAGCATGGAAAGGCGTGGCCGAGCGGCCTTTATACGTTGACAGTGCCGACCGGCGGCGGAAAGACGTTTTCCTCCCTGGCCTTCGCGTTGGAGCAGGCGAGCGCGCAGCAAATGGACCGCGTAATCTATGTCATACCCTATACCTCCATCATTGATCAGACGGCTTCTGTTTTTTCGGAACTGCTCGGCGAGGAAAACGTGCTGGCACATGATGCCGGTGCAGAGTATCAAACCGCAGAGCCTGAAGAGATGACGCCGGCCCAATACCGCAAGCTTCTTGCAAGCGAAAACTGGGACGCGCCTGTGATCGTCACGACAGCGGTGCAGTTTTTTGAGTCGCTTTACTCCAACCGCAGCAGCCGCTGCCGGAAGCTGCACAACATCTCCAACAGCGTGGTAATTTTTGACGAGGCCCAGACAATCCCCAATGACTATCTGATGCCGTGTCTGTCCGCAATCACACAGCTTGTGCAATTTTATCATACAACGGCGGTTCTATGCACCGCAACGCAGCCCGCATTTACGCCGCTTCTGAAGGAACTCGCGCCGGCAATCACAATTCGGGAAATTTTCCCGCATACAACCGAGATGTATGCAGCCCTCCGCCGGACAACGCTGCTCGATCTGGGAGAACTCGGGCAGGAAGAACTGTGCGCCCGTCTGCGCCGACACGCGCAGATGCTCTGTGTCGTAAATCGCCGAAGCACCGCACAGAATCTGTATGACAGGCTGCCGCCGGAGGGGCGCTACTGCCTGACGACACTTCTTTGCGCTGCCGACCGCAAGGCGCAGATCGCACAGATCCGCGCGCGTCTGAAGGATGGACTTCCTTGCCGCGTGGTGTCAACCTCCCTGATCGAAGCGGGTGTGGATGTGGATTTTCCGACAGCCTATCGCGAGGACAGCGGACTGGATTCCCTCCTGCAAACGGCCGGACGCTGCAACCGGGAAGGGAGGCGAAGTGCCGATCAGTCATTTGTATATCGCTTCTGCCTGCATGGGCAGGCGCCGCCCGCCATGCTTGCAAAGAATGCCGATGTTTTGCGTCATACAGCGAGAGGGTATGCCGACATCTCCTCACCGGATGCGATCCATGCGTATTTTGCGGAACTTATTTGCCGCAAAGGGAACGATGCGCTGGACAAAAAGGGGATTCTTCCGGCCATAGAACATGGCATCGGCGGCTGCCTGCTTCCGTTTGCGCAGATTGCCGACCGGTTTCACCTGATCGAAACGTCGACCAGAACCGTCTATCTGCCGGTGGAAGAAGGAGCGGCGCTTTGCCGGCGGCTGCAGGCAGGCGAAATCAACCGGCCGCTTCTGCGACGGCTTGGGCAATACAGCGTGGACTGCTATGAGCCGCAATTCCGCGCTCTGGACCAGACCGGGGCGTTGACGCTCCTGCCGGATGGCGCGGCAATCCTGACAGATTTGTCAAAGTATAACCGAGAGACAGGCTTGGAACTGAATCTCGAAACCGGAATTGGAATCTACATTTGACGCAGAAGGGGGAGTTCTTGTGGCAGCTTGCAGCTTACAGGGAATCAGGGGATGCGGCGAAGAAGGAGGTGGTGCCCATGTCCATGCTGATTGAGGTCTGGGGCAGCTATGCCTGCTTTTCGCGGCCGGAGATGAAAACAGAGCGTGTCAGCTACGATGTGATGACCCCGTCCGCTGCGCGCGGGTTGGTGGAGGCAATCTACTGGCACCCTGGGCTCCGGTACTCCATTGACCGCATCTATCTTTTAAAGCCCATCCGCTTCACGAACATCCGGCGCAACGAGGTAAAGGCAGCGTTTCCGGCCTCGGCGGCACTCAGCGCGATGAAAGGTGGGCAGGCTCCGGCGCTGTACACCGCGCAGGAGATTCAACAGCGGGCCTCGATGATTTTGCGGGATGTCCACTATGTGATCGAGTGCCATTTTGATCTGACGGACAAGGCCGCGCCGGGCGATAATCCGGGGAAGTTTCAGGATATTCTGCGTCGGAGACTGGCAAAGGGACAGTGCTATCACACGCCCTACTTTGGCTGCCGTGAATTTCCGGCAAGCTTTCGGGAATGGCCGGGCGGCGCGATTCCCACAATCGATCTGACCCAGGATCTTGGCTGGATGCTCTACGATCTGGATTATCGCGATCTGCAGAAGATTCAGCCGCAGTTTTTCCGCGCTGCTCTGGAGCGGGGCGTGCTGGATTGCCGGAAAGTGGAGGTGGTCACATGATCCTGCAAGCCTTGACTGCCTACTATGAAGCGCAGCACCGCAAGGGGAAAATCTCTGACGTGGGCTGGGATGACAGATTCAAGGTGAGCTTCCTGCTGGAGATCGACGATACCGGCGCCCTGATCGATATGATCGACAACCGGGAGCTGATGGCCGCAGGAAAAAAACAGATGCTCTTGCCGCAGCCGCTGCGGGTTCCGGTCCATAAGTTGCGTGCAAATGCCATTACTGCAAATTTCCTCTGTGACAATTCCACATACATCCTGGGCGCAGACGAAAAGGGGAAGCCACAGCGCAGCAAAGACTGTTTTAAGGCTTGTGCAGCGCTGCACCACGAACTCCTGGACGGGCTGGAGAGCCCATCGGCAAAAGCCGTACTCGCTTTCTTTGACACCTGGGAGCCGGAACGGGCATCTTCCCATCCGCTGCTGCAAAGTCGTTGGAAGGATGTGACGGGAAATGCAAATTTCGTGTTTTGCTATGACGATGGCGCCGGCCGGCGTCCGGTGACACAGGACGTGCAGATCCAGGCGGCGTGGGAACGGTATTACGCTGCAGGCGATGCGAGCGCACCGGTCATGCAGTGCCTGATTACCGGGCAAACAGGCCGGGCCGTGCTGACACATCCGCTCATCAAGGGCGTCCGGGGCGCCCAAAGCTCCGGGGCCAGCCTCGTTTCCTTCAACGCGCCCGCATTTTGTTCCTATGGCCACGAGCAGGGCGAGAATGCGCCGGTGGGGGAGTATGCCGCGTTTGCCTATACCACCGCGCTGAATGCGCTCTTGGCCGATTGGGAACACTGCAAAACCATTGGTGATACCACCGTTGTCTGTTGGGCGGAAAATGCCGGAACGGCCTATGCCGACCTTGGTACGATGGCGCTGTTTGGCATTCCGGCGGACGCAGGGGTGCAGGAAGAAGACGTCAGCCGGGCGTTGGCGCTGCTGGCAAGAGGACAGGCGTGCGAGTTTTTGGAACAAACGCTTCTGCCGGATCAGCATTTCTACTTCCTCGGCCTCGCGCCAAACGCCGCGCGATTGTCTGTTCGCTTCTTTCTGCATGACAGCCTGAAGCAGTTTGCCGCGCAGATCCGCGCACATGAGGCCGCGCTTGAAATTGTCCGGCCCGCCTACGAACCGCATGCAAGACTGTCTTTGCGGGAGCTGGCGCGGGAAACGGCCCGGCAGGGTTCCGATGGAAAGTATGGGGATCCACCCCCGCAGCTGCCAGGCGATCTCCTGCGCGCAGTTTTGACCGGAGGGCGTTATCCGGCGACGCTGTTAAACGGTGTCACGCTCCGGATCCGTGCCGAGCATAAAATCACGCGCGGAAAAGCCGCAATTTTAAAAGCCTATTATACGCGAAATGTGTCGCCGCTGGTTCCAAAGGAGGTATTGACGGTGGAACTGAATGAACAAAGTTGCTATCAGCCCTATGTGCTTGGCCGGTTGTTTGCGGTTCTGGAGGCCGTGCAGGATGCAGCAAATCCCGGTATCAACACAACCATCAAAGACAAGTATTTTAATTCGGCCTGTGCAACGCCCTCCGTCGTATTTCCTACGCTCATCAAGTTGGCGCAGAAGCATCTGCAAAAGCTGGGGCAGGGCAGTAAGTTTTTCTACAGCCGGCAGCTCACAGAGTTGATGGGGAAGATGACGCAGCCCTACCCGGCGCACATGACACTGCCGGAGCAGGGGGCATTTGAAATCGGCTACTATCATCAGACACAAAAACGCTACGAAAAGAAGGACAAGGGGGAAGAAGACCATGCGTGAGCCGATCAAAAACCGGTATGATTTTGTCGTGTTGTTTGACGTGGAGAACGGAAACCCGAACGGCGACCCCGATGCGGGCAATATGCCGCGTGTCGACCCGGAGACAGGCTGCGGCCTTGTGACGGATGTTTGCCTGAAACGGAAGATCCGCAATTATGTACAGATGGTGAAAGAGGGGGATCCGGAGTACGATATTTATATCAAAGCGGAAGTGCCGCTCAATCGTGCCGATGCTGCGGCCTGTGCGTCGTGCGGCGTGAAACCGGAAAAGCTGAAGGATGCGAAAAAGGGCGATCCCGATCTCGAGGTCAAGCTGCGGGATTGGATGTGCGGACACTACTATGATATCCGAACCTTCGGCGCGGTCATGACAACGTTTGTAAAAGGCGCGCTCAACTGCGGGCAGATCCGCGGCCCGGTGCAGCTCAGCTTCGCGCGTTCGGTGGATCCCATCGTTCCGCAGGAGGTCACAATCACCCGTGTTGCAATCACAACCGTGGAGGACGCCGCCAACAAGAAAACGGAGATGGGCAATAAGCATATTGTGCCCTATGGCCTTTATCGCGCCGAGGGGTATGTTTCGGCGAATCTGGCGCGAAAGACAACCGGCTTTTCCGAGGAGGACCTGGAACTTCTGTGGCAGGCAATCCTCAATATGTTTGAAAACGATCGTTCTGCCGCGCGCGGCAAAATGGCGGTGCGGGAGCTGATTATTTTTAAGCACGCCTCTGAAATTGGAAACGCACCGTCCTACAAGCTGTTTGAAGCCGTCCACGTTTCGCGCAGAGACGGCGTGGAGATTCCGCGCAGTTATCAGGACTATACGGTCTGCGTGGACGCGGAGCTGCCGGAAGGAGTACACTGCGAAAGGAGGTCGTAATGTACACGCCCGACGACTGTCTGATGATCTCCGGCTTGCAGCATTTCCGGTTTTGCCGCCGGCAGTGGGCGCTGATCCACATCGAACAGCAGTGGTCGGAGAATCTTCGAACCGTGGAAGGGGAGCTGCTCCACGAGCGGGCACATAACGAGCAGCTGCGCGAGGCAAGAGGCGATTTGTGGATTGTCCGCGGCCTGCGCGTACAGTCGCTCACGCTGGGACTGAGCGGACAGTGCGACGTGGTGGAATTTCAACGTGATGCAGTACACGGGATCCCGCTTTCCGGAAAAGGCGGTCTGTGGCTGCCGTACCCGGTCGAGTATAAGCGCGGCATGCCGAAGCAGGACGGCTGCGATAAATTGCAGCTGTGCGCACAGGCCATGTGCCTGGAGGAAATGCTTTGCTGCGAAGTTATGCGGGCGCGTCGCCCGCGCTGATGGGCCGCTGTGCCAGGCGCGGCGTCAGCCTGACCTTCTGTACGCCGACCGGACGGTTTCTGGCCAGAAGCGTTGGGGAGGAAAACGGGAATGTCCTGCTGCGCCGGATGCAGTATCGCGCGGCGGATGACCCTGCGCAAAGCTGCCGGATCGCGCGCAATATGATATCAATAACCGCGTCCTGCAGGGCGGAGATTTTTCGCCTGCCGACAGCGGCGCTGTCCTCCTGACCGACGAAGGACGTAAAAAATTCCTGCAGGCGCGGCAGGAACGCAAGCGCGAGACGATCACACACCCGTACTTAAAAGAGAAGCTCGCGTGTGGCCTCGTGCCGTATGTGCAGGCGCTGCTTCTGGTGCGCTATCTGCGGGACGATCTGGACGCATATCCGCCGTTTTTGTGGAAGTGAGGTGCCGCAGAGGATGGTGCTGATCACCTATGATGTCAACACCGAGGATTCCGGAGGCCGCAAGCGCCTGCGGCAGATCGCAAAGCAATGCGTCGATTACGGCCAGCGCGTGCAAAACTCCGTCTTCGAATGCCTGCTCGATGCCCCCAATGCAGGCAGCTTCAGCATAAGCTGCTTGCAATCATGGACGAGGAAAAAGACAGTCTTCGCTTTTATTATCTCGGCAGCAAGTATGAAACACGCATCGAACACTTCGGTGCAAATCCCGGCTACGCCCCGGAACAGCCGCTGATCGTCTGACCGCGAACCGGAAGCGCGCAGGCTTCCCCGGGGAGGTTCGCACCGCAAAAACCGCATATTCCGCACAGACTGCGCAGCGCACTGCAGCCGCAGTGTTCCAAACAGGCGGAAAATGATGGAAACATACTACAACATGCACAAATCTGCCGCTGAAATTTCGTCAGATTTGCAGTCGCACCCCGCAAGGGGTACGAGGATAGAAATTCGCAAGGCCCGTGGACACCGTGGCAGATGTTTGGTCGCACCCCGCAAGGGGTGCGAGGATAGAAATATGGATTGCTGGCAGAACGCGACTGTTTGACGTAGTCGCACCCCGCAAGGGGTGCGAGGATAGAAATAGCATCCGGTTCGCAATGGTCACGACCTCTGCACGTCGCACCCCGCAAGGGGTGCGAGGATAGAAATGCGTCAATCAGGCTGATATAGTGATTGCCCTCAAGTCGCACCCCGCAAGGGGTGCGAGGATAGAAATATAGCGCGTGACCGGCGTGCCTATATAGTCGATGCAGGCGTCAAATGGGTCGCCTGAAAGAAGCGCGCCGTCCTTCAGCCGGATCCAGACCTTGGTATCAGGGACTTCTCCGATGTGCCGTGTCCCATCGCCCCCGCACCAAACCCATGCGGGTGCCCTCCGTCCGATAGAGTGTGTCATACGGCGCCCAGCTCCAGGTCTTTACATCGTCATATTCTATATCAGTCTGAGCAAGCTCCGACGACTCCTCTGCCTGTTCCTGGACGGAGGGCTGCTCCTGCGGTTCGGGGGCTGCGGCAGCTTCCGTCACAGATTCATAGTTTGTCTTGTCCTTATCTGTATCTCGTTCTTCCGCGCTGCACGCCGTCAATACACAAAGAAGCACCTGAAAGATCGCCGGCAGGCAAACGGCAGCAGATGGGTTCCGTTGCTTTGACATAGTGTTCTCCTTGATCGGCAGCGTGGTTAATTGTAGAACTTTTCTGCGATTTTGGTTACAACGCCGTCCTGTATGGTCAGCGTATAAGGTTGGATGAGCAGTCTTTCGTTGGCCTGAACAGCCGAAACAAATTCCTGCCATGTTTCAAACGTATACAGCCGGTCTTCTCCCGCACCGTATTCCTGAGAGATGTCGTAAATCGTGACGGGTGTGCCTGGGTCTACATCGTAGGTGTAAATTTCGCCGGAGTCTTTTCGATAATATCCGTATTGATATTCCTCCGGTGGGATGTTCAGGTCTTTGAGTGTTTGCAGATCCTCCTCAAGATATGAGTTTAGAAGGACAATGTGTTCGACCGTAATAGAATTATCGCGTACCTGTTGGATAATCACGGTCTGGAGGATAGGTTCTTCCGTCTCAGCCTTTGTACTGCTCTCAGCGCCGTGACCGGTATGCTCTGTAATTTGCGTGTCCTCATGCGCTTTGGAAACCGACGAATCTGTGCTTTCACGCGTGGCAGAACACCCGACGCCCATAAAGCTCATCAAAAAGCACAGGAACGCAAGACATACAAGTGATTTCTTTTTCAAAATACGCACCTCCTTAACGGGTTAATTATACATATAGAAGTTTGCAGGAACGCTGGTTGAATAGACAACGTTCTCCGCTGGCTGCGAATGAGCTGTATACTTAATTGTATGTGTATCTCCGTAGGTTACCAGTGCAACATGGGAGATATTTACCATCTGATTTGGGCGGGTCAATCTCTTCATTTCCAAGGCTTCCGGGCCGTTTCCGCTCAAATGGCCGTGGTCTTTTGCCCACTCCGTTCCAGCAGCTCTCTCGTCTTCCGCTTTGGCAAAACGGAGCAAGCCAATGGAAAAGGGAGGCTGCATAGTATAAAGCACAACAAAGAGTACGTTACCTCAACAGTATTCCAGTTGCTATAGTCAGGCAACGCTTAGAGCCTCCAGGCAGGCGTTCAAGTTATCCCAAGAAAAAACGTCCTCCGCAATGTGGACCCGCGTCCAGGAGGGGGTGATTTCCTCCACCTCCGATATACCGCCTATGTCCCGGGCCCAGGAATAGTAATATGTGTTATGGGGCGACATGAGGACCCGAGCCGCTGTGCCGTCCGGGTAGAGGAAGAGGGTCTGCTCCCGAACGATCCGGCTGCTGTCTTCATAGGGGGTCCCCGTGGTATCCAGATACTCCGTCAGACGGAGACATTCCTCCCCCGGCGTCCAGTCCCAGTCCGCCACGGCGAAGTCCAGCGGAGCCATCTTTCCCGTATCCGCTTCTCTGAACAGGGTGCGGAACAGGAGCAGGGCCTGCTCCCGGTCCAGGTCCGCGTGGAAGCCCTCGCCCTGTATGCAGAGCCGATAGTGCTCTGCCGGCGGAGTGGGGAAGATGTCCTCCCACTGGTCGGCCAGCTTCTCGGGGATCATACTTTCTTGACGCCGCTCCAGCTGGATTGAAACCAACAAGTCTTCATAGGGATATGGGCCCACATCACTTGGAATGCTGGCGTATTTGTAGGTGATAGCGCTCAGCCGCAGATAGTCCACCGCCCCGTAGGCCGCCTCGAGAGAGTCATCCTCTCTCTGCCGGGTCAGCGTACCGTCCGGGAAGACGTGATAGACCAACTGAATGTCTCCATCCGTTATGAACAGGCGGAGGTTTCCGGAGGCGTATGCAAGCTCCTCCTCCGGGGCTTGGAACACCGCCGCCTCCAGCCGCTCCAGCAGATAAGTCCGGTCCGCCTGGTCATCGATGGGGATGCAGGTATGAGGGGCCTCAGCGCCGGTGGCCCACTCGCGACTGATAGTCAGCGTGGGACCGCCTTTCTCTGCCTGCGTGCTGGAGAGGTCGTAGGTATCCGTGGCCTCCGTCCCATCGGCATAGGCGTACCATATGGTTACCCGGCGGCTTCCGTCGTCCTCCAGGGGAGCATACTCCCCACAGTCCACCTCCAGCATCTCCCCGGCAGGCGGGAAGGATGGGAGCGGCTCTTCAAATGCTCCAGGGACAGACGGGGTCGTCACATCTACAGCAGGCGAAACCTCCTCGCCTGCTGTCATCGCCGGTTGCCCACAAGCAGAAAGCGTCAGGGCCAGACAGAACAGAAGAAGCAGCGTTTTTTTCATTTTGTCACCCCGCTGACCACCATGGTGGGATTTTTATATCCGCAGCATTTACAATAATAGTAGTTTCCGGACAAGATATACTGATGAGATAATCTGTAATACTTGACATTGGTCAGATAATGAGTCGTTCCATGTTCCGCGTCAGTATAATATGGGCAGTCCGACAAAATGTGTGAATAAACGCCATAGTACCCCCACTTTGAGGCCACTACAATTTGATTCACCCCAGTTCCCGCACTTACTGAGGTTATGATAGCGGAATGCTTAGCTCTTAAAGAATCGAAATCTTCAGGGTCCGTGTAAGTAACAATGTCCCCCACTTGAGGAGAATAGACCTGGGTTGCACAGGAAGGTGTTGCGTGGGTAAAACCAGAATGGTAGTCAAACCAAAGCTGCGGGGATTGAGAGTTGATATCCCCATGCAAATACCACGCATATGAATGGCAGTTATACCTATACGATGACAGAGATAGTAAAATTGCGCTGGTATAGCTGGACGCGTTGGCGTATGTGTCAGGGGTTGAATTCCCCGTATATAACAAAGCATCAATTGTTTTTCCCCCTGGCAATGTTAGAGTGTAAGAAACGTAATCACTGGTATTGCTATAGGTAACGGGAAATCCATGTTGAATCAAAAGATAGTTATACCAGAACACCATCAAATTTTTCAAGAATTCATCGTCTTCTTGAGAGATTAGGACAGCCAGAGAGGCCACGGTTTGTGGCTCGCCGCACAAATCTGCAAAATCCGGGTCTTGCCGACCAATAATGCGGACGGCATCTTCCATGGAGTACAGGCCAAGATCATAAATATCGCCACTGTCAACAAACGCCTTGGTCTTTTGATAATTCTCCGTCCTCATTATATCTTCCTCATGGGCATATACCTCGGCGCTGAAGGACATTGAAAGGAGCATTGTAAAACATAGGATGAGCGCACTGAGCTTTTTCATTTTCATTGTTGTCTCTCCTCAAAACTTCCGGTATTGCTGCATATTATTCTATCACAGAAGAATTCTTTTTCCAATGAAATTCACGTTAATTCAGTCGATACAATGTTTTTCTACTGATAGCAGACTTTATATACTGCTATTAAATGATGTCGTAAAAATAATGTTGTAATTACGTTTGATGATCTCAATGCACTTAAGATGGTGCATACGTAGCATCGGCCTGTAGGACTTGCTCCTTTACGGGCAAGTGCCAGTAGTAGACTCTCGGAAAGAGCTACTACCAATCGTTCCATGCGCAATCAGAGTATATGTTGTTCCGCTGACTGCTGCATGGCTGCCAGAAACGTTTAGGTAGTTCGTCCCAGAATCGCTCCAACTATCAACCATTTCACTGCCATTCCACAGTTCAAGTGTGACATCCAGTTTTCCGACTTCGACCACAGTTACACTGCAATTTGCAGTTTTCCCGCTGAACGAAAGCCTTGGACTGATTCGTGTAGCGCGTGTTGCGGCCATAGCATTTACACACAGACCGGAAACCATAACCGCTACGAGTACCAGAACAATCATACGCTTTTTCATATTACAAAACACCTCTTTTCTTTGTTCTATCTATTAGAACGTAGAAAGGAGGTGTTTTTGGACAGGGTTTGCAAGAAAAACTTTAATTTGGAGATTGTGACAACTCTATGTTCTCCGCAATGTGCAACATGACGGATTTTTCAAGAGTTGAATCGATTGAGAACATGAGCCCATTCTGCTCATCGATCCATACCAGATTGCTGATACCGGAATTCCCATTAGCAGGTACAAACAAGGCAGTAAATTGATTTATATGGACTTCTTCGTAGTCAGAATGATCTCCTATCAACGATAGGACCGTACCACTGCGATATACGTCAACTTCAATGACAATGAAGTCTGAACCGAAAACATAATACCAACTGGACCGCTGATCATCCTTGTGGTGCTCCTGTTCCTCAAAGCCGTCTGGCAGCCATGTCGGAGTATAGTCCGGCAACGTCTGCTGCGGCGTGGGATTCAGGAAGCGATATACGATGCTGCTCTGTGAAATGCTTCTAAACCACGCGATTGATGCAGCACGGGCCTTGGCATCAACCGTAAGCCAGCCGATTCCGGTAAGGAGCAGTGCCAGAAACACAGCGGCAACGCGCTGCATTGTCCGATGAAAAACGGGGTGGCGTTCACGGCGGCACAGACGGCTCATTTTGCGTGTAAAGGACTTGCTGGGGCTGTAAGGCGGCTGTTGCTTGCTGCCCTGTACCAACGTCTCTGCTAGTGCAAGACTGGCTTCTTTCGCAGCGACCTGCAGCGCAGCATCTGTGATCATAGGCTTTCGCCTCCCTCCTGATAAATTTCCTTCAGTTTTGCTTTTGCCCGTTGAAGGAGCTTACTTGTGTTTGCAAGAGAAAGGTGCATGATCCCGGCGATTTCTTTTGTGCTGTATCCATGATAGAACTTCAGGAGAATGCACTGACGATAGGCAGCCGGCAGTTCCAGAATTGCCTTTGCCAGCGCGTTGTCTCCGCTATATTCTACAGAAACGCCGTTGATTGATTCATCCAGCGGCACGGATGGGTGCCGCCGCTCTGCCCGGAGCATATCGATTGCTTTTCTCTCAACTATTGTAACGATGTAGGCGCGCGTTTTTGGACAATCCGAATCAGAAATTTTTGAAATATTTTCTGCGATGCTCAAAAAGGCGTGATGAACCGCATCTTCGGCGTCCTGAGGGCGTTTTAGAATCTGGAAAGCAGTATAGAACATCAACTGCTTGTACTGCTCATAAAGCTGCTCAAATTTTGAGCGGTCTTCTGCGGTGTCGATTGTCTGCAAATAGATCATCATGATTTGTGACTCCTCCCATGATGCATGAAATTATAACATAGTTCTTCCAAATTGTGTAGAGCCGGAGTCATGAAGTGAATTGTTTACGGTACAATGTCAAAATATATGCAAAATCTGCGCCGCAGTAAACAAAGAATAGGGCTTTCCGGAGCGCGTGAACGCGGATAAAAAAACTCCGATCTTCCGAAAAAATCAGTAGACTTTGTGCCGGTTCTGTGGTAGTTGTTTG
>OIWS01002208.1_pt1 | contig 16623 bp, 16 predicted proteins | sample 1587611 | NCBI WGS metagenome assembly OIWS01 (sample SAMEA3888919, study PRJEB22519) | human gut metagenome | biome: human gut; feature: human-associated habitat; material: faeces | place: Denmark | collected 2010 | reverse complement strand
GATTTGCCTATAATTGGGGATGATGGTAAATTGGCGAATGATAGTATTTTAAAACTTCAAGCAGTATCAAATAAAATTAAAATTTCTTAATTTTAGAAGTAGAAAATATATGTTTGAATGTAATCAATGTGGTCTATGCTGTAGAAATATAGATAAGATTCCACAACTAAAGGATTTCCATAATGGGAATGGTATCTGTAAATATTTACATGATAATAAATGTAGTATTTATGATAATAGGCCAGATATTTGTAGTGTTGATAGAATGTATGAAAAGTATTTTAAAAATCAATATACACGAGTAGAATTTTATGATTTAAATAAGATGGTTTGTGAACAAATAAAGAATTTAAATGTATAGTATTTTTGGTACCAATTACAATTGTGATTGGTACCATTTTATAGTTATATATAAAAATATGGTGATACTAGAATGGATCTACCTCTAAAATTTTGGCGAAATAGGTCTATGAGATTAGAATACTTTAAGATTAAGGTATGAAAGGAATAGTAACAATAAAATAGTTAAAAGTTTTATTTAATAATATGTGATACAAAATAACTGAAATAAGATTTCCTCAAAATTTTGAATTTATATTAATGGGGATTACAAATATACAAATTTGAATTTTCTATAATTAAAAATATTTATGATACCAATAGACTTATAATCATTTATAAAAGTTATTTCTGTATGAGTTTGATCTAAATTATCAATTAATTATACGTCATTTATTACACATATCATGTATTACACTATATGTATAAGCTCTAAGATAAATTATTTAGAACATTATATTCTTTGTAGTATAGAGGTGTATGGTATGAAAACAGATGTTATCAAAGAAGCTCTTGAAAGTGTAAAAAAAGAAGATCCTAAATTATACGACGATGTAGTAGAGTATATTTCTTCTAATAAAACTAAAACTGGTGTTCATCCTGAAGGGGTGTATCATGAACATAGTTGGCCTAATATTATAGGACCTATGCCTGGACCATTTCCACATCCACGGAATCCATTTGAACAAAACCCATTTGGTGTATTCTGGCCATTGGCTGGTTTATATCTATTCTATAAATTAGTTAGAAAGGTATGGCGATTATTACGAGGCAAGAATCAAAATATTTCTTTAGACGATATTATTACGTATATGAATAATCATAAATGATGTGTTGTATGGGAGAGTAATAATGGCTTCAAAAAAGTTAAAATTAGGTGATATTGTTTTTTGTGAACGACGTAGTGGATTATTAGGCCGTAACTTATATCAACATTATGGCGTATATGCGGGTTATCATAAAATTATCCATTATGTAAAAGGGGATTCTCCACTAGATGGACGAATTGCCGAAACTAGTATTGAAGAGTTTTGTGACGGAGATACCTTATATATTGCCGAGGACGATAGTTTATTATCTGTTTTTCAAGATGCAGATGTGACATCTACCTTTTATGGACCACGTAAAACTGTAGAACTTGCTAGATCTATGATTGGCAAAGGCGATTATAATTTGTTTGACCATAACTGTGAGCACTTTGCTCTTTGGTGTAAAACAGGTCAACTAGAGTCTACACAACTTAGTATAGAAGGTATGGCAGCAAGAGTATTTAAACCTTCGTGGGGACCAATGAAATGGTTGGTTGATGAAATTTGGCGAGTTGAGGCCAAGTATTAGTAGAACCATATGGAACTAGCAATGCAGTAAAACATGTGTTGCTAGTTCTAACTTTCAAAAAAAGCAAAATATTAAAAAAATAATTATTGACACACACGGATACGTGTATTATAATTACATCATCAGGTGAAAGAAATCACCAACATGTAGAACAGAAAGACTTAGATTCTAACAGCAATCCTATCACATACATAACTTGATTAAGATGAGTATAGAATCTAGTATAATTTCATAGTTATCGTTCATAAACGATTCATAAGGTTAGACACTAGCAGCAATCTTCGATGATTTAACCAGAAAAAGTGATTTTGGAGACCCTTTGGTCTAGAGTATCGTGTCTAGTTATCCTTAGCCTCAGTGAGGTTAGTAATTGTCTTGAACTTTGTATTGTAACCGCTCATGGTTGTCTTGTTTATTTTGCTTTCAAAATTTACGTTGTGATAATCCGTAGCGGTTTTTTTATATGCCAAGGAGATAGGAACTATGAATACATTTATGAACGCTTTAACAAATAATGAAAAATCTTATACTGCGAATGATGGTACAGCATATCGTACAAGTGGTAGCGCTTTGGTGGACCTTAATTTCTCTGTGCCTGCATTGCGTCAGGCTGCTGTTGATTTCTATGATAAAAGTAAACATAATAGTCATTTTTATAGTACTGATCGTACTATGGATGCTGTAGAGGCGTTACGTCTATTCATTACATCCTATGAGGAAGATCCTCTTTATACTATGAAGTGGCTTATGTATGCACGCCATATTAAGCTAGGTCTTGGCGAGCGTGATATATTCCGCATGATGCTCACTAAAATTGGTGACTTGTATCCAGAGATGGCATTGCAGTTCATCATTGGAACCGAGTTATGGAACTATGGCCGTTGGGATGATGTGTTACGCATCTTTTTTGATACTACAAGTGGTATCTTACACGATGGACTAGGGGCGTTAATAGCTAATCAGTTTAGACGCGATGTAATGGCGTGTGGGCTTGGCGATTCTATTAGTTTATTAGCTAAATGGATGCCGTCTAATAATACATCCTCTAAGGAAAAACGTTCTGAGGCGGTTATTTTACAATCCTTGTTACATTTAAGTTCACGTGAATACCGCAAAACTTTGTCTAAGTTACGCGAACATTTATCGGTAGTAGATAGAAAGGCATCTCTAAACCAATGGAATGATATAAATTATAATCATGTACCATCTAAGGCGAATCTTAAATATCGTAATGCGTTCCTAAAACATGATGAAGAACGTCGTAAGGCCTATCTAGCATCATTACAAAAGGGAGACGATGCTGTTAAGATTAATGCTAACTCTATGTTCTTGTATGATATTGTACAATCCTATGTAAAGGCAGATAGTTACTGGGATAGTAGTCTAAATCCATATGACGAAACATTAGAACAGTTATGGAATGCCAAAGAATCGCCTAAGGGTTATGATGATATCTTAGTTATACGCGATGGGTCTGGATCGATGTGTCAGCAGCTGACAAGTAATGGTTCTGTTACAGCTTTAAGCGTGGCAGATTCTATTGCATTGTATTGTGCACAGCATAATAAGAATAAATCTTTTAACAATCGATTTATCACCTTTAGCAATCGTCCTCAAATGGTAGATATTTCGATGTGTCAAACATTACGAGATAAACTAAGACGATTGCATCGCTTTGATGATTACAGTAATACGGATATAGAAGCAACCTTTGATTTAATCCTTGATACAGCAGTGAAAAATCATCTGCATCAAGAGGAGTTACCCTCAGCATGCCTTATCATTTCTGATATGCAGTTTGATCAGGCTACAGCTCATGATGATAATACAACTGTTATTGAATCGTGTCGCCAGAAATTTGAAGTCCTTGGGTATACTTTGCCACGGTTAATTTTCTGGAATGTATCTGTCTATGCACATAATACTATTCCTGTACAAGTGCATCCGAGTGGTGTTATTCTCGTATCTGGTTTCTCCAAATCTATCGTAGATATGGTGGTATCTAGAGAACTCAATCCTGAAGTAGCACTTAAAATCGAGCTAGATGCAAAGTGTAGTATTGTAGATATAGTGCTGCAAGACTATGTAAAGGTAGCGTAATATTCATATAATCTTATTCTATAAGGTTCTTATTAGTCTAGTTATGACTAGTAGGACCTTATTTTTGTGTACATAATTTGTGCTATAATGAAGAGTAGGTTTATAAGGTAACAATCATTTTATATATACGAGGAATTATATATGGCAATTAGCAAAGAAATACAAAAATCTAGCGAGATGAAGTTTGATGGTAAACTAATTAAAGTTACTTATGATATAGCTGATGTTAATGGTAATGAAGCGTGGCGAGAGGTAGTTCATCATCCTGGTGCTACAGCGATTGTAGTTGTTACAGAAGATAATAAAATCGTAATGGAGCGCCAATTCCGTTATGCTCTGCAACAGCCTTTACTGGAAATTCCAGCAGGTAAATTGGATCCTAATGAAGAGCCTCTAACTTGTGCTAAACGTGAGTTAGCAGAGGAGACGGGATATCGTGCTAATGAGTGGATTCCATTAGGTACTATTGCAACAAGTCCTGGTTTCTGTAATGAAGTGCTACATTTATACTTAGCGAAAGATCTCACTATGGGTGAAACCAATTGGGATCCAGATGAATATGTAGAACTTGAGTATTTTACTTTACCTGAATTATTAGAGGCTATTAAGGCGGAGCAAATTAAGGATAGCAAATCTTTGGCAGCGCTTATGCTTGCAATGCCGTACCTCAAATAATAGTACGTAATAGGAGGATATATGTTTAAACGAATTATCCTATTAGTTATGGACTCTGTTGGTATCGGTCACGCTGCTGATGCTGCAAAATTTGGTGATGAAGGTTCCAATACATTAGGTCATATTGAATCGACGGCTGGTCAAATTCATTGTCCTAATTTAAAATCTATCGGTTTAGGTCGAATTGCTGATATTTCTGATACTGGTGAAAGCATCAAAGGTGCTTTCGGTCGTATGGCTGAGCTCAGTACTGGTAAGGATACGACTAGTGGCCACTGGGAGATGATGGGGCATCCTGTTACCGTTCCATTCCCAACCTTTTACGAAGGTTTTCCAAAAGAATTAATGGATACTTTCACAAAAGAAACGGGATATGGTTATTTAGGTAATGAAGTTGCATCTGGGACAGAAATTATTGAGCGTCTAGGAGCAGAGCATATCGAAACAGGTAAGCCTATTGTATATACCTCGGCAGATTCTGTATTTCAAATTGCCGCCCATGAGGATGTGATCCCTCTAGAGGAACTATATCGTATATGTCAAATTACCCGTGATAAGGTTTGCGTTGGCGATTATTATGTGGGCCGTATCATCGCACGTCCATTCGTAGGTGAGCTTGGCAGTTTTGTACGTACCTCAAATCGTCATGATTATAGTCGTATGCCAGAGAAAAAGATGGTACAACAAGAGTTACAAGATGCTGGTGTGCCAACAGTAGCAGTTGGTAAAATTGGCGATATTTATGCCCATGTAGGATGGGATGAAAGCTATCCAACAAAGACTAATTCCCATGGCATGAATATGGTTCCATACTTACTTGGTTCCTCCTTTGAGCGTGGTTTAATGATGGTTAACCTCGTTGAATTTGATAGCTTATATGGTCATCGCAGAAATGTAGAAGGATACAAACGAGCTATTGAGGACTTTGATTACCAGCTAGGCGGCTTATTGCAATTACTAAATGATGATGATTTATTACTCGTCACCGCAGACCATGGTAACGATCCAACTTGGAAGGGAACCGATCATACTCGTGAATTAGTACCTATTCTTGGTTATAGTCCACGTATTGATGGCCCCATAGACCTTGGTGATAGAAAAAGCTTTGCTGATATTGGGGAAACTATATTAGAAAACTTTGGTTTAAAACAATGGGATATTGGAACATCGTTCTTAGAGAAACTTAGTAAATAATTTTCTAATATGTTTTTCGTACTTTTAGGTTTAGAATCTATATTACTACCTATGTATGACACTGATATAATTTCAAAATAATAAAGATAATATGCTATATTGAGATACTACCAGTTAAAAATAAATAGTTTTAACTGGTAGTATCTTTAAAATAGTTAGTTACATCATAAAGAACGACCAACTTATGTACATCATAAGTTGGTCGTTTTTTACTTTATAGAAATATATTTCTTATTTAATTATAGCAAGCCTTTACTTTCCATCATTGCTTTAATATTTAGTAAGGTAGACTTACAAACTACATCATATTCTAGTGTACTCAAGAAATCTGCAAATTTTCTATCATCTTCGTTTTTACAGTTTTCATAAGGAATTTTACCATTTTGTTGATATGGTTCTAGAATTCGATTTCGCCGGTGCTTCCAAGTATTATAATAAGGCCCTTTAAATTTTGTCATAAAGCCATTGCTATCGACTAATACAAAGCCTTCAGATTCATGATGTGAGTTGAGTTCTTTATTTATAATGTTTGTCAGTTCGTCCATAGTATTAACTTGTTGAATTGTTTTTACAATAGATATCAACTGTGTATCATATTTCTTAAGGATGGAGTCTAGTTCTGCTAGCCTCTCCCTAGAGAAAGATACATCAATATGTTTACCATTTACATCTAACGTATTTTGAATCATATCAAGTACATAAAGATGATCTTGGTCATATTTTATAATATGTGTATCTTCTTGGCTGATGACTTCAAACATCATAGAACAGCAATTACGTTTTAATAATTCTTTGATTTCTTCTTGTAGGCTTGTAGGTAATTTTTGGAATAAATTTTTAAACAAATCTACGTGCATACCTTCTGTAGTAGATTTAGAAGCAAAGACTAACTCATCATTAATGACACCAAGAATAGCGAGGTATCCATTTTCTTTAGTTCGAATTTCTACAGGGAAGGAGAGCGTGTTAGCTAAATTATTTAACTCAGTTTCTGGTCGTTCATTGAGATTAAAGAATTTATTATAACTACGTAGTTTCACATCTCCTGTCATGCGATCCACAAATAATCCTCGAGCTTGTACTGTGCTTTCATTCCATAATCGTTTGTGGAATACACGTGAGGTAAAGTTCAAGGAATATAGGTTAGGGGAGCATTTTTTTACTTTTACTAATTTAGAATTACCTATGATATTTATATCCTCATTTTGTGTAAATATGACATGCTGCGTCATATTTTGATATTCATGACGCATATAATCTTTATCGTAGATATCATTTTTTATACCATTTTTAGTAAAAGTATCTGCAGTAATATCAATGTATTTAAGCTCTCCACCAAATTCAACTTCACCTTCTAAACAGTATGAGTAGTTGCCGTCTGGAACGCCTCTATGACCGTGAATCTGAATGAAGTTTTGACACATTCCTTGCTCATAGTTGGTGTCATATATCTTTGCGATATCTGTTTCATATGCTCCATAACCATTGATAAAGGTAGAAGTACTAATAAATGTCATATTAGGTACATAGGAAAGACCAGCATGGGATACTAAATATTTTTTGCCATGAAAGCTGAAAGGATAGCATTGACGAAGTGGTTTATAAAAGAGGCGTAATTCTCGTTGAAGTGATTCTACATCTTTTTTCGTCATATCTTTTACGATAGGTGCCACTACTTCTTTCATAAATCGTTTGGAATGATCTAAGTTTGTATTGAATGCAAAGTTTGCAATATGTCGTTCGTGATTGCCTTCTAACATAATCGTATTAGGTAATGTGCTGAGGCGCATCATTTCATATATCATTTCTTTATTTTCAATACCGCGCTCCAAATAGTCGCCACAAAAGATATAAAGTGTTTTTTCATCCCATGGAGTGATAGCTTGTTGTAATGCCGTGTAACAACCGTGAATATCACCGATGATACGCACTCGTTCATATCGATTCGTTAAATTTACCGTAAAGTAATTGTTGATTTCATCGATAGAATTTATTTTTCTACAAAACTTTGGTAATGTAGTTGTTTTAATCATCTTGTGCATGCGGTGTATAACTTGCTCAGGCACTCGTTTGTAATCTGTTCGTGTAGCATTACGAGCTAAACATTCTTCTAATGATGTATCTGGTTCGTAGTAATATACAGTATATTTATATTTGTTAAGCAATTCTTTATATGCATTAACAGCTTTAGATGTAGTGTGGGTAGCATCTAAAACGACAAAGTCGCCATTGCTCATTCGTTTCTCTAAGCAATCTAGTAGGAGTTCCCAGGCCGGACCATTATCCTCTTGTGAAATATACCAGCTGCTTTCACCAAGGGAAGGGCTGCGTAATAGCATACGGAAATGATCGGCTTCTAAGGTGTAAGCCTCAAGATTGTTGTCACGAATCCACTGAGACTTACCACTAGCAGGAGCACCACGCATTAATAATAGTGTTCTCATAGTAATAGTCCTCTAATCTGCCCATAGGGCGTAATAAAATATAACTGTATAAAAAACGAAACAATCATTATATAAAAAATGAAAAAGGGCATAAAAAAACAGCCTCAACGGAAATCCGAGAGACTGTCTTACTTGCTTTTAAAATTATAAAGCGTTTACTTTAGCTGCAAGGTTGGATTTTTTGCGAGCTGCAGTGTTTTTATGAAGTACACCTTTGGAGGCTGCTTTATCAATTACGCTAGTAGCATGAACAAGTGCTTGTTTTGCTTCTTCTACTGCGCCTGCTTGAACAGCTTCAACGGTTTTACGAGCTGCTGTACGGATTTGAGATTTCACAGCGGCGTTTTTCGCACGACGTTCAGCATCCGTTTTTACGCTTCTAATACTGGATTTAATGTTTGGCAATTGAGTCACCTCCTTAAAAATCGTTTCTTATACCTGAATGATTATATCATACCACATATTGATACGCAAGGACTTTTCAGCCCAATATTTTCCTTGTTAGTATGAAGTATAAAACATTTCTACTGTTCTTTAACTATAGCATATAAGTCTGTTTTATGAAATCAAGATTATTAATATATTTGCGAGCGTTGTAATTAGTTAATTATTTTGATTTTAAAAGTTAGTTAGCTCCCTTATGTTATAATAAAGGATAGAATTAAGCGAGGTGTATTATGAAAAAATTAATGATTATAGATGGCAGTAGTTTGTTATTCCGTGCATTTTTTGCGTTACCACCGTTGAAGTCTGCTTTGGGGACTCCAACGAATGCGGTGTATGGTTTTTTAACAATGCTCATCAAATTGTACGAAGAAATTAACCCTGATTATATTGCCGTAGCTTTTGATAAAGGTCGTCAGACGTTCCGTACTGAAATGTACAGCGAATATAAAGGTAATCGTCCAGATGCACCAGAGGATTTACGCCCTCAATTTAGTCTTATTCAAGATGTATTAAAAGCCTTAGGTATTTGTGTTATTGAAGAAGAAGGCTTTGAAGGGGACGATATTCTAGGATCTTTAAGTAAGAAATTTGGTACACCAGAGATGGCTGTTCAAATCATTACTGGTGACCGCGATAATCTCCAGCTCGTTACAGAGCATAGTCACGTGTTCTTAACTAAAAAAGGTATTTCTGATATGTTAGAGGTTACTCTTGATAACATGGAAGAACTTTATGGCTATGGTCCTGATAAGGTTATCGAAATGAAAGCCCTTATGGGTGATTCCTCTGATAATATTCCAGGTGTACCAGGTGTAGGTGAAAAAACGGCCCTTAAATTGATTACAGAATACGGTGATCTTGAGTCCGTATATGACCATATCGAAGATATTTCCGGTAAGAAATTAAAAGAGCGACTTGTAGAAAATAAAGACTTAGCGTTTTTATCTCGTGAATTGGCAACCATTAAGACAGATATGGATTTATCTTACAAGGTTGAAGATTTTGTACAAAATTTCCATACCTCTGAGGTACAGCCTTTATTCGAAACCTTGGGATTTACTAAATTAACGCCTCGTATCGTACAAGTAATGGGTGGAGAGGAAGCCGATTTTGGTGATCCTGGTTCTTTATTTGCTCCACAAGAGGAAATTTCTCTAGATGATTTGGCAGATGTTAAGGCTTTAACCTCTGAGTTCTATACAGATAAAACGGTGGCAGTACATGTTGTATTAGATGGTAAAACTCCATTTAGAACAGTAACGAATGCGTATTTATCTAATGGTGATACTATTGTAAAAACAGATGATACTAAAGCTGTATTAGCTGTTTTACAAGGTGCAAATGCTATCGTTACTACTCAAACTAAAGAGATTATTGAAGCCTTTGGTGAAGATGCGCCAGCTGAGATTTCTTTATTTAACGATGATAAAACCGCTCGTGTCCATGATATGTCTCTTCTTGCGTACTTGTTAGATCCTACGCGTACTAACTATGGTTATCTATATTTAACGGAACGTTTCTCTGTGCCAAGCATTGCTAGTGGTAGTGTAGATGTAGAATGCGTGTCTATGGTGAAAGCTTTACTCGCTATGAACGAAGTAGCTTGTGAATCTGCACGCCGTGAAGAGCTTTGGTCTCTATATGAAACAATTGAGTTGCCATTGATTCATACTTTAGTAGTAATGGAGAAAAATGGTATTTACATTGATACAGAAAAATTAGCTGAAACTACGGCTCGTTTTAAAGAGGAACTAGCGCAAGTACAGCAAGAGATTTACGATATCGCAGGAGAAACTTTCAACATTAACTCGCCTAAACAATTGGGTGTTATCTTGTTTGAAAAGATGAACTTGCCAATCATTAAGAAAACTAAGACTGGCTATTCTACAGATGCTGAAGTACTTGATATGCTTCGTCATGAAAGTCCGATTGTAGAGAAAATCTTGGCATACCGTTCTGTAGCAAAATTAGTATCTACCTATTGTGAAGGCTTGGCGGTTCTTATTAATGATAAGACTAAGCGTATTCATACAACGTTTAATCAAATGGTTACCGCAACAGGACGTCTCAGCTCCTCTGATCCAAACTTACAAAATATTCCGGTTCGTACTGAAAAGGGTAGAGAAATTCGTGCCTTATTCTATCCAGGTGCAGGGTACGATACATTAGTTAGTGCCGATTATTCTCAAATTGAGTTACGTATTTTAGCGCATCTTTCAGGTGATGAAGCTTTAATCAAAGCCTTTGTTGACGGCAAGGATATTCACCGTTTTACTGCGGCGGAGGTACTAGGAAAATCTCAAGAGGATGTTACGAGTGAAGAGCGTTCCCATGCGAAGGCGATTAACTTTGGTATTATTTACGGTATTTCGGACTTTGGCTTATCTCGTGACCTCGGTATTACACGAGGTGAAGCTAAAAACTATATTGATTTATACTTTAGCCGTTATCCAAAGGTTAAAGAGTATATGGATCGCATGGTTCAAGAAGCTCATGAAACTGGTAAGGTTCGTACTATGTTCGGTCGTCAACGTGAATTGCCTGATATTAACAGCCGTAACTTTAACCGTCGCTCCTTTGCAGAACGTACGGCAATGAACACACCAATTCAAGGCACAGCTGCTGATATTATTAAGTTGGCTATGAACCAAGTCGAGAAAAAGCTAGAAGATGGAAACTTTACATCTCGTCTTTTATTACAGGTACATGACGAACTTGTATTAGAAGTGGTGAATTCTGAATTAGAAGCAGTAGAAGAATTATTACGTACGACTATGCAATCTGTTGTGGAGTTACAAGTACCTCTTATTGTAGATGTACATCATGCGGAAAATTGGGCGTTAGTTAAATAATAGTTTTTTATATTAGCTTATTAAAAATAGAAGGTATATATGTTTAAAATAGGATTAACTGGTGGTATTGCATCGGGCAAGAGTACAGTCCTTACCTATTTTAAGGACAAAGGAATACCTTATATCGATGCAGATATCGTTGCTCGTGAGGTAGTAGAGCCTGGTACTGAAGGTTTAGAAGCAATTGTAGATGCCTTTGGTTCTAATGTATTGTATGATGATGGTACATTAAATCGTGAAGCATTGGGAGCTATTGTCTTTCACAATGAAGAAAAACGACAATTGTTAAATGGCTGTCTAAAAACGCATATTCGCAATCGTATTTTGGAATTAACATCTCAATATGAATCGGTTAATACACCGATTTTAATCTATGATATTCCATTACTCATAGAGGGGGAATGGTATACCATGATGGATGAGGTTTGGCTTGTTTATGTAAACGAGCCTACTCAGAAAGATCGCTTAATGAGTCGCAATGGATATACCAAAGAGGATGCTTTGGCTCGCATTAATAGTCAAATGCGACTAGACGATAAACGCTCTTATGCAGATCTAATTATTGATAATAATGGTACGCCTCAGGCTTTGACCGCAAAATTAGATACAATTTGGAGTGAGCGTCTAGAGCCGATTTTACAAAAACCTCAATAATAACAATAGATGTGTCAAAATTTGTATATAAAAAATAGTATTAAATGGTATAATAAGCCCATGAAATTTAGTATTATAGTATCCTAGCATTTGGTTACAGCTAGATTATGGTAAATGTTATAGTAGTTATATGTAGAAAGGGGGATATATGAAACGTGCAACGGCAACGGCGCTATCGTGCGTCGTACTTGGGTGGTTTTATTTTACTCATTTAGATGATCCTATAGCGCGTCAAGTGGCGTACCCCTTTAACTATAGAGATGTAGTCATGGCTGCAGCTGAAAAGGAACAAGTACCACCCTCCTTGGTGGCTAGTGTTATCTTAGCTGAAAGTAAATATAAGAATACTGCCGAATCAGAAACAGGCGCTCTTGGATTGATGCAACTTATGCCTGATACGGCGCGCTGGGTAGCTCAACAAGTTGGACATGGTAATTATACAGACCGTCAGTTGAAAGAGCCTGAAACTAACATTGAGTTAGGGACATGGTATCTAGGTCATTTGTTAAAAGAATTTAATGGCGATGAGGTGCAGGCGTTAGCTGCGTATAATGCGGGACGCGGCCATGTTGAATCCTGGATTAATGAGAACAAATGGAATGGCATGGTTGATACTATACCATTTCCAGAAACACGTAGCTATGTAAAAGCTGTTTTACAGTATCAACAGAAATATGAGGCATTATATGGAAACGATTATTGAAGCTTGTAAAGCATTAGATTATTCATGGTTGCCTCAGCAGATTGAAGGATTTGCCTTAGTGGCGTCAAATGAAGCTGATTATACGGCACTCCTTGAGCGTATTTCCGCAGGTGAAGAGGTATTAAAGGTACCTATTTTCCATTATCAAAATGATTTGGGATGGCGATGGTCTGCCTTATATGATAAAGAGGTAGAGGACTATACAGTACATATTGAAATGCCACTGTTTTCCTTTGTTGACATTTCTTTTGTACGTGCTGATTTAGAGTCTTTCTGGCAAGGATTACAAGATCGCTGTGTTAAAGGGTTAACTAATATGTTAATAGAACCAGCGAAAAACTTTACCTTTACCTATCGCCGTCGAGGCATTCCTAAATGGGATTTTTCCGAGGTTATGCCTAAAGAACTAGAAGGCTTTGTATGTGATGTTGATCCAGCTCATGCAATCCGGATGATAAATGGTTCTTTTATTATCGGTGAGTATCGTAAGATGGACGAATGTACAGGATTATTGCTATATTATAACGAATTGCGAGATGAATACTTTGCAGAACTTCGTTATAAAAACTATCCTGAAATAGACCATCATTTAGATGCTAAAAATTTAGTTGATTTAACCGCTGTTCTTCGTGAGCATCTAGGCCCTATATTAAAAGGGTTAAATGAGCGGGTTGATTAATAATTGTAAAGTGTGACTATGCTATTTTTTGAGTTATTTTATATTCATATGAAATAATCTAAGTGGGAATGTTTGGTTAAAGCCCATAAGAAAGCGTAGAATTTGTATATACATAGTAAATGTGATATACTATATATGACTTTTATATAAATCTTTTAAAAGAGTGGGCTTATGTCCACTCTTTCATTTATGATTAGCCTAATTATAAGGTGTTTGTAATCAAGAGATATATACAAGATGTAGTAATAAAGGAGGCGATGGCTATGAAGAGAGAAGCAGTAGAGGAATTTGTATCCTCTGTAGTTGAAGGTATTATAGCCGGCACCGAAATGGAACTAGTCGATGTAGATTACGTTCGTGAACGCGATTGGTATTTACGTGTCTATCTCGACAAACCAGGTGGTGTGGATTTGGATGACTGTCAGTTGGTTAGCGAAAAACTAAGTGCTGTCCTCGACGAAAAGGATCCAATTACGGAAAACTATTTATTGGAAGTATCTTCTCCAGGCCTAGATCGAGTTCTTAAGAAGGATAAGGACTTGATTCGCTATAATGGTCGTGATGTTGATATCCAGCTATTTAAACCGATTAATGGCAGTAAACAATTTACTGGTGTATTAGAAGGTTTTACAGACACAACTATCGATTTTACTATCAATGGTGAAAGTATGACATTCGAACGGTCTGCCATTGCACAAATTCGATTACATCTTGATTTTTAATATATGGAGGCATACGAGTGAGTCAAGAATTAATTCAAGCGGTAATGGTGCTTACAAAGCAAAAAGGTTTTGCTCCTGAGGTTATTTTTGAATCCTTAGAGGCTGCATTGTTACAAGCATATCGCAAAGAACCTACATCTAATCCAGATGCGTACGTTGTGATTGACCGTGAAACAGGCGATTACAAAGTAATGGCTAAAAAACAAGTAGTAGAAACTGTGGAATTGCCAGAAACAGAAATTAGCTTGTTAGAAGCGCGCAAGATTGACAAACGTTTTGAAATTGGCGACGTAGTAGAAGTAGATGTTACTCCAGCTAACTTTGGCCGTAGTGCTGCCCATACTGCAAAACAAATGCTTATTCAACGTTTGAAAGAGGCTGAACGCAGCGTAGTATACGAAGAATACTATAGCCGTGAAGGCGATATCATTACTGGCGTTATTACACGTGTTGAAGGTAAAAATGTATTTATCAATTTAGGTAAAACAGAAGCAATCTTGCCTCCTACTGAGCAAATTGCTACAGAAACATATCGCGAAGGAGATCGCATTAAATGCTATATCGTAGAGGTTAAGAAAACTACGAAAGGGCCTCAAATCATGATTTCCCGCACACATCCTGGTTTATTAAAACGCCTCTTTGAATTAGAAGTACCAGAAATTTATGAAGGTGTGGTAGAGCTTAAATCCGTAGCTCGTGAGCCAGGTATGCGTTCTAAGATTGCTGTTTATAGCCGCGATGAAAATGTTGATCCAGTAGGTGCTTGCGTAGGCCCTAAAGGTCAACGTGTACAACATATCGTTGATGAGTTACATGATGAAAAGATTGATATCGTTAAATGGGATGAAGATCCAGCAATTTATATCGCAAACTCTTTGAGTCCAGCAAAGGTTGTATCTGTTGATGTAAGTGAAGAAGAAAAATCCTCTTACGTTGTAGTTCCTGATTATCAATTATCCTTAGCAATTGGTAAAGCTGGTCAAAATGCTCGATTAGCAGCCAAATTAACTAATTGGAAAATCGATATTAAGAGTGAAACTCAAGCAGCTGAAGAACCTTTTGCAGGTTTTGGCAATGCTGAGGATGGAGAATAGTCATGAAACCGAAATCCCAACCTATGCGCACCTGTGTAGGATGTGGTGAGCCAAAGGTAAAACGTGAATTGATTCGCGTAGCCTTGAGCCCAGACGGTAATATCAGTATTGATCGCACTGGTAAAGCACCAGGACGTGGAGCCTATCTATGTGAATCCATGTCGTGCTTTGAACAAGCCTATAAGGCAAAACGATTAGAACGGTCATTAAAGCATAGTGTATCGAAAGAGATATACGAAGCGTTACAACGTGATTTACAAGAGCATGAGTAATCACTGATATACATGAATGAAGATAAAATTTTGAATCTCTTAGGTCTAGCACAACGAGCAGGCAAAGTTATTTCCGGTGATTTCATCGTAGAAAAGGCTATAAAGAGAAAGGAACCGAAATTGGTACTTCTCGCTGGTGACTGTGCAGCCAACAATGAAAAGAAATATACTCAATTAGCAGAGACACATCAGATTCCACTTCATAGTATTGCCAATAAAGAGGCGTTAGGAACGGCCATTGGTAAAGAAGTTAGGGTAGTAGTTGCCGTACTAGATGATGGATTTGCAAAGGCAATAGTAAAAGAGATTGATCGATAATAAGGGGGTATGTAGATGTCCAAAAAGCGCGTCCATGAAATCGCCAAAGAGTTCGGCGTAGAAAGTAAGCAGGTTATTTCTATTTTGCAACAACATAATGTAAATGTTACGAAAGCAGTTAATTCTGTAGATGATTCCGGTTATGAAATTGTAAAAAAACAATTGAGTAAGAAATCTGAAGCACCTAAAGTAGCACAAAAAACAGAACAAAAAGTAGAACAAAAATCTGCTCCAACTGCAGCTCATAAACAAGACGCTGCGCCACATAAACAACAACATCCAAATCGTTCTAACGAACAGAAAAAGGATAATCGTAAACAAGGTGGTCAAAAACAAGACGATCAATCTAAACAAAACGACCGCAAAAAAGGCAATGTACGTCACGTACAAATTTCTGAGCCTACACGTAAATCCGATGGTAACCAACATGGTGGTGACCGCGCTAATAACCGCCCTAATAACAATAATAACCGCAATAATGACAACCGCAATAATAACGGTCGTCCTAATGATGCGCGTAATAATGATAATCGCAATAACGACAATCGAAACAATGATAATCGCAATTCTAATAACAATGATCGTCGTAACAAGAAAAATAAAAAAGGTGGTAACAACCGCCCTCAATCCTTGTTATCTACATCTATGCAAAAGAAAAAGAATCGCGTAAAACATCGTAATGAACAGTACTTACAACAAAAAGCTGAGGCTGAACGTAAGGCTGAAGCAGCGATTGCTACAGAAATCGAATTATCCGGTCCTTTAACAGTTAAAGAACTAGCTGAAAAAATG
>OIWS01002200.1_pt1 | contig 16659 bp, 15 predicted proteins | sample 1587611 | NCBI WGS metagenome assembly OIWS01 (sample SAMEA3888919, study PRJEB22519) | human gut metagenome | biome: human gut; feature: human-associated habitat; material: faeces | place: Denmark | collected 2010 | reverse complement strand
TTACACACGTTCTTTTAATTGTTAATTACGTGTGAAGTAAATCTGTATCATGTCACTTCTATTTTTCCGAAATAAATCGTATATTTGTCTCTATAACTTAATTCTTTAAACCGTATAGATAAAATGAAAAGACTAGCATTACTCGCGGCTCTCTTACTGCCGCTATCCATGGCTTTCGCCCAACAGAACGTAGGATTCAAGACCGATAAGGTAGAACCTCTCGTGATCAACTCAGACAATTGCGTTACTTTCTATGTAGAAGCCCCAAAAGCGAAGTCCGTCTCCGTAAAAGGAGACTGGGAAGCCAACGAGGGCAATGGCCAGATGACGAAAGGGAAAAACGGTACATGGAGCTATACGACTCCCCCACTGCCATCCGAAATGTACACCTATCGTTTAAACATAGATGGTATTTACAACATCGCCCCAAACAACCCATTCTCTTGCCGTGACGTAGGCACCTTGTTCAGCCTGTTCTATATCAACGGGGGAAATGGGGATTATTATCAAGTACGTGACGTGCCCCATGGCGATGTAACGACCACGTGGTATCACTCGGATATCCTCGGGAGCGAACGTAGGCTTAGCGTTTATACACCTCCTTTTTACGATAAGAACATCCAGTCTTATCCCGTTCTGTACCTGTTACACGGCAGTGGCGGCGACGAGAACGCTTGGCTGGAGCTTGGCCGTACCGCCCGTATCATGGATAACTTGATTGCCGAAGGCAAGATACAGCCAATGCTTGTCGTTATGCCAAACGGCAATCCCAGTAAACAGGCCGCTCCCGGCGAAACATCCGATAACCTGAATTACAAACCAGCCATGAGCAACAGCTTCCCCGGTTATAAGGATGGCTCGTACGAGAAGAGTTTCACCGAGATCATTCATTTCATCGATAACCGTTACCGTACGATCCCGGATAAGCGACACCGAGCCATAGCCGGACTTTCGATGGGTGGTTTCCATACATTATATATATCATTGAATTATCCGGACTATTTTAACTATATAGGACTTTTCTCCGCTGGGCTCAGCGCAAATGGTGTAGACCCCAATAGCCCGATGTACACGAACCTCGACGAGAAGTTAGGAAACCTCAAGAGATCCGGTTATCAATTGTTCTGGATCGGTATCGGAAAGGACGATTTCCTGTACGACGCGAACCAGCAATTCCGCCAGCGAATGGATAGCCTAGGTATGAAATACCAGTACGTAGAATCCACCCGAGGGCATATCTGGGCCAATTGGCGGGCTTATCTCCTCCAATTCGCTCCTATGCTTTTCAAATAAAAGACATGAGCAGATGAATCATAATATACCGCAATACGACTTCTATAAACACAAATACGGCGATGAGCTACTTATCGACGTCGTTCCCTTGAACACGATCAAGAAGTATCTCAAGGAACAACCCGTACATATATTGACGTATTACGATATAACATTGATCACTAGCGGGGAGGGAGAATTCCTTATCGATCATCAAGCGAACCGGGTAAAGCCTCAAGATATCATCTTTACCCGGCCCGGCGAAATACGCAAATGGGACGATAAAACGATACAAGACGGATTCGCTCTTATCTTTGAGGAAGAGTTCCTGCTCTCTTTTTTCAATGATCCGGCATTTCTCCGGAACCTCTCTTATTTCCATACGGAAAGACGGTCTTCCAAGCTCAGTCTCGACAAGAAAGCCTATGCCCGCATCTCCGAGTTGATCTCGGAGATCGATAAAGAGATCAAGGACTATCAGTCGAAAGACAAACACTTGCTCCGGGCCTTGTTGTACGAGACATTAATGTTGCTCAACAGGCTATATTCTAACTCGAACGCTTTACCTCCAGACACAAACGCCCGATCTAAAAGCATCTATGTAGACCGATTTATCGAGTTAGTAAACCATTCCTTCAAGCAAGATCATTCCATCCGGAGCTATGCCGATCGGCTTTGCATCACCCCGAACTACCTGAATGAGATCGTGAAAAACGCTACGGGCATCAACGCTAAACAATACATCCTAAACAAAATACTAATCGAGAGCAAACGGCTATTGACTTATACAGACTTGCCTATATCCGCCATAACGGAAGCTCTAGGTTACGAGGATCCATCCTATTTCATCCGTCTATTTCGTTCCCAAACAAACATGACCCCGCTAAACTATCGCAGGAATACAAAACCGTAAAAAGTACTATTTCCTCCTTTATACGTATTATACGAACTCCATTCGGTATGTCTAATTTTGCCTCTATCAATAAATAAAGCATCATGAGACAATACAAATCATGGATAGCGGCTCTCATATTAGGAAGCACGTTATCCGCTAACGCACAACAAAAGAATATGGAGAACAAAACATTAAACGAGAACATCCCGGAGATGATCATCTCCCTTGAAAAAGAGGCTCTAGCCTCGACCGACCCGATGGCATTCGTAGAGCTTTCAGACACCGACGTGATTTACTTCGATCCTTCCCTAGAGACGAAAATAGAGGGATTGGAACAACTGCGCACTTATTATAAAGGTATGCAACTTCCTCCGGCAGATCATTTCGACATGATCTGCCCGGTCGTACAAGTCGCGCAAAACATAGCGGTACTCACCTTCAACCTTGATAGCTACTTATCCGACAAGGTAATAAAATGGAACTGCACCGAGGTTTACAGACGCAACCCCGACAACCAATGGAAGATCATACAAACCCACTGGTCTTACGTGAAACCGCTAGATTAAAGTTAAAACATTTGCCGCTTTCTGAACCAAAACGGTTCGTAAAATGTATTATATAGACTATTCACTAAACACAAATTATATGATACGGAATTTACTGAAAGCGGCAAATGCGCTTACATTTAGCACGATGTTCCTGTTACTCCTCGCCGGATGCAACAAGAACACGATTATTTTTGAGGATGGAACAACCCCGAACGGCTCTTCGGGAAACGAGGACCCGGGAAACAGCACGTTGGTGACCTTCAACGCCTCCGTGGAGGGCCGGAACCTATTACGTTCCATGTCTCCCATGAATAAAGGGATACAAAGCAGGGTTTATGTCTTCGACAGCAGCGCAGGAACCAAGGGAAGCCCCGAGGCGTCAGGTCTTTACATAACCTCATCTCCCGGGGTGTTAACAGGAAGTGACGGATATAAAATGTTTCTCTCCAATGGCACTTATAATTTCTACGCCGTATCCGACAATTTCTCCACGATCCCCCCGACATTCACGAGTGGCGTATCCGAACCCCTCTTCAACGGTATCGATTATCTTTGGTGGAGCGCCATACAACAGGATGTTAATAGCTCCCAAATCAATATACCGATTGTTTATGGGCATGTGGCTACCCAAGTCGTAGTAGAATTAACCGGCGGTGAAGGTATCACGATCAACCAACTGGTCTCCGCCATGATCACTCCTCCCGTGGTTGGGGCTACCATGGATCTGGGCACAGGTGTCATCACTCCTGCTACCGCCTTCGGAAAAGCGGATAAGATGGGGATAAACGGATTAACCGCCCAATATATCATGTTGCCGATAAGACATACGGCTCCCATGACTCTCACGCTGGAAATATCCGCCGACAATGAAAACAGTACCCGCACCTATACCACCCAGATCCCTCTTCCGGATGGCGAGTTGAAAGCGGGAAACTCTTATTTATTTAAAGCGGTAATCAACGGTAATTCGGTCACTTTGGCCAGTGTCAACGTAAAAGACTGGACAGATGTGGACGAGACAGGAAAGCCCCTTTATCCGACCCAGAATTAAAGCCCGGTTCCTATTTTCCGTATCAATGAATATTGGTACGGAAAATATGCCTATATTTACCCTGTCACCTCTAAAAACAATACGAATATGATTGAGATTCCCGAATCCGCCACCATTGGCAAACAGGCTAGCGAAACGCTAAAGGGTAAACGGATAGCGCATGTTATCGAGTCGAACAGTCCTCACCGTTTCACGTTCTATAATGGCGATCCGGCGGAATACTCCAATAGGCTGGTAGGACGAACGGTCCTAGGCGCCCAAGGCTATGGCGCATTCGTGGACATCCTTATGGATGCGGATACCCACCTCTTGATCGGAGACGGAACCAATATGCGTTATTATACCTCCGCGGAAAAGGCCCCGAAGAAATATCAGCTTATGATCGTATTCGAGGACGACTCGTTCCTAGCTTTCACGGTTTCGATGTATGGTTCCATCTACGCTTTCAAAGGCGAGTTTGACAATCCCTATTACCAAGGTAGCATCCATAAGCTATGTCCGTTGGACGAGAGATTCGATAAAGCCTATTTTATCAGTCTCATCCGGAATCTCAAGAAAGATATATCCGCAAAGGCGCTGCTCGCCACCGAGCAACGTATTCCGGGCCTAGGCAACGGAGTTTGCCAAGATATCTTGTTCAATGCCCGGATCTCCCCGAAACGAAAAATATCGACTTTATCAGAAGAGGATATAGACCGCCTCTTCAACACCGTGAAATCCACGCTGGAAGAGATGACTCGCCGAGGAGGCCGGGATACGGAGAAGGATCTATACGGCGCCTTAGGCAATTACCGCACGATCCTATCGAAGAACACCTACCATGCCCCTTGCCCCATCTGCGGCGAACGGATACAGAAAGAGGCTTACCTCGGAGGCAGCATTTATTATTGCCCGCATTGCCAGCGAGAAAGATAAGTAATACGCTCAAATTGACAATATGACAATATGTAATCTGAAGCCCCGGAGAATCGTTTTTTCCGGGCAAAGATACATGCTGTTACCAAATACGAGAAAAAATATCAGCAATCAATTGTATTATAACACTTTGCTTAAATATACCCTTTCATTCTAGCGAGATTAATTCATCCTATCTCATATTTATGCAGGAGAAAGGTGCTTTTCATACGGATGCATCGCCCATTTCTATAGGTTGCGTACCCAATTCCTACCGTATGTATCGTCAAACACATACGGTAGCGTTGCCTAACACTGGCTTTCGCGTTACCTAATCCCATTACTTTCGTCTCCTAATAGAGATATTCATACAAAAAAACAGGGTAAAATGGATAATTTGACCATAAAGCACTCCCTATTTCTTCTATTCGCAAAAAGGCCCTGTCATCATAATCCCGGATTTTCAAACAAAACGTCAAGGTTATCGCATTTTCGCTTACAACATCATTGAAGCCTACCGCAAAACAGATTGCCGCCCCCTGCTTTTGCGAATGTTTTACAAACATAGAGTTTTGCAGGTGAGCCGTCATTCTTGATAAGTGAGGAAAAAGAAAAAGCCCTGTAATCTTTAAATTACAGAGCTTTACTTTATTTTGCTTTCTTTGAAAGCGGTCCGGACGGGACTCGAACCCGCGACCCCATGCGTGACAGGCATGTATTCTAACCAACTGAACTACCGAACCTCTTCTTGGATAATCAATCTCTCTCGATTGCGGTGCAAAGGTAGATATTATTTTTAATTCTGCAATACTTTAAGCAAAAAAAATACACCAATATTTCAACCATACCTGATAGACAACAAATTAGAAAGCATATATTTTTAAGAAAATATCCACTAAACACATGCTTGCCACGCTTAGATACTTACTCGCGTATCTCTCCTTTATGCACAATCATTTTTACCAATGTCTGCATCGATTTATGTGTATCCGAAACCCATAACACCGAATCGTTCTGCGCATAAATACGAACAGGCAGTAAAAAAGAGTATCCTTTGATGGTCTTTATTTTTTTCACCCATTCACCTTGTTGGCTATCATATATATTGATAGCATCGTTATCACCGGTTGCATACCAACGTTCGTTACACAAAGCAAGCGTCTTGGGTTTAAAATCAAGAGAAAGAGACAGTTCGTCCATATCGATTGAAGTTCCGTTTACCAAATCATCATTTACCAATGTCGGATCGAGTACACGTATTTTCTTTCCCTCATAATCTGTAAGCAGAATATTCCCTTCTGCATTGAACTGCATATAGTGAGGAGCAAAACCATTGTTACCCGGACTGTTATTTCCGGAAACTTGCCAATGACGGTTTATCTTCTGATAATTTTCTTGAGTAACATCCGACTCTTTATAAATACTGACCTTTCCGTTCTTGTCGCGTGCAAAGATAAGGCCATCTTTCACCGCAAGCGCTTGTGCCTGAAATACCGGACCACTCCATTGTCCATTTCCAATGCAAGTGACATAAGTCAGATCCGGTAGTTCGAACACATGAATGCGCGACTGCCGCTCAGCAACATATAATCGATTTCCTGCCGGAACAATAGCTTCGATCGAACTCCCGAAGTTCTTTTCCTCATTGTCGAATTGCCATGATTTCACCACATCCAGCAATCGTCCCTCCTTTGTATTGAATACCAACAAACTGTTTCCTTCCTTTCCTATGTTAGCAATAAAAAGAGTATCTCCCAGATGTGCTACAGTATAAGGCGAGAAGTCCTCCAAAGCTTCCATTCCTAAAGTTTCCGCATTAACTAACTGTGCAGCCTCATAAGAATAATACCAATAACTATCATATTCGGGTGAATCCTCCTCCGGGTTCCCTATATCATCACTGCTGCACCGAATGGTCAGTATACCCAACAATACCAACCAGATATAAACATACATTTTCATATTCACTTTCATTTTTATGGGATCAACTTAGTTTAATTCATTCATAGGGATTGCATAGATACACGCTCCGCTCTTTGTACGGTCTATAATAAACAAGGTATTACGGCGAATACAGAATTTTTCCGGGACCTGCAAGGTGACATCTCCCACAACCGTGTAATCTTTCAAGATTTCGCCTGTCACCGGATCGACTTCGCAAAACTTCTCCTTGCCGTTTGAACTAACAAACAACTGACCTTCATAAAAATCCAAGGCATAAGGAATATTTGCATACGTCAGCTGATCGACACGTTTAAATGTTACTCCTTCACGGATAGCATCAGGGGTAAAGATATCTATACGTTTGGACGGATGAGTAGAATACAATAGTCCGCTCTGTTCATCTACTGCCATACCATAAGTACCGGCGGTTTCACCCAAATGTTCGGAACGGATATAGATACGCGGAGCCTTTTTCCCCGGTTCCAAAATTCGTTCTTCCACAATATCGATATAACGTTTATCATGAATCATAATCAGTCCCTTATAACATAGCACATCAAAAGCATGAACAGTCTGCGAAGGTCCTGTCCCCCAGCTACCGGTACCGATACAAGTGATAAACTGATGGTCTGTCGCATCAAAAATCTCCGTTCGGCTACCCTCATGAGTAACGTAAATCTTTCCGTTAGCACGTGTAACCCCATTCGGTCGACCTGCAAATTTTTCCTGGGCATCCTCCCAGGTCCATTCCTTGATACTTTCCAAATGCTTCTTACCACCGTTCGCTATACTGAATACTTCCAGGCTATAGTTATTATCGGCATCATTCACGACATACAACGTATCACCATATGCAAACACATCTTTCGGACGGAAAGTAGCTGCCGTTGCTCCCGGCACATCTGAATAATCCAACTTGAAAGTAACAGGTTCTCCATCGTTTCCCTCAGAAATATTCTCTTCGCGTAGCGGTGACAACCCACCATCGAGGGCATCCAGTTCCGGATCTTCAATAATATACTTAGAAGCTACATAGATATCGTCAAAATACCTGTTTTTACTCCGGCGGGTATGTAAGAAACGGCGAGAATAAACCGGCAGTTCTTTCTCCAGCGATAAATCCACATATACATTATTACACAAAGTAGGCCAGCCTGGTCCGGTTTGTTCGTATGTCATATTTCCGGCATGGCCATATCCGAGACAGTGTGCAAATTCGTGAAAGATAGTCTCCGTAATACTTTTATCGTCGGCATAATGTTCCAAATAACACACCTCATGCATACCGAAGGTAGTTCCTCCCCCCAGCCCCATGACTCCTGTCGTATATCCGAAAACCAGTCCAGCATGATTAAGTACTCTCGTCAACAGGGCGCTTTTGTCGATCTCCACCCTGTCATTGTTACTATGCAACGGTCCAAACTCATACAATGCTTTCTCGAACTTTTGCGACGAGAACATATAACTCATGTTCAGCGCAATAGCCACAGCTTCACGTGTATGCGAAGCCTTCATTTTATATTTCCAGCTAGCCTGAGTATCACTATATCTGCCAAAAGCGATGCGCCATTTGCAACGAATAGATTGCAACCTGTCCCAATAAGGATCGTCAGACTCTACCGTGAAAGAAATGTTTTCTCCCGTCAGATACGGGTTTGCCATGATACGGATCTTTTTTCCGCTACGGGTATAAGCCGTCAAGTCTTGAGTGGCAAACGGAATACATACCCGAAGTTGCTGAAATGGCAGCACCTTTTCGAGCGACATAAACATGAACTCTTCATCATATCCATCAATAGTCGCCCAGATGGTTACGTTTTTCAACGCTCTGGGGCTATAAAAGCGGAGTTGGAAATTATGATCGTCGTCCAATTGAATCTGCAACGGCTGAGTGACATAGAAACTGCGCTGGCTCGAATCGAAATAAATATCCGGCGATTCTTCATCGTTCAACAAATAATACGTATTATCCTCATTATAGGCAGCTTCCGTCATCCTGACGGGCAATTCTTCAATTACAAGACCACCTTCATCGGGTAGGGATACTTCATCATCTTTACAGCCAACCAGCTGCAAAAGCATACCAGCCAACACAAACAGGCTAGCGGGAAATAATCTTTTCATCGTCTGTCTTTGTTTATAATTAAATATAATGCTCTTCCGAAAAAGGGTGCAAAATTAATTATTTTCGATGTGTTTTACCAGTATTCTTATTGCAAGGTAGTCAAAATTATACTTTCATTTCTTAAGTATTCTCTTCAGGTGGGTAACGTCTTGTATTAAATTCACCGTTTCAAATTTTCCTTTATAAAACACAGCCCAGTTATTGAAAACACAAGGCAGGTCTTTCGCTTTTTGGAGTGTATCCACTTGAATTAAAGATACAGGAACGTTATTTGTATCACAATACTGTTTTACCATTTCAATAACTGCTAAATACAATTTATTTCTTTCATCATCAAAATTTCTTGGTCCCGTTAATGAAAATCCCTGACAAGGTGGTCCTGCTATAATCACATCTATCGTCTGCTTCCCCGCAATCCTCTTAATTTCATCAAAAGTCTCTTGTTTAGACAAATCTGCATTTAATGCAATTGCTCCATTATGATTCTTTGCAAATGTATTTAATGCTGCCTGATCGTTATCAACTCCCACAAGAATCTTATATCCGGCATCCATGAAACCTTTTGAAAGTCCTCCACATCCAGCAAATAAGTCAATTGCGTTCATCTAAAAATTCCTCCATTATTCCTCTTTTATAAATTCACAAATGTCTGATATATCACAATCCAATTTGTTACATATTTTGAGTAATACATCCATACTTACCTGTTGGTTCTTACTCAGTTTCGCAAGTGTATTTGTGCCAATACCTGTTAATGTTCTAAGATCACTTCTGTGTGGCATACCTTTATCTATCATTAATTTCCATAATTTATTATAGCTTACTTCCATCATGCACCTCCATATCTAAGCCAAACAGCGTCTTATTTATTATAAAGGGTGAAAGAAAATTTATCAACGGGGAAATAAAATATTTCAGTTTCTATATTTTTACATTTTCAATATAAATGTATCTTTTATCCTTTATGTATGATATTATAGATAAAAAGGAGGTTCAGTATGGCTGTTTCATCAAATAACCTAAAACAATTAGTACTAAATAATGCTCAAAAAAGCGATGAGATAATTATAATAAGCGGTTTTTTCTCTGTAGATATTCTTGATATACTAGCACAAACAGGAATTCCTCTTACATTTTATTATGGAATGTATTTGAGAAATGGTATCTCTGCTGCTAATTATACCTATTTTCAGAAACTTGAAAGCAAATACTCTAATTTAACTATCAATATACCATTTGCCTACCATGTACATACAAAATGTTATATTTTCAAAAAGAATGGCAATATAAGAAACATATTAATTGGATCTGCTAATTGCTCAGGTTCCGCACTTGATACAACCCCATATAGCGAAATTCTTATGGACGTTACCGATACGGCTGATATTTTAGCCTTAGACTCTTACGCTAATGAAATACGAAAAACTTCCGTTCACTTTGATAATCCTTCAATAGTGCCCGGAGTATCTAGCAAAATAATGTCCCCCAAAAACAAGCATAAAATTTCCCCTCCTGAAAGTTGGAATAAATTCTCTGGCAATCCATTTTCTGCAAATATACCATTATATTACATGGATAATGGTATACCTAAAGTTCATCCTGCTGACGGATTAAATTGGGGATTGGGATCAAATCACCATTCCAAAACAAGCCCATATGCTGAAGCCTGCATACCTATTCGTAGTTTTATAATTGATAACTATCCAACATTAATTCCCTTCCAAGGAACAATTGGCTCTGGAACTGGCGGGAAAATAACAAGACGCCAAAGTGCAATTGATGTTTTATGGGATGACGGAACATCGATGCAAATGCATTTTGAAGGAAACGGTCCAAAACGCCCGACTCCCTCAAATAGAAAACCGGGTGATCCTTTTAGAGAATATCCGAAACAATTAACATCTTCTGGTGCCGGAATTGTTCTTGGCGAATACCTCAGAAAGAGACTTAATGTCAGCGGCCGAGTTCCGATAACCTATACCGATTTAGTAAATTATGGCCGTGATTATGTAACTTTTACACTAACAAATGCCGGAAACTATGAATTAGATTTTCATGTATAGAAAAGCAAAATGCACTATCAATTGATAGTGCATTTATTCTGCAAAGAATTATACCATTTTACAAATAAGTCTCGGTGCTTATATTTATCATACCATTCTTTCGTAAGCAAGACTCTATACTTGCCAAATTCAAAAATTGCTTTCTTGGGTGTATAATATCGTTGTCTTCCATTTACATAATGTGGTTTTTCTTCATTTTCGTCATATAACTTAAAAAAAGCCACACCCGCATTCTGCAAATTAAATAAGTCTTTACTATTACATGCTTGGGGATCTAATAAAATTTTCATTTGTTCGTCCGAAAAAACATACCCCGCATTTTCAAGGTTTAAAATAGATTGAAAAATGAAGTCACCTACACCAACAACATCTTTTGGTAAATCGGGTATCTGTATCTTGTCACCCTCTTCCTTTACGTCTTCAGGTGATTTTTTCTCTACCGCTTTAGCTTCAAATACTTTATACCCCAATGCTCCTAATACTAACTCCGCCTGATCTATGTATTCCTCTAATTCGCTTTCTTTTTCTTCTGTTACAGTTCCAATCGTAGGCTCATTTCCATTTTGAACTTGAAACCGCCCCGCTGCCAATGCTTTATTATAAAAGCGATTTTCTAAATAGGAAATATCTGTTCTTCCCAAAGAATTATCCTGTCTCGTAAAAATTACTACTTCATCCCAACAATCCTTATATTTATCTGTCTCATGATCAAGAATTCTTTGATGGATACCTTTCCCATTTTTCCTGACCTCGGCCTGTCCCACATAGACCATATTATTTCCAAAAAGGAAGTATACACCGCTCTGTCTGAAAGCCTCCAATTCTTTACACTCTGCTAAGAGCCTCCTTGGAATTTTATATGCGATTCCATTCCAATTGGATATTTTTGCTTTTATTTTTCCATTAGCTTCTCCATCTATAAGATATACACTTATAACTTTTCCCCTTGTCGCCACTTTTTCACTTCCTTAGTACACATAATTATATTAATTTTAGCAGCTTTAACAAAGGCGGTCAAGGTTCAGCATCATACACTTTTCACAGAAAAATTCAATCAATATCCGACTCCATCTTTAGATCAAATATGGTTTCCTCAATAACTTTTATACATTCCTCTGTATTCTTTTTTATTTCTTTTCCCCAAAATCTAATCACTGTCCAACCTAAAAATAGCAACTCCTTATTCACTTCCTCATCACGTTCACGGTTTCTTGATATTTTAGGGACCCAGTACTCTGCATTATTTCCTGCTTCTAGCCTAGGTTTTAATACTTCCCAATCTTTTCCATGAAAAAATTCACTATCACAAAACACAGCAATTTTATATTTTGTAATGGCAATATCCGGTTTTCCCGGCAACTTCTTATAATTTTTTCTATACCGTATGCCTTTATTCCACAATGCTTTGCGTAGACATAATTCAATTGAAGTATTTTTCCCTTTTATATTTACCATATTTTTATGTCTTTGCTCTTTAGTCAAATTATCCATAGCACTCACCCCCGCTATTATATCACACTACTTCATTCTCTACTATGTATTCATTTGCTTTTGTAATGATCAAGCGTCCATCCTCGCACTTCACTTCAATCTGCTCTCCAATGTCAAATCCCAACTCCGACAGCCATTTTCCTTTCAGGACAATACTTGGTGTTCGCTTATATTGGTATCCGCTTGCTTCATAAACCTTCATTTCTCTATATTTTTTATATGCCATATTCACCTTCTCCTTTTGCCATTTTTTAGACTTCTGCCATAAGATTAAACTTACGCTGAATTATTGCTTCTTTTGCCAATTTATACATTTTGTGAGATACCCCCTTGAACAAGGGAAACGACAACGGGGAATAATTTCCTCGTCTAAGCACAGTTTTAGAATGTAAATTATAGCGATATGTAGTGGCACAAATGCCCAGTTTATGCGGGTTTCAGGCACTAGGGGGATATCCAACTTTAGAGTCTTAACACCAGAAATCGCAAGAAGATGTCCCATTCCATTTTTCTGATACAGTTTCCGCATCTCCTCATCCAGCCCGCTCTTTTCTCCCAGTAAAATGGCACTCATCGTCCCGCCATAATAAGATCCCATCTTTGTCTGAAGCTGTCCTGAAAGTTTTTTTCTCCACTTCCACATTTCATTTTTTATCCGGTCATACAGCAAAGATTTTTCCGATTGTTTCTCCAGCGTATCCGCCCTGACCTTTACATGAATACCCTGCTTTCTGTAATACTCTTTCTGATCAAAATTACCGGGATTGCGTGCTGCATCAAAAGATTCCTTTTCCCCTTCCGCGATCACTTTATCTCCTATATTCAGTTGTTCTTTTAGCTGATCCGGTCTGATACAGACCACTAATTTCGATTCTTTCAGAATGGTTCCGGCGTATCTCACCTGATTTTTTCTGAGACAGACTGCCGTTATCTTTTCTTTTTCCCTGACCCACTCCACTGTACCACTGACGGAAACCTCTGTTCCGTCAGGAATTTCTTCTGCCAGGGTCATCTGCTGGTCTTTCGTATCTGCCAGCAGGCAGACACGAGCCAGTTGAACGGCCAGTACAAACAGACATGCCATTACTAATTTTCTTTTGATCATTCGTCGTCATTTACTGCGACCCAGTCCATATCTTTTTCCAAAGGCTGCGAAAGATCGATCTTTTCCATATAGACAGCCTTTGTCTCTCCATTGATCGTGATCTGTACCTGCGTGGCTTCTGTTCCCGCTATGATGGAGTCCACCAGAGAATAGATCGTGATCTCAGGCAGTACATCATACACACTCGTCAGAAAGGTACTGTCAAAGTTTACATAACATACATGATCCTTGATCGTAACACTCAGCAGATTCGTATCGGGATTGATCGTCGGGTACGCCCCGTTCCCCGTCGGACCCTGCATGAGCTTCTCCACGATCAGCTTTTCCTTTGGGACATTACTACTGTAACGGACATCCATCTTTTGCTCGACCAGCTTATCCCCTTTTTTATTTGCAAAATACAAAGTCAGCGTTCCACTTTGATAGGAGCTTAAAGAAGATCCGGTATTCTCTACAAAATCATCCTCATTCATCAGACCGATCACCGCTCCGTCTGCATTTTTCAACGGTTCGCCGTCTACAGAAAGACTGACTGCATTCACTCCGTCCAGTCTCAGAAGCGACTGGACGATTGCTGCACGCATCAGCTTTTCTTCCAGTGGTTTTACCGATCTGTATTCGCTATTGAAATCAACATCCAGGATACTTCCCCTGAGTTTGCAGTCCTGTACTTTGATCTTTTTGGAAATAGCCGGTGTATACCGGGTCTCGTCGGCCGGCTTCTGCATTTCCCTCAAAATGTCTTTCGCCTCTTCGACTACATCCTCCCCCTGAACCTCATAACTGACTTTCACCAGTCCGGTCTTGTCCGGATTCAGACAGTAGATATAATCATCCCCGTCCCTGACATTCGTTCTGCTTGAGCAGGCTGCCAGCAGCAGGATCATGAAGACACTCAGAATAAGAGCTTTTTTCTTTTTCCTTTTCATATATGCCCTCCTATGATGCCGCATAGATCAGAGGAATCCGCACTGTAAATGTTGTTCCCTCTCCCTCTGCACTGTACACCTTGATCGAGCCACGATGCACGATCACTGCATTTCTTGCGATTGCCAGACCCAGACCTGTTCCTCCGATTTCTCTTGAATGGGATTTATCCACGCGATAAAACCGTTCAAAAATATAAGCCTGATCTTCTTCCGGTATTCCGATCCCTGAATCTTCTACTTTTATATAAAAGAACTTATGGTCCGCATTCAGTGAGACATGCACCCAGCCATTGTCACGATTATATTTGATCGCATTTTCTACTAAATTGGAAATCGCAAGTGAGAATTTTGTCTCGTCAATCTCAGCCGTAACAGGGCGGAAACTCTCCATTACAATCTCAACATTCTTCTGCTGGGCGATCGGTCTGAGCCGTTTCAGGATCTGCTCTAACAGATTATTGATATTCATGGACTCAATATTCAGTGTCTGCCCTTTCTTGTCCATCTTTACAAGAGATAACAGATCTGTAATGATCTTATTCTCACGGTCGATTTCTTTTGCTATATCTCCCATGAACTCCTGATACATCTCTACCGGAACATTTTCCTGCTCCAGCAGAGAATCTGCCAGGACTTTCATTGAAGTCATCGGTGTCTTCAGCTCATGAGATACATTCGATACAAACTCTTCTCTTGAATCATCCAGAAGCTTCAGCCGTCCCATCATCTTATTGATCGACTCACTGATATTTTTCGTCTCTGTATAAGTATCTACATGGAGGATATCGTCACTGTACCCTGCACTGACATTCTCAATCGCTGAAGTAATCTTCCGCAATGGTCTTACTACCCTGTCTGCAAATATAACCGCAACAATCGCAAGCAGGATCATACATAATCCGATGATCAGTCCTCCCTGGGTATACAGGATATGAATAGAGTCCTCGATGCTGTCTGTAGATACACTCGCCACCATCACACCGATCGTATGTCTGCTTCCGATTTCTGTCACCGGTGCAGTCACTTCAATATAATGATTCTTTTTGTCGTAACTGTTCGTGCTTTCTCCCTTCATGCACCGGATCACATTTTCCGATACATCCATCCTGCCCTCATCCAGTCCGTAAGTATCTTTCACTACATTGAGATCTTCGTCAATCACCATAACCCGTCCGTTATAGATGTTTGTCAACTGGATCAGATCCGAATTGATCACTTCTGAAGATGTATCAGAAAAATAGTGATTCGTACTCATCTGATTCGTCACAATCGTACACTGGTTCTGGATCTCTGCTGTACGGAGGGCAACTGCACGGGTCTCATAAACCTTCACAATTCCCAGTAATGCTGCACTGCCGGGAATCAGTCCGGCAAGCATCACAACCAGGAATACCCGGAATCTCAGATTTTTAAAAATATTATCTTTTAGTCTGACCGTAAATTTACCCCTGGAAATAATAACCCACTCCCCACTTCGTATGTACATACTTCGGATCACTCGGGCTAGGCTCAATTTTTTCACGCAGTCTTCTCACATGCACATCCACCGTGCGGACATCCCCGCTTACCATGGCCTTGTTTCCCCATACATACTCAAGCAGGGACTCACGGCTGTAGACCTTATTCGGATTTGTGACAAGAAGTTCCAGCAGGTCGAATTCCTTCGCGGTCAGGTTGATCTCCTTATCTTTAATGAAGACTCTGCGGCTCTCCCTGTCAAGCTTTAAGTCGCCCTCTGTGACTACGCTGGATTTCTGGCGTTTCGCGGCGCCGCTCTTCTTATTGTTTCTGCGGATGATCGCCTTGATCCGCGCTTTTACTTCCAGGATATTGAACGGTTTGGTGATATAATCATCCGCACCATATTCAAGACCAAGGATCTTATCCATATCCTCGCCCTTAGCTGTCAGCATCACGATCGGCACATTGGAAAATTCGCGGATCTGCTGGCATACTTCCAGCCCGTCCATCTTCGGCAGCATCAGATCCAGAAGGATAATATCATATTTTTTATCTTTTGCTTTCTCTACTGCCTCTTCTCCATCATAAGCGCAGTCTACCTCCATACCATCCTGTTCCAGACTAAAACGGATTCCTTTTACGATCAGTTTCTCATCATCTACTACCAATATCTTTAATTTATTCATACTTATCCCCATGCCTTTCCGATATCTTTGAATGCAGATATTATAGCATACTTTTATGATAAAAGTGTGAACGGATTCATCTAATCTTCATCCAGCATAAGTTGTCTTTCTTTCTCACGGACTGCATTCTCTCTGTCATTAAGTTCCTGTTCCCAGGATGCATACCGGTTCTGCAATGCCTTTTCATAATTCAAT
>OIWS01002199.1_pt1 | contig 16667 bp, 13 predicted proteins | sample 1587611 | NCBI WGS metagenome assembly OIWS01 (sample SAMEA3888919, study PRJEB22519) | human gut metagenome | biome: human gut; feature: human-associated habitat; material: faeces | place: Denmark | collected 2010 | reverse complement strand
CATTTTAAAAATGGGATTCATTTTTTCATAACGTATAGGCATTCCATTTATTCTTACGTTTAATATTTTTTTATCTAGTTCTTTTAATCTGGTATTATTTAATATGGGCGCATACCATTTTTGAACAGAGAACTCTAAATATTTGGTAATATCCGATAAAAACTCACATCCATTTTTTAATCCTTCATCTATCTCCAAACTACCTTTAGCATCGTCTAGAAGTTGTTCTATGTCAATAAAAGGTATTATAACTGACGTACCTGTTTCTGCTTCTTTATAAGGCTCTAATCCGAAAATTTTTAATATATCTTCTATGATTTTTTCATCTGTTATTGGAGATAATTTACCATCTTCGGATTCTATTCCCCACCATGCCCTTCCAGCAGAATTATCTTCTTCCGTTCTCAATAAAGCATCGGACTGTTTTTCGTCTTCTATCAATGTTATAACCATCCTAGACTCAAAACCTATCGTTGCTTTTATTCTAGAATAATATATAACTATACCCTTTCCCAAACGATAATAAATGCTTTTTCCGTATCCCCAATTCCCTCCAGCTCCTTTTTGTTCTTGGCCATCGCCCATATCGGCTGTTAAACGCAAGTAATTACTTATCTCGTTATTTTTTCTTTTTGAGAGCTGTGTTTCGCCAGTCAACCCCTCTGTTTGCTTATCTCTAATTTCCAGAAAAGCTTGCTCTCCAGAAAATCTACTGTTGAGCTTAGATGCAAAACCTTCATTAAAGAATTTAGAAAATTCCTCACATCTGAAATTGTTTGTAGTGTAATTCACCCAAAAAACTTTATCATCTTTTTTTCTTGCAGCATCTGAAGAATTCTGAATTGATTCTCTAACTAATAAATCCAACATAGATGAATGTCTGTTTTGCATTGAACGAAGAGCTGCACTTCCTCTATAGACCCCAGGCTCTGTTATTTTTGATTCGTGGAAATATAAAATCATTAATTATCTCTCCTTATTCCTAAGTAACTCTGTTCTGACACTTTACCATCTCCCGAAATAATAATAGAATACGCCACAACATCTTCAGTCGTACTTATACTTTCTCTTGTTTCGGAATCATTTTTCTTGGAATTTTTGTCTATTTTATACAATAACAATAATGGATTGTCTGACAAACCAATAAATCCCCTGGTTTCATAAATCTTATGTCCGTATTTTACTGCCCTATCATACAAGGCCTTCTTATCTCGACTCAATATAGAGGCCTGCACATCTATTAGTGCATCTCTAGCATTAATTAAACTTCCGATATTTATGTCAATTTCGTTTTTAAGTTTAGATCTCATACTTTTTTTAACCACGCAATCAGTATAAGGTTCCCATGTTTCACAATTATTTTCAACCGAAACTATAGCAACATTCCAACTTAAAAATTTTCCTTCCTCATTAGCTTTTCTTACCAGATTGTGCTTACATTGATGTTTGTCATCATAATGTTTATAGTTATTTAAAAACTCCCAAATTTTATTGTGTGAAACATTTCTCCACACATAAGACGTAGGTTGATATTCTGATTTAACAGGCTTCTCACTGAATGTATTAAGAAACGAATTCAACACAATTATGTTGCCTCTTAAATCACTCTCTCTAAATTTCGTAGTTTCAAAAGCCTCGCCACTATAAGCACCGCCAACCTCGACGGCAGCTTGCATTCTTTTATCTCCAGTAACCTTAATCTTAGAGATTTCCCCAGTGTTGATTACTTTAGGGCCAAAATCGGCTAATGTTTCACCATCATAGTTAATTAGCTCACTTTTTAATTCCTCATCTAATCTTTCCAATAATTCAAAACCGCTTACAACAATGGAAGAAAGCCAAACTCTTTGCAATAATTCATATCCTTTTCTATATCCGAACCATCTAGCCATTTGCATAAGAGTATCTGCCTGTTTCACATTTCTAGAAAAATATGTACAAACCAATCCTTCTATCGTCAAACCTCTTGATAAGGTATTGCCCCCAAAAATCATAAACACTGGCGCTTTACTCATGCTTTTCAATGCTTTTTTGTCTGGATAAATTATTCGCAAATATTCATCACCCTGAGCTCTTCGTTGAGCGGAACTATTATCAACACATAAATGAACCCCATTTTTGATATAGCTAAAACATTCATCTTCGTTCTCATCGTTTAATGAAATATGCGATATTTCTGATAATAGATTTTCAATCTCTTCAGATATTAAATCAAATTCCGGCAGCTCATCAGCAACAGAATCAATAAACTCGTAATTAGCAAAAGCTTTTCTCAAGTCTTCTTTTTTAAATTTTTCTTTTTCTTCCAGATAGATTGCTTTACACGAATAAACAAATTCCTTTTTATTTACACCTTTCAACCAGTCAATTACTGTTTCATATTCTGCCCAATGATAGGAAACTCTTGGAGAAGTATGTATTAACATGCTTATTGGTTTTTTCCATCCAGAAACACGCATGACAGAAGCTGCACAAAAAAACCATTTAATTGCCTTATCAAATTCTTTAGGAATATCTCCTTTTTGCATATTCTTATCAAAATTTCGAACTTCCTCGTCTCCAATTATCCTTACTATGCCATTTTCGCCAGTAAGTCCAGGATATTCTTTTTCTTTTTTACTGCCAAAAATAACTTTAGCGCCAAAATAAGCTTCTGGATCCGCTAAGCTTATCATAAAATCGTTTGGATACAAAGAATCTCTAGAAGGCTCTTCGTTTAAAACATTTGCATAAGGAGTTGCCGTATAACTCAAGTAACTAATGGATGATATAGGACAATCTGACAATCTCCCTCCAGAAGATGGCGGCAATTTATTCGCAACAAGATTTACAACCAAATTATTTATTATAGTTCTATCAATATTTTCTTCTTCAACATCCTGCACATTCATCAAACAAGTATTAATGCTTGCTTGATCAGCCTCATCATCAATCACAACCAACCTAATTTTACTTGCAATTTCCCTATCCCCATGCAACCATTTTATTAAAGATTCAAGACGTCCGGCTTGTTTTAAACATACCATTACGTACCTACTTTGATACTGAGACGTATTTTCGCTATCTAATGCTAAATCCGTTATTTTTATTTCTTTCTTGTCTCTGATGTCATATAACGTATCTTTTCCGTTTCCATAATCTAAAACATGCCATTGAATAGAATCTGTATTCTTTAGCTCTTCTTTAAATCTATCTCGCGTCTGTCTACGCAAATTATCTATACTACCAGAAAGAACAATGAAAAAATTCCATTTTTTATCTGCCGCCATTGAGGCCAATCCTATCATATTAGCAGTTTTACCAGATTGGACACTGCCCATTACCAAACCTTTTTTCGTTTCTCCTTTTCCGGCAAGTTGATTAAGAAGCCAATGAGAGTTGTTTTCTATTCTTTTTGTTGAAATTTCAGACATTTCATCCAAAAGATTTTTCTTATACGCTAACCAACAAGACGAAGGGTAATCTGGAATTGATATTGGCATATTATTATTCTTAGGTATACCTAATATAACTATTGATGAAAAGGTGTGCTTATATTCTGAAACAATCTTTTTCCAATCTGAAAACACAACAAAATCTGGAATAATTGCATCAAAATCCTTTAAATCGTTAAATTTTTCTTCTGTTATATTTTCAATGCATTCCCAGGTTTTTCCCTCATTTATTTTTTGAGATATCCATTTATAAACATCATGCATAAGCTTTTCTCCCTATCTCGTGAAATTATTTCTCCAAAGTTTCTATTATCTTATTTGCAAACGCTATCGCCATCAACGGTGGAACGGCGTTACCAACTTGACGAGCGACGTCAGTTCTGTTACCCTCAAAATGATACCAATCCGGGAAAGATTGTATTCTTGCTCCTTCTCTAGGCGTCAACGCTCTATCTTGTTCATAATGAATACAACGCAAAGCCGAAGGTGTTGCCAAGTTATTAGTTATCGTTGTGGATGGCTTATTTCTTTCCAATCTTCCATACGTATTTCCATATCCGGAAGTTAAATAATACCTTCTATCTATTAAACCAGCATCAACTTTTGCATTAAAATCGTTCTTTCCTTGACCTTCTGCCACATTTTGTATTACGGTTCTAATCTTATCTCCGTAAAAACCGCAAAAATGCTGCGTTATTTCTTGACTATCTCCACGCATTAATCGTTGATAATCATTCATTGGCTCTGTTGTATACTCGGTAACAGTTTCACCTTCTCCTACTGGAGGCAAATCAGATATAGCATGAGAAATTGAAAGAGCTTCTTCACAATCACCTTCTGGATAAGACCACTCTAAATCCAAATCCTTTCTTATACCAATGATAAATACTCTTTCACGATTTTGGGGAACACCAAACTTAGCGGCAACCATAGTCTTATGAACTATTTTATAGCCAATCCTATCAAATTCGCGTTTTAATACATCCATTACCAAATCACCATAATGGTCGATTACCGCTTCTTTCTTTACAAAGGTTTTCTCCCCCCTATGTTTTACAACTTCTTCGTAAATAGTCGCACCGTTAGCGTCAGTTTTATAAAAAATTTCTCTCATAGAAAGAATTCCTTTAACATTCTCGAATAAGAACATTTTGGGTTTAATCTTTTCTAATAACCTTAAATATTGATTAGATAGCTTTGCTCTATCGTCATATTTTCGCTGTCCAACCGTACTGAACGATTGACAAGGAGGACCACCTATAATAACGTCCACCTCTTCACCGTTTAATCTTTCTTCAATTTCCTTATCTGTAATACCACAGATATCCCCTGCTATCATAGGAATATCATCACCGTAATTCTTTTTAAAGGCTGCCACTGCTTGCGGAGCGAATTCGTTAGCAAAAACAAATTCAACGTTGTCTCTTTTTTTAAATTGGTTATTAACTAGATTATAATAAAAACCAAACGTTAACCCACCAACTCCAGAAAACAAATCAACCACTCTATACTTGCTCATTTTAATAAATCATCCTTTTTTCTTATGCTCAATGTTTTCTGCTAAAATCACTTTGATTTTAGCACAGTAAATATGACAACCATCGTCATATTTATAAGAGTTTTAATTATTATTTTCTCTAACGCGCCACATTGCCATTGGATGCGCGGAGATACGTTCTAATATTTCCTTATCTTCAAATAAAAGTTCAGGGCGATAATTTTTAGAAGCAAATTCTTTTACAAATTCTTTTTCGTTATCGCTAAACACAAGCAATTCTTGCAAATATTCTTTTATCGAAACGATTACCGCGTCTTTTTTGAAACGGTCGTTTTTGTTAAGCATAGGTTTTAATTGCCTGTTGATATCTCTGTACGTAACTCCATCTAAAATATCAAGCGAAACGTCGCAAATACTAGCATCGCCACCGATACAGTTATAGAATATGGTGCATTTTTTAAGCATTTCTTTATCTTCCACATCCCCACTTTCAATAAGCCCGTAAACGTCGTAAATATCTCTTGGCTTACAACGACCAATCAATGCCGCAAGTTTACTTCCGTATAATTCACAAGCACTTAAAACTTTTACGCACGTATCGCTTTCGGCAACGGGAGTTTTAATAGGTTTGTCGCAGAGCGGAAGAACGTGCTTTCTATCAAGATAGTTTATTTCTATTTTTATATTGTCACGGTTGCCGGCGTTGTTTATATATTGAAAAACTGCGGAATCTAACGCAAAATACCTTTTACTTTGCGGCGAAAGCGAATAATTCTTTTGAAATAACGCCATTTGCAGGAAGTTCCACAACTCTTCCTTATCTTTTTCCATTTCTTCTTTCGTATCGCCGATATAGTCTAAATCTATGTCAACTGAAAGTCTTGGAAGTTCACGATAAAATAAATTGATTGCCGTACCGCCTTTAAGCACAAGTTTATCTTTCCATTTGGACGAAAAAACAAACTCTAAAATATCCGCAAGGCGCATAACCTTTTCAACGTTATCTTTTATAAAATTCGTCTCTTTTGCTATTTTTACTACGTTCTTTTGAGATATGTTTATCATATCAGTTCTCCGTGTTTATAAGTTTTTCGGGATACATAAGCCCCCAATACTTATCCGTTTTTCTCGGCATCTTTTTATTTTCGCTTATATCATCTAATTTTATAGAGCAGTTTTGCTTACATATATCAAAGAAGTTTTGCGAGAGCAGGTCTTTTTTGAGCAATGAAAGCAAAAAGCCTGCCTTTTTATAAACGAATTTCTTGTTATACTCTTTCAAATAGGATAATAATGCTTGCTCGTCAAGGTGCGTTATTCCGTTTAACGCCGTAACAAGTTCTTCAAGTCCACCCGCAAGGTCGATACGGTCAATGCAATCAACCACAGTTCTTTCCAAATCCGTAACGACGATTTCGGCATTTTGCTCTAATCGCATTATTCCGCAATTTGCAGTATAGGAAAAAAATTTATATTCAAGCCCGTTATATTCAAACGGAATATTTCGTTTTTCGGTAAACACTTGCACCTCTGAAGACATTTGGTTGCCAAGTCCGTGAAATTTCAATGCAGAGTGATATGCCACGCACGCATTTTCAAAAAGAGCCGACGCTATTTCAAAACGGCTCGCAAAAACATCTCCGGTTAAAGGATTAACCGTCGCATATAATCCGTTTTTTATTTTTGCTATACGCCCGACTTCAATTAATGCTTTTAATTTAGCTTGCATACTACGCACGCTTGTAAAATAATCTAAAATATCTTGCGTACGAAACAATGCGCGCGATTGATAAAAATCTTCCATTGCATCACTATCCTTATATCTTTATACTTATTTTACATAATTTACGAACGAATGTCAACGCTTTTTATGCGGTTTGAGTATATTTTCGTTAAATTTAATAAGATTCTTGATTTTTCAATAGTCACATTATTTGTTTTTTTCTCAAAACAACATATAAATTTTAAGGCACACGGTATTACCCGCATGCCTTAAAGTTTAAATCATAACTCTTACGGTCAAGTCCTTCCACTGGTTTTGTCTAAGCATTTCGCCACGATTATTCCGAAAATCTTTCGCCACGTCGTAATCGATTGTAAATTCTACAACTTCCTTGTAGTCTTCGTCGCCCGCGTCATCACGCTTCGGATATAAATTAAGATACCACTTAAAATCAAGCGAAGTGTTCGGCACGATTTTTTTAATCATTGTATTCACCAAAGCAGAATGCCGTATCGGTTTCGTAAAATCCAGGTCTTCCACCGCCATGGAACGAAAAACGTCAATTGAAACAAGCGGCGTAGCTTTCCGTTCCTCTTCAAGCACCACTCGTTTTATATCGTCGATTTCTTTTTCGGCGATAAGCATTTCGCCGTTAATTTTTGCCTTTAACGACGAATATTCTTGCTTATCGATTTCTCCGTTAACGCGCATTTCGGTTAAATTTTCAAGTTTAATCCGAATTTTTCTGAGTTTTGCCTCCGCGTCGCGAAGTTCTCTTGCCGCCTTCGTTTCTTTCGTATACGAGTTCTCAAATTGATTATACGCTTTTTTAATTAAATCGTCGTTATTTAAATTCAACGCCTTTAACAACTCGTGCAGCATCAAATCAAATTTCCAATCGGCAATCGTACCCATATCGCAATACCTGTCGGCATCAAGACCGGCGTCTATTCTCGCCTGTTTACTTCCGTTATTTAAAACGTTGTAACATTTGTAGCCATAAGTTAAACCCGTTTTATTTACGTGCCACCGATCCTTTCTCATGCGATGCCCGCACCGACAGATCAGACGCTTTGCCCAGATATCTTCCGAAGTTCTCGTCCCCGTCCGTTCGAGTTTCCCCTCTTGCGTTTTCCTTAAAGAATCAACTCGTCAAGAATTTCAAATTGCCACAAACACGGTGATGGTTTATTTTTATTATAATTAAATTCATATTTACAACCACCCTGACAAGCAAATAAGAATTTACATTTCTTGCATTTTTTCAACGGATAAACATTGTTTGTCCAAAATTTGTATTTTGAGTCAAATTTTATTCCATTTTTTAAATTTCCAATGCCCCCGCTTTCAAAATCTTTTATGGAATGGTCACAGGTAAAAATGTTTCCATCGCTATTGATTACAAAATGACTTTTATTTGTAGTAAAGCAATAACCGGCATTTATAAAATTAAATCTTAAATCTTTAAGTGATCGAATGTATCCGAAAGCCATTAGCTTGCGATAAATTATTAAATACAGATTCCTTCCATCCGCGAGATGAATTGTGTCTACCCCACCAAAAATATGGCATGCATATACTTTTAAATTCTTCTTATTTCCAAATTCCTTGTGTATAAATTCGATGCACTCTAATACATCCTCATAGTTTTCCTGATTAAAATTGAGACGAATACTAACGAAAGTATTTTGCTCTAACAACTTATGGATATTTTCTACTACTTTTTCAAAATAGTTAAAAGAATTGTCCATGTAGTTTTTGACTTTATTATACTTTTCGCCTACGCCATCTAATGTTATCTGTATTCTTTTTACTTTCCATAAGCCTTTAAATTTATCAAGGTACTTATCGACTAATGCTCCATTTGAAATCATTGTTGATTCGTATTGGATTTGTTGACTGTTGCAGTATTCACATAATTTATCTATTACGCAAGTGTTTACAAGAGGTTCACCACCGAACCACCCAAAAGTGACTTTCTGCGGACTGTAAGACATAATAAAGTTATATAGTGCTTCTAATGTTTTATCATCCATATTAACATGTTTAACACCCTTCTCATAACAATAAAAACACCGTGCATTACAGTTAGTCGTGGTCAATACAGATAAACCTAAAGTATTCGGTTTATCGAAACTCTTTTTTAGGTTGCGATAAAAATTTGTCTCATTTGTAAATGACCCGATAAACGATAACTCCTTAAGTTTTTCGGTCTCTTCCATCGAGAAAAATGATATATTGTTATTCTTTAAAGCAGTATATTGTGAATCATCGAGTTGAATACAACTCATGGACGCCATATTCATTACAACATTTTTGGTTATATCCCGAAACACTATATGGAAATCGGACATAGTAATAGAATATTCCATCAAAATAGAAATCACAATCTTTTGAATCGAAGGTATCCAACTCATAATTGGAAATATCCAAGCATGTCACTATATTTTTAGTTTTGATTTGAAAATGCTTGTGAAATTTAGTTTCGTTTAATTTATCAATTTTTGAACAGTGAGAAGTTGTAAGTTCCTGTGTCGCGCAAAAACAATCATTTTCGAGATCGTCAATCACTAAATCAACGTGAGCCCCTGAGAAAATAGCTTGTTTTTGATTACTTTTAACATAAGAAATAGCGAAATGTTTTTTATGATTAGATATAATTTTTGCGGGAGATCTCTTTAAATGAAACGACATGATATTTTTACCATCAGTGAGCGCCCATTTGTTATTGAGAAATAAAAAGCAAGGTGATAAGTTGATCTCTTTTTCGAAAATAAAATATCCAAAACATCTTAATAATCTACTTAAAAATACTCTCTCTGTACGATTTAACAAAGAAAAATCTCCAGTATAAAAGGCGTAATAGAGAATCCCGTTTTTCTTTATTTGACACTCAAAATCTGTCCAAAAGTGATTTAAACTCACCTTAATGAGATTCTGTTTAAAAAGCACCGAAAAAAAGTGAGAGAGCGAATAATTAATATGTCCCAAAGAAGCAACATTACCTAAGGCATCCACAATTTTATAATCAATATTCATTCGTTTCATTATTACTTCTCCTTACCGTTTGTTGTTTTTCGATTAAAATATCTTGAAATCTATAAGTCTAATTCCATTATTATTCTTAATGCATGAATCTTGATATAAATGCCAAGTTTTAAAATACTCACTAGAATTATAAACCAATCCGCTTGAGTGTATGATTTGTCCAGTTTTAACATTGGACGGCACTTTATTCCCTTTAACAAGTTCGTTGTATGCATCCTGACCGACACATAATACCTCATCCACATCATTAAAGTCTTTCGTACACAAATTTGTAGTTTTAGCATTGTACAAATCAAAGCAATTAATCAGTTTAATCCCGTATATATAAAATAAATATTTTGCAAATTGCTCATGGGAAACATTTTGATTAACTAATTCCACAATTAATGCAACTGCCTTGTCTGTTGATTGAAAAAAAAGACTATATATTCTTAATAAAGAACATGGAACAGTTAGACTAGTAGGACTAACAATAAATGCTATTCCATTTTTGTAAAGATTGCTACTTTGTACGGCATTTTTGTTATACGGTTTTTTACCACATATTACTTTATAACTTATATTTTTATCAATTCGATCATCATGAAGATTTTTAGCGTCCGCGACTATTTTACAAATATATTCTGGTATCAATATACTTTCTATATTAACATTTCCTTCATCAATGTCAATTTCATATTCAACATCATCAATTTCCAAATCAGTTATTAATTTACATTCACTCACCTTATTCATTCCATCTATACCATTTGCAAACTCATCTTGTAAGTTCATCAATTACCTCCTATTGCTTATTATTTTAACTATAACCGCTTACAAAAATTGTCTTTGAAAAGCCAATTTATAGAAAAAACTCCACATAATTTCATAAAAAACAAATCTTCTTTACATTTAAGATTTCTTGTTAAAGATTTTTCTTGTATCTCCTACTTCACAAATGGTATCTTCTTCAATCTCAATCCATATCGGATCGTCAAACAGCGTTTTATCATTATCTTTGAACAAATCAACAAACATCGAATTAGAGCCAAGCAAAGTATTTTGTCTAATCAAAATTAAATTACATTCAGGCTTATTTAGAAGAAAATGACAATATGGATTATACCTATTTTGATTATAAAGAAGCATACCAATTGCGATTTTTTCACATAATGCATTAAGCCTTACTGTATTAAAGATCGGACTACCATCTGATGTCACATCATTTTTATAACCGTTTTCATATGCTCTATATCGGTCTCGTAAAATCGACCTTGGTGTCGCCTTAGAAACATCCGGATACCAGTATACTATTTCTGATGTTGCACCATATTGATGATGTTGTGCAGTTATAAGCGGAATTTTATATTTTATTGCAATATTAGCAATCCTTGCTTGTGCAAAAAAACTATCGGTAAAACCACATATTAGCATGTTTTTACCTTGATATTTATTAAAAAAATTATCTTCTATCCAAAAATCATCAATAGAATCATCAAGCATTATTGGATATTCGTCAATATTAATGTCATGATTTATTTGCTTTAGTTTTTTGCAAATAATCTCGACCTTCTTCTTTCCAATCTCGGATAAATAAACATTTTGAGATGAAATATTTGTAATAGAAATTTCATCACCATCCATTAAAGCAAAGTTTTCAACTAAAAAATCCCGATCCACCGGACGTCTTGCCGGGGTGGATCGGGATCGAGCATGTATGGATAATAATTATCAGAGTGCTTCTTTAAGAATCTCGCCTACGGTCGGATGCGGAAAGACGATGGCTTTCAGTTCGTCTGCCTTCATGCCTTTTTCGATGGCGATACCGGCTATGACGATCAGTTCGGAAGCCGGATTCCCTAAAAGATGGGCGCCGACGATCGTTTCGTCTTCAGCCAGGATCAATTTGCAGACACCGTTGCCTTGCTCGTTTTCAGCGACAAAACGGCCGGAAAACGCCATCGGTATCTTCTTGACGGTATAGGGAACGCCTTCGGCCTGCAATTCTTCTTCGGTCTTGCCGACGCCTGCAATTTCCGGATTGGTATAGACAACACCCGGAATGGCTTTATAGCTCATACCTCGGTTCTTGCCTAAAATATGATCGACTGCCACTTCCGCTTCGCTGACAGCCGTATGGGCCAACAGGGAGAAAGCAGTGATATCGCCACAGGCGTATACATTCGGGACGGATGTCTGCATAAATTCATTCACTTTGATGCCGTTCCGGAAAGGTTCGAGAGCCAACGTCTCCAAACCGAAACCTTTGGTCACGGGACGACGGCCTACGCTCAACAGGACTTTCTCACCTTGGAGGACGAAAGTCTCGCCGTCTTTCTCGACCATCACATCGCCACCGTTTACGGCAGTCACCTTATGCCCTAAATAGAATTTGACACCTCGTTTGGCATATTCGGCCTGCAGCATCTCGGACAACTCCCTGTCCATCGGACCGAGGATCTTATCCAACATCTCGACCACATGTACTTCCGTTCCCATGCTGTTGAAGAAGGATGCGAACTCCATACCGATCACACCGCCTCCGATAATCACCAGCGAAGCCGGCAGTTCTTTGGATTGCAATGCTTCACGGCTTGTCCAAAACTCCGTTTCCACCAATCCGGGAATAGGTGGTATAACCGTTTCCGAGCCGGTGCAGATGAGCAGGTTGGCTGCTTCATAAACAGCTTCACCGCAAACGACAGTGATCGTTCCGTCGGCCGCCCGGCCTTTGATTTCGGCTTCGCCGCTCACCACCTCCACACCGTTCTCCTTCATCTTCATGCGGATGCCGGCAGTCAGTTTCTTTACGACTTTGTTTTTTCGGGCGATGATCTTCGGGAAATCGAAAGCAGGGTTCTCCGCGCTCACCGCATATTTAGAGGCGTGTTTGACCGTATCATACACTTTCGCAGAATAAAGCAAAGTCTTTGTCGGCACGCATCCTTCGTTCAGACACACACCGCCTAAGGCGTTCTTTTCAAAAAGCACGGTGGCCAAACCACCCGCAGCCGCCTTCTCGGCAGCCGTATAACCGGCGGGACCGCCTCCGATTATAGCAACATCGTATTTCATGTTCTCAGATTTAATTAAATTTTATATTGGGATTAATTTGTTGTAAGATCGAAATAAATTCTTCCTTGTCGGCCGGATAAAAAGAGGAACGCCTCTCGATGCCTCCTTCCATGCGGGAGTAATAGACGACAACTTTATTTCCGCAAGATTCGAGCCGGGAGATCAGTTTCACGTCGATTTGCCCGTTTCCGTGCAACATGTCCCTATCCGTTATCTGATACGGACGTAACTGAAGTATAGTTAACGGCAGGAAACAAAGGATCAAGGGTAGTCGATCAAATTTGTCCTCGCTGAAAGCATCCATAATAACCAACAATGCAAATACTCCTAATAAAATCCAGAAGATGTATATATGCCAATCTTTCTGGTTTTTCCGAATCTGTGCTTTCATGGTAATATGTTTTAAGTTTTAGATAACCGGATCCTTTATCCGGATATCCGGATTATGCTTCTTCAACAGCTTCACGAAGTCCTGCTTGTTGACCGGTGAAATCAACAGCCACTGCATGTCGCCTTTGTAGATGATCAGGCGGTCCAGCGACAGGGCATAGCTCGAAACAGGCATCACCGTCACTTCGACGGCACTGATTTCCGAAATAGGAATCCGTTTCTCCGGGAAAATACTGCAATGGGCTATCAAATAGCCATCAGCCGTTATTTTATACCAGGTCGACAACAACATGTGAATACATTCCAATGTAAACAAAAGCAGCACGATCATCGCAACGGGAGACTTGCCACCCACGAATGCAAAAACTGTGCTTGCCGCCATCACCAACAGTACCAAATGATACCACCAACCGACTTTTGATTTAAAGACTCTGTCCATATCTTGAATTTTGCCGAAAGATAGTCATTTTATTTCTTTTGGCGATCCGGGAAAAAGAAAATGCGCTGCAACTTCTCAGTAACAGCGCATCCACTTAAACCGGTCAAACAATTCCAGAAAGGAATATATCTTTCTTTACTTTACATATTCGAGGAAAGTATAGTATTGCAACTGATTGTTGTTGTCATACTGTTCGTTCTTCACGACGCCCACATTCGGAGCATACCATTCATATCCGTAGCCCTCGATCGTTTCCTTCGGGGAGCGGGATTTGATTTTATATTTTACCTTCGTGCAGTCGAACGTGCCGGCGGGAGTCGCCACCTGTTCGGTCGTCACATATTCGCGATCGTAGACAGACACGTTTTTGCGATTCTTCCGGTCCTTCTTCGAATATATCTGAATGGTTGCATCATCGAAATACATATCGTCGCCATTATTGGACGGAGCGTTCGACACGCTCGGATAGTTAATGACGGCTTCGGTAGCAGCCAGATCAGATTGGACGGTCGATACGAAAGACGGATTTGACAAAGTCTCCTTCATCTCGATAAAGAACTCACCGTCCCGGCAAAAAGCCTCCAGGTCCCCATTGTCGTAAACCGTCCCTGCGTTATTTTTGAACACATAGTCGGCTTCCACTTCCAGGCCGGAAGGAATGTTCTTTACCTCATCCACCGTATAGGTCATCACACTTTGCAGGTTCCCTTTCGCATCGTAGCCTTTTTTTACAAGCTGCGTGCCTTTGGTCTGCGGAAAAAAGAACGTACAATCCTGAGCCATCGCACCGGCTGCAAACAGCAAAGCCAGGGCGCTCAATACAACTTTAGATTTCATATCTCAAAACGTTTAAGTGTTAATAATTAGCAGGATATCCAATGCCCCAATAGAACAGGGTTCCATTCTGAGATGTTTACGACGAGAAGTTTAAAATATCCAAAGAATCAGTAATGCGGACTATTTTGCACGAAAGCAGCCTTTATAATGTACAACCAAATAAGTTAATTCCTAACTTTGTCAGCCACAAAGGATATAAACTATGGTACAACAATTCGATTTCTTAGTGATCGGTTCCGGTATCGCCGGCATGAGCCTCGCATTGAAGGTAGCCGATAAAGGGAAAGTAGCCATCATCTGCAAGACAGAGCTGGAAGAAGCGAACACCTATTTCGCGCAGGGAGGCATTGCTTCGGTAACAAACCTGCTGGTAGATAATTTCGACAAGCATATTGAAGATACAATGATTGCCGGCGACTGGATCAACGACCGCGAAGCCGTGGAGATGGTCGTACGGGGTGCACCGGCCCAAATCAAGGAACTCATCAACTGGGGCGTGAACTTCGACAAGAAGGAGAACGGCGAGTTCGACCTTCACCGCGAAGGAGGGCATTCCGAATTCCGCATCCTGCACCATAAGGACAACACCGGAGCCGAGATCCAATTAAGCCTTATCGAAGCGATCAAGAAACATCCCAACATCACGATATTCAACCATCATTTTGCGGTAGAGATCATCACGCAGCACCACTTGGGCATCATCGTCACCCGCTATACGCCGGGTATCAAATGCTACGGAGCATACGTGCTGAACGAAGACACCGGCAAAGTAGACACATTCCTGTCCAAAGTGACGGTTATGGCTACAGGCGGTTGCGAAGCAGTCTATCGCAACACGACCAACCCGTTGATCGCTACGGGCGACGGTATCGCAATGGTCTATCGGGCCAAGGGAGCAGTCAAAAACATGGAGTTCATCCAGTTCCACCCGACCGCCCTCTTCCATCCGGGAGACCGTCCCTGTTTCTTGATCACAGAAGCCATGCGCGGGTATGGCGGCGTCTTGCGTACGTTGGACGGGAAAGAGTTCATGCAGAAATATGACAAACGTCTGTCTCTCGCCCCACGTGACATCGTGGCACGTGCGATCGACAACGAAATGAAGCTCCGGGGTGAAGACCACGTTTACTTGGATGTGACACATAAAGATCCGGAGGAGACGAAGAAACATTTCCCCAATATCTATAAGAAATGCCTCAGCATCGGCATCGACATCACGAAGGATTATATCCCGGTAGCCCCGGCAGCCCATTATCTGTGTGGCGGTATCAGTGTCGACCTGAACGGACAGTCCAGCATCCGCCGTCTCTATGCCATCGGCGAATGTTCCTGCACCGGTCTGCACGGTGGAAACCGCCTGGCTTCCAACTCACTGATCGAAGCCGTCGTATATGCAGATGCAGCAGCCAAACATATCCTGAGCGTCCTCGAGCGCTACGATTTCAACACCGATATTCCCGAATGGAACGACGAAGGCATGATCTCCACCGAAGAACGTGTGTTGATCACTCAAAGCATGAAGGAAGTGAACCAGATCATGGAGGCATACGTCGGCATCGTCCGCAGCAACACACGTCTGACCCGCGCCTGGAACCGCCTGGACATCCTGTACGAAGAGACGGAAAGCCTCTTCAAGCGTTGCAAGGCGTCCAAAGAGTTGTGCGAGTTGCGTAACATGATCAACGTCGGTTACCTCATCACCCGCCAAGCGATGGAGCGCAAGGAAAGTCGCGGATTGCACTACACGATCGACTATCCGCCGGCAAAGAAAGAATAGAAAATACGGGAGAGGGGACATCCCCCTCTTCCCCCCCTTATCCTAATACAAATATGAAAAAACATCATTTATTATGTCTCTTTTTATTCCTATCCGTCGCTTGTTCAACAAATAAAAAAAACGGAACTTGTCATCTGGAAGAAACAGATGAGGTGCTTTCTTTTCCGATTGATACGGATACAAAAAACAATTTCAACATCTATTCAATCTATAAAGACAAAGACGGAAAGGAGTATTTCACTTTCCAGAACCACCAAAACAATACTATCCACTTCTATGACCTGAAACGACAAAAACCGACATTCAAGATATCCCCTCCACAAGAAGGGAGTAACGGTGTCGGACATAGCCACTCCCGGACACGATTCAATACAGAAAGTTCCGGCCAAGAGCAAATATTTCGAACATGTACAATTGCCGGACGAGTTGACTGCAAGTCCTGAAGATTTTTGTAAAAACGCTTGGTA
>OIWS01002197.1_pt1 | contig 16680 bp, 9 predicted proteins | sample 1587611 | NCBI WGS metagenome assembly OIWS01 (sample SAMEA3888919, study PRJEB22519) | human gut metagenome | biome: human gut; feature: human-associated habitat; material: faeces | place: Denmark | collected 2010 | reverse complement strand
CCGTCTGCGGAACGGTACTCCTCTGTCGAGAAGTTCGCCGTCACCGAAATTCCGTTGGAGAAGCGCGTTTTCTGCACCAGCCGGTCCGGCGTCAGATATTCGAACGACACCATCCGGGCGAATCCGGTCCGCCGCGCCACTTTCGTCGCCCGCGCATAGGAGGCCGCAATCTCCTCCTTCTGCTCCTCCCACTGGCTCGCCGAGAGGCTGTAGAGCGGCGGCTCCCCGTAGAGCGCGTCGAAGAGATCCCGCAGCGGCATCAGCTCCGGGACGCTGTTCGAACTGTCCCCCCAGTACCAGTAGCTCACCACGCAGTCGTGGTAGACCAGCTCCCACAGCGGAATCCGGTATCGCGGGTTGAGCATGTACTGCCGGATCTGCGGTGGAATCTCTTCGCCGCGGTACTGGGTGGTCATGCGCCGCCCCGCGTCCGGCGCCCGGAGCTGGGAGGGGCTGAGCATCCCCTCGGAGAAGTGAAACGCCGCGGCGGTCGCCTCGCTGCCCACCTCCACGCCGCAGACCAGCCCGATGTCCGCGAGAAAGCGCAGCTGTGTGTTGATGTAGCGCAGGGAATCGGAGCGAGTTGCCGGATGCAGCACGTGATAGCACTCCGCAAGAATGGAGCCGGCCTGCACGTCGATAAAGCGGGAGTTGTAGCCGACCTTCTCCACATCCGGCGGAACGTTCTCCATCGTGAGCTTCAATGCCGGAATGTCGCAGACCGCATGTTGCGGATACAGTTTGCCGTCCAGCCCGTGCACCTGCCACGCCCGGGCGAGATTTCCGTCGCGGTCGACCCGGACGATTCCCGGCCACTGTTTCGTGTTGACGCTCCGCTTCACCCGGTACGGAATGATCTGGTCGACGCAGGGTTTCGGCAGAACATCCCGGTAGATGTCGTACTTGCCGACCAGACAGCCCCGGCGTTTCAGCTCGGCGCAATCCTCCGGCGTCTCGCCTTCAAAGGAGTTCCAGAGCAGCCGGTCCATCCCGAGTTTCCGGAGGTCATCGGCGACATGGCGGACGTTGCGCGGGGTCCGCTCCGGCTCCTCCGGGCGGCCGTAGAGGCGGTTCATGTTGTTGTCGTCCCAGAGCCAGAAATCGGCCGCGCCGATCAGCTTCTCCAGCTCCGGCGTGTGGCGGCACTTTTCCTGGAGCGTCACCACCATGCCCTGCGATTCGCGCCAGGCGCGGTATCGGGCCGCCGCCGGAGCGAGCCCTTCTGCGAAGAAATAACGGATCGCCCGCGCGTAGCCCCATTGCCCCTTTTCCCCCTTCCAGACCACCCGGCTGTGGCGCAATCCGTCGAACGGCGCGTTGTCGAGCTCCGCGTCGGAGCCGCACTCGACGCCGGTGAGGACACAGAGGCCGTCGCGCAGAAAGCCGAACAGAGACATCGACGCCTGATTCCCCGCGTAAAACGCCATCCGCCCGGGGAGGGGAAACTCCAGCTCCGCCGCCGGGACGGCGTAGCCGGTTCCGAAGGGATAGATTCCGACATCCCCTGGTTCCATTTTCCACGCGGGCGGCCAGGCGATCTCCTCCGGCATCGGGCCGTCGCCGTCGAGGCGGAGCTGTACGCCGCCGGACTCCGGCAGTGTGAACGACGCATGCAATGCGAAGCCGCCGCAATCGAGATCGAGTTCGAGAGAGCCGGTTTCCGCCGTCGCGCGGGTGACCGGATACGCCGACGGGAGGGTTTCGAACTCGCGGTTCTTCTCCTTCCAGCGGAGGAGAAGCGTTCCAGCCTCAGTCAGCCGGAGGGCGAAAGCTTCATTTTCAAGCGGGAGCATACGATATGGTTCTCCTTACGAGGGGTTGGTTTCACTTTGCCGCAGGAAAATGCGTGGCCCCTTCCTGCGAAAAATCGGTTGGCTGAATCGAAATCAGCCGGGATTCCAGCTTCTTCCGGATGAATCCGAATCCGGGATTTTCGATCTGGCGGATCAGCAGTTCCGCAACGCATTTCCCCAGCTCTTCGAATGGCGGCTTCACCGTCAGCAGTTCGTGCGGCAGAAACGCGGTGAGCGAGGCGTGGTCGAAACCGGAGAGCCGGATTCCGTCGAGCCGGATTCCCCGCCGGTGCGCGTCGCGGATGAGGTCGCCCGCGCAGACGTCGTTGAGACAGCAGACCGCGTCGGGGCGTTTGCCCGCATGGCGGAACTGTTCGAAAAAGCGCTCCGTCTCCTCCGGCGAACTCTCCCGGGTGCGGAGGAGTTCCGGCCGCGCCTTCAGGCGGCACCGTTTCAACCCCTCCAGAAATCCCTGCTTGCGTTCGCGGGTGGCGCTGAGGCTGAGTCCGGCATTGCTGTAGAGGGCGAAACGGCGGCACTTCTCCCGGTAGAGGAGGCGGACGATCTTCGCGATGGCGTCGCCGTTTTCAAACGTGAGCAGATTCCCGTCGATTCCCTGCGGCAGGCGGACCAGAAAGAGGGTGGGAATGCCGCTGTGCACCAGAGGCGGGAACGCCTTCTTGTCGTTCCGGTCGGGGTCGGCATAGACCACCATTCCGGCAGGGTTGCGGGCGATGGCGGTGTTGAGAATCCGTTCCTGAGAGGCCGCGTCGCCGCACAGCGGAATGATGGAGCTCAGATAGTTCGCCTCCGCCGCCGCCCGGCTGAACTCCCGGAGTGTGAGGGCGAAAAAGGTGAGGTCGTAGCAGAGGAACACCAGTTCGCGCGAGATCACCCGGCTGTTCCCGGTCACTAGGTTGCCGACGCCGTTGATCGTGCGGATCAGATTCCGCCGGGCGAGTTCCGCCAGGGCGCGGCGGAGCGTCGGCTTGCTGACCTGAAGCGATTCGGCCAGCGCCTGTTCCGACGGCAGAAAACTGCCGATCGCCATCCGGCTCACCCGTTTTTCCAGCTCCCCGACCAGAGCGGGGTAGAGACTGCTCCGTGCCATTTGCCATGTTCCTGCGTCGCTGATTCTCTCTGGTACAAGATAGTTCCCCGGCGGGAAAATGCAAGTATAAAATGTAATTTTTAAATAATTATTTTAAAGTTATTGCCATGAAAATTACAGAATATAAGGAGGAATAAGTGGATTTTTTCGCGGGAATGGCGGTTGCTCTGCCGGAATTCCGGCTAGTTTTATATGTTGTAAAAATGAAAATAATTTTTCCGGTAAGGAGCCCGATACAAAACGGGCCGCGATGGGGAACACCGCGGCCCGTCCTTTTTCCCGGTTCAGAGGGTGACGCCGTCCTTGAAGATGGCGATCTCCTGATAGCGGTAGGTTTCGTTGCGCGCCTCGACTTCGCCCGAAGCGAGCCGGATCACGTAGTCGAACAGCTCCCTGCCGAGCTCCTCGAGCGTGACGCCGCCGCGAACCAGCACACCCGCGTCGAAGTCGATCCAGTTCGGCTTCCGTTCGGCCAGCTCGTGGTTGGTGGCGATCTTCACCGTCGGAACCGGTCCGCCGAACGGCGTGCCGCGCCCGGTGCTGAAGAGCACGATCTGGGCGCCCGCCGCCGTCAGCACCGTCGTGGCAACCATGTCGTTGCCGGGGCCGGAGAGCAGATTGAGCCCCGGGGTGCGGAGCGATTCCCCGTAGCCGAGCACGTCGACCACTTCGCCGGTGCCGCCCTTCTGGGTGCAGCCGAGCGATTTCTCCTCCAGCGTCGAGATGCCGCCGGCCTTGTTGCCGGGGGAGGGGTTCTCGTAAACCACCTGCCCGTGGCGGATGAAGTAGGCCTTGAAGTCGTTGACCATCTTGACGCAACGTTCGAAGACGTCGCGGTTGCAACAACGGTTCATCAGCAGTGTCTCCGCGCCGAACATTTCGGGCACTTCGGTCAGCACCGAGGTGCCGCCCGCCGCCGTCAGCAGGTCGGAGAAGCGGCCGATCAGCGGGTTCGCGGTGATGCCGGAGAGCCCGTCGGAGCCGCCGCACTTCAACCCGACCTTGAGTTCCGAAACCGGAACCGGTTCGCGTTCGAGTTTCGCCGCCTGTTCCGCGAGTTCGGCCAGCAGTTTCAGACCCTCGTCGTACTCACTGCCGTCCTCCTGCGCTTTCAGAAAGCGGATGCGCGAACGGTCGTAGTCCCCCAGCCGCTTCTGGAAGCTCTCGAGCGTGTTGTTCTCACAGCCGAGCGCGACGATGAGCACGCCGCCGGCGTTGGGGTGCTTCGCCAGCGCGGCGAGCATGTTCGCGGTGGTTTCGTGGTCGTCGCCGAGCTGCGAACAGCCGTAGGGGTGCGGAAACGCCAGCACCCGCCGGACCGATCTTTGCGGCAGCTGCCGCTCGAAGTCGCGGGCGAGATTCTCCGCGAGCTTGTTGACGCAGCCGACCGTCGGAATGATCCAGAGGTCGTTGCGCACGCCGACCGTGCCGTCGGCGCGGCGGAATCCCAGGAAGGTCCGGCCCGCCTCCGTCGCCGGAAGCGGAGCGGGCGGCACCGGATTGTAGGTGTACTCCAGTTCCCCCGCGAGCCGGGTCTTGAGGTTGTGGGTGTGGACGAACTCCCCGGGGGCGATGTCGCGCGTCGCTTCGCCGATCGGCATGTCGTACTTGATGACCGCCGTCCCCGCCGGAATCGCTTTCAGCGCGAACTTGTGGCCGCGTCCGACCGCTCCGGAGAGGGTGACCTCGAGCCCGTCGACACAGCAGTGTTCCCCGGCGGCGAGGTCGGTCAGCGCGACGGCGACGTTGTCGGTCCGTCCGATTCTGAGGTAGCGCGGAGCTTCGGCCATGGTTATTTCTCCAGGAGTTTCTTGACCGCGGGAGTGATGCCGAGCTCGTCAATCGAGCGGAGGTCGGCGGCGGCGCGGGCGGTGAAGCCCGGAATCGTGTTGAGATCCATGCCCCAGAAGTCGGTGCGCGCCATCACCGTGCGGATGAACGCCTCGTAGTCGCCGCTCTGCTTCAGGCGGTCGAATTCGGCGTTGAGGAAGGCGATCTTCTCCGCGTCGTCGCGGATCGGATACGCGCCCGCCGCACGCTTGCCGGACCAGTTGCCCGCCGCGTCAACCGTGCCGCGATAGAAGCTGAGCAGTGCGGCGAAGCTGAAGGCGAGCACCTTCGGCAGCTTGCCGTTGATCTTCTCGTAGTCGATCAGCGACGGCAGCACCCGGACCTGCCACTTCGAAATCGAGTTGAGCGAAATCGAGATGAGCTGGTGGTTGGCGAAGGGGTTGAGGAAGCGCTCGATGATCGATTCGGCGAACGCCTTCTTCTCGTCGTCGGGGAGCTGGACGGTCGGGAACACCTCTTCAAAGAGCGCGGTCCGCAGATATTTGCCGAAGAGCTTGTCGCCGGTCATCTGATCGACGAAGTCGAATCCGGCCTGATAGGCGGCCAGGACACTCGAGGTGTGTCCGCCGTTGAGGAAACGGACCTTGCGGCTGCGGTACGGGGTCTGGTTCTTCGTCCAGACGACGTGGAGACCGGCTTCGGCGAAGGGGATCACCGCGCGGTACTTCTCATCGCCTTCGATCACGAAGAGGTGGAAGATTTCGCCGCAGTCGATCAGGTTGTCCTGATAGCCGAGCTTGTTGCACCAGTCGGCGGCCTCGTTGCGCGGATATCCGGCGACGATGCGGTCGACCAGCGTGTTCATGAAGGCGCACTCCTCCTTGACGTAGTTCTCGAATCCGGCGCCGAGCTTCCAGTCGGCGGCGTAGCGGAGGATGCAGTCACGCAGCGTCGAACCGTTCTTGTCGATGAGTTCGCAGGGGACGAGCACCAGCCCCTTCTGCCCCGCCTTGAACCGCTCGAAGAGCAGACTGGTGAGCTTGGCCGGGTAGGTGACCTGCGTTTTGCCGGGGGTGTAGGGTTCCGGCTTGTATTCGATGCCCGCTTCGGTGGTGTTCGAGAAGACCAGCTGCAGATCGGGCGAGACGGCGCACTTGACGATCGCCTCCCAGTCGCTGTCGGTCTTGAGGCACCCCTTGACGCAGGTGATGATGCGCTTGTATTCGGCGGGGGCGCCGTTCTCCATGCCGCGGAGGATCAGCGTGTAGAGGCCGTCCTGCGCGTTGATGAGGTCGGCGGTTCCCTGCGGCAGCGGCTGAACCAGCTGGACCATGCCGTTGAACTTGCCCGCTTCGTTGGACTTGTCGATCATCCAGTCGATGAAGGCGCGCAGGAAGTTGCCTTCGCCGAACTGCATGACCTTGACCGGATACTCCTTCTGAGGACCGATTTCCAGGCCCGGCGTGTGGATCGACGGCAGAAGCTTGCGATTGAGTGTTTCCATCATTCACCTCTCTATGGTTAGTTGGAACAGTTGGTTGACTTTTCAATGAATTGCAGAACAAATTGCCAGTCGGCAAGGGTGACGTCATGTTTGCCGGTGCGCAGATAGTAGCCGACCCCGTCGCCGTACCGCGGCCGGTCCGGCGGCGGAAACTCCGCCTCTTCCCCCAGCCCCGTCGCGCCGAACAGACGGTAGACCTCGCCCGCCGCCTTCGCCGCCAGAAACTCGCCGCGCGGATCGGCCCAGAGATCCTCGGTGGCACTCGCCACCAGCACCGGCCGCGGCGCGACAAGGGAGATCAGAAAGTGCTGGTCGAAGGGGAGTTCCGCTTCGCGCCCGGCATAGGAATCGAGCACCTTCCGGAACCACCAGGGGAAGGTTTCGGTGATGTAGGAGATGTGCTCCCCGAAATTCCGGCGGCTGAGCGCCGCGCCGCAACAGCCGGAGTCGTTGCTGACCACTCCGGCGAAGCGGGGATCGTTGGCCGCCGCCCAGAGCGCGGTCTTGCCGAGGCGGGAGTGGCCGTGCAGCCAGATCCGTTTCCGGTCGATCAAAGGTTCGCTCTCGAGCAGTTCCAGCAGCAGGATGCAGCCGAACGCCCAGGCGCTGATCGCGGTGCAGTCGCGCTGTTCCGGCGTCAGCTCCTCCGGCGTGCGGAAGAGTTTCCAGACGCTTTCCGCCCGCCCGTCCTCCCGGTCGGGGAAGAGATCGCCCCGGTTGGCGGTGATGACGCTGAAACCGTTTCGGATCAGTTCCGAAAAAGGCCAGCGGGAAGCGCCCGCACCCCGCTCCGCCGGCTGGGTGAGGCGGGAGGCTTCGGTCGGGTAGACATCCGGCTCGGTACTGACCGCGTGATTCCCGGGGAAGTTCAGGCCGGCAATCGCCGGAACCGGCTTCTCCGCGTGGAGCGGCAGATACCAGAGAACATCGACGAAATGGGTTTTGCCATCGTTGGCAAGGTGGATTCTGACTTCACGTCGTTTCGCGATGCCGCCGAGTGCGCCGGAGAGTTCGCGGCGCAGCTCGAAGCGGACCGACTCCGGGCGCGGCGGCAGAGCGCCGTACATGAGGCGGGTGAAGTCGTCGAGAATCTCCGGACGCCTGACGTTGTTCCACTCGACAGCGGAACCGACTCTCCCGCCGCGGGGGCGGTCGAGGGGGGAGGGCAGGGGCAGCTGCCCCGCCTTCGCTTCCTCGGTGTTGATCGGGAATGCCATACTTCCTACTCCATGAAAAGGTTGCGACTGGTGAACCTCGGTTCGCTGGTCAAATTGATGCCGAGCTTGCGCAGCCCGGATTCGTCGCCGGCGGTCGGCAGATGGCTGATGTGCATTTCGCAGCCGTAGAGTTTCGCGAGCTTGCGCATGGCCAGGCGTGCGGCCGGATTCGACGGCACCGAGACGCTGAGCGCGGTCAGCGTCTCCGCCAAATCGAGGCTGATCCCTTTGCTCTTGAAGATGTTCTTCTTGAGCATGCCGAGCGAATCGATCACCTCAGGGGAGATCAGCGGCAGGTCGTCCGGGAGCTTGGCGAGATATTTGATCGCGTTCAGAATGCAGCTCGAGGCGGCGTGGAGAAGCGGGGAGTTCTTGCCGGTGATGATGGTGCCGTCCGGCAGTTCGAGCGCGGCGCCGCAGTAGATGTTGTCGCTGCCTTTGTCCGGCTGTTTTTCCGCGGCTTTCGCCGCGTCGCGGGCGGGGGCGACCACTCGGCGGTCGAGTTCGGTGACGCCGAGATCGTCCATCAGGAGCTTGACCCGGTCGATGGCGCCCTTGTCGGCGGCGCCGGTCGCATAGTCGCACATGTAGCGGAAGTAGCGGCGGATGATCTCCTGAATGGAGGCCTGCCGCACCACTTCGTCGTCGGTGATGGCGAAGCCGACCCGGTTCACCCCCATGTCGGTCGGGGAGCGGTAGAGCTGTTCCGGATCCATGATCCGCGCGCAGATCCGCTTGACGACCGGGAAGATTTCGACGTCGCGGTTGTAGTTGACCACCGTCTCTCCGTAGGCTTCGAGGTGGAAGGGGTCGACCATGTTGACGTCGGCCAGGTCGGCGGTCGCCGCCTCGTAGGCGATGTTGACGGGGTGGTTGAGCGGCAGATTCCAGACCGGGAAGGTTTCGAATTTGGCGTATCCGGCGCGGATGCCGCGCTGAAACTCGTGATAAACCTGCGAGAGGCAGGTGGCCATTTTCCCGGAATTCGGACCGGGGCCGGTGACCACGACGATCGGGCGGTCGGTTTCGATGTAGGCGTTGGCGCCGTATCCGCGGCTGCTGACGATGGTTTCGACCTCGGTCGGATATCCTTCGATCGGGCGGTGGGTATAGACTTTGATGCCGCGGCGGGAGAGTTTGTTCATGAAGGTGCGCACGGAGGGCTGGTTCTGGTAGCGGGTGACCACGACCGCCTTGACGTCGAGCCCCCAGTCGCGGAGGTCGTCGATGGTGCGCATGGTGTCGGTATCGTAGGAGAGGCCGAAGTCGGCGCGCATTTTTTTCTGTTCGATGTCGCCGGCGTAGATGCAGATGACGATGTCGACCTTGTCCTTGAGTTTCTGGAGCAGTTTGATTTTCGCGTTGGGATCAAACCCCGGCAGGATGCGTGCCGCGTGGAAGTCGCAGATCAGCTTCCCGCCGAATTCCAGATAGAGTTTGTCGTCGAATTTACCGGCCCGTTCCAGGATCGCCTGGGATTGTTCCTCCAGATATTTCTCGCTGTCGAATCCGAGTTTCATACCAAATCCTTCACCGCAGATGAAAATTGCATATACAAAAGTAGAATATACCGGCAAAACGCTGTTTTTTCAAGACGGCGGAGCAATTTTATCGGCGATGCGGACTTTTGAGGAGGCCGCCGGAACCGGCCGCGGTTTTCCGTACGATAAGTGCGAAGGTTATGACCGGATTCCGCAACCGGAACGCCTTCCTCGAAACGTTGTTTTCTGCGAGGAGTACCATGGTTCGCTGGAATTGAAAAAATATCAGCGGAGCGTTGAATATCGACAGCGATGTTTTTTGATTTTTTTTGATAACTATATTCTTAATAACTTGTATTTGTTGAATATGATACTATGTTAGTTTCAGGCGCAGCATGGATGAGAAGAGTCTGTTATGAAAATATTTCCGATTTCTTCAGAACGAGCCGGACGATATTCCGGAACGGCTTTCAAAATGAGACATTCTGCCGGAGATATGGAGTACGGTTTTCATTTTTGATATTTCATTCAGGAAAGGTAACACAATGGCCGGTCAATCAAAGGAAGTCACCCGCATCTATCAGGGACGAGTCACCGCTTGTGAAATCAAAGGCAAAGAACAGCCGCTTTCCATTCTCCAGGAGCACCATCAACTCTATCAGGATGCCGTCAATTACTACCTGTGTGCATTTGCGGCCATGGCAACCGATTCCGGAACTCCGATGGGGAAAATGCGGGAGCGTATTACCGCCGCTGCCGACGAGGGCGGTGTCTGGGATGATTTCTGGAGGAACGGCGAAGCGCGTCCGGGGATGAAAAATTCCCTTGCCCGCACGTTGCATGCTGATCCTGAAACTCTCTCTTTTGCCGTTGCCGCCGAGCGAATTCTGGGACGAGACCGTGCTCCGGCAGAGGTGCTTGAGGCCGCCATTGATCTTGTTGCCAAAAAGTGTAAAGGGGATGTGCAACAGCCCGGTCGAACCTATTCGGCTTTGTTCTGCGATCCTGACTCCCAGGCAAATTTTGAATTTGATGAAACTGCTCAGCTGGCGGCGCAGGGGGCGCTCCGCTTGCGGGCGGCTCTGTATCACAGCGACGCCGTCAATGAGGTCCGCCGGATCGCACCGGAACTCTCTCTGGGCTGGGCCGGAATCAAAACGCAGAAAGGAAAATTCTTTGAAGGCGAGGAAGCTGTTCAAAAGCTTCTTGATGCAGTCGATTATTTTGAACATGAGGTCGACAATCCCCAGGTTGTAACTTACTTGAATTCCGTTCCGGATCTTCCGGCCAGACTGGAGGCTTTCCGGGAAAAGATTCCTGTTCTTTCTGAGCTGAAAATCGAACGGAACAACCGGGCCGCGCGGGAGAGGAAAAATGCAACCCTGCTTCTGAAATATTTCCCGGATGAATTCACCATCGGTCTGATGAAATGCTTCATCCGGGAGGATGGCGGCGCAAAGAGCCTCAGTGCAAATCCTTACGGGCTTTCGGATGACCCGATCAAGCTTGCCCGCGGGGAACGCGGTTTCATCTTTCCATACTTCAGCCGTATTCTGACGGGGAATGTCTGGCGCAAGGAGTTCGACATCTGTGCATTCACCGAAGCGCTGAAAACGATCAACCAGTTTCAGCAGAAATGCGAAGAGCGGGAACAGATGCGCGGTGCACTTCAAGCGGATCTTGACTACATGGAAGGGCTCCGGAAAAAAGGTTCCGGCATTTCCGCCGAGGGCGCGGACGGAGATGAGGAGCTGCCGCTGCCGGTTCTGGCAGGGGATCCCCGCTGGGAATTGCTGAAGAAGCTGTTGAAAGAGCTTGGTGTCTCCAATTCCTTCACGGAAGACGAGGTGATGGAATACGGGCTGTCATTCCGGACGATCCGCAGTTTTTCCGAGTTACGCCACCGTTGGCAGATGATTCTGGAGCGGTCCGGCGGGGATGCCCCGGCTGAAGAGCTGGTGAGAGAACTTCATCTGTTCCAGCAGAAGAATCCGGAGCGAATGGGGAGTGCCGATCTTTTTCACAAACTGGCCGAGCCGGAATATCGTGATCTCTGGCGGGTGGATTATCCGGCGGGAAGCCGGCAGTCGCGCGATCTTCTGTGCGACGCTGTGCGTTATTTCGACATGCGTGATCGCGTGGAAATGTTGAGCGAGCCCATTCAGTTCACGCCGGCCGATGCCGTCTACTCCAGCCGTCAGTGTGATTTAAAGAGACTTTGTGTTTCGAAACGGCCGCTCAATTGCAGAATGGTCTGCACGACACAGATCGCTGTCCGGGATGAGCAGGGGGGCGTCACTTTGCAGGATTGCATTCTGCACTATTCCGCTCCACGTCTTCTGCGTGACGGTCTGCTCGGCGGAGAATCGTTCCGTTATTTGACGCCGATGATAAAGGCGTTGAATCCGGCGGCGCCGGCGGAGGTGGATTTCGAGGAGAGTGCCGTGTTTCTGATGCCGGAGTGCGATGCGCGGGGAGAGAGGCGGTATCTGCTGAATTTCTCAATCGGGGTTCCGGTGGAGAATCTTCACGCCTCCTGCCCGGAGCGTTTTTCCTCAAATCAGTTTTATTTTGCCGACAGCGTGCAGCAGATGTTACTCTGGCCGGGAATTGAAAATGGGAAAAATGTGCCGGACTGGTTCCTGAAACGGAAACCGTTCGTATTTGTGTCGGTGGATCTGGGGCAGCGGACCGCCGGAGCGATTACGCGGATCCGGGTATCTCCGGGAGCCCGGCCGGGTGTGCACGCAATACGGCTGGGAAACGACGGGGTCACCGACTGGTATGCGGAGCGAATCTATGGAGGGCTGCTCCGGCTTGCAGGCGAAGATGCGAAATTTCCGTCGAAGAACGGGATGGAGAAGGAGCGATACGGCAGTCGCGGGCGTTTCGCGGATGCCGGAGAGACGGCGGAGGCGCGGGAGCTCTGCATCCGTCTCTGCGGAAACGACCTTCTGGAAGGAGATGAAACATTTCCCGAACAGAATGACCGCTTACTCATCGCATTCAGGCGGGCTCAGGCGAAGTGGAGCCGGATCAACCGCTGGCTCTGGATGCTGAATACTCCGGGGAAAGAGGATAAGGCCCTTCAAGAGTATTCCGCCACGCTTTCCGAAGAGGGGGCGATGCCGTCTCCCTCTCCGGCGGTTCTCCGTCCTCTGCTGGAGAAACAGGAGAGGATCTGGCGGCAGCTGCTACCGGAGGTGGCGCTGACACTGGCCCGCCGCATTCTGCCGTTGCGCGACCGGATTTGGAAATGGGAATCGTGTCGCGGCGAGAACGGGGAGTCCTGCCGGCTGGTGCAGGAACCGGCCAGGCATCCGGCCCGGGTTCGGATCTGCGGTCAGCGCGGGCTTTCGTTTGCCCGGCTGGAACAACTCGAGGAGTTCCGGAAACGGATTCAATCGCTGAACCGCAGTCTCATGCGCCGGGCCGGAGCCGCGCCGCAGCGCCCTTCGGAAATGCGGGAATTGCGGATTCCGGATCCTTGTCCGGATGTTCTTCGCAAGCTGAACCAGATGAAGGAGAACCGGATCAATCAGACCGCAAATCTTATTCTCAGTCAAGCACTCGGGCTTCGGCTCAAGGGTTGTGCGCGGGGGAACCGTCCAGAAGAAATTCACGGCGAATATGAGCGGATTCCCGGTGTGGAGCCGGCTGCGTTTCTGGTTCTGGAAAATCTCAGCCGGTACCGGTTCAGTCAGGACCGTTCCCGTTTTGAGAATTCGCGTCTGATGAAGTGGTCGCACCGCCAGATCCGGGCCAAGCTCACAATGATGGCGACGGAGATTTTCGGTCTTCCCGTGCTGGATGTTCCGGCGGCATACTCCTCGAAATTCACCGCGGAAGGAATTCCGGGATTCCGGGCGGAATTCTGTTCGAGAACGGTGTTCGAGCGCGGAATCGGGAGGCGTTTCCCGGCTGAGGAGCAGGCGCTTCCGGAACTTCATGATCTCGCGAAAAAACTGGAGATGCTGGGCAAACCGCTTCTGGTCCCGAAGGATGGCGGACCGCTTTTCGTGCCTTTCTGCGGCTCGGATACTCTGATTCAGGCGGATATGAATGCGGCGTTCAATATCGGGCTTCGTGCGGCGGCGCATCCTGCGATGCTGACGATTCGCAACCGGATCCGGGTTCGCCGGAGTCAGTCCGGACTGGTTCCCGCCCGCGAGTCCAAGTTGGCCAAACTGGTATTTCCCGAAACGGACCGTCTGGAGCCGCTGGAGGGAAAGGAGACGCCGGATGTCCTGTTCGCTCTGCCGATCCCTGCGGCTCTTCTTGAAGGGGAGGGGCGGCAGATCTACCGGTTTGCCGACCCGGAGAAACACGGATTGACGCTGATTTCCGGAAAAGATCTCTGGCGGACGGTCAAGAAGGAGAAATGGCAGCGTTGTCTGGCATTGAACCGGATGCGCCTTGAGGCGGCGGTGCGGGCGTCGGAGCAGATCGATTGATGGGGGAGAACTCCGATTCCGGCACGACCATTCCGGTTTGCCGGCTCCACAATTACGTATATTGTCCACGGCTGATGTACTTTCAGTTTGTGGAAAATGTGTTTGTCCCCAACGCCGATGTGGTGGAGGGAAAAGGGATTCATCGTTATATACGATATTGCTGATCCCAAACGTTTGCGACGTATGGATCGTTTGATTTCCGGATACGGATATCGTATTCAATATTCCGTATTTCTCTGTTCACTTTCGAGGACAATGAAAGCCGAATTAGAAAATGAAATTCGTCAAGTGATTCACTTTTATGAAGATCAATGTTGTCTGATCGATCTGGGAGAATTGGATGATCCTGCGGATTTGTTTGTTGTTCTGGGAAAACCTTTGATGAAAATTCCCAAAATAACGTTTCTCTGATTTGATTTTTTTCATTTGCAGCCTATTTTAAAATGGCAGACATGTTCTGCGTATTCATCTTTCTTCCGCCATCGGAAAGACATTTTTGCTTTTTTGGCAGCAGGTTCGTTTGATTTCGTCTTGTTGCGAGCGCGAAGAGGGCCGAAACGTTCTGCATCGGTGCTCGTGCTTGTTGAAAATCAAATAGTTGCACGTTGTTTGGTGAAAAATTCCCCCGGTATGATGTGCAGGATTTGACGGGCGCTCGCAACATGCTTTGTATTTTTCTGATTTTCAAGGCACTACAGCGCCTCGGTCGAACCGACAGCCAAACAAGCTAGATTGAGGCGGGTCGCATGAGACGAGAATACGAAGAGGCAGAAAAGTCGAACCGCCAGCCAAACAAGCTAGATTGAGGCGGGAATCTGACGGGTCAGAGCTTATCGCGGTCAAGGTCGAACCGCCAGCCAAACAAGCTGGATTATAGCGGCTGTAGCCGTGTTTTTGTGCATTTTTTAATCTTGTTTTGCTTCAACCGGTTTACCGGTTGAAACAAAACAATTCAAAAAGGTTTGGAAAAAGAAGAGCGCGAGAAGGAAAGAACCTTTCCTGAAAAGGTTTTTCCTTCTCGCATTCCGATTTTTGCGTTACTGACAAATGAAATTCAAAATTACTGAAACGGAAAAACGGGCGCTCTGCCGGCAGGTGCCGGAATTCCGGGAATTCGTCCGGCAGATCACTCTGCCGGAACTCGAGTGCGATGGCGACCTCTTCGGCGGATTGGTTCGGAGCATCGTTTCGCAGCAGCTCGCCATCCGCGCGGCGGAGGCGATTCTGGGAAGGCTGGAGGCGTTGGTCGGTGAACTCTCCGCTGAGCGGATTCTCGCGGCCGATCCCGGGGCGATGCGCGCGTGCGGCCTCTCCTCCCGCAAAGTGGAGTACCTGCGCGGCATCGCCGAAGCGGCGATTTCCGGTACGATCGACTTCGCCTCGCTCGCCGCGCTCGATGACGCGGCGGTCATTCAGAAACTGATTCAACTCAAGGGGGTCGGCGTCTGGACCGCGGAGATGTTGCTGATCTTCTCCCTCGGCCGCCCGGATGTGTTGAGCTTCGGCGATCTGGGAATCCGCCGGGGTATCATGCTGCTTACCCGGCGCGATTCGCTTTCCAAAGAGGAGTTCGAAGCCTTCCGCCGCCGCTGTTCCCCGTACGGCACGCTCGCTTCGCTCTACCTCTGGAGAATCCGCCCCGGCGGCATCGCCGGATGCTGAGTTTTCGGAAAAAACTTTCTTTTTTTTCAATTTTTTACTTGATTTTTTTTTATGGTCAGATATTGTAACAATAGGTTATTTAAATATGTTTTATTGATAAATATATATATTGGAATAATATGACGAATACTGATAAAATCAGGGAATGGATTGTTGAGCAGAAGCAATCCGGCAGTTTGAGGCCTGGTGATAAGTTGCCGAGCTACAAGGTATTCATGGATTTGTTTCATATCAGTTATCTGACAGTTTCCCACACGTTGAACAAGCTGGCACGTGAGGGGCTTGTGGAGTGCAGGCGGGGGAGGGGAACTTATCTGGCGGGTGGAAATGAGTTGACTGTGCTGCTGAATATCCATCCGACGACGATTTCTTTTGACCGGATGCGGAAATTGCTGAATAAACATCTGGCAAATGCAGACTTGCATCTCAATGTAGAACTTGCACCGGTAGAAGAGATTAACAATCCGGTGCACCGTGACGAGATTGCCCGAAAATACAAGGCGGCCCTTTCCATTTATCCATTTGCACGGAATGAGGTGGAATTGCCACCGGCTGATCTAACGCAAATGCATGACTATAAAGATGTTGTTGATGGTTTGGTTCGGGTGGATGGCATTTCCTGTGATAATGCTTTGCCTTTTACCTTTTATTCGTATCAGTTGGGGGTTAATCGCGGTTTACTGAAAAAAATAGGAATGCAGCTTGAGCAGTTGGTTCCGGGATTTGATTGGTGGGAGGATTTTGTCAGCCGTTGCAGAAAGGCGGATTTGCTGCCTGCTTCTTTTGATTACACGAAAAACAGCGTTTTCCTCTTTCAGGATTTTCTGCTGCTGTTGTTCTCCCTGGTTCCTTACGATGCCCGGAAATACGAAGGAGTTCAACCGTTATTTGATACACCGGAAGGACATCGTTTTCTGAGTATTATCCGGGATACTGAGCCGATTGTCGACGTTCTTCATGACTGTCGCAGTTTTTTTCATAACGGCGCGGTTCTTCACTTCCAACTTGGAAGTTGGATCACAGTGCAGAACCAAGAGAGCAATCGGCCCGACAAGGAGATCAGGGATCTGGAGATCGTGCCATATCGCACTTCGGATGGACGTAAACTTTGTTTCCTGGATCCAGATTGTCTCAAAGTTTATTTCCGCCACGATACTACTCTTGAGGAACGGAGTCGGGTCTGGGAACTGATGAAAATCATGGTCTCTCGGGAGTTTCAGATGGATTACTGCGGTGCTTCCGGCCTTCTTTCCGCCAATCGCGCTATTCTTCCCACGGAATATTTTTGGAATCGGACCAATCGTTGGCACGGGTTTTTTCCGGGCCAGGAGGATGTGGTTGTTTACGGCAGGACGCATTTTTCACCCAATTTGCGAGCATCGCTTGCTGTTCTGCTGGAAAATTACCGATTTTTTCACGCGGATGCTTCAGAAACTCTGCGGCGAATGGATGGAAAAATGTTTTTCTTCTACGTGCAATGTGCGAACTCGTACCTGCAACATATCAGCAAGAAAGGAGATGTGTCATGCGAATCTTCAACAGATTCTCAGAAGAGATGAACCGCAGTTACTCCCATCCAGAGCCGGAATGTGGAGGACGGTGTGTGCGGAAAGTCTTGCCGATTGTTCCCGTTGTGCGCCTATGCTTTACTCTTATTGAACTTTTAA
>OIWS01002189.1_pt1 | contig 16725 bp, 15 predicted proteins | sample 1587611 | NCBI WGS metagenome assembly OIWS01 (sample SAMEA3888919, study PRJEB22519) | human gut metagenome | biome: human gut; feature: human-associated habitat; material: faeces | place: Denmark | collected 2010 | reverse complement strand
GATCGGCATCAGCCGCCGCTATCCGAAGGGCACCCGCCTCTTCGGCAAGGTCACGAACATCACCGACTACGGTGCGTTCGTTGAAATCGAAAGCGGCATCGAAGGCCTCGTGCACGTGTCCGAAATGGATTGGACCAACAAGAACGTTGACCCGAAGAAGGTCGTTCAGTTGGGTGACGAAGTCGAAGTCATGGTTCTCGACATCGACGAAGAACGCCGCCGCATCAGCCTCGGCATGAAGCAGTGCAAGGCCAATCCTTGGCAGGAATTCAACCAGAGCCACAAGAAGGGCGACAAGGTGAAGGGCCAGATCAAGTCGATCACCGACTTCGGCGTGTTCATCGGTCTCCCCGGCGGCATCGACGGCCTCGTGCACCTTTCTGACCTCTCTTGGAACGAACAGGGTGAAGACGCTGTCCGTAAGTACAAGAAGGGCGACGAAGTGGAAGCCGTGGTGCTCGGCATCGACACGGAACGTGAACGCATCAGCCTCGGCATCAAGCAGCTGGGCGGCGATCCCTTCTCCTCTTTCGCGGGCAACCACGAAAAGGGCACGCTCGTAAAGGGTACGGTGAAGAGCGTTGACGCCAAGGGCGCCGTCATCGATCTCGGTGACGAAACCGAAGGCTACCTGCGCGCTTCCGAAATCTCCGCTGAACGCGTTGAAGACGCCACCACCAAGCTCGCCGTCGGCGACACGGTGGAAGCCCTCATCATCAGCGTGGATCGCAAGAACCGCTCCATCCAGCTCTCCATCAAGGCGAAGGATGCTGCCCAGACCCGTGAAGCCCTGAACCGCGTGAACAGCGATTCTTCTTCCGGCACCACGAACCTCGGGGCTCTCCTCAAGGCGAAGCTCGAACAGAAGTAATCGGGACGGAATATATGCGAGCTCTTACCAAGTCTGAATTGATCGATCGGGTTTTCGCGAGCCACGGCAGCCTCACCAACCGTGAAGCTGAAGATGCGGTGAACGAAATCCTGAAGACGATTATCACGGCGATGAGCAACGGAGTTCGCGTCGAAATCCGCGGGTTCGGCAGCTTCAGCCTGAAGTACCGCGCGGCCCGCAAGGGCCGTAACCCGCGTACCGGTGAAACGGTCGAGGTTTCGGCGAAGTACGTACCGCACTTCCGTGCCGGTAAGGAAGTCCGCGACGCCATGAACGAGTCCCGCGAAAGCGAGATGAAATAAGGGCGGCGAGGAAATTCCTCCGCGCTAAAAGCCGGCGGCTTTTGAATTCGGAAATTTTCCGGGTTTGAAAGCCGCTATTTTTTTGCCTTCGGATACGAAATCGGCTGCAACACCGGGCGCTGAACGGGCATAATTACTGATCTTGTCGGCATTTCTGACATACGGAGAAGAATTATGCGTTTGTGCGCTGCGGCGGCCCTTTTGACGGCGGCCGGACTTTCGATCGGGGCTGCCTCGGCGGCGGAATTGGGGACGCTTTCGGTGTCGTCCCGCCTCAACGAACCGCTCGCTGCAAAACTGACGGTGAACGATGTGAGCGAGGCGTCGCAGCCCTTGGTGCTGCGGCTCGCCTCAGACGCCGTGTACGCCAAAGTGGGGCGTCAACCCATTCCGGCGGATCTCGGCGTGAAATTGACGCTCGCGAGCCGCAATCCCTGGGTGGTGAGCATCACGAGCGAAAAACCGGTGACGGTCGAAGATATGCCGATCATCGTCGAAATGTCGGAAGCAGGGAAGCTCTCGGCGAAGTTTTATCGCGTGAAGCTTGAAAAAGCGCCGGCTGCAGGGGCAACGGCTCCGAAAACGGCCTTAGTGAAGTTGCCGTCGGCGCAGTCCGCCGCCAAGACCGCGTCCGCATTGCCCTCTGCAGAAAAAACGACGGCGGCAAAAACCGTCGTGAAGGCGCCGACCGTTGCCAAGACGCCGGTGAAGACCGTGGAAGCGAAGAAAGCGGCGGCAAAGACCGTGACCGGAGACCTTTACGATTTGGATGATTTGTCGCGTCCCGTGATCGTGAGGTCCGGAATGACCATGTGGTCGATCGCGAAGATGTATCAGCCGCGCTATGAAGGGGCGCGCACCGAAGAAGTGCTGGTCGCCTTGGTACGCGCCAACCCCAAGTCCTTTGAAGGCGGTCGTGTGACGGGGGTGAAGAAAGGGGCGCGTCTCGTGCCGCCGTCGGAAAAACTCGTGAAGGCCGTGGGGACGGATACGGCGTGGTGTCTCGTGCATGTGACGCCGAACGCCGACGCTCGGAAGGCTCCTTCGGCTGCCGCCATGGCGAAGGCTCACGCCCGTATGGATAAGCAGAGGATCGTTTACGAAAAGACGAAGCCGGCTGCGAAAGCCGTGCCTGTGGTAAAGGCGCCGGAACCCGCGGCAGTCCCTGCGCCGAAGCCGGCCGTTGAACCCGCTGAACCCGACAATACGCCCGTGACGCTGCCGATGCCGACTGAAGAGGTACGCCCGGTGGTGACGGAAGCGCCGTTGGAAGAAAAGCCGGCGGAACCTGCAGCAGCGCCTGTTGAAACGCCGGCCCCCGCGGTGACGTCCGAAGTAAACGTGAAACCGAAGGAAGCGGATCTGACGGTAACGACTACGACCACGAATATCCGTACGGAAGAACTGCCGAAGCCTGCGGAAGAAGGGGGCTTAGGTTGGCTGTGGGCGCTTCTTGCGGTGATCGCCGCCGGGGCGGGCGGATTCTTTGTCTGGCGCCGAAAGAAAGAAAAGGAAGCCTTTGAACGGACGGCGCAGGCCGTACGCTTCATGCGGCCCGAACCGACGACGGCTGAGCAGGTAAAGGGCATGGATAAGCTTTTTGCCAACCGGCTGGCGGCGGACGCCGCAGCCGCGAAGGGCTTTGAGAAACCTGCGACGTCTCAACCCGACGTGACGGCTGAACCTCGGGCAGCGGTTCCGACGGCAACCCCCGCGGCTCCCGCTGCGGCAATGCCGGAACCCTCCGTTGCGGCGCCGGTGCCGACGCCGATGGCTCTTTCGGAACCGGAAGCGCCGAAGGCTTTCACCATTCGGTCTTCGGCCGACGGGACGGCGCAGTTTGAAGTGGCGGCCGCCGATGAAGCCATGAAGCGCTTGGAAGCCGCACGTGCGAAGATTGCGGCGGGGTTGCCTGATGAAGCGATTCCCCTTCTGAAGGAAGCGGAACTTCTCGGCAATGCCGACGAAAAAGCCGCAGCGCAGCGTCTTTTGGATACGGTGAAACGTGTCTGAGGAAATTTTTCCCCTGGCTGAAGGCTGCCGCTACCGTACGGCATTGGGGGTGAGCTACTGCGGCACCGGTTATAACGGATGGCAGACTCAGCCCGACGGCCGGACGGTGCAGGATCACCTGGAACGGGCGCTCGCGAAATTCCTCGCGGTGCCCGCGGCGACGATCTGCGCAGGTCGAACCGATGCCGGGGTGCACGGCGCGGGCCAGGTGGTGCATGTGGACAGCATCGGCCTGCGGCGGCCGGAATCGTGGGTGAGAGGGCTTAATACGTTCTTGCCCGACGATATTGCCGTGCGGTGGGCCGTGCCGGTGACGGATCGCTTTCATGCCCGGTTTAAGGCTACGTCGCGCACGTATCAATATTGGATCTATAACGACCGCGTCCGTTCACCTCTTTTTGCCGGACGAACCGGCTGGGTGTGGCGTGCCTGCGACGAAAAGGCGATGTCCGAAGGGGCACAGGCGCTTTTGGGGGAACACGATTTCACAAGTTTTCGGGCGTCTGAATGTCAGGCGGCGAGTCCCGTACGCACGATTCACTCGGTCAAGGTCGTGAGAAAGGGGGCCCTCATCGGTATCGAGCTGACGGCAAACGCCTTTTTGCAGCACATGGTTCGCAATATCGTCGGTACGCTCATTTACGTGGGCGTGGGGCGCGAAAGCCCGAAATGGGTTGCAGAGGTTTTGGCCGCTAAAAAAAGAGCCCTGGCGGCACCGACGTTTGATGCCTCAGGACTTTATTTCATCGGGGCGACGTATCCCGATTTTCCCGACGTACCCGTGCGGGCTGCGGGGCCTTTCGGGAAAATCTGACTTACCAGCCGCGTTTGCTCGGATGAACCGACGGCTTCAGACGAACGACGGTGGCACCGGCGCCGCCGTCGCGTTCAAAGGGTTCGGCAAACGCTACCACTTCGTCAAACTGCTTTAGCCATCGACGCACTTTTTCTCGGAGAATCGACTGCCGATCGGGCGACCCGTTCCCCTTGCCGTGAATGATCCGCACACAGAGCCGGTCGTTGGCGCGGGACTTCTTGATGAAATCCACCACGGCTTCGCGGGCTTCTTCAACGAACATGCCGTGAAGGTCAAGTTGCCCCATCACCACCCAGCGGCCGCGCCGCAAATCGCGCGGAACGTCGGGCCCCACTTCGGGACGGCGGAAGGAAAGACCGTCCTCGCTTTCCAGAAATTCCACGGAATCGTTTTCGTCGGAAAGGGATTCGGCAAGCACCGCTTTTTCGTCGGCCATCGTCTGACGCGGCACGGGCTGCGCCGGCTTCTTTTTGGCGGTGACGCGTTTTTGGGTGCCTAAGGGTTCGATCCCTGCCTGCCGCATGGCGGAAGCAAAGTCGATGTCTTTGTCCGTCGCAGTGCGGGTGACGCGCACGCCTTCGGCCGCCCGCACGCCGGTGCGCTGCATCGTGTCCAAAAATTCGCGGGTGCCGCGGGCAATGGTGCGCTTAATTTCGTCTTCACGGTTTTTCTGTTCCGTGCGTTCGCGATGGGCGGCCTTGAGTTGCTCGGCCATCGGTTTCAAAGCTTCAAATCCGTTCATGATGTGCTTTTTATTTCGGTTGTGATTCCAGCCAGCGTTGGGCGTCAAGAGCCGCCTTGCAGCCCGAAGCGGCGCTCGTGACGGCCTGACGATAAAGAGGATCGGCGCAGTCGCCGGCGGCGAAGACGCCGGGGATGTTGGTTGCGGTGCGGGCCGAGGGATCGATTTCCGTTACGATGTACCCTGCGTTTTGCGAGACTTCGGTAAACGGCGCCGTGTTGGGCGTATGCCCGATGGCTACGAAGAGCCCGTCCACGGTGAGCGTGTCGTCGGTACCGTCTTCGGCGTTTTTGAGTGCGACGCCCGTGACGCCCTTGTCGTCCCCCAAGACTTCGGCGACCGTGAAGGGGGTGTGGAGTACGATTTTTCCGGCGTCCGCCGCCTTCATCAGTCGGTCGACCATGATGGGCTCGGCCTTAAAGGTCGTACGGCGGTGAATGAGGTGCACGACGGAAGCGATTTCCGACAAGTAGAGCGCTTCTTCGAGAGCGGCGTTTCCGCCTCCCACGACTGCGACGGGTTTGCCGCGGTAGAAAAAGCCGTCGCAGGTGGCACAAGCCGAAACGCCGCGTCCCCTGTAGCGGGTTTCACTTTCTAAGCCCAGGTATTTGGCGGAAGCGCCGGTGGCAATGATGAGGGCGTCACAGGTGTAATTTCCCATATCGCCTTCAAGGCGAATCGGTTTTTCCGTGAGGTGCGCCGTGTGAATGACGTCAAAGACAATGTCGGTCTTAAAACGTTCGGCCTGCGCAAGCAGGTTCGCCATCAACTGTTGGCCGTCGATGCCTTCAGGAGCCCCGGGCCAATTGTCGACCGTGCTCGTCGTCATGAGTTGCCCGCCTTGTTCCATCCCGGTGATGAGGACAGGGGAGAGGTTGGCTCGGGCGGCATAGACCGCGGCGGTGTAGCCCGCAGGGCCGGAGCCCAAAATGATTAAGGGCGAATGCTTGACGTCGGACATGAATTTCTCCTAAACAAAGTGCACTGATTATAGGAAGCACGACTGCGGAACGAAAAGCTGCAGCAGAAAAAGAAAAGGCGGCGGGCTTCTAAGTAATTTGTCTCGGATAGGACGGTATTTTCCTCAGCATAATGAGGAAAACGGTGTCGTCAGAAGGCGGCGCCGATTCGTTTTCGAATGTTTCCGAGGAGACAAAAATGCAGATTTCGCGTTGGATGAAGACGGCTGCGGTGGCCGCCATGGTGTCGGCCGCTTTGACGGGGTGCGGTGAAGATAAGAAGGCGGAAGCGCCGAAAACCATCGGCATCGTGCAGCTCGTGGAACATGATGCGTTGGATGCCGCCAACCGCGGCATTACCGACGCGTTGAAGGAACGCGGCGTCACGATGGAAATCGATCGGCAGAACGCACAGGCCGATCAGTCCAACCTTCGAAACATTGCGCAGCGCTTCGTGTCGCACAACTATCCCCTGATTTTCGCCATTGCGACGCCGGCCGCGCAGACGGTTGCGAACGCAACGAGCACGACTCCCATCGTGGCGACGGCCGTGACGGATTTTGCGGTCGCCAAACTTGTGAAGGACAACAACAAACCCGGTACCAACGTCACGGGCTCGTCCGACATGAATCCCATTGCCGCGCAGACGGAACTCCTCTTGAAGCTGGTGCCGAACGCGAAGACTGTGGGGACGATTTACAACAGTTCTGAAATCAATTCGCAGCTGCAGATCGACATTCTCCGAAAGGAACTCGAAAAGCACGGGGTGGCACTGGCGGAAGCGACGATCTCAAGCGTGAACGACATTCAGCAGGCTGCTCAGAGTCTCGTGGGGAAGGTGGACGTGATGTACGTGCCGACGGACAACGTCGTGGCGAGTTCTATGCCGACCTTGTATCGTGTGACGCAGGCCGCCAAATTGGCCGTCGTGGCGGGTGAGGCCGGCATGGTGCGAAGCGGCGCAACGGCGACGGTAGCGGTGGACTACTACAACCTCGGCAAAATCGCGGGCAACATGGGTGCCGATATTTTGGAAGGGAAAGCAAAGCCCCAGGATATGCCGATCCGCTATCAAACCGAATTCAAAGTGGTTTTAAACGAACCCGTCGTGAAGGAATTGGGGCTGACGGTGCCCGAGGACGTCGCTAAGAACGTGACCTGGGTGAAGTAAATATGATCGATCTCATCATCCCTACCGTTTCGCAGGGGCTTTTGTGGGCCCTGATGGCGCTCGGGGTCTACATCACGTTCCGCGTGCTCGACATTGCCGATCTGTCGGTGGAAGGGACGTTCCCCTTGGGAGCTGCGGTTGCTTCGACGGCCCTTACGGCCGGTCTCGGTACCGTACCGGCGTTTTTGCTCGCGGCCGTCGCCGGGGCGCTTGCGGGTATCGTGACGGCGCTTTTGACCACCAAACTGAAAATCCCTGCGCTTTTGGCGGGGATTCTCACGATGATCGGGCTTTATTCCGTCAACCTGCACGTGATGGGAAAAGCCAACATTTCGCTGCTGCGCGTAGACACGGTGTTTTCGCTCGTGCGGGATTGGGGCGTCACCGATGCCGTAGCGACCTTCATCGTGGGACTGGCGGCCGTGTTGCTCGTGGGCGTGGCGATTTACTGGTTCTTCGGCACCGAGTTAGGCACCGCGATCCGTGCGACCGGTTTTAACCCGCAGATGGCACGCGCTCAGGGGATCAGCACGGACACGATGGTGGTGCTGGGGCTTTTGATCAGCAATCTGTTGGTGGCCTTGTCGGGGGCGCTCGTCGCACAATCCAACGGGTTTGCGGACGTGGGGATGGGCACCGGGACGATCGTGATCGGATTGGCCTCCGTCATTATCGGAGAAGTCTTGTTCGGTACCCGAAGCTTCAAGAACTGCCTGATTTCGGTGATTCTGGGGTCGATTGTTTACCGCTTGGTGATTGCCGTCGTTCTGCAGATGGGGATGCCGCCCAATGATCTGAAGCTCTTTACGGCGATTTTGGTGGCAGCCGCGCTCGCGATGCCGATGATGAAAACGAAATTCGCCAAGAAGCGGATTCACTGACCGACGGGAAACGGAGTCGAAAATGCTGGTTATTGAAAATGTGCATAAGACCTTTTTTCCCGGGAGCGTGAATGAAAAGAAGGCCCTGCAGGGCGTCAACCTTACCCTGCGGGACGGCGACTTCGTCACGGTAATCGGAAGTAACGGTGCGGGAAAGTCAACGCTTTTAAACGCTGTTGCCGGGGTCTTTCCGATCGATGAAGGAAAGATCGAGATCGACGGTACCGATGTGACGAAACTCCCCGAGCACGTACGGGCCCGTTACATCGGCCGCGTATTTCAGGATCCGATGAAGGGGACGGCCGCCGGGATGATGATCGAAGAAAATCTCGCGATTGCTGCCCGCCGCGGACGTCGCCCCGGCTTAAGCTGGAGCAGTAAAAAAGAGGAAACCGCCAAATTCCGTGAGATGCTGAAGGAAATCGATCTGGGGCTAGAGGATCGAATGACGGCGCACGTGGGGCTATTGTCGGGCGGGCAGCGCCAGGCGTTGACGCTTCTGATGGCGACTTTGGTGCGGCCGAAACTGCTGCTTCTTGACGAACACACGGCGGCTTTGGATCCCAAGACGGCGGAAAAGGTGCTCGCCATCACTGACCGTATTGTGAAGAAGGAAAAACTCACCACCTTCATGATCACGCACAACATGCGCGACGCTCTTCGCTTCGGCAACCGTCTCATCATGATGCACGCGGGGCGACCGGTGGTCGATGTGGCGGGGGACGAGAAGGCACGTCTGACGGTGCCCGATCTGCTCGCACTCTTTGAAAAGAAGGCGGGGTCGACGGATGATATCGGCGACTCGCTCCTTTTGGGGTAGCCGTCGCCGAAAATGAAAAAACCGCTCGGATTCTTGGGTGAATCGGGCGGCTTTTTTTCGATTAGGCCATCGATCAGTCTTTCTTACCGAGCAGTCCCGTCTTCTGCAGGTACTTCCAGCCGACGGCGACGACCACCGGCCCCGCGGCGGCCGCGGCAACGCCTAAAAGAAGAATCATCGAGAGATTGTTTTTCACGACGGGGATATTGCCGAAAAGGTACCCTACGCCGATGATGCTCACGGACCAAAGAACGGCACCGAAGCCGCTGAAGAGTTCAAAGCGTCCCATGCTCATTTTTGCAGCGCCCGCCACCAGCGGGGCAAACGCACGGACGATCGGCACGAATCGCGCAAGCACGATTGTTTTGCCGCCGTGCTTTTCATAAAACCCCTGAGTTTTCGCGAGTTTTTCGGAATCAATCCATTTTATTGAGCCGTCGTAGATGCGGCTGCCGAACCAGCGGCCGGTGTGAAAGCCCAGGGTGTTCCCGAAGCACGCGCCGAGAATGACGGCAAGCATCAGCCCCAACGGGTTCATGGTGCCCGCGGCAGCGACGGTACCCGCTACAAAAAGCAGAGAGTCCCCGGGGAGAAATGAACAGACGACGACGCCCGTTTCCAAGAAATAGATGAGGAACATGACGGCGTAAACGGCGGCACCGTAGTCGGTCGCAAGCGTCACGAGAAAATGGTCGGCGTTCGTGAAGAGTTCGGTAATGAGGGAAATGAAATCCATGATGGTGACGCGCACTGAGAAGAAAACCTGCACATCATAAAGGAAGCTGAGGCCGCTAAAATCGTCAGACTTCTTTTGCGGATGTAACTTATGTCATACGAACTCCCTTTGCGTCGTCCGATTCATGCGTTGTCGGATCAGTTGATCAGTCAGATTGCTGCGGGCGAAGTGATCGACCGTCCGGCATCCGTCGTGAAGGAATTGGTCGAAAACGCGGTGGACGCCGGAGCGCACCGCATTGAGGTGCGCCTGCGGGAGGGGGGCGTCAAAGAGATCACCGTCACGGACGACGGCTGTGGTATTCCGGAAGACGAATTGAAGCTCGCGCTTACGCGGCACGCGACGAGCAAAATCGGTTCGTTACTGGATTTGGAAAAGGTGGCGAGCTATGGGTTTCGCGGCGAAGCTCTGGCGAGCATTGCGTCTGTGGCGGACGTAACCGTCACGAGCCGCACGGCGGAGGCGGAATCGGCGTCGGCGATTTATCCCGACGGGCACGTGGGGCCGGCGGCAGGCAATTTAGGGACGACCGTCAAAGTAGCCGACCTTTTTTATAAGACCCCCGCGCGGCGTAAGTTTCTCAAGGCGGAACGGACCGAAACGGCGCATGTGACGGAGCAGCTGCAGCGCATGGCACTCTCTTGCCCGGACGTGGACATCCGGCTGTCGGTGGACGGGACGGGCGTGTTGTCCCTTCCCTCTCAGGCCGCGGACGAACGCGTTTTTGCCGTGATGCCCGAAAGTTTCCGAGCGGCCTCCCGAGGGGTGCTCGCCGAAAGCGACACCATGCGCATCACGGGGTTTGCGGGACTGCCGACGGCCGCGAAGGCCCGAACTTCAGCGCAATACTTTTTTGTGAACGGCCGTTTTGTCCGCGACAAGGTTCTGCAGCATGCCGTGCGCGCGGCCTATGCCGACGTGCTGCACGGAGCGATGCAGCCGTTGTTCTGCCTCATGCTCGACATTGACCCGCAGTTGGTGGATGTGAACGTGCACCCACAGAAATCTGAAGTGCGTTTCCGCGACAGCGGTGCCGTCCATCGGTTCATTACGCATGCAATTACGGACGCGTTGGCGTCGGGCGGACGCACGAACACCGAACCTTCGGTCGAATTTCCGTCCGAAGTACCGACCGCAGAAGTCGCGGTGGCCGTGAAGGAGCCGACGGGACACGAAGTGATTCAATCCAAACGCTTTGCTTCAAACGCCGCTTCGAAACCCGCCCCCCTCTCGCAGGAACAGTGGCTCGCGCTTTATGGGCGAAAGCGCGAGGAAGAACGGCGTTTGTCGGATACGCCGCTTTTTTCGGCAACTGAAACGGCAAAGCCCGCGGCACCGAAACCTGCGTCGGAAACGTGGGCAGACACCCTGCGGGGGCCGCAGGAAGAGCCGCAGTTGCCGGAGGTGAAGGCGACGGCGCCGTTGGGACGGGCGCTCGCGCAGTTGGCGGGCATTTACATCCTCGCCGAAAATGAAGAAGGACTTCTCATCGTCGACATGCACGCGGCGCATGAACGCATCAATTACGAACGCCTGAAAGCGGCGGCGGATAAAAATCTGTCGGTGCAGCCCCTTCTGGTGCCCGTGACATTCCGCGTAACCGGGGAAGAAATGGGAACGTTTGAAGAGTACGGGGAGGCGCTCGCGTCGTTGGGGCTCGAAGTGACGGCAGCAGGTGAAGCGGCGCTCGCCGTGCGGGCGCTCCCCGCGGTATTGGCCCGGGAAAAAACGGATGTGGAAAAGCTGGTCACAAGCGTCTTGGCGGATTTGGCGCAGTACGGAACGTCGACGCTCACGAAGGAAATGCGCAATAAGTGTCTTGCAACCATGGCGTGCCACGGTTCGATCCGCGCAAACCGTCATCTCACCGTGCCTGAAATGCAGGCGATTTTGGACGATATGCCGCGTACGCCCCGCTCGGATCAGTGCAACCACGGTCGCCCCACCTGGACGGTCGTCTCCATCAAGGAACTCGATAAGCTCTTTTTGCGAGGACAGTGATGACGTATCGTGCTTTGATGATTTTGGGCCCGACCGCAAGCGGTAAGACGGCTCTGGCGTTGGAATTGGCGCGGCGGCATCCGGTGGAAATTATTTCGATCGATTCGGCCCTCATTTACCGCGGTATGGACATCGGCTCCGCCAAACCCACGAAGGAAGAACTCGCGATTTGTCCGCATCATTTGATTGATATCCGGGACATCAACGAGAGTTATTCGGCGGCGGACTTTCGGGCAGATGCCCTGCGGCTTATGGCTGAAATTACGTCGCGTGGGCATTTTCCGCTTATCGTGGGCGGTACGATGCTCTACGCAAAGGCTCTGCGGGAAGGCATGGATGAACTGCCGGCGGCGGATGTGACGGTTCGGGAACGGGTGGCGAAAGAAGCCGCTGCCGTCGGTTGGCCGACAATGCACGCAAAACTCGCGGCCGTCGATCCGGTGTCAGGGGCCAAATTAAAACCCAATGATTCACAGCGGATCGGGCGGGCTTTGGAAGTGTTTTATCAGACGGGGCGCCCGATGTCGTCCTTTCAGACGGGAGTGCGTCCCGTGGATGAAACAATTGGAGTTTTGGGGTTGGTGCCGGGGAATCGCGCGGTGCTGCATCAGGCGATCGGCGAGCGGTTTGACGCCATGTTGCAGATCGGATTCATGGACGAAATGAAACGCCTTGTTGCTGATCCTCGTTTTGATCGGGAGAGTCCCGCGATGCGTTGTGTTGGCTATCGGCAGGCGGCGGAATTCTTGGCGGGCGAAGTCGATTATGCGACCTTCGTGGAAAAAGCCAAGGCGGCAACGCGCCAGCTTGCGAAACGCCAGATGACGTGGTTGAGGTCGATGCAGGGAATCACGGTTGTAGATTCGCTGGCGATGACGAAGAACGAATTGGTGGCAGCGGCGGAAGTGTTTTTCTCGACGGATCAAAGAGTAAAGACGAAACCAACAAAAAATATCGCTTGAGTACTTGCATTTTCTTCGGAAGCTCTCCATAATGCGCATCTCTGTCAGGGAACACAAGTTCTTCTGACGGAGAAAAAGTGAAATATGTGCCGGTGTAGCTCAGCTGGTAGAGCAGCGCATTCGTAATGCGAAGGTCGGATGTTCGATTCCTCTCACCGGCACCATTTCCGTCAATTGACCGATTGGAGTGATCCAGTCGGTTTTTTGTTGTCTGCATTTTTGAAAATGCCGCCGCATCGGGTGACGCGCTGAGACCGGAAGAACGTGATAGATTGCCTTCCATTACGTAAAAGCATCGGATGCCGGTGGTTTCGGTGCAACGGAAAAACTTTGAGAGGAACGCAAAATGGCAGATCAGATCATTCAAGAACTCAAGATCCAACTGAAGGGCGGACAGACGGTCGTTGTGAACTTCAAGGCTGAAAAGGCCGAAGTCCTCAATCCGCAGGTCGAAGCCTTTTTGAAGGCCTGCGGCGACAAAGAAAAGCAGGTGGGGAACTTCCTTTTTCAGGGGGCGCGCATTGTGCTCGTGCGCTTGGCGGACGTGTCCGCGGCGGAAGTCGTGAGCTACATCGCCAAAGAAGGCGACAAGAAATAATCTGAGTTGAATCGGAACAAGAACTCCCGTGGGCGAAGGCTTTCGGGAGTTTTTTTGATGGCGGTTCAGTTGACGGCGCGGGACGGCAGATCGTCCGGCCAAGGGAGTTCATGAGCAACAAAAAGCTCGGCACGCATGGCCGGGCGACTGATAAAAAACGATGACTACTGCGCAAGATACTGTTCGACGCGGGCTTTGGGGAGCCCCTTAAAGCATGTACCGGTGGTGATGCCGTTTGCGGCAAACCAACCGTGGGAAATTTCGATGGCGTAGGCCGTGGGCGCAATGGAGCGGTGCAGATCAAGGGTATCGTGCTTCATCTGAGCAATCTGGAAAATGCAGCCTGCCTCATCGAGAAAGGCTGCATCCAAATCAATCGGTGTATTTTTCATCCAGAGCGCGATCGGACGGGGTTCGGGAATCACGAAAACCATGCCGTGGTTCACCGGGAGCGACTTGCGGTACATCAGGCCGTGGCGGTGTTGCTCAACGGTGCGCGCAACCTCAAGCGACACGCGGACATTGCGGATCTGGGACTGTACGACTTCTCCGGCGCACACAGGGGCAGCGGCGGCGAAAGCCGTCGAGACGAGCACAGTGAGTGACGAAAGAAAAGAATGCCGCAACCGCATGGCAGAAACCCAAAATCCGAGAAAAAAGAAGAACAAAGAAAACTTTTGGGAAGCGGACAACGAGCTAGTTTCCCAACTATCGAACGCATTCTAAGATATTTTCCTTAATTGTATGTGAGAAAAATTAGGCTGATCCGGGCAAGTTGTAGAACAATCCTTTTCCGAAGATGTCCTGCGGTTCGCAGGATCACGTAAAAGGAGCCCAACGTGGCAGATATCAGCGAACTTAAAATTGCCTTTATCGGCTTCGGCAATATGGCCTCTGCTATGGCAGACGGCTGGATTAAAAGCGGTAAAGTGCCGGTGGCCCATTTGGGCGCAGCATCCCGTCGGTTGGATGTGCTGAAGGCGAAAACGGATGCGCGCGGTATGACGGCGTTTGAAACGAACGAAGCCGCGGCCCGTTGGGCGGATGTGGTGGTGATAGCCGTGAAGCCCTATCTCGTGAAGGACGTGGTGACGCCTTTAAAGGCAATTCTCTCGGAAAAGGTAGTGCTTTCTGTCGCGGTGAACTTGTTGTTCGACGATTATGAAGCGCTTCTGGCGCCGGGAACGCATCACTTGTCGACGCTGCCCAATACGCCGGTGGGCGTCAATGAAGGCATCGTCATTTGCGAAGCCCGGCATTCGCTCACGAACGACGAAAAGGCGACGGTCGACGCACTCTTCAACACTTTGGGACTCACGGTGGACGTGGATGCAAAAGCAATGCCGGCTGCGGGGACGCTGTCGGGGTGCGGCCCCGCCTTTGCCGCCATGTTTATTGAAGCGCTGGCCGACGGCGCCGTGCGCTACGGCGTGCCCCGGGTGACGGCTTATCGGTTGGCCTCTCAGATGTTGGTGGGTACGGCGAAACTGCAGCTCGCAACCGGGACACACCCCGGTGCGATGAAGGATGCCGTGTGTTCGCCGGGGGGCACCACGATCGTGGGTGTAGCGGCCTTGGAGCGCCGCGGGTTCCGCTCGGCCGTTATGGACTCGATCGACGCAATCGTAAACAAATAGTCCGTCGCCGGACAAAGAAAAACGCCGCCTGTCCGAAATGACAGCGCGGCGTTTTTTGCGAGAGCCGGAAGATTACTTCACGGGCTTGATGTGAGCAGCCTGCTTGCCCTTGGGGCCGGTCACGACTTCAAAGGTGACCTTCTGGCCTTCCTTCAACGTCTTGAAACCTTCGATTTCGATCGCAGAGAAGTGTGCAAAGAGGTCTTCGCCGCCTTCGTCCGGGGTGATGAAACCGAAGCCCTTGGCGTCGTTAAACCATTTGACAATACCACTTGCCATTTCAAACTCCTAACTATCCTGCTCCGCTTCTCCGACGGATGAAAAGTACCCGCCGATAACTAAAGAACATCAGAGCCAGATGCCGCTAAAAAACGGATATCCAACGCAGCATCCCGGACGGGGGCGATGCTTTTGTGTGAAAAGCGGGCGCGTCCCGGCCGCAGTCCGCACAATACCCCATTCGAAGGGGGATTGGTGCAAAGAGCCGCAACTTTTTTTGATGCGGCGCAGGGGCGTTGTCTTTTGTCCACACGGTGTTTTCCGTAGAGGCGGGTTCCGATGTGCGAAATATGTTTGTTGAATGAGCGGACAAAATGGCTTTTGTATCGGACAAAAGACGGGGAACGGACAAGGCGACAAAACGTACAGCCCCGTAAAAACAGGCTCAGACGGTTTTTGTCTCTTTTCGTTAGAACAAAAACATAAAGAAACAAAAGCACAGTGCGTTGAAAATAAATAAAAACAAAAGAGACAAAACGCGACCATCTTGATTTTTCACAAGACAAAAGACGGTCGCCGGCCAGCCGGGCAGGGGGATTTACCAAAATGCCGCTCAACCAGAAAACGCCGGGCGTCTTAAAGGCAGAAACGGACGACCGACGGATCCATCTACCTTTTGCAGTGATTTCTAATTAAGGAGTTTCGTTATGCCCTCTACCGCCATCGACAGCCAGATTCACGGTTGCATGTTTTCCACGGACGAAATGCGTGAAACGCTCTCGGATCGTGCCTGGGCTCAGAAGTGGCTCGACACCGAAGCCGCTCTGGCCAAAGCACAGGCCGAACTCGGCATCATTCCGCAGGAAAAGGCCGATCTCATCAATGAATACGCCAAGGCCGAACTCCTTGACATCCCTTCGATCGGCGAGTTCTACAAGTCCTCCATTACGATCGTTCCCCTTCTGAAGGCCTTTAAGGCGATTCTTCCGGATCGCGCCGGTGAATTCGTTCACTGGGGTGCCACGAGCCAGGATATCGTCGATACCGGCATCGTTCTTCTGCAGCGCGACGCTTACAAGATCATCCTGCGCGACATGAAGCTTTGCCTCGAGTACTGCCTGGATCTCGCGAAGAAGTACCGCGACACCCCGATGGCAGGCCGTACCCACGTCGTGCATGCGCTTCCCATCACGTTCGGCTACAAGGCTTCCATTTGGGCCGATGAACTGGGCCGCGACTGCGAACGCCTGGAAGAAATCTACGATCGCGTGTTCGTCGGTGAACTGGCGGGCGCCGTCGGTACCTTGGCTTCCATGAAGGATCAGGGGTTGGCGGTTCAGAAGCGCACTTGCGAAATTCTGGGTCTTAATCAGCCCACGGTCGCTTGGCACGTCGCCCGCGACAATCAGGCGGAATTTGTTTCCGTGCTCGCGATCTGCGCCGGTACCTTGGGCCGAATCAATCACGAAATCCTCACGCTGCAGCGCACGGAAATTCTCGAACTCGAAGAACCTTTCTTCATGGGTAAGATCGGTTCTTCTACGATGCCGCATAAGCGCAACCCGGCCGTCCTTGAAAACGTGCTTGCGCTTTGCCGCAACGTCCGTTCGATCGCACCGTCGATCGTCGAAAGCCAGGTTTCCGAAATGGAACGCGACTGGGGTTGCTTCTTGTCCGAATGGGAAGCCATTCCGCGCGCCTGCCACCTGATGGCGGCGGCTCTTGAAAAGAGCAAGAACATCCTGAAGAACCTCATCGTGTATCCGGAACACATGAAGCGCAACATCTTCATCCAGCACGGTCTGATGATGAGCGAAAACGTCATGATGCATTTGGCGAACCGTCTGGGCCGCATGACCGCGCACGACCTCGTCTACAAGTGCTGCATGGAAGCCTATGAAAAGGAAATCCCGTTGAAGAATGTGCTGATGCGCAACGAAACCGTCACCGGCGCCTTCACGGAAGCGGAAATCGA